>Ga0172364_10003824_pt1 | contig 12032 bp, 9 predicted proteins | sample LakKivSesite10cm_FD_114545 | JGI IMG/M metagenome (GOLD analysis project Ga0172364, IMG submission 114545) | Sediment microbial communities from Lake Kivu, Rwanda - Sediment site 10cm | ecosystem: Environmental > Aquatic > Freshwater > Lake > Sediment | place: Rwanda: Western Province, Lake Kivu... | reverse complement strand
GGACGAAATGCGCGACGAACGACGGGTGAGGTTGAACCAGATTGCACCCAGGGAGGGCTTCAAGTTCCGCTACGAGTACGACTTTGGCGACAGTTGGGAACACATCCTGGCGGTGGAAAAGGTCCTGCCGCCGGAACCGGGGCAGCAAGTTCCGGTGTGCATCAAGGGCAAGCGCGCCTGCCCGCCGGAGGACGTGGGCGGCGTGTGGGGCTACGCGGAATTCCTGGAGGCCATGCGGGACCCCGAACACGAAGACCACGAGATGTACCTGGAGTGGATCGGCGGCGAGTTCGACCCGGAGGAGTTCGACCTGGAGGAGACGAACGAGATATTGCGCGGCCTGGGTTGAGGGTAAGAGGTGAATGCAAAGACGCCAGGACGCCAGGACGCGGGGTTCTTGAAAAGTGCCGACAGGAGTTACCCAATGACCAATACCGACCAGCCCACTGCCCTCTGGCCACCCCCGGCGGGCTTCGTCCCCGTGCCCTCGCGGGTGGACGGCATCGAGCTCTACGCGCCCGCTCCCCAGGAGCAGCCCGAGGAGACGCGCACCTTCCGCTGCCGCCACTGCGGCGGCACGATCGCCTACAGCGCCACGCAGCGGCAACTAACCTGCCCCTACTGCGGCGGCCTGCAAGAGCTGGCCGCCGAAGAAGTCGGGCAGGCGGCGGCCGAGTTCGAGTTCACGCTCTCGGCGATGGAGCGGGCCCGGTACGGCTGGGGCGAGGAGCGGCGGGAACTGGTGTGCGAGTCCTGTAGCGCGGTCGTCGCCGTCGCGCCGGACGCACTGACGAGCACGTGCGCCTTCTGCGGCTCCCACCGCGTCCTGGCCCGCGACGTCGCGGGCGACGTCCTGCGGCCCACCGCGCTGATTCCTTTCGCCGTGGACCGCGAGCGCTTGCAGGCGCTCGTGGCCGACTGGCTGGGCCGGGGCTGGATGCACCCGCCGGAACTGCGCAGCGTGCGCGCGCTGCGCGAGCTGGCCGGCGTCTACCTGCCCTTCTGGACCTTCGACGCCCACGTGCGCGCCGATTGGAAGGCGGAGGTCGGTACTGCACGCACCCACCGCTACCGCGCGGGCGGCGAGTGGAGGACGCGCACCGTCATTGATTGGCACTGGCGCTCGGGGCAGGTGCGCCTGCCGGTGGACGACCACCTGGTGGCGGGCACCGGGCGGGTCAGCCGGGTCGTGCTGCGCAAGGTGGGCTCCTTCGACCTGGGCGGGCTGGTCGAGTACGAGCCGGGCTACCTGGCCGGCTGGCAGGCCAAAGTCTACGACGTGCAGTTGCAGGAGGCGTGGGAGACCGCCAAAGGGGAGATGCGGGAGCAGGCCAAACGTGCCTGCTACGCCGACACCGGCTCCTCTCACGTGCGCAACTTTCAGATGGCGGCCGACTTTGCCGACGAGCGCTGGCGCTACGTTCTCCTGCCGGTTTACCTGGCCTCCTACCACTTCGAGGGGCGCACGTTCCAGGTGATGGTCAACGGGCAGACGGGCCGGGTGGCGGGGCAGAAGCCGGTCGCCTGGCTGCGCGTCTGGCTGGCCATCGTGGCGCTGCTTGCGCCGGGGGCGTGCCTGGGACTGGTGGGACTGCTGACGCTGGCGCTGGGCGGCATCGGCACTCTCGGGCTGGTGCTGGGGTTCATCCTGCTCGTCGCGGGACTGATCGGGGCGATCGTCGTGTTCAGGAAAGCCCGGGAATCGGAAGAGGTGTGAGGGGAGGAGACAAGGAGACAAGGGGACAGGGAGACCAGGGGCAGGATGCAGGATGCAGGATGCAAGATGCAGGATGCAGGATGCAGGATGCAGGATGATAGCGTGGAGGAAGGATGCAGGAAGCAACAGGGTCAGGCATAGAGCGCAAGGTGACGGATGTGGCGGAGGTGTGGGGTGTGCCGTTGGTGGCGGTGCATTGCGCTCATTGTGGAGAGGCGCATCTGGTGCCGGAGCAGTCCTTGGGCGACCTTGTCCTGAGCGAAGCCGAAGGGGCCGAGGGAGCCAAAGGGGAGGCGGCATCGCTGCTCTGCCCATTCTGTTTCCAGGGGCCGGTCACGCTGCAGCCGGCCGCGCTGCGCGAGGAGCCGCCTGAGCAGGTGCTGCCCTACGGCGTCTCGGAGCGCCAACTGGCCGGTATTCTGGAGCGGTGGACGCAAGGGGTCTGGTTCCGCCCGGCCGAGTTGAAGGCGGCGGTGCTCTTGCAGCGCTTGCGGCGCTATCTGCTCCCGCTGTGGCTGGTGGACGGCCGGATGGAGGGGGCCTGGCGGGCCGACGTGGGCTTTGACTACCAGGTCGTCAGTTACCAGGACCGCTACGGTGAGGGGCGGGGCTGGAGCTCGCACGAGGTGCAGGAGGGGCGCGTGCGCTGGGAGCCGCGCGTGGGCCGCCTCAACCGTACTTATGAGAACCTGCCCGCGCCCGCGCTGGACGATCACCGCGAACTGATGAGCCGCCTGGGCGACTTTGACCTGGGCGGGCGCACCGGCTACAGCCCCGAGGCGGTGACGGGCGCCGCCGTGCGCATCCCCACGTTGGAGCCGCAGGCCGCCTGGCCCGGGGCGGAGGCCGCCTTCGTCCGCGCGGCGCAGGAGGAGTGCCGCCAGGCTGCTGGCGCCGACCACATTCGCGACTTTACGCTGGAGGCGCAATACGACGACCTGAACTGGACGTTGCTCCTGCTGCCCGCCTACGTCACCTGGTACCGGGAAGGAGAGCGGGCCTGGCCCGTGCTCGTCAACGGGCAAAGTGGGCGCGTGAGCGGCATACGGCGAGCCTCGACGCGCAAGGCGAACGTCACCTCGCTGGTCCTGGGCGGGGTGGCGCTGGTACTGTTCCTGGTGGGGGGCTTGCTGGCGCTCCTGGGCGCGGCCCTGCCACCGGTAGCCGCGCTGGGTGGGGCGATCCTGGTCGCGGGGTTGCTGCTGGCCGCCATGGCGCCCATCCCCGCCATCGGCGCATGGGCCTTCAACCGGCGCACGGATTCTTCGTAGTGGTACAGAATGTACTGGAAGGTGGAGAGATGGCGAAACGAGTAGGAACTGTAGAGGCGCGGCAGTCGTTCTCGCGGCTGGTCAGTGAGGCCGGGTTCAGGGGCGAGCACATCATCATCGAGCGCGGTGGCACGCCACTGGCCGTGCTGATCGGGTTCGACGAATACGAAAGGCTGATGGCGGTCCACACACAGGAGCGGGAAGTGCGCTTCAAACGGCTGCTGTCCATCGCCGGGCGCAACCCGGACGTGTCACCTGAGCAGGTGGAGGCCGACGTCGCTGAGGCTGTCGCGGCCGTGCGGAGAGGCGCATGAAGCGCGCCGTCGTGGACACGAACGTGCTCGTGAGCGGCGTGTCGACTACATCGTCTCGGGCGACAGGCATCTGCTGGAGATTGGCGCTTACCACGGCGTGCTGATCGTCACACCCCAGGAATTCGCGGCAGTACTGACCGCAGAGGGCAGGGCGATGGTGGCGGAGCCTGGAGTTCGGTACGATGCAGTGCCAGAGCAGCCGTGCCCGCCTTGCTGACGGATACGCCGGACTGTGGTCCGGCGGGAGCCCCCACCGGCGGGAAGGGTGGTCTCCATATTAGTGGCACTAATGGCACAATCGCTGCTGATCCGTTCAATCCGATCCCCGAATCCGGTGACAGTGCGTCTGAGGGTTGAACCAATCGGCCCTCGGGGCGTCCCAGGCGTGGCGGAGTCCCCAACTTGTTGGGGTCTTGACGCGATTGGCCCAAACAAGTTTGGGACTCCAGTGTATTACTTGCGGTGAGCCTGAGGGACGTACTCCGGCAGCCGCTTCTCGGCAAAGATCGGCCTGAAGCGGGCGAAGCGCTGCAGCCCGCCGACGAGCGGCACGCTCGGCCAGTCGTCGCCGATGAGCGGGCGGGCGTAGCGCACGAACTCGTCGGTCACGTCGGTGTGCGAGGGCGCGATCCAGCCTTTGGGAAACGTGCGCTCCGAGTTGGCCACCACTTCCAGCGGCACCTTGTCGTAGCGCACCCGGTAGATGGGGCCCGGCTCGCGCAGGATCGTCGCCATGTAGCCTGAGCCGTCCTGGACGGCGACGAACACGGCCTGCTGCCCCACCTGGTAGGCCTCCTCCAGGTCTACCGTCGAGGCGGTGATGATGTGGTGGCGCTGCTCGGTGCCGGGGACGTTGCCCCGCGCCGCACCCCGCGCCGCCAGGCCCACCTCGTTCAGATAATTGACGACGATCTGCTCGACCGTCATCTGGCTGGCGGAGAACATCGTGTGGCCGAAGGTGTCCTTGCGCTCGCCAATCTCCCCCACGTCGAACCCCTCGCTCGCAACGACCAGCGCCCGCCCGCGCGCCCGCAGCACGTCATTGACCCGCTCGGCCAGCTCCTCGAGCGTGAGCCCCGACTCACGCAGGAAGATCAGGAGTGGCATCTCCCGGCCAGGGTCGGCCAGGCGGGCCGCGGCGGGGATGAAGCCGATCTTGCGGCCCATGGCCTGCAGCACCAGCACCGGGTCGGAGGGGCAGGAGCCGGCGTTCTCCTGGTCCGCGCCCTGGACGTTGAGCGCCCAGTAGCGCGCCACACTGCCGTAGCCGGGGGTGTGGTCAACCAGTTTGAACTCGCTGTCTCCTACGTCGTTGTCAACCGTCTTCGGCACGCCGGTGGCGACCAGGTCCAGCCCTCGTTCGTGGGCCAACTGTGCCACCTTGTGGGCCGTGTCCATCGAGTCGTTGCCGCCGATGTAGAAAAAGTAGCCCACACTGTGAGCCTTGAAGACCTCGACGATGCGCTCCAAGTCCTCCTGCTGGCTGCCCTTGAGTTTATAGCGGCAGGTGCCGATGGTGCCGGCGGCCGGCGTGACGCGCAACAGGGCGATTTCTTCCGCATCCTGTGCAGAGAGGTCCAGCAATTCTTCTCGCAGGATGCCCTCAATGCCGTGGTAGCCGGCGTAAATTGTGCCAAAGTGCTCCGGCAGCGTCATACAGGTCTCAACGACGCCCCGCAGCGAGTTGTTGATCACCGCGGTGGGGCCGCCGGATTGGGCGACGAGGACGTTTGTGGGTCTGGGCACAATCAACCTCCTATGCAAATAGCAAACTGCAAATAGCAAATAGCAAATAGCAAATCGGCAAATCGGCAAATCGGCAAATCAGCAAATCAGCGGATTTACGAATCTACGAATGGGCCGTCCACGACGGGACAGATCAATGAGCAGACTGTTGGTCGGATTCAGTAAGGGACAGGTCTGCATCGGCAAGTTGCAGGTCGGCTTCGACTTCAGCATCGCTGTAGATGGCATTCCGTTCGGACATCCCTGCCACGAGCCGGTCAAAACGGTCGAGCACATGGCTCGGTGCGGAGCACTGTCCGCACAGGGGCCACCGGCCTGGGGTCCGGCGAGGATGCGCAGGCTCGCTCATGCTGCACCCCATTCTGTGTGAAATATGCCGTCTTTATCTACGCGCCGGTAGGTGTGGGCGCCGAAATAGTCCCGCTGCGCCTGCGTCAGGTTGGCCGGCAGGCGAGCGGTGCGGTAGGCGTCGTAGTAGGCCAGCGACGCGCTGAACGCCAGGCAGGGGATGCCGAGCCCCACGGCCGCCTGGATCACGCGGCGCAGCGCCCCCTGGCGGCCCTCCACCGCCTGCTTGAAGTACGGGTCGAGCAGCAGGTTGGGCAGGTCGGGGTCCCGCTCGAAGGCCCGGCTAACGTCGTTCAGGAACGCGGCGCGGATGATGCATCCGCCCCGCCATAAGCGGGCGATGGCGGCCAGGTTCAGGTCGTACCCGTACTCGTGGCTGGCAGTGCGCAGAAGCGCCAGCCCCTGCGCATAGGAGCAGACCTTGGCCGCAAAGAGCGCCTGCCGCACGTCTTGAATCAGCGCGTCCCGCGCGCCCCCAAACACGCCCGCCGGTCCAGAGAGTACCTGCGAGGCTGCCACCCGTTCCTCCTTGAGCGCGGAAATGATGCGGCTTTCCACGGCGGCGTTGATGGTGGGTGTGGGCGCGCCCAGGTCCAGCGCGTTCTGCGAGGTCCACTTGCCGGTGCCTTTCTGCTGCGCCTCGTCCAGGATGACGTCCACCAGCGGCTTGCCCGTCTCGTCGTCCAGTTTGGCGAAGATGTCGGCCGTGATTTCGATCAGGTACGACGCCAGCTCCCCCTGGTTCCATGCGGCAAAGACGCGCTGCAGTTCCGCCGCCGAAAGCCCGCCCGCCCGGCTGAGGACGTCGTAGGCCTCGGCGATCAGTTGCATGTCGCCGTACTCGATGCCGTTGTGCACTGTCTTGACGTAGTGGCCGGCGCCCCGAGGGCCGATGTACGTCACGCACGGTTCGCCGTTCACCCGCGCCGCGATGGCTTCGAGGATCGGGCGCACCCGCTCGTAGGCCTCACGCTGGCCGCCGGGCATGATGCTGGGGCCGTGCAGCGCGCCGTACTCCCCGCCCGAGACGCCGGTGCCGATGTAGAGGAAGCCCTTCTTCTCCAGCGCCTCTGCCCGCCGTTCCGTGTCCTTGAAGAAAGAGTTGCCGCCGTCCACGATCAGGTCGCCCGGCTCCAGGTGGGGGAGCACCTGCTCGATCATTTCGTCCACCGGCGCGCCGGCCTTGACCATCAGCATGGCCGCGCGCGGGCGCCTCAAGAGGCCAATGAACTCCTCGATGGTATATCCGGCCTGGATGGCTTTCCCGGCCGCCTGTTTCCCCATAAACTCCCGCGTTCGCTCGGCGGTCCGGTTGTACACGGCGACCGCAAAGCCGTGGCTCTCCATGTTGAGCACCAGGTTCTGCCCCATCACGGCCAGGCCGATGAGGCCAATGTCACATTGGGTTGTAGATTTACGCATAATAGAACCTCCCGGTGGAAATCTATAAATCAGCAAATCGGCAAATCGGCAAATCGGCAAGACGGCGGTATTCAGCGAAATTGAGTAGAGTTATGGATCTCGGTGACGATTAGGGCGATGACCTCGCTGATGAGTGACAGACGGTGGGCCAGGACCTCTGGCCGCAGAAGGTTTTTGGTGCGGTAGTACCAGCCTTTGCTCTCACGGGCTGACCCTAAGGAGAACCCCAGAAAGCGATTCCGATCCTTGCCGTACCCGCGGCCGTGTCCCTCTTCAATGTTCGCAGCGATGGAGCCAGCACTGCGGATCAATTGTTCTGCCACTGCTCGTCCCAATGGATGCTTCAGCAATTGCTCACAATCCTGCCAACACAGGTCGTAGAAGAACAACGCCTTACGGTAGCCGTAGAATTTCCATACTCCCTCCACTTTCACTTCCTCCGGCACCTGAGCCTCCCACTCGCCATACGTTGCCAATCTCACCTCTCCTCCTTCCACGACTTTGTCAATTACCGATTTGCTGATTTGCTGATTTGCCGATTTGTCGATTTGCTATTTGCTATTCGCAATTTGTACAGCATCTCGCCGGCTCTTCTTACCAGCAGAATCCCCTCCTCTTCACGGCCGGCCCAGGACTCTGGATCTACCGTGGCCGGGTCCAGGTAGCCCAGGCCGATGCTTTCACAGCGCTCACGCGGGATGCCGGTGGTCAGCGTGACCCGGATGCGCGCTCTCTCGACGCCATTCTCGTAGGCGCCCGCGCCGCGCAGGTGGGTCGAGTGGGCCAGCACGCCCCACGGGTAGTGCCTGAAGCGCTCCCACTGTTTGAGGAAGTAATCGCGCACGTGGTAGCCGATCCCGTCTATGAGCTTCCCGTGCGTATAGGACACCTCGGTGATGTGGGGGGCATAGATGACCACCTCGCCGCCGTTGGCGATGGCCGGCTCCACCTTATACATGCCCTTGGCGGCCGTCCACAGGTCGTCGTACATCTCCGGCATACAAGACAGGACACGCCGGAAAGGGCGCTCGACGTAGACGACGTCCAGGCGGGCCGAAAGTTCCGCGGCCGCGCGCCAGGCCTCGTCCATTGGGCCGGCGTAGAGGCCGCGCAGTGACTCCCCGTGCATCACGAACGCCAGGCACAGGCGCGGCGTGGGAATGAACGAGGCCGCCCGGTCAATCATGCGGCGTACCGGCGTATCGGCCACGCCGATGATGGCCATACTGGTCAGCAGCGCGCCCAGCCAATGTGTCACGTTGATAATCTCCGGGCCGGCGATGCCGGGAAAAAAGTACTTGTTCCCCCCGGAAAAGCCCACCACTTCGTGGGGAAAGACCGGCCCACACACCAGCAGTTGGTCATAGTCCAGGACCATCTTGTTGATTTTGACAGACACGTCCAGCGACAACAAACCATCGCTCAACTGGCGCGTTTCGCGTTCCGTGATGGTCGCCAGCCGGGTGAACGTCCCGGCTTCGTCCCAGCGGTGGTTGAAGATGCGCGAGGGGCCGGCCCGCCCATCGCGCACCGGCACGCCGACCAGCCGGCTCAACGCCGCGTCGTCCATCGGTGGGTGGGTCCCCAACGCCACCAGGTAGTCCAGCGCGGCCACCTGCCCTCCCACCAGTTCACCGAGCAAGCGGAAGAGAAGCGGCGCCGGCGCAGTGCGGGTGCCGTCAGGAATGATCGCCAACACCCGTTTCCCCGCCAGGTCGAGCTGCCCCAACCCCTCAGCAATCAAGTCACGGACCTCAGCCTCAGCGATAGAACCGTCCTCGCAACTTTTCCCAATAACCATGTTCTTCTGTCCTGGGCAGTATCACAAACTCAACCGGAGTCAATATAGTATTACCCGGCAACACTTGTGTCAATCGCGTGAGTCTTTTGAACCGCGAAGGCGCGAAGGACGCAAAGATAAAATAAGAAAGTCTTTGCGCTCTTTGCGTCTTTGCGGTGAAAAACCTTTGATCGCGTTTGCGATTTGCGATTTGCCGATTTGCTGATTTTGCGATTTGCCATTTGCTATTTCTTCCATGGGGGGACTTCCGGCAACACCGCCTCAAATTCGGCGATGAGCGCTTCCTCATAGTCGCCAGCATATTCGCCCGCCAGGAACCTGTGCATTGCTTCTTCATAGAACCGCTGCCAGGATTCCTCCTCGCGGCCTGGGTTGATGGGGTAGAACAGCGTGTCGTTGGCCCGCGCCGCGTCCATGTCGCCTGGCGCGTCGCCGATCATCAAGATGTGGGCGGGGGCATATTTGCCTTTGGCCGCCAACCCCAGGTGTTGGGCTTTCGTGCCCATCTCCTGCCCGGCGATGACGCGCACGTAGCGGGCGATGTCGTGCTCTTCCCACTCCCGCACCAGCGCCTCCGTTGGCGTGGCCGAAACGACGATCATGTCGGCTTTATCGGCCAGATACTGCAGGCTCTCGCGCACGTAGGGGAAGGGGGGCACGCCGTGCACCATATCTGCCACGCTGGCGTTGACACCCGTCGTCCAGGCCCACGCCGTGTCCAATTCCGGATCGGGGTGCTCAAGTATGTAGGCTTTCAGGCCGCTGTTGCTCTTGGGGAAAGCCTTGTTGGCGATGAACTCCCGGATATGATGGGCCTCGGGAATCACCGCGTGCCGCGCCAGCACCTCCGGCCGCTCCCGCAGCAGGTCGAAGACCATCACCAACGCCGGCCAGCGGTTGATGCCGCGCCACCTGGAGTACAGGTTGACGAACTCGGCCGCCTCCCGTGCATACTTGGAGACCGGCTGTAGTCCCCAATGCTTGATCGTATTGGGGATGAAGCACTCCTTGTGTTTGATCTCCATCGTGTCAAACGCGCAGCCGTCGGAATCTATCCCGACAAAGACATCGTACTCGTGCTGCATCTCTACCAATGGTCGTGCTGCTTCGTGTATCTCAGACATTGATGACCTCCAGCAGTATCTGGATTTTCGCCTGTCGTAGCGTTACCATTCGCTATTCGCCATTCACCATTCGTCCATTCGCCATTCGCTATTCGCCATTCGCCCACATTTCCCGCAGGCGGTGGGCGGCCAGCTTGGGCCGGCGATCTCGCGTAAAGACCCCCTTCCAGTTCACGCCCCCCATCCGGTGCACTGCCTGCCCCGTCTTGAAATCGCACAGGTTCCACACGTGTTGCCCCACCACGTAGGGCTTGCCCTTCAGCACCTCCGCGTAGCGGACCAGCATTTCCGCCTGGTACTCCTCGCTGAACATCTCCGGCGGCTGCGCGTGCCAGCCGGGGAGCGTGTCGGCGCCAAATTCGGTCAGGATCAGCGGCTTGGGATACCGGGCGTGCAGCACGTCCAGTTCCGCCGACAGGAGCGCACACCCTTCCTCCAGTTGCCCGCTCTGGCTGTACCAACCGAAATAGCGGTTGAGGCACACGACGTCGCAGAACTCGAACGCCTCCTCCATGATTCCCAACATGCTGACGACCGTCACCGGCCGCGTGGGATCGAGTGACTTGGCCAGGTCGTACAGTTCGCGGAAGAACGGTTTCGCCGCCGGGCGGGTGGAGTGGGGCTCGTTGGCCAGGCTCCACATGATGACGCTGGGATGATTCTTGTCGCGGGCGATCATCTCCTGCGTATACTGGCGGCACAGCGCCAAGCGCCGTTCCAATCCCTCCTCCCGGAAAAACAGCCCCACCGCTGGCGTCTCGTCAATCACCATAAAGCCCAACCGGTCGGCCAGGTCCATCATCTGCTCGGAGTAGGGGTAGTGGGTAGTGCGGAAGGAATTGGCCCCCACCCACTTCATCAGCGCATAGTCTTTGACAATCACGGCCGGAACCAGGCCACGCCCCGTCACCGGGAAGTCCTCGTGGCGGCCAAAACCTGTGAGCAGAATGGGCTGGCCGTTAAGAAGCAGGAGGTCGCCCTCCACCGCGATGGTACGGATGCCGATGGGAAGCGCATAGCGGTCGAAGACCCCGTCGCTGCCTGCCAGCTCTACCGTCAGGTCGTACAGGTTGGGCGAGTCTGGGCTCCACAGCGCCACAGCGGGCACCTTCAATGTAACCTCAACCGTCTTCTCCGAGGCTGGCATTTCTACTGAGACCTCTGTGCCGTGCCCACGCAACACGAAACACGCGACAGCCACATCTCCAGCCGCCCGCTCCAACCGCACGCGCACCACCCCGCTGTCCCCTTGAATGTCCGTTGACACTGTCAGGTCGGCGATGGCGTCGTGGGGGATGGCGTAGAGCAATACCGGGCGATGGATGCCGCAGAAAGGAAAGAAATCGAAAGCGGCCGGTGGATAATTGTGGCTGGCGAAAGCATCCAACGGATCATCGGATGGAACGTGGCCAGGCGGGACGCGATCGGGGGCCAGTTCGCCTTCGACGCGCACGACCAGGAGGTTTCCCTCCGGCCGCACGTGTGGCGTTACGTCGAACTCGAAGGGCAGATGGCCGCCCTCGTGCTGGCCCAGCCACGTCCCGTTGAGCCACACGGTGGCCAGGTAATTGACGGAGCCGAAACGCAAGGCCACCCGCCGCTCTTCCCAGCCCCACGGCAGGTCGAAACGGGTCTGGTACCAGGCAGGACCCAAGTAATCCCGCCCGTCTTCGAACTGGTCGTTCCAACTGGCAGGGACAGCGATCGGGTACCCTTCGGCAAAGCCTTCACTCCAGCCGGATTCTTCTCCCTGCCGCTGCGGGTCAAACCGAAAGTCCCAAAATCCTGAGAGATCGGTGCACTGGCGAAACGGATTAGAGCAAGGGTAAAGCATACGGCGCCTCCATAGCACCGGGACAAGATGGCATCTTGTCCTACATTTTCGAAGCGGATGAGCGCCGATCTTAACTACTCAGCCTACCCTCCCGCTGGTTGCTTAGAGCGGTATTTCAGGTCTGCATTCCGCCCAGGAGCGCCATTTTCAGCCGAGAAAATGCCCAAACCTGCGGGAGGGTGAGCAGTTACCGTCGATTTTTTCTGATCCGCGAAAATCCGCGTGCATCTGCGTCCCGCAGTCTACACCCCGCTGTAGGCCGAGAAACCGCCGTCCACCGGCACGACGATGCCGGTGATGAAGGACGAGGCCGGAGAGAGGAGCCAGAGCATCGTACCGATCAGGTCCTCGGGATCGCCAAAACGGCCCAGCGGTGTGTGCGCGATGATGGCGTGTCCACGCGGGGTCAGCGCCCCGCTCGCCTCGTCGGTCAACAGAAAACGGTTCTGTTCGGT
>Ga0172364_10003822_pt1 | contig 12036 bp, 8 predicted proteins | sample LakKivSesite10cm_FD_114545 | JGI IMG/M metagenome (GOLD analysis project Ga0172364, IMG submission 114545) | Sediment microbial communities from Lake Kivu, Rwanda - Sediment site 10cm | ecosystem: Environmental > Aquatic > Freshwater > Lake > Sediment | place: Rwanda: Western Province, Lake Kivu... | reverse complement strand
TTCTCTGCCTGCACAAGTTGTGCCTGGGAACGCTCCAACTCCTTCGTGAAATCAGCTAACTCACTGTATAGATTGGCATTGTCCAGCGCCACCGCAACCGAGGCCGCCATCGCCTGCAGCAGTTCCCGGTCCTGCTCAGTGAATGCCCCATCCAATTTGTTGATGACCTCGATCGCACCTATCACCTGATCGCGGATCTTCAAGGGCACGCAGAGGATCGTGCGGGCGGTGAAACCGGCCTCCTCATCTACCTCAGCCGAAAAGTTAGGATCACGTTCGACATTGTTGACGAGTTCGGACTCGCCAGACTGTATCACATGACCTACAATGCCCCCTTCTGGTTGGATGGTCCGGCCAGTGATCCAGCCCCGATCAGGACTAAAGGTCTTGCGAAAGACCACCCCGCCTATTTCCTCATCCACCAGCACCAGTGAACCGGCCTCGACCTGCAGGATTTCACGAATGCCATGCATCGTCGCTTCCAGGACCTGGTCCAATTCCAGGCTAGAGGTGACCATGCGATTGATCTCGATAAGAGCCGACAGTTCCTGATTGCGCCGCCGCAGTGCCTGCTCGCTGCGGCGAATGCGCATGACGGCATCAATCCGCGCCAACAACTCCTGGGGGTCGAAAGGCTTGGTGAGATAATCGTCGGCCCCTAACCCCAGGCCCAGCGTCTTATTGCTGATCGAATCGAGAGCCGTAGTCATAATAATGGAGGTATTGTGCAGCACAGGATCAGCCTTGACCCGGGCGATGACCTCGTAGCCGTCCATCTCCGGCACCATGATGTCTAGCAAGACCAGGTCAATCTCGCGTCCTGCTGCCGCTTCCCGCCGTAGGAAGGAAAGCGCTTCCTCACCGGAATATGCAGCCTGCACCTGGCAGCGTACCAACCTCAGCATGCTTTGCATCAGTTCCACCATCTCGACGTCATCCTCGACGATTAGGATGCGGGGAACTGCCAATTGCTGACTATCGTACATCTCGCCATCACCAAGCTATCGCCAAAGTATTCAACGCCGGATACCCATGCTCCTCATTATACGTATTTTATGAGTGCACACAAGTGCAAAAGAGTCTACTCCACATCGAGCAACTCAATGTTCCACAACTCGCTTCGCGCCGTAGAGTCCAGCGCGAAATGCAGCACATTTGCCCGGGCGACGGCCATCCGTAGCCACATAAACAACGGGATAGCGGGAAGCTCCTCAGAGAAAATAACTTGGGCCTGTGTGTGATATTCCTCGTATTCAGGCATACCAGACAATGCCTGGAGTGCCATCTGGCAGGCCTCATCATACTCAGGACTGCTATAACCGGTGACATTGTCTCCATACCAGCGCCCTTCACCTGGAATCTCAGAAGATAAGTAATGCCCACACAGAGGAGTAACATCGAACCACCACGCTGTTTCGGCCATGTCGAACCGGCGGCCAAAAAACGGCCCCTCGGGTCCATCGGCAAAAAACTTCCACGAGGGCTGGGTCTCCAGGTTGACATGGATGCCACAATCCGCCAGGTAGGCCCTGACAATACGGGCCACTTGCTGTGAAGTTGGGCTATCCGAAGATGTCAGCAGCGTCATCTCGAATGGCGTACCGGTACGGATGCCCTGAATGCGGTGAGCCTCGCGCACACCGTCCCCATTCTCATCCAGCCATCCTGCTTCTTCCAGCAACGCACGGCCCGCCACCGGATCGTAATCCCAATGCCCCAAATGGCTGCCCGCGTAGAGCGGGTGGCCTGGTGGCAGGTAACTATCTGGCACGACGCTCCGACCATACGTGACCTCATCCACGATGGCCTGGCGATCAATACACTGAACGATCGCCTGTCGTACCCGCACGTCCCCGAAGAAGTCAGCTCGCCGGTAATCCGGCACCGGGACAATGCCAAAGTCAATGTGTTCCCACCCATTGCCAGTCGCAGAGGTCACCTTCAACAGGCCACGCTGTTCAGCCTGCACCAACAATGGCATGAATGGCTCGAAGTCGGCATCGTGAATGCCAATGTCACACTCACCTGCGAGGAGACGGGCGATCACTTCTGGCGCGCCAGCAGTGAACCGGAACCCCACCTGATCCAGGTATGGCAGCCCTTCGGCAGCACGGAAATAGTGCGGATTGCGGGAAAGAGTCATGTGATCCCCTGGCACCCACTCCTCGACGATGAACGGCCCCCAACCCAGCGGGTAACGCCGGATTTCATCCGCCTGAAACAGTTCACCCGGAGCACGTCCCTCCAACTGGTGACGTGGGAGAGGGGCAAAGAAACTCAGAAAATAGGTGGGGTCAATGAAACCTGGCACGCCGACCCATTTGACGTGCCACTGATCCGGGGCGTGGTAACGGGCAGTACGCTCGACCAGGTAGCGGCTACCAGGTGTGGCGGGGTCGGAGGCCACCTGGAAGGCGAAGACCGAATCGTCTGCCGTGAGGGGCTTGCCATCAGCCCATACAACGTCCTCACGCAGCGCAAACGTGACCTCCATCCTCTCCATCTCCAACGGTTCAGCCTCGAACTCGACCGCACACTCCTCAGCATAACAGCCAACGGGACGGACCGACACACCTTTGGCTAATTCCACAACCTCACCAGTGGCATCCACTACCCGGTTGCCCTCTCGCACGCGCACAGTGCGCGTGGCAGCATCGCCATCGGCGATATTGGGTATCTTCTCCAGGATCACCGGTTGATAAGCATAATTAAGGTGATCGATCGGGCCATCGTACAGCGCCTCCATCACGTGCCAGGTGGCCGTCAGCCGGGAGCCGCCATACAAGTACAGCGTGTCGGGCTCACCGACCAGGCAGACGGTGAGCACTTTCGGCTCTGGAGGTAGAGGGGTCGGTGACGGAGAGGGCGTGGCTGTAACCACAACCGTCTCCGGTGTTACTGGCACCGTCACAGTGACGGTCACGATCTGAGGAGCACAACCGCTGAGCAACAAACCGGCTCCAATGAGGACAGCCAGGACACATCGCCATTGATGCAGCATTTACCTTTCCTCGGAGACGGAGTATAACATCACTTAGGCCAGAGTGCAACTTGCGTCTGAGTGAAAGAACAGACGGCGGACGGCCGACCGCCGACACGGCGAACGCGGGTCGAACGCTCTCTGAGCCAACTTGCCGTCAGATTGTTTCGTGGTAGGATACAATTGGGGTACGACTAGGTGATGCTGAGCGGCCTTGGGCCACACGCCAGGCGGATTTTGAACCCCCAGGGGCAAGAACCAGTATCATGTATGTTAGGAGCAAGGCTTACACCTGCCCATGATGAGAAAGGGAGGAACTATGACTGACGCCCACGACCTTGGACCGATCCGATTTCGCGACAAAGAAGCAGACAAGTTAGTCCTGTCCGCCGGGACCGGATATGGTCTGCTCTTCGGCCTCAGCTTTGCGTTGTTCGTGTGGGGGTACGACACGCTACTGTTGGTTTCGAGCGCAGCGGACCTGGCCTGGGCCAAGTTGCTCGTTGGCCTGCCCATCGCTATTATCATCAGCGGTCTGATTGGCCGGGTAGCAGCCTCGTCTTCGACGGCCGCCTCCATCGCGCTGTGGGCGACGGCCGGCGCGCTGCTGGGGCTACTGGCAGGACGCGCCCCATACGACGGCGGCAACCTGGCTGCGTGGCTCGTGGACCGACGCCTGCGGGGACTGGTCGCCTTTCCTTACGGGAGTTCGGCTGCCGCAAGGACAGCCCTCATGGTGTTGGTAGGAGCCGGGCTGGGGACTGCCAGTGGCGGCCTCGAACAACTGGCCATGGGGTGGGCCTGGGACTGGAGCACACCAGAAGGCAGGATGAGCGTGCGCTCGTGGCTGGCACTCCTGGTATGCCTTCCTCTCACGCTCGTCGCCGCCTGGGCTGCCGACGACCTGGTCAACCGCAGTCTGCGCGTTCCCCAACAGACGATGGGTGAGCTCATCAACCTGACTCTGGCCGGAGCGAGCGAGGAGGCAGAGGCCAGAGAATTGAATTATGCCAGCACCGTCAAATACCGCCAGCGGTTCTCAGAGCACTACACGGTCCACCTGGCGGACTATGACCTGGACACCCTATACATGAGTCGCGTGGACGTCGCCTTCGACAATGGGTTCGCGCTGCGCTGCCTCCTGACGGCAGATGGGGGTGTGGGCTTTTGTGGCCCCATCTCCGATGCGTATCGGGGCTGGATGGACGACCTGGTCCACGCCGGGCTGTCTGGCGAACGCCGCTGGTTGGGTCCTGCCAAGAGTATGCTGGCCGTGGATGACACGGTGGTTGCGTGGCTTGACGTCCACCGCGGTTACTTGAGCGAGACGAACGACGTGACCCGAGTAGACCAGCGAGGCAGGTGGGTATTTATGTCCGCCCGGTTCGACACCGGTTTCGAGATGGTGTGCCGCTTCCGGGGAGTGGGGCCCGTGCTGACCGACCAGTGCGCGGAAGATTGACCTGGGCCAGGGCTACCGAAACGAGTTTCGGCTTCCATTCAAGGTGAGAGTGGAAAAAGGGGGGCAGACCTGTGGTCTGTCCCCCTTTTTGATCAAGGCGTTACGCCGCCCCACGCGCGCCGCGCATGCGCGGGTCGAGAATGTCGCGGAAGGCGTCGCCCAGCAGGTTCCACGCCAACACGTACAACGTGATGGCCCCCCCGGGAAAGGCGATGATGAACCAGTACTTGGACAACACCGGGATCCAGTTGCGGGCAAAGGCGATGATCTGCCCCCAGTCCGAATACCCCACCTGCACCCCCACACCCAGGAAGCTGAGCGCCGCGAAGCTCAATACGTAGGTACCGATGTCCATCGAGGCGACGACCATCGTGGGGAAGATCGCGTTGGGGATCACGTGACGCAGGATGATGCGAAAGTCGCTGGCCCCGGTCACCCGCGCCGCCAGCACGTACTCCCGCTCCTTGACCGAGAGAATGTCGCCCCGAATCAACCGCGCATACGTCGTCCACCCGAACACGATCAACGCGATCATGGGCGTCCAGATGCCCCGTCCCAGCTTTGGCTGCAGCACCGCCGCCATCGTGATCGCCGCCAGCAAGAACGGAAAGGCCTGGAAGATCTCGACGACGCGCATCAACACCTCGTCTATCCTTCCTCCATAGTAGGCGGCCGTCGTCCCCAATGCCAGCCCAATCGCCAGCGTCGAGAAGGTCACGATCAACCCCGCCTTGAATGCCGTTCGCGTACCCCATACCACACCGTAGAAGATGTCGAATTGTCCCTCGGTCGTGCCAAAGATGGCCTTCTCACTCGGCGGCTGCGGCTCGGCCGAGTACCCCAGGCGGGGCATATCGTAGGGGTCACGCGCCCGCTTAGGTGGCGGCGCGATGAGCGGCGCAAAGACTGCCACGATCACAAAGAACAGGATCAACACGATCCCCGACAGCGAAAGCGGATTGGTCAGTAACTGTTTGATCAACTTGCGTGTTGTCATGATAACCTCACTCTTGGATCAATGAACGCATACATTATGTCTACCACCAGGTTGCCGACGATCAGGATCAGCCCGTTGAATAGCGTCAACCCCAGCAGCGTGACGATGTCCAGGTTCAAGGCCGCATCCGCGTACAACAGCCCCATCCCGTGCAAGTTGTAGATCGTCTCGGTGATCACCACGCCACTCAAATAGCCCACGAAGATCAACCCGCCGATCGTCGCCACCGGGATGAGCGCGTTCTTGCGAGCGTGCCGGTTGACCACCACCTTCTCCATCAACCCCTTCGAGCGCGCCGTCGTGATATAGTCCTGCCGCAGCGACTCCAGCATCGAGGAGCGCATCACCCGCAGCACCAGGGCCCAGTTCAGGTACGACAGCCCTATCACCGGCAGCACTATGTGCCGCAGGGCATCCAGGAAGACGTCAAACCGCAGATTGAGCAGCGCGTCAATCGTGTTCATGCCCGTGTACTGGGTAAACCGCGTGGCGTCGTACACGATCACCTTGGCCCATTGCGACAGCCGTTCCGGCGGGAACAAGTTCAGCCTGGAGTAGAACAGCATCAGCATGACCAGGCCGAACACAAACGTCGGCAACGAATAGCCGACGATCGAGAAGGTGCGCAGCACATGGTCAACGAACTTGTTGTGGTGCACCGCCGACTGCACGCCCAGGTAGATGCCGATCGTCAACATCGGGATCGCGCTCCACAACGCCAGTTCCGCCGAGCCTGGGAATTTCTCCTTGATCGCCTGCATCACCGGCATCTGCGCCGTCTGCGACCAACCAAAGTCCCCCCACAAGATGCCTCCGTCCAGCTCCCCCGTCTCAGGATCCCGTTTCCCCACCAGCCAACGCCAGTACTGGATGTGGATGGGATCGTCCAACCCATACTTCTTGACGATGCGTTCAATCCCATCGGCCGTGTGAGGAACATCGTGAACGTACAAAGCCGCCCGCTCCAGTGGGCCGAGCAACATCAGCATGCTAAAGATGAGGACGCTCACCCCAAACAGGATAATCGGCAGGATCAAAAAACGACGCACAACGTATGCTACCATAAGCACCTCCTACTCTCAGAGGATCTTTACACAACTCATTTCACCACAAAAACCGCCAAGAACACCAAGTTTCTATTTCCCTTTATGCTCTTCGCGATCTTCGTGGCAACCATGTACCTTTCGCCAGAGGGCCACCCTCCCCCTGCCCCTCCCTCACAGGGAGGGGATGGTTGAGTCTGGTCGTCGGGATGCGCAAGGTTCTCGGCCCTGCCTCTCCCTCGCAGGGAGGGTGAGTTGAGCCAGGGCCCAAGCAGGCCCCGGACCCTGGCTCATCAGGCACGCTAACTGCTACTGGGTGATGCCCAGCGCTTCGTTGGTCTTGTCGATCGCGTACCCTTCGGCGGTCTCGACACCAAAGAACGCATCCCAGAACATCCACTGCGGGCCGGCTGCGCGGTCCTGCAACAGGCCACGCCAGATGGAGTAGGCCGCGTCGTGCGCATCCAGGTCGCCACCCTCGTGGAACTTGACGCCCTCCCGGATGTGGAAGGTGTAGGTCAGCCCATCCTCCGAGATCTCCCAACTGTCGGCCAATTGGCCCACGAACTCCTCGTAGCTCTTGTAAGACGTGTGGACCAACGGGTCGTACACCCGCCAGACCTGGCAACTGCTGGCGGTGTCGTACATCCAGGCCGGGTCGAACGTCTCGGGGTCGCCGATGGTGCCCTCGATGAAGGTCTTGGCGTCGGGCGAGTCCCCGCTCTCAGACAAGCTGTAGGCGAAGGCGCAGGGGAAAGTCGGGTTGTAGAACCAGTTCTGCATCCACATCTGCTCATAGTGACGGCCAATGGGCTGGACGCCCCACAGGCTGGTCTGATTCTCGTTGGCCAGGCGCTGGATGGCCTTGTAAGCCTCGTGGGCTGCGGCCGGATCCGTGATGCTCTTGGCCTCGGCGATCATCGAGTCGAACTCGGCCTGCAGGTCCTCAGGCAGATGCAACGCGTAGCCATAAGCACCGGCCTTGCTCAGGTAGGGCTGCACCCAGTTGTGCGGATGATGGTAGTCTTCCAGCCAGCCGATGCGGTAGATCGGGATGTAGCCCGCACGCTGCTGCTTCAGGTAGGCCGGCCACGGCAGCGCCAGGACGTCAATGCGGAAGTTCTCGTTGAGCGATTCGATGCTCGCCTTGAGGATCTCGGCCGCCACGCGCCGCGAGTCGTTGCCCGTGTTATAGGCCACCATCATGTAGAAGCCGGTGTTCCAGACATCGTCCTCGTCCTGGCCAGCCGGGATGCCGTCCTTGTCCACGTCGGCGGCCTTAAAGTACTCCTCGCACTTGGCCAGGTCGTACGTGGGCATTGGCGGATCGTTCGGATCATAGCCCGTCATCCCCGAGATGATGGGGCCATTGCGCTGGACTGCCTCGTTCACCTCCACGTCGCGGATGTAGGTATCGTAGTCGAAACAGGAGGCGAAGGCCTTGCGGATGTTCAGGTCGGCGAAGAAATCCGGCGGGATGCCAGAGCCGTCCAGATTGCCGCTGCCGATGAAGGTAGAATCCGGCGGGACGTCCATGGCGAAGAAGAAGTCAGTAGACGAGGTGCTCGGCAGGTCCTTGAACAGGCGGAACGGCTCGCCAGCAGTGACCGGCGTGCACTCGCCCGTGATGTAGTCGCACTGTTCGGCCACCGCCGGATCAATCTGGTCCACGTACTGCTTCGGCACGTAGCAGAAATCCAGGTCGCCGGTCTGGAACATGGCGAAGCGGGTGCCCCACTCGTCCACGATCTTGTAGATCACGCGGTCGTAGAAAGCCGGGCCACTTGGGCCGCCCTCCCACATGGGCTCGGTACGCCAGTAGTTGTCGTTGCGGACCATCGAGATTTCGTCGCCTGGCTTCCAGTGCTCCAGTTTGAAGGGGCCGGTGCCGTTCTCCTTGTTGAAGATTGGGCTGTCCTCGGCTGCGATGTCGTGATACTGCACCCAGGCAGCGCAGTCGCCATCCCAGTCGCCCTGCTCGGCCATCCACTCCTGGTCCAGCGGCGAGGCCCAGCCGTTGGAGAGCAACTGCATCGTCGGGCCAAACGGCGCCTTCAGGTGCAGCGTGAGTGTGCGCGCCTCGTCGTCGTACTCGACTGCCTTCTTCACGTCCTCACACACCCGCACCAGTATATCCTCGGGTACGGCCGAGAATTCAGTGATCGCCTCGGGGGCGGGAGGCGCCTCTGGTTCGGGAGTCGCCGTCACCACAACCTCGACCGGCACTTCTACCGGTTTCTCGACCTCGACTGTCACTGTCTCGATGACCGTCTTGGGGGCGCAGGCCGCCAGCAACATGCTCACGACGACCAGCCCACCAGTGATGGTCCACCATGCTTTTTTAGACATTTTTCTCCTCCCCAAGTATAGGTTTCACGCACAGGACCGTAGGTCCTTCCGATGGAGCATTTCCCTGCTCCGTCTCTGATACCGTTCTTATAGCGTTCTGATAATTATCACCTCCTTCCGTCTCGTCAAGGCAAACACACACCACAAGACCAAGGCCAAACTTTCACAGTACGTCCAGCCTGGGGCCCTGCCTCAGGTTTTCTGTACAGTCTGCTCCTCTAGCCGCAGCCTGACCCGGCCCTCAGGTCGCTCGAACGGCTGGACGAGATGACAGGCACAGAAATGGCCTTCCTCAATCTTGATAAACTCCGGCTCTACCTCAAAACACACGTCTATGACTACCGGACAGCGAGTATTGAAGTGGCAGCCCAACGGCGGATTCGCCGGGCTGGGCAGGTCACCTTCGAGGATGATCCGCTGCCGCTTCTCCTCGACAAATGGATCTGGTACGGGTACCGCCGAAAGAAGCGCCTGGGTGTAAGGATGCAAGGGATTGGAGTACAGTGTGGTCCGGTCGGTCAACTCTACGATCTTCCCCAGGTACATCACCGCCACCCGGTCGCTGATGTGGCGCACCATGCTCAGGTCGTGGGCAATGAAGATGTACGTGAGTCCCAGCTTCTCCTGCAAATCCTCCATCAGGTTGACCACCTGGGCCTGGATCGAGACGTCGAGCGCAGAGATAGGTTCATCGCAGATGATGAGGTCGGGGTTCAGCGCCAACGAGCGGGCCAGGCCAATGCGCTGCCGCTGGCCACCCGAGAACTCGTGGGGATAGCGGTTCATAAAGCCAGTGTCTAACCCGACCAGTTCGAGCAACTCCGCCACCCGGTCCTTGCGCTGCTTGCCACTGGCGACGCGGTGTACTTCCAACGGCTCGCCCACAATGCCCAGGACATTCATGCGCGGGCTCAACGAAGCGTAGGGGTCCTGAAAAATCATCTGCATCTTGCGCCGCATCTGCCGCAATTGGTTGCCATGCACTTTGGCCAAGTCCACATCCTCGAAATACACGTGCCCCTCGGTAGGCTCGTACAGCCGGATGATGGTACGGCCGGTAGTCGTCTTGCCGCATCCACTCTCACCGACCAGTCCCAGTGTCTCGCCTCGATATACATCAAAGCTAACTCCATCTACCGCCTTGACGTCTCCCACGTGGCGTTGGAAGACCCCGCGCCGGATGGGGAAATACTTTTTCAGATTCTGGACCTGCAGAAGGACCTCGTCTCGTCGTTGAGCGGTCATTGTGGCCTTCTAACCCTTTCTCTCTCCCAGCATGCGACCCGGTGTCTTGGTTCCACCGCTTCCAGTGGGGGCATCTCGTGGTGACAGTGCTCGGTGACGTAATCACAACGGGGAGCAAAGGGGCACCCCTTAAGCACACCTACCAGGTCAGGGGGTTCACCCCGCACGGAGAAGAGCTGTGTGCCGTGGGCTTCGTCCGGACGAGGCAACGAGCCCAACAGCCCAACCGTATAGGGATGGTGCGGGTTAACGTAAATCTCCTTCACCGGGCCGGACTCGACGATGCTCCCCGCATACATCACGTTGACGCGCTGAGCCAACCCGGCGACGACGCCCAGGTCGTGAGTGATCCAGATGACGGCCATCCCAAGACTATCGCGCAGCCGCTTGACCAGGTCAATGATCTGGGCCTGGATGGTCACATCCAATGAGGTCGTGGGTTCGTCCGCGATGAGGATCATCGGGTTACACGAAAGCGCCATCGCGATCATTGCGCGCTGCCGCATACCGCCGGAGAACTGGTGTGGATAATCGTCCAGCCGTTGATGTGCTTCGGGTATGCCAACCAGAGCCAGCAATTCGGCTGCCCGCTCCTTGGCTTCTTTGTTGTTCATCCCCTGGTGCAGCTGCAGCGCTTCCGTGATCTGAAAGCCGACAGTCAGGACAGGGTTGAGCGAGGTCATCGGGTCCTGAAAGATCATCGCAATCTGAGCCCCACGCACGTGGCGCATCTCGTCATCGCTCAACTTCAAGAGATCCCGACCCCGGAAGATCACCTCACCCGCCTCGATCTTGCCTGGCGGGATGGGGATCAGGCGCATAATCGAGAGCGCATGGACACTTTTGCCACAGCCGCTCTCCCCTACCACGCCGAGGGTATCGCCCTCGTTCAGTATATACGAGACGTCGCTCACAGCGTGAACGACACCATCCTCCGTATAGAAGCGCGTAGTGAGATGTTTCACTTCAAGCAGGTGATCTACGGTAGGCTGTACTTCGTGGGCAGACATAATGCTCCTTGAGAACTAGTACACCAGGCACTAACCCGGAAACTGAGTCTATTATACACACTTGCTTTAGGATTGCAACCCCCCGACATGCGGTCAGCCACACGTCACCCTTGCGGTCCGGCGGACGTCACGTGCCGAGCCTGGCATACCAGCTGCACGACAGGCGATGGTGATCCAGCAGCCTCACCCACCCTAGGTCATATCCCAGCATGACACTCCCATCCCCCTGTACAGGCGGCAACTCAAGCATCGGCAGCAGGCCATTCACGCGCGACAGACATGCGACCACGACCTGCCGCACCAGGTCGGAGACTCTCCATATCCAGGCCCGCCTCAACGCCGCCAGGCGCTGTGCATCTCCCCGGATGCGCGGCCAGACGTGGGATGGAGCAACAGCACCGGCCACGCTCTCGCGCAGTACCCACCGGAGCAGACCGTCGAGTTCGTCCGTAGAATGCCCATCGAATATTCCCCTACGTGAAATCATACGCCACCTCAGGCACCAGTCTGTGCTCTCGTTCCAGAATGGCCTTCCGCAGACTCTCACGGGCGTAGTGAAGACGGGATTTGACCGTGCCTTCTGGAGCATTTACGATATCGGCAATCTCTTTCAGGCTCAACCCCTCCAGATAGTGCAAGATCACGACGACACGGTGAGTAGAAGGCAAGGCATCCACCGCCTGTTGCAAGACTTGTCGCCATTCCTGGTCTTCCGCCAACGCCTCGGGGTGATTGTGCACAGGCAACGCCCAGCGGTCCAAGGTGTCCTGAAAAAAGTGCCACCACCGCTTGACCCGGTTCGTCCAACTGTAAGACAGGTTCACCGTCACGCGGTATAGCCACGGCCCCAGTGGCACAGTCTCGTCAATGCGATCCGCATACGTATACACCCGCAGGAAAGCATCCTGCAGGATATCCTCGGCCGCCCTCTCATCGTGGGTGATCGCCAG
>Ga0172364_10003818_pt1 | contig 12040 bp, 14 predicted proteins | sample LakKivSesite10cm_FD_114545 | JGI IMG/M metagenome (GOLD analysis project Ga0172364, IMG submission 114545) | Sediment microbial communities from Lake Kivu, Rwanda - Sediment site 10cm | ecosystem: Environmental > Aquatic > Freshwater > Lake > Sediment | place: Rwanda: Western Province, Lake... | reverse complement strand
GTCTCCCTCTCCTCATCCCATCCAAGTGTCAACCCTTCTCTCAAAGCAAGCTCCGAGAGATCCATGTGAACAGCACCTAAGCGGAGAGCAAGAAGCTTTGAGATGGTGCTTTTGCCGACGCCTGGCGTCCCCGTCATGACTATGATCATTCCTCAAAAGCCCCCATTTGCTCCCTCACAGCATCTCTAATAGCCCTAAGCGCTACGTGGGAGGATTGGACTCTTTCCCCTTCTTCTCCTTCAGCTTCACCATGTCGCCTATTGTAGGAGCCCCCTTCTGAGGTGAGGGGATGAAGGTGGTCTTAGTTGTCTCCCTCGTGAGAACATCGATCTTCATGATCCTCTTTATCTTCTGAGCCAAAGCCTGGTCTGGGACAAGTTCCTCCTTCTCAAGCATCTTCAGAGTAGAGATCTTCTCCCCTAGCATCCGAGCCAATTCTTTGTGCTCCAGTCTCATCTTCTCCCTGGCTTCGCGGAGAAGAGCGCCATAGCCCTCAACTGGGATGAGGTCCTCGGCGGACTCCACCTCATTCCTTCTGCGCGGGTGAGCCCTGGGAGGCGCCGTTGGCTTGGGGCTCCATTCCTCTGAGCTGAATCTTGAGCACTGCTCGGAGACGATCAGCCTCGCGCCTTCGATGATTCGCCTGTAGGGTGTTCCTCTGATCTCTCTGCCGCAGACCTCGCAGCGCACCATTCCTCAGACCTCCAATATTAAGAGGAAAAGATGACTTATAAACTTGGACGCCAATATTCCCTGCGTATGGAGGAACTCCGCAGACTCAGGGGGATCGCCGACTACCAGTTCGGGAGGGGGTGCGGAGAAGCCCTCTTTCCCCAAAACATCACGGTCACCTACTCGAAGAGCACGGGAAAGATCAGACATATCTATCTCGAGGGAAAGAGAATAGCGATGCTAAGGCCAAATGACGGCTTATTTACACTCACAATAACTGGAGCGGAGTTGCTGCTGTCCAAGCTGAAGAACCTGAGCTTCATTGTAACGGTTGTCGAGGGTGTCGAGGAGGAGATAACACAGGGAAAGAGCGTCTTCGCAAAGCATGTTGTGGAAGCCAGCTCAGGAATCAGACCAGGCGACGAGGTTGTAGTTTTGGATAAGCAGAGAAAGGTTCTGGCTGTCGGCAGGGCTCTTCTGAACGAGGAGGAGATGCTAGCCTTCAAGACGGGTGTGGCTGTGAAGGTTCGAAGGGGACGTTTAAAAGAGGAAAGGGAATAAAATTATTTTAGGTGAAGAGCGATGGCGAGGATAGACTCAAGACGGGCTAGGAGAATGATGAAGCAGATGGGCATGAACATGGAGGAGGTCCCAGACGTAGAACGGGTGATCCTCCAGGGAAAAGACAGAGAGATCGTGGTGGAGGACCCCGCCGTGGCCGTGATAACCATGAGCGGGCAGAAGGTCTTCCAGGTAACAGGGGGCAGAATCACCGAGAGAGCATTGAAGAAAGAGGTTAAGACACCTGAGATAGCCGAGGAGGATGTCCAACTCGTAGCTCAGCAGGCAGGAGTCAGCACAGAACGCGCAAGGGCAGCCCTCAAAGAGGCAGAAGGAGACCTGGCAAAAGCCATACTCCTACTGACGACCACAAAGAAATAGCTAGGTAAAGTCGCCTTCATATTTATAGCCATCTTCCATAAGACAGCGCTCCAAATCATCTCTGGAGACTTTTAAATCGATCTTTGCGACGCGTAGGCTCGTGACAAAAAAGGAAAGAAAATCGAGATATGTTGTTTATGTGATGACCCCGTCCTTCCTTAACGCCTCAATCTCTTCTTTGCTTTGGCCCAAGTAGGTGGATAGTATCTCTTCGTTGTGTTGTCCCAAGGTGGGTGTGGGGGTCAAGACCTCCCCGGCTTCTTCTCGAACTTTATGGGGAAGCTTGGAGTGCGTATTGTGCCAGCTGTTGGATGCTCCAAGGTCACGATCATGTCCCGCGCCTTCGTCTGAGGACCCCCCACCGTCTGGCTGACCTCATAGACAGGTTCAACACGGACATCAGCCGCAGCTAAAGGTTCTACAACTTCATCAACAGTCCTCTTAGCAACCCATTCTCGGAGCTCCTCCGTCTTCTCCAGCTTCTCGACGCCCATTCCCTTTCGATCGACTGAGGACCCTTTGGATCAATATCTAAGCCGTTGAGTACCATCCACTCATGGCACCGGCGATGGGTCCGAAGCTTGGGCGGCTTGCGTAGGGTACTGTCTGACCGAAGCCTGAGAGGCGGCGTAGATGATATCTGGCTTAACCTTCTTCAGTTCCTCGTAGCCTAAGCACATTCGCTCCATCGTCCCCGTCTTGAAGTCATCTACAACAATCATAGGACTCCTTTAGGAGCGTGAAGAAGATCTCCTTTCCCTTCGGGTGCTTCAGGTTCCGGGTTGTCCCCTTCTTGTTCCTGTTGAAGAAGAGGTGGATCGCGCTTATCCCTCCGTAGAGAGGCGGGTAAAACCTCGTCTCATCGCCCTAAGGGGGCTCGATTTTTATGACCTCAGCTCCCATATCCGCCAACAACATGGTTGTATAGGGACCATAGTAAACATGAGCTAAATCAAGAATTCTAATGCCTTCAAGGATCTCAGCCATCTCTCCCCCCCTTTCAAACTCTCCAGAGAATAGAAAGAGAAGGAATAAATTAATTTTATGTTATTTTTCGGAGACTTCTATAACCAGATTCAATACAAGTAAAACAAAGCATAGAGACACTAGATTTATATCATTTGACAGTGAGTTAATATGAATCCAAAATATGATCATCTATGATGTATATTATGAACATGTTAAAAATAGAATCGTATGCTCGTAAACCAAAAAAGATGTGAACGAAGGTATTTGAAAAAGGCTGAGGAGAGATAGGTTTGTCCAAAAAGAAGGAATTGAAGAGGATCAAGGATGCGGAGGATGAATGGGAGAAGACTGTCGTACCCCAATGGGTTGGGACGACTCCTGAAAGAAAGGAGAGATTCACCACGGTTTCTAATATCGATATTAAGAGATTGTATTCTCCCAGCGATATCAAGGACCTTGACTATCTGAATGATCTGGGCTTTCCGGGAGACTTCCCATTTACTAGAGGGATTCATGCAACCATGTATCGTGGGCGACTGTGGACCATGCGGCAATTCTCAGGATTCGGCACCGCCAAGGAGACGAATGCTAGGTTCAAGTACCTCATCCGCGAAGGGGAGACAGGGTTGAGTATTGCCTTCGACTATCCGACGATTATGGGCTATGACTCAGACGATCCCCTTTCAAGGGGCGAGGTCGGAGTCTGCGGCGTCGCGGTCTCATCTCTGAGGGACATGGAGACCCTCTTCGACGGCATCAACCTCGGCAAGGTTTCAACATCGATGACGATTAATGGTCCCGCGGCAATGCTGCTGGCCAAGTATATTGCCGTAGGTGACAAGCAAGGGGTACCAAGGGAACTCCTCAGTGGGACAACGCAGAACGACATGTTGAAGGAGTTCTTCGCACAGAAGCTCAGCATCTTTCCCCCAAAACCTTCACTCAGGCTGGTCATCGACATCATCGAGTACTGCACGAAGCACCTGCCAAGGTGGAATCCGGTCAGCATTAGCGGCTACCACATACGTGAGGCAGGGGCTAACGCGGTCCAGGAACTCGCCTTCACAATTGCTGACGGTATCACCTATGTCGAATCAATGATGGAGCGTGGGTTGGCAGTCGACGACTTCGCTCCCAGGATGTCGTTCTTCTTTGCTGCCCACAACAACCTTCCAGAGGAGATCGCAAAATTCAGGGCCGCCCGAAGGATTTGGGCTAGGTTAATGAGGGATAGATTTGGCGCGAAGGAGAAGCGGAGCATGTGGATGAGGATGCACGTCCAGACTTCTGGGTGTACATTAACGGCACAACAACCTATAAACAATATAATCAGGACAACGCTTCAGACACTGGCGGCGGTACTCGGAGGAACCCAGTCGCTCCACACCAACTCCTTCGATGAGGCCCTTGCCCTTCCATCTGAGGAGGCGGTCAGGGTTGCACTCAGAACCCAACAGATCATCGCCCACGAAAGCGGGGTCGCAGAGACCGTCGACCTGTTGGCGGGCTCCTACTGCATCGAGGCCCTAACGGACGAGATGGAGGAGAAGGCGTTACAGTATATTGATAAGATAGATGCCATAGGTGGCGTAATCCCTGGCATCGAGGAAGGTTTCTTCCAGAAGGAGATTGCAGACTCCTCCTATAAGTACCAGAAGGAGATTGAGCGCAAGGAGAGAATCATCGTGGGAACCAATGAATACGCTGTCGAGGAGGACTGGCTTCCATTCAAACGTCTCAAGATAAGACCGGAAGTGGAGAGAGAGCAGTTGGCCAACTTGAGTGGGTTGAAAAGGCGGAGGGACAACGCGAAGGCGAAGGCCACACTCGATGCCCTGCACAAAGCTGCTGACAGCGATGAGAACGTAATGCCCACCATCATCGAAGCCGTAAAAGCCTACGCGACCCTCGGCGAGATCTGCAACGTCCTTCGTGAAGTCTTCGGCAAATATGAGGAACTCATAGTCATCTAGGGGGGAGATGGATTTGGAGAAGAAGATCCGGGTTCTTGTCGCTAAGCCAGGATTGGACAGCCATGACCGGGGGGCGAAGTTCATTGCCCGAGCTCTAAGGGACGCTGGGATGGAAGTGATTTATACGGGGCTGAGGCAAACTCCTGAGAGCATTGTGGCAGCGGCGCTACAGGAAGATGTTGACGTCATAGCTCTCAGCATACTTTCGGGAGCACACATGACCCTACTACCTATGGTGACGACCCTCCTTACCCAGAAGGGGCTAAAGGATGTCCTCGTTATCGCGGGGGGCATCATACCAGACGAAGATGTCCCAGCCTTAAAAGAGGCGGGGATAGCCGAGGTCTTCGGCCCCGGCATGAAGATCGATGAGCTTGTGAAGTTCATCAATGATAACTTAAAGCGTAAAACATAGTTCATCTATTGCCAATGGTGAATGGACTTTGGAGGTCGGAAATCTCGTTGAGGGGGTTTTAAGAGGCGATCAGCGATCAATTGCCAGAGCGATTACGCTCGCGGAGAATCTCTTCCCAGAAGGCCAAAAGATCGTATCACTGCTCTTCCCTTACACAGGAAAGGTGGCCGTTGTCGGTGTCACGGGTCCTCCAGGATCGGGGAAGAGCACGCTGATCGAGAAGCTAGTAGTTGAACTAAGGAAGAGAGGGAAGACGGTTGGCGTCATCGCTGTCGACCCGACCAGTCCATTCACAGGCGGATCTTTTCTTGGCGACCGAGTTCGGATGATGTCCCTCTCAGCCGAGCCTCATGTCTTCATCAGAAGCATGGCAAGCAGGGGGAACCTAGGCGGCCTGGCGAGGGCGAGCGTAGATGCTGTAAAGATCCTGGACGCTTCTGGGAGAGATTTTGTGATCGTCGAAACCATAGGAGCGGGGCAGTCAGAAGTGGATATCATGAGAGTGGCCGATACGGTACTGCTCGTACAAGCGCCAGGGCTTGGTGACGAGATACAGGCGATAAAGGCGGGTATTATGGAGATAGCCGATATCTTCGTAGTCAACAAGGCAGATCTACCCAAAGCAGACGAGACGGCGGAGGATATCAGGGAAGTACTCGAATTAAAAAAGGAGGCGGAGGGAGTATGGAGGCCGCCCATAATCAAGACCAATGCTTTGACTGGGGAAGGAGTAGAAGAGTTGATCGAGAAGATCCAGGAACACAGAGAATGGTTGAAGAGTGGACCCGATCTAGAAAAGCGGCGTAAAGAGAATATACGGGAGGAGCTGCTGAGCGCTGTAATGCATAAAGTAGTTGAGAAGATCTATAGTACCCCAGGGAGCGAAAGAGACCTTGAGGAAGTCGTCCACAGGATTATGAAGAGGGAAATTGATCCCTACTCCGCTGCCGATGAACTCTTAAAAAAGTTCTTAAAGGACTGTGAGGGAGGTGAGAGGTTATGACGAGACAGCGACTTGAGGTGGGGTTGACGCAGGTTTATACTGGGAACGGGAAGGGAAAGACCACGGCAGCGTTGGGGCTCGCCCTCCGAGCCATGGGACGTGACCTAAAGGTCTATATGATTCAGTTTATTAAGGGAGGCTTTGACTATGGTGAACTCTATATTAGAGATTGCCTCCCAAACTTTAGGCTCATCGCCTTTGGTCGCGGAGAGTTCATTAACGGTCCCCTGACAGAGGTGGACCTAGAGCAGGCAAGGGAAGCTTTCCAAATGGCAAAGAAGGTCATCAATAGCGAAGAGTATGATATCGTCATACTGGATGAAATAAATGTGGCATTACATCTAAGCCTTATTCCCCTCGATGAAGTCATCGATCTCATCAAGGGAAAGCCAAGTCATATCGAACTCGTCTTGACAGGCCGCTACGCTCCCCCAGAGATCCTAGAGCTGGCTGATCTCGTCACGGAGATGAGGGAGATCAAGCACCCCTACCAGAAGGGCGTCCTAGCCAGAAAAGGCATTGAATACTAAAAGAGGGATGATAAGGCTTCAAACTTGAGCCATTCGCTATTCTTTAAAACCGACAATATTATAATAGGAAGAAGACTATGGACTTGAGAAGTAGTGTCCTAGAGGAGGAAGCCTGTATTGAACTTTAGATTTACGCAGGAACAAGTTGAAATCAAGGAGGCCGTCAGGGATTTCTGCGAGAAGGAGTTCACCGTGGATGTTGTGAATAAGTACTGTGAGGAGGAGGAGTTCCCATGGGACCTGTACAAGAAGGCTGCGCGCTTGGGATTCGTTTGCATCAACCTACCGGAGAAGTATGGCGGCCAGGGATATGGTTGTTTCGAGAACGTCCTATTGACGGAGGAGATGGTGAGTAGGGACCCAGAGCTGGGAATCACGCTATCTCTCGGCGACTTTGGCACTGATATGATACTACTTTATGGGACAGAGGAGCAGAAGGAGAAGTATATCTCCCGGGTTGCTAGCGGCGATGCAACCTCCTCAGCGGCCTTCACAGAGCCGTCGGGTGGCAGTGACATTTCCAAATGTCTCGAGACAGTCGCGGTCAAGGATGGGGATGAGTGGGTGATTAACGGTAGTAAGACGTTCATAACAAACGCGAATATCGCTGACTTCATCATCACCCTCTGTCAAACGAGTCCAGACGCTAAACCCCCCTACAGAGGTCAGAGTCTACTCCTTGTTGATAAGAACACGCCAGGCCTCGACATCACCAAATTGAAGGGGAAGCTCGGCCTACTGCCCTCCCCGACATGTGAGGTCGGCTACAGCGACGTTCGCGTCCCGGAGGAGAACTTACTTGGACAACTAAATAGAGGTTTCTATCACACGCTCGACTACTTGAACGTATCGAGGGTTGAGATTGGGGCTCAAGGCCTGGGAATAGCTCAGGGGGCCTTTGACCGCGCTTTAACCTATGCTAAGCAACGAGTGCTGTTTGGCAAGCCCCTCATCGAGCTTCAAGCGGTCTCTCACAAGATCGCGGATATGGCCATCAAGGTGGAGGCCGCGAGACTATTAGTGTATAAAGCGGCATGGCTCGTTGATAACGAGAAACCGGACCCTGGGATGTCATCTATTGCAAAGACGTATGCTGCTAGGGCAGGTGTTGAAGTCTCAGATGAGGCGGCTCAGATCTTCGGGGGATATTATTTCCTGTCCGACTACGATGTTAACAGGTTCTACCGCGTCGCCAAAGTCATAGAAATCTATGAGGGAACGAAGGAAGTCCAGAAGGACAACATCACAAGATGGTTAGCTAGATAGAAGTGCTAATCCACTTTTTTTCGGGCCAAAAGATCGGGTTTCATTAACTATTGCCTTCTTCGGCGCTCAAGAGATGAAGGATTTTCTACTGCTCTAAACTTTTAAATAAGCCCTTATTCAGCCTATTTCGTTGTCGATGGAAGCTAGGGATTTATATCTCTAGCGTTAGCAACATAAGCGCATTTAATAATTTCTTCTCGTTGGCATTTACTCCTTGTGAAGGCTTATCTATCGTTTCTGTAGAGTTGCATCGCCTGACATGACTTTTCTTATGGTTCCATCTTTGGCTTTAATCATCAACGCCCCATTTTGATCCACATCGATAGCCAAGCCCTCGATTCTTTCATCAAAACCTGCAATTTCGACATACGCGCCGAGGAGACTGCTCAAGCTCTTCCACTCCCGTAGGATTATGTCAAACCCATTCCGTTCAAATATCTTATAATAGCGCTCCAATTCCTCGAGTAAAGCCCGCAAAAATCTTTCTCGCTCAATGTCCCTCTTCATCTCTTTCTCTAAAGACGTTACTGACCTCTTCAAATATTCGGGAAAGGTATCTACGTTAACATTGGCGTTTATTCCAACACCAATTACCACAAAATCTACAATGTTTTCTCTTGCCCTCATTTCTGTTAGGATTCCACAAATCTTTCTTCCTTTGATTAAGACATCGTTAGGCCACTTGATTTCTGCGTTCAAATTAAAGGTATTTCCAATGGTTTTAGCTACCGCAACTGCCGTCATAAGCGTTAATTTAAGAGCGTCTTTAGGGCTGACTTGTGGTCGCAGAATTGTCGAGAACCATATTCCACCCCTTGGCGATATCCACCTTCGGCCAAGTCTGCCTCTTCCGTGACTTTGGGTTTCAGCAATTATTACAGTTCCTTCTTCAGCTCCCTTCATAGCCAGCTCTTTTGCTAAATCATTAGTTGAAGATAGCTCAATAAAATAGTGGATCTCTCGCCCTATAAAATCGGTCTGCAGCCCATTCTTGATTTTCTCGGGCTCCATTAAGCTCTCTACATACGCCATGCGATACCTCTAGCCAGATCACATTTCACATAGCTCTAACAGCACACCTCTTGTACTTCTAGGATGTATGAAGGCGATCTTCAGTCGATGAGCGCCCATTCTCGGTTTTTCGTCTATCAGCTGTATTCCCTCCTCCTTCAATTTTTGTAAGGTCTCTTCGATCCTGTCAACCTCCAGGGCAATGTGATGTATTCCTTCGCCTCTCTTTGCGATAAAAGTGGCAATAGGCCCCTCTGGATCAGTAGATTGGATCAGCTCGATCCTGCTCTCTCCCATGGGAATAAAGCCAACCTTCACCTTTTGATCTATAACCTCTTCGATCCCTTCCATCTCCAAATCTAAGATTTCCTTGTAAAATTTTGCAGTTCCATCCAGATCCTTCACTGCAATACCAATATGGTTAATCTTCTTTATCATTTGGATCACCTCCGAAGACGTTCACGTGTATTCTCACGAATATATTTAACGATAGTGTTAGTAGAGATACCTGGGCCAAACACATCAGCTATTCCCGCCTTTTTTAAGGCTGGGATGTCTTCCTCTGGGATTATGCCGCCCCCGATCACCAGCACATCATCAATCCCCCTTTCCTTCAGTAGCCTCATCACTTTGGGGAACAAGGTCATGTGGGCGCCTGATAGGATGCTTAAGCCTATCAGGTCTACATCCTCCTGTATAGCGGCCTCGACTATTTGCTCCGGCGTCTGCCGTATTCCAGTGTAAATCACCTCCATCCCCGCATCCCTCAAGGCTCTAACTATCACCTTCGCTCCTCTGTCATGGCCATCTAACCCTGGCTTAGCTATTAGTACTCTTATCCTCCTTCCTGAACTCAACCCAATCCCTCCAACGGAGCCATCTCTTAGACGATGGTTATCGTCTCATATTCGCCGAACACATGCCTCAGCGTGTCGGATATTTGTTCATTGGTCGCATAGGCTTTAACCGCCTCAAATATGAGGGGCATTAGGTTCTCATCTCCCTCCGCGGCTTTTCCAAGCTTTTCAAGCGCCTCCTTGACCTTTTTCCCATCTCTTTTCTGTTTCACTTCCCTTAGCCTTTCCACTTGTTTTCCCTCAGCCCTAGGATCCATCTTCAAAAGTTTAATAGGTGTCATGGTCTCGGTAACGTATTCATTTATGCCCACAACTATCCTTTTCTTGCTCTCCACTTCCCTCTGATATTTGTATGCGCTGTCAGCAATCTCTTTCTGGTAAAACCCTTTTTGAATGGCTGCCATTGCCCCACCCATGGCATCTACTCTCTCAATGTATCCTGTGGCTTCCTCCTCCATTTTATTTGTTAAGTATTCGACGAAATAGGAACCGCTCAGCGGATCAACCGTGTTCGTTACTCCGCTCTCATGAGCGATGATTTGCTGAGTTCTTAAAGCAGTTATCACAGCGTCCTCCGATGGTAGAGCCAGAGCCTCATCAAACGAGTTGGTGTGTAATGACTGTGTACCACCCAGCACCGCCGCTAGTGATTGTATGGTCACCCTCACAATGTTGTTGAAAGGCTGTTGAGCTGTTAGGGTGCAGCCAGATGTTTGTACATGGTATCTCAGAAGCATGGACCTTGAATCCTTGGCACCAAATCTTTCCTTCATAATCTTGGCCCATAACCTTCTTGCCGCTCTAAATTTGGCGATCTCCTCGAAAAAGTCATTGTGACATGCAAAGAAGAAGGAAACCCTCGGGGCGAAATCATCAATTGGCATCCCCCTATTCAAAGCAGCCTCGACATAGGCAATGCCATTCATTAACGTGAACGCCAATTCTTGAACAGCGGTTGCTCCCGCCTCTCTCATGTGATAACCACTTACGCTTATCGTGTTAAATCTAGGTGCATTCTTGCGGCAAAACTCAATGATGTCGATGGAAATTCTCATAGAAGCGTCGGGCGGATATATGTATGTGCCTCGGGCCACATACTCCTTCAAGATGTCGTTTTGAACGGTACCATCCAAATTGCTTAGGGGTACCCCTTGTTTTTCAGCTACGGCGAAATACATGGCTAATATCTGTGGGGCGGTTGCATTGATGGTCATGGATGTGCTTATTTTGTCTAATGGGATTCCATCAAAAAGAATTTCCATGTCCCGCAACGAACTTATTGGAACACCAACCTTACCTACCTCTCCCTCCGCTATGCGATTATCAGAATCGTATCCAATCTGGGTGGGCAGATCAAAAGCCACACTCAAACCGGTTTGCCCCTGCCCAATCAAATATTTGTATCTTTGATTGGATTCCTCAGCGGTGCCAAATCCTGCGTATTGCCGCATGGTCCACAGACGGCCTCTATAAACGGTTGGATAAACTCCTCGGGTAAATGGGAATTCGCCGGGGAACCCCAGATCTTTCATATAGTCAAGGTCCTCTACATCCGCAGGGGTATATAATCGCTCGATGGGCATACCTGATACTGTCGTGAACTCCGATAGACGTTCCGGAAACTTTGCAAGGGTCTTGGCTAAGGTTTCTCTTTCCCAACGATCTTTCTCTTTAACAATGGGATCTAATTTTCCCTTTTCAAGCATCGTATTCCCATCCATTCTTATACTCAGTCCACTCGAGTTATAGATGAAAAAGAGAGCAGATATGCTTTGCGCTCGAAGACCAGAATATGCGTTCTATCCATGTAATCTGTTAAAACTTAGCGAACTTTTTTCAAATCTGATGCAAATAATCCCTCAAGCCGTAAAGGGAATACAGTACGCTTGGAGAAAACTCTGATGCATTAAGGGAGTACAAAGCTCCAACAGTCTTTCAATGTTCCCCACCAAACTTTTTTTCTTATATCCAGAGATTACTTTATCACAATGAGAACGTCTCCCTCATTCACAGCCATGCCCTCTGAAACCCTAACTTCTTGAACAGTTCCCGGTTTTAATGCTGTGATTTCATTTTGCATCTTCATAGCCTCCAGAATACAAAGGACATCACCAACCTTTACCGAATCGCCCTTTTTGACACTTACCAACACAATCTTTCCGACCATCGGCGCAGCAACAACCCCCTCCTCCACATTCTTTCTAGAAGGTTTTACAATAGATCTGACAGAGGGCAACTCTGGTGCTTGTAAAACACTTTTCTTTGCAGCCGTTTTTAATTCTGCCTTAAAAGGCGTATCGTTGACCTTAATCGTAAAAGGCGCTCTTCTATCGATCCTGTTTAATTCTATATTATACGATTTTTCAAAGACCTTGAGCGAAAATGGTGCTTTAAAATCGATT
>Ga0172364_10003816_pt1 | contig 12040 bp, 17 predicted proteins | sample LakKivSesite10cm_FD_114545 | JGI IMG/M metagenome (GOLD analysis project Ga0172364, IMG submission 114545) | Sediment microbial communities from Lake Kivu, Rwanda - Sediment site 10cm | ecosystem: Environmental > Aquatic > Freshwater > Lake > Sediment | place: Rwanda: Western Province, Lake... | reverse complement strand
CTTTTCATTGCTTTAACCCCCGATATGCCCTTCCCTCATTTATACGACTTCAAAGGAGCAATGTCAAGGTAACCCCGACTGAGGAATGGGAACGCCTCGCATTGAACAGCTAGCCAGATTGTGCATCTATTAAGATATATGCCAGTGCTGTGGGTCTCCTTGATCTCAGCACCGCCGGCATTTTTAACCTGCTTGATGGTAGTACCAATTATCGGGTATCTCACGGCTTCACCTTCTTTGGCTGTCTGTAATACTTGTGGTTCTTGTTTTTCTCCCGGAAGTACTCGAGAGAATGATTGGGATAGAGGGTAATAACCGGGTTTGACCACTCAGCGTCTGTAGCTTCTCTACCAGCCTTAGTCAAACGATAAAAAACCCGAGGTGCTGCCGGCAGGTATTTCTCCTGAAATGTCGATACCTCTACCTTCCCAGACTTCTCAACCCACTTGAGCCGCTGTAGATGTGAGAAGTACTTATAGAAAGAGCTGGCGCGCATCCTAGTAAATTTTCTAGGAATGCGAGAAAGGAAATAGCTGAGTTGCTCTTCGTATTCACCTTCGGTGAAAGCAGGTTTCCCCGCCTTTATTCTCGCCTCCTCAACCCTCTCTGTGCTATCTTTGGCAAAGGCACGAAGCAAGGCTGACTTGTAGGCATCGAAAATATCGGTCTGGGGCGCACCTTCGCTTGGGTCAATCACCGGAGCTCCTTCAGGGCCATGCCCGAGAAGAAACTCGCGGATGAAAATTCCGCAGCCGAACGCCCGAACAAAACCACCTTGCTGGGGACGGACTGCAATTGCCATACTCTCCTCCTTTCGCTCATCCCCAGACTAGGCGGTGAATCTTCTCAGGGGCGGTCAGCCTGTCCTCTGCCCACCGAGCTAGCTCCCGCCGATATAGTTGGTCGTCAAAAAACCACAACTCCCACGATGTTGGCACACGACGGAGGAGCTCTCTCAGGATTGTTAATTCCATTGCCCGACGCATTATTTCCACCATGGTGGGTATTAGGCCGTTTATCACCTGCCTAAAATCACCTACACTCGCCATCAGACTCTCTCCCCCTCCATCCCGAACATCACGTACAACATCTGAGCAACACTGCTAACTATGCCTTCCTCTATCTGAGGGACGAGCTGCGCTGCCTCAGGGTCGTCAGTTTTTAGGGAAAACTCCACCCGGTTATCCCCAGTGTGAACAACATATTTTATCTTCTTGGTGAATTGCTGCATTTTGGCTAGTTCCGCTTGCTGTTGTGGTGTAGCCATTACCAGTGGATTAAAGACCATCGTTTTCCTCCCTCATTGCTGAGCTCGTTTATCAACCATACCCGGGGTGGGACCAACCTGGCCGCCTTGGCCGCCGAACATCATCTGAGTGAACCGCTGCATCATCGTGTTCATGGTTCTGGCCATAACCCCCTCCATAGTATCCGGTGGCTTCGCTTCAGCTCTCTGGGCGAGGACTTGGTCAAATCGTGTATCCATGTGAGCTGTTGCCCTGGCGGCAGCTGCGGTGGCTGCCTCGGCAGCTGCCTGCTGAGCCAGCTCCACAGCACCCTCACGACTCTCTTTTAAAATCTCCAGCTGGCTCTTTATAACCTCGGCCTGGCTGGCAGCCAAGAGCTGGTTATATCGGGCAGCCATGATCAGGACGCCCATTCCATCAATGAAGCCAAGTTTATAGTCGCCATCCTGCAACCTAATATTCCTCAGCGCCTGCTCCGGTGGGATTATATCCTTGGGACCCAATTTGACTATGCCTTCGTTCCTATTGCCCGCCTGCCCTGGCTGATCCTTACCAGCTTTAGCTCTTTTTCTGATTCGCTGCCTGACCAAGCTGGGGGAATAGCCTCTGGCCTCAATCTGCTTCTGGGTCAGACCCTCCTCTAACAGTTGATCGACTTCCTGTCCCAGGGTTTCCTCGCTTTTCTGATTCTGCTCAACCATAATTACCTCCCCGGGTCCGGCAGCCCTGGCTAAAAGGAAAGGGGTTCGGCCTTGAACCTTTTAAGCTCAAGTCTGCCGAACCCCTTATCTGAAGAAAATTATCCCACACTGCACATCTATTGTCAAACAACAAGAAATTATGAGCATAGCTAACTACCTCCTCAAAGCATAGCTGGCTCGCATATCTGCCAATATGCACCCTGTAGCTATGCGCTAACTCCCTACATACTCCTTCTCTACCTTCCTCACCCCTAGTCCCCACGCTCATATTTGGGCATTTTATAGCTGTTTTTAACCAGGCTAGGCTTCTTTCGCTATGCACTTCGCATAGCTCACAAATATGCACCGGCCCAGCCAGGGCGGGTGGAGCCCTGGTCAGACCAACCCGCCGCCGTCTCGACCACCCTCGGACTTGAAAAGGAACGGCAACAGGCTTGCTTCCTCCCAGCGCCATGGTATAATTGGGGAGAGGAGTCCACTCCCTCCTCTCCCCGGTGGGGCGCCGCGACCGGAATTACAGGCAGCCACCACATCCGACCCCGAGGTTTACTTTCAGATCGGAGCCAATGACCAAACTCCGACCCCAGGCTGCTTTAGGGGCGGCCGCCCCGAAGTATTCTGAGTTAATCTCACCATGGTAGCCTGTGTTCATGCTCCCTTCGTAGCCCCAGGTTTAGGGACTCAACCGTTATCAGGCTATTCGGGCAAGTTCATCTCTTACTTTACCCTCACCAGAATTCTGGTGAGGGTCTACTTTCCTACCAGCCAACAGTTGACGCACTGCATTTCCGGCGGCTTCAAAAACTCTATTTCAGCCAATTTCTCTCTCAGGATTGTCCCGGGCCTAGCTACCTTGATTTCACTTACCACTGGTATCCTCTTCAATAGTCACCTTTAGCCGCTTTGGCGGTGGATCTCCGTGTTTTATAGCTGGTTGCCATCCCAAGGCAACAGCCTGGTCGTATGACTTCTCGTAAACGGCAAGTAACTTCTCAAAATCCTCAAAGTCATCAGGATCCCAGGCATCACACATGGCATTGAGTCTAATCTCCGACTCCTTTACCCTAGCTACTACCTGTTCCTTAAACTGCTCAATATACCCAAGCTGGGCCTCCTTCAGGCGCTCAACAATCCCCTGATACTGGTAGCGCAGCATGTCGTAATCGACCTGATACTGAGATGGTCGCTGCTCATCCTCACACATCATCCGGTGAATAACTGAAATCCGCTCTTTAACCCGCTCCGCTTCCTGGACAAGCCTATTCCACTCGCCGAGTCTGTCGCCAGTAGTCGCTAATACTTCTTCTGCTAATGCCTCGGATTCGGTGATATAGACAATCTTGTCGCCGATTAGCCTTAAATATTCCCCTTTTTGTTCTAGCTCCAGCTGCTTATCCACTACCCCCCTCTCACAGCAACCTGTGGGGCAAGGAAAATCCTCACCCCCGGTATTTCCCGTATACCCGAAGCGATTGCCGCCCGTATCTTTTTCTCATCTACCATTTTGTATTGCTCTGGAACCAGGGCAGGGTTTTCCACCTGAAAAGTCCACACCTTCTTTATAGTGGCTGACCCGCTGTCAGCCCGCACCGTCTTCTGGGGCTGGTCAGGAAGGATAACCGGCATAATCTCACCGCCCCTCTGGGTCTCAGCTAAAGCCTTAGCCATTTCCTCCTGAGCCTTCTTCTCCTTTTCAACCTGGTAGGCTGCCACCTTCTGCTTGATAATTCTCTCAGCTTTCAGAAGGGGATCGGTGAAACTGTGAAATAGGTCATTGACTCTCTTGACTTGCTGATTCAGAGGTTCTGTGAAAAACTTACGCTGGGTCTCTGCCCTCTTCTTGGCAGTAGCTATGCTGCCCAGGAGATTAACAGCTACTCCCATGTCCTCGTCGTCGCCGATTTCTATAGCCTCAGCCCTGACTACTAGTGTTTCAGCCTCGCTCAATAGCTCCCGGTTCTGCTCTTTGATAACCGCTATTTCTGTAACCATCTTTCTCCTTTCTACATGTTGAGATATCGGAACAGCCCCAAAGCACACAAATAGGCATTGAAGTCCCGTGCGTGCTCTGTATATTCTTTCACCTGCAGCAGCCCTGGCTCATCCTTATCAAGCCTGACAACAAGACAACGATCGACCTGTCCCCCTTCTTCCAAGATTGCCTCGCGGTAACCAGCGAGTTGTAGTGGCATCGTGGGCCAGAAACCACCTGTGCACTTGATATCAACGAGGGCAGGAACTGCATCTCCCTTCATCACCGCTAGTAGATCCGCGGTACCAGCATAGCCATACTTGCGACTTACCACTACCTTCTCAGCAAAAACTACCCTATCCACATTCCCAGCGAACCAGCACCGGTAAGCACTGAACAGCTCACCAACAATGCTGTCAGGAATTATGAAAGACTGCCCAATGTTGTAGGCATAACATAGACGGTGCACCGCCTTGCCGATTTCAGCTCCTTCTTCCATCCGGCGGTCCGCCTCCACGTTGCCAAGCTCACCACGCCAGTGCTCCAGCGCCAGCGACCTGATAGCACCAAGCACAGTCGTCACGCTTGGAAGCCTTTGACCATCAATTGTGTAAAACCGTGCCTCTTTCATTCCCATTTTAGAACACCTGTTCTATGACCGACTTCGACCGATGAAGGCTAACCCCCAGCCCCACTCCGGGCTCAGGCTCCGAATCTGCCATCCGCCTGTCCATTGGGGCATTAGGCGGCAGGCGAGTCCTTCGCCGTCGCCCGGCAGAACTCGCAGTAGCCTTACACTGCTATCTGCCCCCTAATGCCTCAATGAGTTTTCGAGCAGTTACTTTACCAATTCCCTCAACCCGGGAAAGCTGTTTCTCATCCACGGTCCACCTAAGCGGCAAAGTGCCGAAACACTCAATGATGGCCCTGGCTCGCTCAGGGCCAATACCGGGGAAGCCGGTTAGAATGTACTCTTGCAGGTTGTCCTCCTTTTTCATGGTAAAAGGCCGAGACCTTTGAAGATGCAGTAGGTGCTGGTCAAAATCTTTGCTAAAATATTTGTCAAGCTCTTTGATCCTCTCCGCTGTCTCCGAGGTCGACATGGTAAACTCGAACTTATGAACCCAGCGCAGGCATACCGAGGTCAGAAACTCGGCAACACTGTGGAAATGCCAGTTGACACGGCGGAAAGTCATCTTGAGGTCAGCTCCCTCAGGAAAGTGGCTGCCCTTGAGGTCGTAGTAGCTAAAAGCATAGCCACCCTCCTGGATTAAGGTTGTACCGTCCCTGGCTGGAAAGATGAGCCCCTCAATAAGGAGCAAGACGATATCAGCATCCTCGGCGCAGCCCTCCAGCTTTTCAACCATTCTTCCTGACTCTATGTCCGCCAGGAGCCCAGAGTTGGTAACTCTTTCAACGAGACAGGTTACACCGTTCCCCCGGAGCAGGTAGTCACCATGCTCGAGGAGAGCTAGGGGTGGCTGCCCTAGTTTTTTCTGGATGAGCCGCCCGTCAGTATTATTGATTTCCCTGGACTCCTGGATTATCACTTTCCTATCACCTGCAATTGGCCATAAAGTCGAGGTAAAAGCTTTCCAACTTGAATCTAACACGCTGGCCAGGCTTGTCTGAGCCGCGATCCTTCAACACCTCCGCCCAGTAACTGTCGCTCTCCCGAGAGAGCATAATAACTGTGTCGGGGTTACGTGTATTCTCAGAGTGCCCGTCAGGGCTGATATCGATGCCCAACTGCTTCATTGTGTCCTGGCGGGTAGCCTTGGTAAGGGGTGAGGTTTTGGACGAAAGCCCGGTAGTGATGAGTATATTGGTCTTGAGCCTTACCTCGTTCACCAGGACGTCCCTAAAGCGGCGCCGGTAGGCGTCAAGTACTACCTGCCACAGCTGATCAGGCTGGGGTGTCACTGGACCTCCCGCAACAAGCCTATGGGAAAGGTATTTATCCTTCATCTGGCCGGTTACCTTAAGCCAGCCCGTGTCTTGGCACATATCCCACACCCTGGTGTCTGACTCAATGCATAACCAGTCAGCTGGGGTAACTACTTTTGCCAGCTCGGTGAAAATGTCAATGAATTTGTCTGAGTTGTTGGTCTGATCGCCGTGCCAGATGAGGATGTTTTTCAGATGAGGAAAGGCGGCTTTATACGTTTTGGCTAAGCCAGTTTCACAGTCAATGGCATAGATTTTACCCTCCGGCTTGAGCCTCTGCCAGGCGTCTGCCAGCGACAGGATAGCAAAGCTCTTACCAGTTCCGGCTGGACCAATCAGCAGAATAAATTCCAAGGGATTGAACTCATCTAAATTTTCATAAGTCAACGGTTTAGGTAATGGCATTCCTCTCTCCTTTCTCAGTGGAGAAGACAAGGGGGCAAGGCTGCTTGCCCTACCCCCTTATCCTGTTAGGCCTCTTGGTAGTTGCCAGCCTTGTCCCGGACTAGCCTGCCTTCAGCCACCATCTTGTCCAGCGCTTTATAGATTTTCGCCGGGGTTAGGCCTACTGCTTTGATGCGGTCCATTTTAGAGATATCGGCGACATCCTTATCCCCCTTTCCCACTATCACCGAGACCAGTATCTCCTCTGCCTCTTCCGCGGCGGCAGCTGCTGGTGCCGCTGGAGTACCCTTGCCCAGGACGGCTGTCGGCATTAAAGTTTCTCTCTCTACCTCAAGCGTGGAGCGTGTCCCTGGCTCATATTTTTCGCGTTTCAGGTGACACCGTAGCCCCATGAAGGCTCTGGCATTGTCGCCTTCAGGGGTGAACCCTTTTTCCTCGAGCCGTCCCAGGAGCAACCCCATTCGGGAGTTGGTTTTCAGCTTCGGCCCATCGACTACCTTTTCATAGAGTTCCAACTCCTTGTCGCCGACGGTAACCTTTTCTGTGGTGCCACCAAATGTGAAACCCTTGCCGCCCATTGAGTACCAGGCTGGCTGGTCGGCGGCTTCGAGGCTGGGATCTAGTGGGCGCCAGTGCAGAAACAGCTGATGGCTTACTGTTCCCTTCCCTGTCCGGGTCTTCTCTGCGGGGATGAACCCCTCTACAAAGCCGGCTTTGACTACTTCAGCGTCAAAGTCATCCAAAAACGCCGCTTCTTCTCTATCTTTCATGTCCCAAGGCATATCAGTTTTCCTCCTTTAATTTGATTCTGTTTCCCGCTTTCTTTATAATGCTGCTAGCAGGGTTCTTCGCTTACTAGCCTTGGGGGAGGGTAAAGCTGGGCAAAACCCCTCCCCCAAGCCAGCGTTGTTTATGTCCTCTTTTTTATAGCATCACCTCCTTCCTGAACTGATTTTTCATTTACCACACGCAGGCTTCTCTAAACCAGAGAGGGAAATCTCGCTCCATTTGATGGTAAAAGCGGGGCCAGCGTTCATCAAGTATGTAGGTCACACCCCAATCATCCGCACTTCTCACTATCCGTCCCGCCATTTGGACTATGGCGCGGACTGTTTCCAGCAGGTACCACCTCTCGCCAGCCTTCCCTGACCAGCGCCGCTTCGCCGTTTGCTTGTCACCCAAATCGGGAAATGGGATTTTCACACAAATTTGGAATCTGGCTCTATCACCAAAGAGATCAACCCCTCTACCAAAGCTTGGGCTCACCAGTACTAGTGGCATCTCTGATTCAATGAGCCGCCGTAAGGCCTCGGCCCTTGTCCCTGCTTCACTGTGAGAAATTAACCGATCCTGGTGCCGGCTATGCTCTAAAAGGTACTTGGCAATCTTATAGCTGACAGCATGGATGATGCCTTTCTGAGCTTTGTGTTTGTCCAGGAGCCCGTCGACCATTCTAACCATAAGCATTAGCGCCTCGCCGTTGGCCGATTTCAGGCTAAAATCTGCTGTTGGGAGGTGGATAACCGGTCTGTTTTCTCTGGGAAAGGTGCTGGGCACCCGGTGAAAAGTGACCTCATCCTCAATGCCTAGATTGTAAGCCCAGTCCCTTGCCGACAGCATGGTTGCACTCATAGCCAGAATCCTTTGCCCATGCTCTGCCAACATGTGCCCAAAGCTCCTCACGAACGTTGGCTTAAATTGCCATTTCTCGGGGTCATCTAGCTCTGATACCCACCTCGCATCCACACAGGTGGTAAACATCTTTAACTTTGAATGGAGCCGCTGATAGCGGATTAGCTCCCTCATCAGCTCTACCGGTGGCTCCTTCTCAACTTCTAGGTAAGGCTCAAGGCCTGCTTCAAGTCTGTTGAGCTCGCCTCCTACTTTGCTTAGCGTCGGCTCTGCCCACTTCAGCCATGCGTCTAGTTTGGTCTTATACTCAGGAGGCTCTATCTGGCATCTTTCTAGCTGCTGCCGGGTAAGAGTGAGTGACACAAATTTCATCAGTTCACCTTCGGCGCGGTCTGCCTCATCAAACACCAATACCGGCCAGCCTGAGAACCCACCTACATAATTCGCCTCATTGAGGAAGAAGGAATAATTCACCACGGCTAGATCAGCAGCCAAGGCACGGTGCTTCTGGCTTTTGTAAGTGCACTGGTTGACCTTGGGGCATGGGGAATATTTACGGTGGGTGCAATCGCCAGCAGTCAACTCTGTGTTAGTGAAGCGGAGGCATGGATAATTCTCACGTCCCCAGATTACTATGGCGTCAGGGAAGTCGCTGGCAATCTGTTCCTGGAGCTGCTTGGTGACAACGCAGTAAACCGTCTTCAGCCCGGCTAGCTTGGCAGCAGCGATCGCGGTGAGGGATTTGCCTGAGCCTGTAGGTGCATCGAGTGCAATGTATTTGCCATTACTTTGCCACTGCCTAAGTATCAATTCTACGGCTTCCCGTTGATGAGGTCGCCACCTGGAATATTTTCCAGGAATACCGGGAATACCGCAGGGCCAGTCTGGGGTTAGCCGTTTTGGCTTTTCTTTGAGTGGCCTGGTTCGCTGGCAGGGAAGACCAGCATAGAGTGCTACCGCTGCGGAATGACTACAAACTTCCTCTCGGCGAACCTCTCCCCCGTAGTGATCATAGCAAGAGCAATACCAAAGGCCTTCCCCATCACTGGAGAGTTCGTACTCCTTATAGGAATCGTCGAGCTCCTCCAGTCCAGAAAGCAACCACGTCCTGTCGGCTAGAGCATGGGGTTTAGTCTTTGACAGTCTGCGTCTCGCCCGCTCCCAGGTGCTTTCGGCAATATCGGTCTCGCTTTTGCGGTTAGCCATGTCCCAGGTCATTTTTCGTCTTTCCTCTGGGCCATATCCCAAGGCTTAAGAAGATGCCCAAATCGGTTCTTGAGGTGAGTAAGGTAGCGAGTTTTCCAATAGCCTTCAGGCATTCGGCGGATTTCATCGGCGACTGAGTTTACGAGTTCACTTTGCCTTTCAGGGCTATCACTTGCTGCGGCTACGACTGCCCCCAACTTGTCCATCTGCCGCTCGTAGTCTATCCTCGCCTCTTCCTCTTCCAGGATCTCGTCGATTGCTTTGACCCGTCTCAACATGTCACCGAATCCCAAGTCGGCGTTGTCGCATAACCAGCTGAGGCGATGGTAAAGAGCGTCCCGCACAATATCAGCCTTCGTCCGGTAGCTAAAGTGTGGCTTGGCGATAATTTCATTCATGACTTGGTCTATTTCTGGCGGAATAGCTATCCGGGATAATGTTGCATGGTGCCCCTTCTTGTCGGTCGCGTGGAAAATAAATTCCTCTGGTCCCTTTGGTCTACTCAAAGAGCCTGGGTACTTCATTTTCTGCCTCCCCTTATTTATATATTCTTTAGAGTTCCACGAAAAAATCGTGGAACTTGTTCACCAGAAGCTAATTCGTGCCTAAGAGAAAAAAGTGGTGATGTTCACCACTTCACTGGAACTTGGAACCTGTTGGCTAGTTGACAGAACGAGTGTTCTAACCTATCATAGAAATGAGGGGTATAAAGCCACATCGGTTTTCCTCCTCTGAGGATGGCTCTGTTGACAGGCAGCCATCCTCAATTTTTATGCTATAATTCAAGCAGGGGAGCCAGGTAGGGTGGGCCGACCACAAAGCCTCCTTTCAGTCCCTACCCCGCTCCCCCGCGGACTCATCTAATGTGGGTCGTCTAGGGCGACCACCTCTTCGGCCGAACTCGGTCAGCAATTCCCGGTATAGCGAGGCGGTGCGTTGTCCGCCTTTACGACCTATCCGGCGGAAAAACTCCACGCCGTGATGCTCTAGGGTAGTCTGGCCGCCTCTCCGCCCTGCCTCAACTGTGGTGATTTGTTCCTTCTCAGCCATTTACTTCTGTCCCTGTTCCCTGCGTAGCCTTATGTCTTCGAGAAGAATCATAAGGCTTCGCTCGACATCGGCGAGGGTTGTCCCAGGTTTGATTAAGGTGAAGGTAAGCGCATTAGGAAGACCCTGGATTTCACCTACAAAGCCCTCCTGCCTTATTTCCTTCGGGAAGTAAGTGACACCAGTCCGTGCATCAACTCTAATCGTAATCTTGGCCATTTCTTGAAAATCCCTTTGCTTTTCTAAGAAAATTATGTTAGAATGGGATAGTTTGTTGAAGGTATTTTTAACCGACTTTAAACCTAGTTTTGAGGAGACGAGCGATGGCAGTTTGTGCATGCGAGCCTCGGGTATTTACAAGGAAGTATTCGCCCTATTTTAGATATTTTTACGCCTGGTGCTATGAGGAATTCGTCCTGCGGCAGCGTGTTGGATGGGCATACGCGCATGCTGTAGCGGAAGCTGTGTTCTCTGGAGCGGGGCCAGGTAAACCACCTGAGGAGGATTTAGTAAGGGGAACGTGGTACGAGTGGTACAGGGAAAATCCCGACCCGGCGAAGTTGAATTTCCCATCGCCACCTGAGTACTTCAAACAGTGGTGTGATTCTCACCCTAAGGAAGCCGCCGAACTGAGAGAATTCATGACTTTTGGTGCGGTAAGCCCAACACGGCGGTCCTTTGGGATCGGGGCGCAAGAATATTTGGGTGAGCAACACGGAGTTGCCGTGCCTGCCTACTCCCTACAGCCGCAGTCCTATGCGCCAGGCGGTCTAATTGGTCAGTTCTGCGGAGCTATGTGCCAAGTACTAGCAGTGGGCATGGTGATATGGTTCGCGGGACAATGTGTGAAGACTACTTTTACTTTTCAGGGCTCCCAGAAGAGAAACCTAGCCTAGCCCAAGACCTTCGACCGGACTTGCCCCGTTCCGATGTGCCTCAATAGCTTCTTCGGCTTTAAGCCCGCGCGTGTATCTCCTACTCATTTCCAGACTCTCGTGTCTGAGAAAGAGCTGAAGTAGAAAACTGTCCCGAGCTCCCCGAAGATACTGTAAGGCACAGGTGTGGCGAAGCTTGTGGAGACAGCCGGGTGTGCTAACCCCAGCACGCTCCTTCAGCCTATTGAACCAGCTATCCATGCCGTCAATGGAGAAGGCTCTGCCTTCTTCGGTTACCCACAAGGAATCACATTTGGCTCGCGGTTCCCTCTCCATGAGGTAAAGCCAGATCGCCTTGGCTGTCTTGGCACAAAATGGCACGACGCCCACTTTGTTTCCTTTGCCGATAACAGTTATTCGCTTTGCTTCCAAATGCAGATCCCGCAGTTTCAGAGTAGCCATTTCAGCCCTTCGCAGGCCGGCGTCTAGGAAAGTAAGGAGCATGGCCCGATTCCTCAAGCCTGTAAAACGGGCACCAGTCTTAATATCCAGATCACACACTGCCAGAAATCTTTTTAATTCTTCCCGGGTGTATGGTTCCACCGGGGGTGCAGCAGGGGATTTGAAATGTATTTTGGCTAGAGGGCTCACCTCTAAGAACCCTTCCTCAACTGCCCAATTAAAAAGACGCCTTAAAGCTCTGAAGTAGGACCAAGCAGATGTTGGCTTACCTTGCCTAACCAGCAGGATCCCATTGCCGGCATTGTATTCATAGGTTCTGGAAGCTGTCCAGGACAGGAATTCCCTCACCCGCTGGGCATCTAGTACTCGGGGATCATCACTCCAACCCCTGTCTCTGACGTAATCCAGAAAATGACGCAGAGGTTTCGAATAATACTCGCGTGTCCGGAGTGTTCTTCCTTCCGCCTGTAGGGAGAATAGAAACCCGTCTACCAAGTTGTGTAACCCGATTGTTTTGCCATAATTTTTCACTTTTCATTGCGGTCG
>Ga0172364_10003813_pt1 | contig 12043 bp, 10 predicted proteins | sample LakKivSesite10cm_FD_114545 | JGI IMG/M metagenome (GOLD analysis project Ga0172364, IMG submission 114545) | Sediment microbial communities from Lake Kivu, Rwanda - Sediment site 10cm | ecosystem: Environmental > Aquatic > Freshwater > Lake > Sediment | place: Rwanda: Western Province, Lake... | reverse complement strand
GCCCACCAGCTTGACCTTCGCCACGGGCCACTTCGCCAGCACCTCGCGCCCGTAGGCCAGCAGGGCGGCCTTGCTCCGCCGCCAGCCGCCGAAGTCCTCGTCCACGTGCCGCCCGGCGGCGTCCACGTCGCCGCGCTCCACGCCCGCGGCCACGGCCTCCATCGCCGCGGCGATCCGCTCGCGGTCGGTCACCACCGCCCGGGCCAGGACGACCAGCCCGACGGCCACGACCAGCGGCACGGCCGCCAGCTTCAGCCACTTCCGCTCGCGCCGCTCCCACCAGACGGCGACCGTCGCCCCGGCCGCGATCACCAGCAGGGCACAGACGTAGGTGGGGTCCTCGAAGAACGTGCGGGTCAGCCATTCCATCGCGGCTGCATTCTAACGCATCGCGGGCGGCGGACGTCAGGGGGCCTTGGCGTACGGCGTGCTTTTCCAGACGACGCTGGCGCCGCGGCGCAGCTTGGTCAGCGACAGCACCAGCGCCCAGGCGGCGACGGCCGAGCCGAGCGGGTAGGTCCAGAACAGCCCCGCCCGCGCGCCGATAAGGCGGTAGAAGCGCCAGATGGCGGCAAGCTGCAGCGTGCAGGCGGCCAGCGCCGCGCCGCCGAGCGTCCACCACGCCCACGCCGGCTGCGCGCCGCCCGCCGCGCCCGCCAGCCCCGCCGCCGCGGCGCCGTACGGCAGCAGCCCCATAATGAGGATCACCGCCAGCGAGATGCTCAGCCGCCTCAGCGTGCCGAACGTGCCGAAGAAGATCCTGCTCCAGCCGCGCACGATCCGCCGCAGCGACGTGTACATCCGCACGACGTACAGCCCGCTGCTGCGGACGACGAGCAGCTTCAGCCCGCGCCGCTTGGCCAGACGGGCCATGTGCATGTCCTCGTTGAGGCAGTCCCTGACGGCCTCGTGCGTGCCGACGGTCTGGTAGGCGTCGCGGCGGATGAGGATGAACGCGCCGTTGGCGTAGGCGTTCGCCCTGGCCGGGTCGTTCACCTTGTCGGGCGAAAACCAGATCATCATCACGCCCGAGCAGACCGGCTGGACGACGTTCTCCCAGAAGGTCCTCATCTCCAGCCGGGGCAGGACGCTGAGCATGTCGGCCCCGCTGTCCAGGGCGTGGCGCATCGCCACCGACAGCGTCCGTGTGGAAAGCTGGCGGCAGTCGGCGTCGGTCATGCAGATCCACTCGCCGTTCGACAGGGCGATGCCGGTCTGCATGGCGTTGTTCTTGCCGCACCAGCCGGGCGGGAGGTGTTCGATGTTCACCAGGCGCAGGCGCCCGTCCTCGCCCGCCAGGCGCTCGGCGATCCGCGGCGTGGCGTCGCTGCTGCGGTCGTTGCAGACGATCAGCTCGAAGTCGCCGTAGTCCTGGGCCAACAGCGAGCGGAGGCACGGCTCGATGCAGTCTTCCTCGTCCTTGGCGGCCACCAGGACGCTGATGCGCGGCGCCGGCTGCGGCGCACCCGGCGCACGCTCGGTCAGCAGGAAGCCCCGCTTCCGCTCGCGGCGGATCATGGCGTGGCGGCTGGCCCACACGCCCGCCACGCCGGCCGTCACGACGATCAGACATGCCAGCAGCACCGCCATCCCGCACCCGCCCGACTAGCCCTGCGCCTCGCGGCGCTGCTTGTCGCGCCACGCCAACTGGGCCGCGGCAAGGACCTCCTTGATCGGCACGCCGTGCGCCTCGGCCGCGTCGGCGCAGTCGGCGAACTCCGGCGAGGCCGTCATAATGCGCTGCCCGCGCAGGCCCACCTTCACCCGCACCGGCCCGTAGGCCGTGTCCACCGTCTCGTGCCGCCGGCGCAGCTTCGCCCGGTCGCACCGCCGGCGGCGAACGCCGAACGTCGTCGTCTCCGCCAGCATCAGCCGCTCGACCCGCCCCGCCGCGTGCGGCTCGCACAGGGCCGACAGCATCCACGCCGGACGCGACTTCTTCATCACGATCGGCGCCGCCCAGGCGTCGAGGCATCCGGCCGCCAGCAGCTTGTCGATCGTCGCGCCGAGCACCTGCCCCGTGCAGTCGTCCACGTTGGCCGACAGCTCCACGACGGCGTCGGCGTCGGCCTCGTCGTCGGCGCCGCCGTCGCCCAGCACCACGCGCAGCAGGTTGGGCATCCCCTCCGTGTCGCGCGTGCCGGCGCCGTAGCCGACCGCCGAGACGCGCATCGCCGGCATGGGGCCGAACGACTCGGCCAGCGTGGTCAGCACGGCCGCCGCGGTGGGCGTGGTGACCTCGCCGACGGCGCCGACGGAACGGACGGGCACGCCGCGCAGCAGCTCCAGCGTGGCCGGGGCGGGGGCAGGAAGCTCCCCGTGTGCGCAGCGGATCGCCCCGCCGCCGACGGCGATCTCCGAACAGAGCACACGCTCCACGTCCAGCAGCTCCAGGGCGACGCACGCGCCGACGATGTCGGCGATGCTGTCGGCCGCGCCGACCTCGTGAAACTCCACCGCCTCCAGCTCCACGCCGTGGAGTTTGGCCTCGGCCAGGCCCAGGCGCCGGAAGATGCGGGCGGCGCGCTCGGCGGCTCGCGGCGGCAGGCCGGCCCGGTCGATCATCGCCAGTATCTCGCTCAACGGGCGATGGGCGTGGGCGTGCTCGCCGTGGGGGACGGTCACCTGGAAGTGCGTGCCCGCCAGGCCGCGCCGGCGCACACGCTCGGCGCCGACCGACAGCCCATCGACGCCCAGGCGCGCGATCTGGGCGGCGACGGCGTCGACGTCGGCCCCCGCGGCGATCAGCGCTGCGACGATCATGTCGCCGCCGGCGCCGGCAAAACAGTCGAAGTACGCTATAGCCATCTCCCGCTCCGCAACAGCCCCCGACGCGGGGCAGTGTAGAAGCCCCGACCGTCGAAAGCAAGCCGACCGGATGACGCCGCGCACGGCCGTGTCGCGGCGAAGGTGCAGGTGTCCAGTGTCCTCCATCCATCGCGCGAGATTTTCCGGCGTTGCGCAGCCGCTTGCATCCGCAGGCGTCGGGCGGGTTTGGGGCGAGGCAGGGGCTGTCGGGAACTTGCGCTTGCTGGAAACCGGCATTCCCCGGCCGGCGGGGCGCTATGATTCTGTCGGACTGCCAGATCGGGCCGGGTGCGGTGTACGGAGTCGAGCCCCGGTCAAGGGCGGCGCCGCTCCAGGCGCCGCAAGGCGGAAGAGGAATGCGGAACTGCCGGCGGGTTCTTTGTGCGCCCGCCCGGCCCGACTGGCGGACGGTAATCCCCGGCTGTCGCGGAGAAAGGTGGAGTTTCTGCGGCGCTGCTTAAGTCGGGCCTTCGCCACACCGATGTGCATCTCGGCCGAAACGCTGCTCGATTCCTGTCGGTGTCTGGTCCGTCTCGGCCGGTTGCGGGAAGGAGCCTGGCGATGGTCGTTCTGAGCGACGATTGGGTCGAGTTTCGCTTCTACAGGCCGATGGCCAGCAGGGTCCACCTGGCGGGCGACTTCAACGGCTGGCGGCAGGGGGAGCTGGCCATGGTGCGGTCGCGCGACGGCTACTGGACGGCCCGCATGAAGCTGCCGCCGGGCGAGTTTCGCTTCCGTTACTGCGCCGACGGGGAATGGTTCGCCGACTACGCCGCCTTCGGCGTCGAGCCCGGACGGTTCGGCATGGACAGTGTCGTCCGGGTCCCGGCCAGGCCGATCGCGGTCATTCGCCATCCAGGGGCTGCAATGGGCATTGCGGCGGCGTAGCTACGTGGGGGCTTGGTTGTTGGGCTCCGGATCGGCCGGCGGCGCGGAGGGTGCTGCCGGCCGAACTCTTGCGCCCTCCTGGTCCTCCCCCGCCGCCGGGGCTGGCTTGGCCGCCGCCGGCGCCCCGCTGCGCAGCTCCTCCACGCGTGGCAGGTCGGCCAGACTGTTCAGCCCGAACACCTCCAGGAACCGCCGCGTCGTGCCGTACAGCATGGGCCGGCCGAGCACCTCCGCCCGTCCCACGATCCGGATCAACTGCCTGTCCATCAGCCCCCGGAGGATGTCGCCGCAGGAGACGCCGCGGATGGCCTCCACGTCAGCACGCAGCACCGGCTGGCGGTAGGCGATCACCGCCAGCGTCTCCATCGCCGCCTGGGTGAGCTTCGAGTCGCTGCGGGTCTTCAGCACCCGCTCCACCACGTCGTGGTACTCCGGCAGCGTCTGGAGCTGGTAGCCCCCCGCGATCGCCGCGACGCGGAACGCGCAGCCCATCCGCTCGTAGCGCCGGTTGAGCGACTCGACGGCGTCGCGGACGGCACGCCGGCCGGGCAGCTCGGCCACCTGCGCGATCCGGTCCGCCGTCAGCGGCGAATCGCTGGCGAACAGAACCGCCTCGACCGTGGCGGCGTTCTCCTGCGCCTCGGCGTCGCCCGCCGCGTCGCCGGCCGTTTCCACCGGCGCATCCTCGGCGGGCCCGACCTGTTCCTGCTCGTCGCTCATGGGCGCACAACATAACCGGCGCCCCGCCCGCCCGCAAGCGGCCCGAAGGTGCATGCCTGCCTGGCGACCTTGCTCGTTGCATCGCCCGGCCGCGGCGGTAACATATCCGCTCCGCCCCGGCGGCAGCGCCCGCCCGGCCGAACAGAAGGGCCGCCGATGAGCAAACCCAGGATCGGCGTCGTGATCCACACCGACCTGCTGTCCACCATCTTCACGCGGCGCGACGTCACGCGGCTGAAACGCCTCGGCGATGTCCGCTGGACGAGCAAGGCCCAGCCGCTGACGGCGGCCGAGGCCGTCGAGGTGCTGCGCGGCTGCACCGTCGGCGTGGGCTCGTGGGGAACGCCGCGGGCCGACGCGGACGTGCTGGCGGCCTGTCCGGAGCTGAAGCTGTGGGTGCATGCGGCCGGGAGTGTCAAGGGCCACTTCGGCCCGCACCTGGCCGGCAGGGACCTGGCGATCGTCTCGTGCAAGTACGCCATCGGGGTGAACGTGGCGGACGCGGCGGTGGCGGAGCTGGTGATCGGCCTGCGGAAGATTCTGCAGAACGCCGCGGACAACCGCGGGGGCAAGGCGAAGGGCCCGCCGGGGCGGAAGTTCATCGCCACCAGCACCGTCGGCGTGCTGGGCGCGTCGGACGTGGGGCGGCGGACGATGAAGCTGCTGCGGGCGCTGGGCTGCGGCGAGCTGCTGCTGTTCGACCCGTACGTGGACGCCGCCGAGGCACGCAGGCTCGGCGCCGTCAAGGTCGACGACGTCACCGAGCTGTGCCGCCGCAGCGACGCCATCACGCTCCACACGCCCGCACTGCCGGCCACGCGGCACATCATCGGGCGCGAGCAGCTTGCAGCCATGCGCGACGACACGGTCATCGTCAACACCGCCCGCGGCACGTGCATCGACGAGCAGGCGCTGGTCGAGGAGTTGGGCAAGGGCCGGCTGCTGGCCTTCCTCGACGTGACCGACCCGGAGCCGGCGGCGGACGATTCGCCGCTGCGCCGGCTGCCGAACGTGGTGCTGACCAGCCACATCGCCGGCGGGCCGGCGCCGAACATCGGAACCCAGGTCGTCGACGACATCCGCCGCTGGCTGGCGGGCAAGCGCCCCGTCGGCCTGGTCACCGCCGACATGCTGGAGAGGCTGGCGTAGGCGGCGAGAAGATAAGACCTATACGGCCTATACGACCTATACGACCTATCCTAATGGGCGCCGCCCCTGAGAAGCCGGAGCGAGAGCCATGAACATCACGTTCAGCATCTTCCCGAAGTTTTGCCAGCACCTTTCGGCCGAGCAGCTCGCCCAGTTCGTCAAGGACGTCGGCCTGGACACGACGAACCTGGTCATCCGCGACGGCTACTGGGTGACGATGGACGGGCTGGCGGCGCAGGCGCCGGCGTTCGTCAAGACGATGGCCAAGGCGGGGCTGAAGGTGACGTTCGCCACGGCGGGCTTCTCGCCGGACATGCTGACCTTCGAAACGTTCGTGCGGACGAAGAACCCGCTGAAGATCCTGGCCGACAGCGGCATCACCGAGTTCCGCATGAACTACTTCCGCGTCGAGGACGGCGACGTGCGCAAGAGCTTCCAGGCCGCGCGCGGCAAGCTCGAGCTGATGCTGGAGGTCTGCGAGCAGGCCAAGGTCCGGGCCATCTACCAGGTCCACCACGGCACGCTGTTTCCCAGCGCCTCGGCCGTCTTCGGGCTTGTCTACGGGCTGGACCCCAACTGGATCGGCGTGGAGCTGGACCCCGGCAACCAGGCGTGGGAGGGCTACGAGCGGCCGGAGCTGTCGGTCGGCCTGCTGGGCGAGTACCTGCGGGCGTTCGGCATCAAGGACGTTTCCTGGATGCGCGACGAGTCGAAGAAGGCCGAGCCGCGCAAGGGCTGGAAGCAGGACTGGGCGACGCTCGATGAGGGGATCGTCAACTGGTACGACGTGTTGCGCCAGCTCAAGCGGGTCGAGTTCGAGGGCACGTTCGTCTGGATGCCGTTCTACGACACCGGCGACTTCGAGGCCCACAAGCGCAAGCTGAAGCGCGAGGTGGCGTACATGCGGAAGGTGGTGGCCGAGGTGGAGGCCGAGGCCGCCGTCAAGAAGGCCGAGGAGGCCCGCGCCGCCGCCGAAGCCGCCGCGAGAAACGCCGAACAGGCCTGACCCGCACCGGCACGGCGCGAGGCGTACGTCCTTCCCCGGCGCAGCGGGAACCAGGGAAGTCGGATGCCTGCCGGAAGCGCCGCAACGCTTGACATTGCCGCACCTTCTGGCTCGCGCGGGAAGGACCTTGCGCAGGCCGCGCAAGATTTCCCCGGTCCGGCGGCCCCATAGCTGAAGTCGGGGCCGCGGATATACTGTCGTCGCATGGCGCTGAAGCGAAAGCTCGGCTTCTGGGACGTCTTCTGCATCGCCAGCGGGGCGATGATCAGCAGCGGGCTGTTCGTCCTGCCGGGCCAGGCGTACAAGCTGGCGGGCCCGGGCATCGTGCTGGCGTACGCCCTGGCGGGCGTCATGATCGTGCCCGCTCTGCTCTCGCAGGTGGAACTGGCGACGGCGATGCCGCGCAGCGGGGGCAGCTATTTCTTTGTCCGCCGGTCGATGGGGGCGCTGGCCGGCACGCTGGCGGGGCTGTCGAACTGGCTGTCAATCGCCCTGAAGGCCGCCTTCGCGATGATCGGCATCGGGGCGTTCGCCCGGCTGCTGCTGCCCGCGGCCGAGATGACCGAGGCCCAGTGGGAGTGGCTCATCAAGGGCGTCGCCATCGCCTGCTGCCTTGTGTTCATGGCCCTCAACCTCGTCAGCGTCAAGCTGGCCGGGCGGGCGCAGGTGGTGATGGTGGTCGGCCTGCTGGCGGCGCTGGCGGGCTACATGGTCCTGGGCGTCCCTTCCGTCCGCCAGCACCCCAACTTCGACAACTTCCTCGCCGCCGGCGGGGCCAACGTCTGGGCGACGGCCGGGCTGGTGTTCATCTCCTACGGCGGGCTGACGACGGTGGCGAGCATCGCCGAGGAGGTCCGTCAGCCGGGGCGCAATCTGCCGTCCGCCATGATCGCCTCGTGCGTGCTGGTTTCGCTGCTGTACGTCGCCGCCGTGCTCGTCACCGTGGGCACGCTGCCGGCCGAGGAACTCGGCGCCGGCCCGTACGGCAGCCTGACGCCTCTGACACTGTCGGCGGGCCGGTTCGGGGGCCCGGCGGCCGCGGTCGTGATGTCGGCGGCGGCGATCCTGGCCTTCGTGACGACGGGCAACAGCGGGATCCTGTCGGCCTCGCGGAACCCTCTGGCCATGAGCCGCGACGGCGTCCTGCCGGCCGTCTTGCAGCGGGTCTCGCACCGGTTCCACACGCCCTACGTGAGCATCCTGCTCACCACGGCGTTCATGGTCTCCATCATCGCGGTCCTTCGGATCGGCGACCTCATCAAGGTCGCCAGCACGATGATGCTGCTGTTGTTCGTGCTGGGCAACGTGGCCGTCCTCATCATGCGCGGCAGCGGCATCCAGAACTACCGCCCCTTGTACCGGGCGCCGTTGTTCCCTTGGCTGCAGCTTGCCGGCATCGTGGTTTACACCTCGCTGATCGCGGGGCTGGTGGCGGGGCTTGGCGCCGTGCCGCTGGCGACCGCGGGCGGGTTCCTCGCGCTCGGCACGGCCTGGTACTTCGCGTACGTCCGCCCGCGAAGCAACCGCGAGAGCGCCCTGGCCCACATGGTCCGCAACGTGGTGGCCAGGGAGATCCGCCGCAGCGAGCTGGAGGAGGAGCTGCGCGACATCGCCCTGGAGCGCGACGAGGTCGTGCTGGACCGCTTCGACCATCTCGTGGCCGACGGGGCCGTGCTGGACATCCCGCGGGCCGTGGGCGCCGACGAGATGTTCCGCCAGGCTTCCGAGGCGCTCGCCCCGCGCCTGGGCATTTCCGCCGAGGCGCTGCTGGACAAGCTCCGCGCCCGCGAGGCCGAGAGCAGCACCGTCCTTCAGCCGGGACTGGCCATCCCGCACGTTGTGGTGGAGGGGCGCGGGCTGTTCGCCGTGCTGCTGGTCCGCTGCCGCGAGGGAATCAGCTTCGCCGGCGCCAAGGAGCCGGTGCGCACGGCGTTCGTGCTGGCCGGCTCCGCCGACGAGCGGAACTTCCACCTGCGGGCGCTGATGGCCATCGCCCACGTCGTCCAGGAGCCGCACTTCACGCGGCGCTGGCTGGCTGCCGCAGGGCCCGAGGCCCTCCGCGACGTGCTGCTGCTGTCCGGGCGAAAACGCGACGCGGGGTGAGTGCGGCGGGGACCTCTTGTCTGCCGGGCGTCGCCGCGGTAGGTTCAGCGCCATGGGCGAAACGCTGCAACGCGTCCGGGACCTGGTGGGGAGGGGAGAGGTGAGGGTCTCCGCCCACGGCTACGACGAACTGGCGAATGACGGTCTGTTCGCTGACGAAGTGGTGGCGGGAGTATCCCGTGCAGTTCTTGTGGAGGACTACCCGGACTACGCAAAGGGGCCGTGTGTTCTGACGCTCCAGCATGATGGTCAGGGAAGGCCGTTCCACGCGGTTTGGGGCATACCTCGAGGTGCGGCGGGACCGGCCGTGCTTGTCACGGCGTACCGGCCGGACCCTCAGCGATGGTATGATGACCTGATGACCAGGAGAGAGCGATGACCAAGCGACGCAGCAGCAGGCTGGTCCACGAAGGCGACCTTCTCGCGGAGGTCCCGGTCGAGACGGAGGACGCGGCGGAGGGATGGGGGCCGTACCTGTCGCTTGGCGAGGCCCGCAAGCTGGACGAGGTGCGCCGCGCGCTGAAGCGAGGCGACCTGACGGCGGCCGCTCGGCTCGGAACGGTGTACCGGCTGACGCCGGTCCGGGTGGCGTAGGGCGATGGCCCTCACGGCGGAACAATACCTTCGCCCGGACGTGATCCAGCAGGTGCAGCGCCTTGACCTCAAGGCGCGGTTCATCGTGGAGGGGTTCCTGTCGGGGCTGCACGGCTCGCCGTTTCACGGCTTTTCCGTGGAGTTCAGCGAGCACCGCAAGTACACACCCGGCGACGACATCCGCATGGTCGACTGGAACGTCTACGGCAAGACCGACCGCTACTACATCAAGAAGTTCGAGGCCGAGACCAACCTCGACAGCTACCTGCTGGTGGACTGCTCCGGCAGCATGGACTTCGCCCTCGGCGGGCGGATGACGAAGATGGACTACGCCATCTGCCTGGCCGCGGCGCTGGGCTACATGATGGTCCACCAGCAGGACTCCGTGGGGCTGTTCACCTTCGACGAGAAGGTCCGCGCGTTCCTGCCGCCCAAGACGAAGCGCAGCCACCTGATCAACATCCTGGCCACGCTGGCGCGGACGAAGCCGTTCGGCAAGACGCACCTGTCGGCGGCGCTGCACGACGTGGCCGGACGCGTCCGCAAGCGCGGGCTGATGATCCTGCTGAGCGACCTGCTGGACGAGCCGCAGGAGGTCCTGCGCGGGCTGCACCACCTGCGCTACCGCGGGCACGACATCATTATCTTCCAGGTGCTCGACCACAGCGAGGTGTCCTTCGAGTTCGACGGGCAGGTGCGATTCGAGGACCCCGAGACGGCCGACTTCGTCGACGCCAACCCGCGGGCGATCCGCGCGGCCTACCTGGAGGAGATCCGCCGCTTCATCGACGACTACCGGCGCGAGTGCCAGGCCGTCCGCGCCGACTTCGTCACCGTCCACAACGCCATGACGTTCGACAAGGCCCTCATCGAGTTCCTCGTCGAACGCCAAAGCAGGATGTAGCAGGGCATAGCAGGATGCACGGGATGCACGGGATGGGAAAGGGGCAAAGGGACAAGGAACAAGAGGGACAACAGGCGGCCTTGCCCCTTTCCACTTGTCACTTGCCCCTTGCCCCTCTGTCTTATCCCGTGCATCCCGTGCATCCTGCTCTTTCACGGATTCCACATCTCCCGCCACATCGCCGCGGCACGGCTGGCGAACTCGCCGCGCTCCACCCGCCGCCAGCGACCCGCGTGCAGCACCCGACCGTCGCCGCCGAACTGCACCACCAGCGGCCAGAAGCTCTCGGGCGACTCCGGCCGCTCGCCGTAACGCATGTCGTGGAACTCCACCACGTGCAGGCCGTCGACGGCCCGCTCCGCCGCCCGCAGGCGTCCGCCGGCGAACCACGAGTACGTGGCGTATTCCTCCGTCGCCCGCGCGCGGTCGATCCACTCGCCGGGCGGCGCCTTGGCCACGCGCGACGCCCGCCACCGCGCCGGCGAGGCCGTGCTGTAGTGGTGCACCCGCACCACGTGCCAGGCGCGGTCCGTCTCGATCACCACACGCCACAGGAAGACCGACCCCATGGCCGGATACGCGTCGGCACGCAGGACCTTCTCGCCCGCCGCCAGCGGCATCGCCTTGCGGACGGCCAGGTCGTGCAGCTCGCGCCCCAGCGCCAGGTAGCCCGCCGCCAGCAGGAACCCCGCCCAGGCGACGATCAGCGTCGCGCGGGCGGCCACGTCGCCGCGGATGCGCCGCACCAGCCAGCAGACAACGACGGTCGCGGCCGTCAGCGCGGTGAAGGCCAGGTCGATGATCGGCGCCGCGTCGAGGGCGAAACGGTGGTCGGTCATCGGGTAGAGCAACTGCGTGCCGTAGGAGGTGCACCAGTCCAGCAGCGGATGCGACGCCGCCGCCGCCAGCACGCACAGGTACAGCAGGCCGAACGACGGGTGGCTGGGCGGCGGGTGCGCCAGCGCCATCCGCCGCGCGTAGTGCCGCCGCAGCCGCCACCACACCGCCGCCACCGCCAGCGCCAGCAGCGGCACGGCCAGCAGCGAGTGGCTCGGCCCGCGGTGGACGCGGAGCTGCGACAGGCCGTCGCCCTCCGCGCCCGTCAGCGCCAGCAGCGGCGCAGCGAGGACGTCCAGGTCGGGCAGGACGGCGGCCGCCACGGCGGCCCACGTGGCGTCGCGCCCGATCCGCTGGCGGAAGCCGAGCTGCGCCGTCGCCGCCCCCAGCAGACCGTGTGTGATCGGGTCCATCGCCGCCCATTGTAACGGTCCGGCCGGCCCCGGACCACGACCCCGCTTGCCGGGCGGGATTCGCTTGCCTGCCGACGGGGCCGATGGCGTAGAATGCCCGCACCGGCCGGACGGACCGGCGCGTTCGCCTCGCCTCGCCGCGCCGCGGCGCAGCCATCTCAAGGAGCGCGACATGGAAATCCGCAAGCGCCTGCACGAGCTGACGCAGAACCTCTACTGGACCTGGCACCCGCGGGTGATCGAGATATTCCGCGACATCGACCCGCAGCTCTGGCGCGAGGTCAACCACAACCCCGTCGAGCTGCTGGCCCGCCTGGACGATCCGACGCTGGCCCGCAAGAGCGCCGAGCTGGCGCTGGACGCCCGCATCAGCCAGGCCTTCCACCAGATGCAGGACTACCTCGAGAGTTCCGACACCTGGGGCGCCTGGCACGCCGGGCCGCTCCACGCCCGCCCGGTGGCGTACTTCTCGGCGGAGTTCGGCCTCCACGAGTCGCTGCCGATCTACTCGGGGGGGCTGGGCGTGCTGGCGGGCGACCACCTGAAGGCCTCCAGCGACCTGGGCGTGCCGCTGGTGGGCATCGGGCTGTTCTACGCGCAGGGCTACTTCCACCAGCGGCT
>Ga0172364_10003811_pt1 | contig 12047 bp, 9 predicted proteins | sample LakKivSesite10cm_FD_114545 | JGI IMG/M metagenome (GOLD analysis project Ga0172364, IMG submission 114545) | Sediment microbial communities from Lake Kivu, Rwanda - Sediment site 10cm | ecosystem: Environmental > Aquatic > Freshwater > Lake > Sediment | place: Rwanda: Western Province, Lake Kivu... | reverse complement strand
ATATTGCTTCAAGTTAATACACCCAACGCTTATTTAGGATAGAGGCGTAGAATCTACAGTATTGCATGTCGGCGATTTTTCTTGCTGAGGCCAATTTTTCTTTGCTTAACCTCTTTAACAAGATACTCCCAATACTCAACGGACCTCCATAAATCTTTAAAAAAAGGGAAAAAGTGCGAGAAGAATGGTGACATCACTATAGAGAACGACTGCGAGATGATCCCTTGATAATAGCTTAAGGTGCAGAGGAATGGTTAGCTCTATACAAATCAAAGAAGAAACCATGAAGGGAATCTTCAAGGAAAGACTGACACGCTTTTCAGCCCTAGTCGAGGTTAAAGGCAAGACTTTTCAGTGCTTCTTGCCAGATCCGGGAAGGCTAAGCGAACTTTTAACCCCAGATGCTACAGTGATCCTAAAAGCAGCAAGAAATAGGGAAAGGAAAACACATTGCGATTTGATAGGTGTCTACTATGAAGACGAGCAGGTTTCCGTTGATTCACGTGTACCCAACAAACTGGTTTCAGAGGCCTTGAAAAACAAGGACCTTCCAGAGTTTTCAGAATATAGCACGATAATGCCAGAATACAGGTACGGACACGCGAGATTCGACTTTTTCTTAAGCGATGCCCGAAAACCCTGCCTTTTAGAGGTGAAGTCATGCACGCTCGTAAAGGATGGCGTGGCCCTGTTTCCAGACGCTAAGACTGAACGGGGAACTAGACACGTGCAAGAACTGCTGAAAGCCAAGGATGAAGGTTATAGAGCATGCATCCTATTCATCGTCCAGAGAACAGACGCCCACGTGTTCTCGCCAGACGACGAGGTTGACCCAAAATTTGGAAGGGCTTTGCGGTATGCCGCCAACCATGGAGTTGAAGTTTACGCGTATTGTTCCGAGTTTGCAGGAAGTAGAATCACGCTGAAAGGAAAAGTCAAAATCAAACTGTAAAAAGGCCAAATCTTGGTTTTGCTTTCTCGATTTTTGCAGTGGGTCTCCGAACTTTGATATTAGTTCATAAAAGGTTGAGTAAGCACCGCCGTGAAGACATTTAAAAAAATAAGGAGGTTACAATTCAAGAGTCAGATGCCACTGGCCATTCTTACACTAATTTTCTAAGTTTTGCTCTGGGCGGCATATAGGCTTCTTTGCTTTGGCTTATGTCCATCAAAATCCACATTATAGCATTGTACACTGCTGCTCTTAAGGGTTCAATGACAGGAACGCTGATTCCCTTGGCTTTCAGCTGGTTTTTGACGCCTTCTGTCAAAGAGGACATTCCAGTGCAACCGAAAACTATTGCGGAAGCTCCATCTTGTTTTAAAGCCTTTTCCGACGCTTGAGCTATGGTCATCATGCTTTTTTCGGGCTCTTCTTCTAGAGCCAAGACAGGGATATTTATCGTCAGTAAGGAGGCCAAGTTCCGGATCGTTCCGTTTCTTATGAGAGCGCTTCTTATTACGTTTTCCGATTCTCGAACAACATTTATTACGGAAAATCGTGGCGCAATTTGGGATGCCAAATGACATGCTGACTCATTGGCTCCTAACACGGGGATTGTGACAAGTTCTCTGGCGGCATCTAAACCAGGGTCTGCAAAGCAGTCAAGCACAACAGCGTTATAGCCGTTCTCTTCCGCTTTCTTCACCTGTTCAAGTATGTAGGGAACATCAAGGGCCTCGTCATAAAAATCTTCTATTGAAGCTGTTCCTTTTTCCAAAAAAACTGAATGAAGCTCTATGAGGCCCGCTGTCCGCTGCCTTACTTCTTCAGCCAATTTCTTGCGGTCTTCCATGGCGCCCCTAAGGCCTTCCGTATAGACTACCGGGTTTATGTCAAGGATCTTTTTCATGTTTAAACCTCAGATAGGAATATTACTTATGGAAAATAAGCTTTTTCTCGATCGAGGTTATTTCTGAATTTCGCATGAAAGAGTTTGAAGAACCAATGATAATGATCGAATTGTCAATATTAGGATGAAAATACTGTTGCAAACAAACAAAGAAATGAGGGGAGATTACGTTGGGATGTTGGCTTTTAGTTCTTCCCATTTCGTAACGTAGTAGTCGTTGTTGTCTGGCAGGTCTGGGGAAAGGTAGTATCTTGTTATGGCTTGTTTTTCTTCATTCGACCCTATGTCTCGTAGATTTCCGTTTGGATTGGGGGTTCCCGTTCTAGGAGGCTGTCCTAGCCAGAAGTGCTTGAAATACACGTCTGGGAGGAATAACGCGTTTTGAAGCCTCTCTGGAAGGGCGGCGAATTCAGGGTTATCTGGCCATATCTCTTCCATTACGTCGGCTATTGATAAGTATGTTGCTTTGCCATTAAAGAACCAGTCGAACATCTCTTTTCCCATACCTTCTACGTAATCCTCCCAACCCATAGCTGGCGACGGATAGCCCTGCTTCGTGTACAACATTTGCATCCATTGTTCGAGGCACCAATTGGAGATTTCGCACACGTACTCGAACATTTCTTCAGTGCATTTGCTTGATGCATAGTGGGAGTTGTACCAGAAGAATGGCCCATTAGCAAGCCGTGCATAGTAAGCAGGAACTCCTGCTTTTCTGACGTCGAAGCAAGTCGGCTGATAAGTGCTCGCCATATAAATTTCCTTTGTAGAGAGTAGGAGCACGACATCGGCGTAATTGAACCAGAAAGTCCTAATTTGACCAGATTGGACTATTGGAAGCAAATAGTTGAAGATTTCGTCAACTTCGCTTGGAGGCATGTTTGTGAAGTTTTCGTATGGACCAGCTTGACCAGTGGCTTCCAATTCGTTTGCAGTCTCTGAAAATGTGGTGAAAGCCTCATCTTGGCAGGCTGTTCTCCCTTTCCACTCCGTGTTCCATACTTCAGAATATGAGAACGAGGTCTTTTGTCCACCGGCTTCCTCGTAGGGAACATTTTCAGGTAAGTATGTAAGGGAGTCAAAATTCCACATTATCGGAACAGCTATTAAGCTTGTGCCAACTTCATGCCATAACAGCTCACTAAATCTCGTAGCCATCGCATCCGAGAAATAGTCTCCAGGGTTGTTAAACATATCCAGGACTTTGTCAGCTTTCCATCGCGGGATTTTCTCGATGGGCATTGGCCGCAATATATTTGCGTCTATGACAGGTCTATATCTCCCGCCGCCTCCTAAATCCCAGGCACCCGGATCCTCAATTTGTCTCTGACATATAATATATAATTCACCGTATGTGGATTCTATTGGTTGGTTTTTAAGTTCTTCCCATTTAGCCTCAGCCTCTGGTGGAAACCAAAACGCATGACCGAAGTATTTCATTGTCGGTCTTGGCGGTATCGGAGTAGGCGTGGGTGTTGGAGTAGGGCCAACAGGAGTAGGCGTGGGTGTTGGACCCGGTGTGGGAGAAGGACCTGGCAACGACAAGTAGTATGCAACTCCACCGATGACAGCTACAGCGGCAACACCGCCCGCAGCCATCAAATACGCCCTGCGCGACAGAGCTTTTTCGTCTTCAATTAGGGACCGCTTTTTGTTTTCATCTTCACTCCGAGTTTCATCGGGCATAAGTTACTCACTCCAACCCCAGTTTAGCTAAGTTCATATATATGCTTTTGCATTTTGGGTTTGGGTTCAAATCCCGTGATTTTTTTCAGTTTTAGCATGCGCTAAGGGTTAGAGAGTGCATGTTTCGTTTATGTATTTGTTCCAGTGGTCCAACGGGTTCGTTTCGCGCGCGCTAGCTATTCAAAGAGAGAAGCTAAAGCCTATTATGAATAGCCAGTTGAACCTTTAGAAAACGGATGATAGAAAGCGAAAAATCACGCCCGTTTACCATGTAAACGTCTTTTAGACTATTTCGCTCCTCTGGAGAGTATAGTTGCCATCACCATTAGTCCAGCAATTGAAACAACCGCTAATAGTGTCCCCGCAGCAAACCATTTAGTAGTTAAGGGATAAACGCCAAGATTCACGAATAGGAAAATCGAAACTGTTCCGGTTCCGCGTACTACCCAGAGAGACCGGATCAACTCACCCCAAGAGAGCAGAAACCCTAAGATTCCCGCAGACAGTACTTCCCATTTGATCAGAGGTAAAGTTATGTGCCTGAAGACTCTGAGTGGGCCTACTCTCAAGGCCGCTGCGGTGTATTCGTATAACATTAAATCAGGATCGAATCTAGACATCATAAGTATGAAGCCAAATGAAGAGGCATAGATTGTATCGAGGGCTATCATATTCCATTCTGTTATTGTTATATCTAAGATACGAAATAGCAGAAGGTTGCCTAGTCCAACTAGAACTCCAGGAGTGACGAAGCCAAGCAAGAATATATAGAACAGAATGTCTCTGCCGACTAGTCTATAGCGTAAACTCAGAGCGGTCAATGTTACTAGACCGCATGTTAAAACCGCTGTAATTCCGCTTACTCTAAGCGAGATCATGACTGCGTTCCAGAATTGCCAGTCATGAATTATGGGGATGTAGGAAGGGTTCATCTCGTATGGTTTCAGTGGTCCAGCGTACCAGTCTAATGTAAAGCCTTGAATTGGAAAAGTGATTTTGGCTGAAGTGTTAAATGAAAGCGCAATCAAGAATATTGTGGGAAGATATAGTACGACAAAAACTAGAACCATGAAAACTCTTGCCAGTATATCTGTTCGTTTCATAGTTATCACTCATATACAAGTTTCTTTATGTCAACCACTTTAAGTAGGATGTAAAGCACCGCCATAGAGACAATTAGAAGAATAATGCCGCCAGCTGATGCCTGAGGCCAAAGAAACTGGGTAGCATATGTGGATACGGAAAGACCTATGGTTTGCATTCCGCCGGCCCACAAACTAGGAGTTATATAATCGCTGATTGTGCCGACAAAGACAAATATGAAACCGCATATTATCCCCGGTAGCGCTAGTTTGAAGATTATTTCGTAGAATACTCTATAGGGTGGAGCTTTAAGCACCTTGGCGGCATCGATTACCTCAGGATTCATTCTGCCCAAAGCTAGGTTCATCGGAAAAATCATGAATAACAAGTTTGTTTGAACCCATATTATGAAAAGGGCGGTTGGTGTGAACAAGACTTTAATTGGTTCGCCTATGACCCCCATGGATAAAAGTATAGAGTTCATAAAGCCTTGGTCTCCTAAAATTGAAATCCAAGCAACAGATCTGATGGTCCAGTCGATTAAGAAAGGCGCCAATAAAAACATCGTTATGTAGTTTCTCGCCTTTTCGCTTTTAATTTTGAAGGAATAACAGTAAGCAAATGGAAAGCCTATCATCAGGCATATAGCCGATGCTAATAAACTTGTGAAAAAGGTGTTTGACAAAAGGGTCGGAAACTGTCGCGCTGTTATGTATCTTATGTAGTTCTGTAGTGTGAGATCCGTAGTGTATCCTGGCCAAACTGGTGTGTAGAGACTCATCATTACAATTATGAGAAGCGGCGCAACGAGGAAAAAGATGAATGTGATGAGACCAGGCAGGAGAAGAAGATATCTTGCATGCTTAACCACGATAAATCGCCTACTTTCCGTAAATAACCTCTTCTATGTTTAACCCTTCTATGACGCTCGGACTCTCCAGCAATACTACATTGCCCGAATTCCAACCTAAAGAGTATTCCTCGCCCAGCTTCAAATTAATTGCTTGTTCAGTCGGAACAGCCGATTTCACTTCCACTTTGCCTTTCACGTCGAAAACGCACTCAACATAATTGCCAAAGTAATAGGCACGGGCAAATTTGCCCTTAAGCTGGTTATCACAGGTTCTTCCCTTACTATCGACATCGATGAACTCGGGCCTAATTCCATATGCCAATTTCACGCCCGGCGAAATAGCCTCACGGCTGTTTGGAGTCGTACATGTGAATTCGCCAATTTCTGTCTTAACGATGTAGTTGTTTCCTTGTTTGGAGGCAACTTCTCCAGGGATCAAGTTCACATCGCCGACGAATCTAGCTGCAAAAACCGTTTTCGGCGTACGGTAGATTTCCTCAGGCGTGCCGATCTGCTCAATAACTCCCGTATTCATAACCACCATAGCGTCAGCCAAAGTCAACGCGTGCTCTTGCACGTGCGTCGTAAGAACGAACGTTGCTCCAGTCTTTTTGTGCAGTATCTTGAAGTCTTCCATCAGCTTTCTTTGAAGCTGATAATCCACGTGGCTGATGGGCTCATCCAAGAGTAGGACTGGAGGTTCTATGACGAGCGACCTGGCAAGGGCGACTCGCTGTCTCTGCCCTCCACTCAGTTCAAGCGGACTTCTGTTTTCAAACCCGCTCATTCCAACAAGCTCAAGGGTCTCAGCAACCTTACGGTTTATGTAATCCTTATCTTTCCTCATCATCCTGAGACCGAAGGCGATGTTGTCGAAAACTTTCATGTGCGGGAAAATAGCGTACGATTCAAACATCAAGGAAATGTCACGTTTGTGCGGCGGCACACCCTTCATGTTTTTTCCGTTGATATAGACTTCTCCGCTGTCATATTCAAGCACGCCTGACAATATCTTCATCAGAGTGCTCTTTCCACAGCCACTGGGGCCGATGATGACGAAGGGGACTTTTTCGTCAACCTCAAAGGAGATCTTGTTGAGAGCGCAAACTTTTTTGTAGTACTTAACAAGATCTTTGACCTCAATCATTTTGCTCAAGTGCGGATTACCTCTTGCTTCATTCAAGAAAAGTGAAAAGTGGGTTCTACTTATATATAATTTTCTGAAAGTTCTTCGGTCCGCTATACAATAGATCAAATTCACGATGTTCTGTCGCAAAAAAATCCTTTTTGAGAAATCACAATTACTTTTTAGCATACTTTTTAGCATATTAGAAATTTTGTTTTGCTTAAACGATCTTATACGCGCGTGGATCCATGCGATATACGTCCAGAACTAGTAGAGAAGAGTCATCCTAAGTTTGACAAAAATAAAGAAAAAGCGAGACTGTTATTTTTGGGTTCTGCTACACAATGAGTTGTTCTATTGGTACATATTGACCAGCGTAACCTAGTTCAGCGAGTACAGGAGTGAATACGGCCAAACCTTCAGGCTTTCTCCATCTTTCATATGCCTTTATTCCGATCACAGCGACTTCCATGCCCTCTTTAATGTCTGCGTTAGTTAGCGGGCGTCCATCACCGGACATCCAGCAGATTAGATCTGGCGATATCGTTAGGGGTTTGTCCCCTTTCCAAGCGATCATGTTTTCGTTTTTGTAGTCAACCCTCACATTTCCAACATAGACTTTTCCGTAGTCAAAACCGCCCTTGGTTGCAACTTCTTTTTTGTCCACCTTTCCTCTTGCAAGTTGCCAACCCCCCGTAACGTTCACCACTTCAGTGACAGGGTCTCCTCCTCTTTCCTTCGCTTCCCTGATTGCTCGTCCCACTTTCTCTGCCATAGTATAGGTTTTCGGAATGACTGCTTTCTTCATTTGCCATCCAGCCATTGAATGACAGGCCAGTCCCGCTTTCATTCCAAATTCTACGGTTATTCCCCTAGCCATTTTTTCTGCCATGGGGGGATCAATTGGGTACAAAACGGCTGAATTTCCATACGGATCGGCAAGAGTGACTGGAGCAATGGGCAAATTGTGTACGGAAAACATGGTCATTTCCAATTGGGGAATTGCTCTTCCCACGCCGTCCCCATCGATTACAGGAATTCCGCTTGCGACAGCTGCGTGAATTGGGGTAATAGAGTTAAATCCTCCTGTTTCCACGGCAATTATGTAATCCATTTTTCTGCCAACTGCTTGTTCGAGAGCTGTTAGCGCCGGGATGTCTTCATCTTCCCATCCTCTTTTTAGTAAGGCTTCCGGGGCACCCATGCCTGCTATGACGCACACCATACTGTAGTTGGGTACTTCTTCGGGGTCAACCATTTTTACTTCATTTGCAATCTTAAGTGTACTCTTCAGAACTTGCAAGCCGTTTTCAGGTGAACCACCGCCTCCAGCGCCCAGCAATGTAGCACCATAAACTATGTCTTTTATTTCCATTTCTCGTAAGATTCTCATTTTTTACTCACTCAAGCAAAATCTTAAATCAGAATCGTTTAAAAGGTTTTTCTAAGTAACAATTTCATGATTATTTTTGGATAATCAAGCCACTAAACTCATGCTAGCGGCTCAATTTGACATTTTTCTTGAGAGTCTTGCTGGATACGAATGACTTCTAAATCCGCGTGGGCCGTTGCGCATTATACTGACTCTGACTTCGAAAATTACCTTACGGCAATCTTGCTTGCGTTTTCGTTTCGAAACGCAAAAGTGATATAATTGCGAGTTTTAGTACTTTAGCTATCGTGAAGCTTCGATGACTCCGAAGAAGTTTGATTCCACCAGATTGCCGTTAGGACACGAGAGAGTACCCAAATTAGAACATTCGCGTGTGCTCAGAGAAGGTTCCGTGACGAAAACCGGCAAGGATGCCTTTCATGAAAACGTAACAGTGGCCAAAGTCATGGTTGAATTCGTGAGAGGTCTCCTGGGGCCTAGGAGAATGAGCAAAATAGTCGTGTCTCAAGACGGCCAATATAGGTTAACTTTTGTGACAACCGATCTTAAGACTATACTCAAGAAGGTGAAACTTCAGCATCCTATTGCACAAGTTATGGCTGGAGCGTCCCTCAGCCTATCTAAACAGAAAGGTGATGGTTCAGTTTCAACCATAATTCTAACAGGAAAAATGCTTGAAGAATGCGCGAGACTGATTGACGATGGAGTTCATCCCAATATAATAAGAGAAGGCCTAATACTGTCTTACAAAAAAGTCATAGAAGTTGCAGATAAACTTGGTTTTGATCTAAAACTTGATATAACGGAAGTTGTCCGATTACAACTTCATAATGTTCTCACGGGAAAGCTGCCCTACCAAGACCGCGAACACATTGCCGGCTTGATATCGGATGCAGCTAGAATTCTAAACGTGAAGAACGTGCCAGACTCCGAAGGCACAGAAATAGTTGATGTCAAAAAAATAAAGGGAAAATCAGTGGCAGACTCGTTTCTGGTTGATGGATTGGCGCTTTACAGAGAATTACCCAACATGTATATGCCGAAAAGAATCGAAAATGCGAAGATTGCGTTGATAAGAGGCGAACTGATAACCCCCAAAAAATTGACACGACATTATGACAAGAAATTTGAGTTTAGCAGGGTTCAACATTTCCGCGATTTCAAAGATGACGAGTTCAGGTATCTTAAATCTGTAACCGATAAGATACTCAGCATTGGAGCAAACGTAATAATGCTTGAGAAAGGAGTTGACAACAGAATTTCGGATTACATCGCTAAACAGAATATATTACTAATAAGGCGTTTCCCTCCGCCCGAAGTGGATAGGGTGGCAAAGGCAACCGGAGCATTTGCTGCTGCAAGCATAAATGACCTTGACGCTTCTTGTCTAGGCTGGGCAGAAGTTGTGGAGCATAAAAAGATCGGAGGCGAACCTTGGTTGTTAGTGTGGGGCTGCAGAACCCCCAAAACCATAGACATAGTCCTTAGGGGAACATTCATGTACCTCCTAGACGACATAGAACGGATTATTAAAGGGGCGGTTTTGCTTACACGGACATTGGCGAAAGATCAACGTTTAGTTTTTGGAGGAGGAGCTTTTGAAGAAGAAGTTGCTCTGTGTCTCAGAAATTACGCTTTGGAAATACCTGATAAGAGGCAACTTGTGATCGAGGCTACTGCTAAGGCGTTTGAAAGCATCCCTCTTGAATTGGCCAAAAGCGCTGGAATGAATGGAATTGACGCGCTTACCGAATTGCGCGCAAAACACAGCGAAAATGAAACTTCAGCAGGGATAGATGTCATAAACTCTCAACTGGGGGACATGAATGAGATAAAGGTTTTTGATTCCCTAGCTGTCAAGAAAGCAGTGATGGAGGCAGTGTTTGGAACAGCCTTAACCGTGATTCAAATTGACAGTTACATACAGTGCAAGGAATTGCCAGAGCCTGAAAAATACTACGCTCAGAGGATTAAGAAAACAAAAGAAATGAAGATAGAAGAAGAAGCATAAGTTTTAGGTTCAGCATGAACAAAAGGGTGATCATCGGGTTTTCCGTAACCGTGATCACAGCGTTGCCATTAAGCATTTTCTTGACGGCGCACCTGCAAGTACTTGATTCCTTGCTTGCCTTTTTTGTTAGCGGATTGGTGGGCGGTTACCATACTAACAGCCAGCTACATATTGTGCCTTAATGTAGATTCCCCGATTAATCTAATCGCTGTAGTTGTGATGCTCGGAGGCATCGGCGGAGTAACTGGCAGAGCTGCTAACATTTGACGAAAAAAAGAGAAAAAAGGAGATAAAATTGTGATGAAGGCTTACACAGGAATCTGCGCTTTTAAGTCGTTGTATTTGTCGGTGTAGTACACGTCATCATCTGGTAGGTCCGGCGATATTGAGTACCTCGTTATTGCCTCTTTTTCCTCAATTGATCCTATATCCCTCAAGTTCCCCTCGGAATGCGGAGTACCTGTCCTTGGCGTTGCCCCAGGTGGGAAGTACTTATCTGGGAGGAATAAAGCCTGCAGTAGTCTCTTGTCTAGATCCCAAACCTCAGGTTTGTCAGGGAAGCACCATTCCTTAATTGCTTGATCGATCGGCAGATATGTTGCGATTCCTCTGTTGGACCAGTCAAAGAACTCGCTACCCATGTACTCCCTCACTTCGTCATAGTTAGAAGTGAAAGTACCGTAGCCGTTCAGTCCTAGAATGAAGGCGTCCCACCATAGGTCAATTCTGAAGTTCATGAACTTATAGAGGTCCTCCTCGATTCCCGTGCGCGAAGAAACTATGTCCCCATTGAACCACATGAACGGCCCGTTGACCAATCTTGCATAGTACGCCGGAGTACCAGCGCGTCTACAGTCGTAACACGGAGGCTGCCATGTGCTTCCAATCCATATCTCCTTTGTAGCGAGTAGGTTCACACAGTCTCCATACGTAAACCAGAAAGTTCTTATCTGCCCACTTTTTATTATCGGAAGCAAGTAGTTGTAAACTGTATCAACCTCTGCTCTTGTTAGGTTCGTCGTCGCTCCTGAAACCGTCATTTGCCCGGTGGCTTCCAATTCATTTGCTGTTTCGCCGAACACTGTCATTGCCTCATCCTGCATCATTGCCTTCCCTTTCCACTCTGGATTAAACAGCTCTGAATATGAAAACGAAAGTTTTGTTCCACCTTTTTCCTCGTAGGGCAAGAACTCTGGTAGATACGTGACGGAATCGAAGTTCCAGTTGGTCACAACCATAGATAAGTTCTCATGAGATGTGTAGTCTTCCTCAGAGAACCATAGGTTATAGTTAAACCTCTCCGCGTTGGCCGCTCTGAAGTACTTTCCTGGATTTGTGAAGATATCCACGACTTTATCTTCTTTCCACATTGCAAGTTTATCGACAGGAATAGGTTTTATGATGCCTGCTCTCTTGATAGGTGGGAACCTAGCTACTCCGCCTACATCCCATCCATATCCATCAGTTGCAACTATTCTCGTTGCCATAACGAACAAATCAAGATAGCTGGCTTCCACTGGTTGTTTGTGGACGGTCTCCCAAAACTCAGACACCTCAGGATACATCATCCATGATCCGCCAAGATATCTCAAGGTCGGACGCGTTCCCTCTTTCGTCCAATAGTATTCCCAATTTGGGAACTTGGCTAAATACTCTGGCGATGCCGGTAGTCCAGGCGTCGGAGTAGGCGTTGCGGAAGGCGTTGCTGTTGGAGAAGGCGTTGCTGTTGGGGTTGGACCCCCTGCTGAAAGATAGTATGCGACCCCGCCAATGACGGCGACGGCAACGACACCGCCTGCTGCTGCTAAATATCCTCTTCTTGAAATTGCCCGTTCATCTTTGGTGATTGATGGTTTTTTCTCTTCCTCCATTTGCACACCGCCTTTCTATTCTGCTGTTTATCTACTTATATGTTTTGCGCGCGCCAAAAGTCACAAGAAATGCTACCACTAGGTCAATCAATAGGTTATTTTCCTTATTCTCCTAGTTAGAAACAACGCGACAACCATTAGTAAGGCGAATGAAATAATCGTTGTAAGTGT
>Ga0172364_10003809_pt1 | contig 12048 bp, 9 predicted proteins | sample LakKivSesite10cm_FD_114545 | JGI IMG/M metagenome (GOLD analysis project Ga0172364, IMG submission 114545) | Sediment microbial communities from Lake Kivu, Rwanda - Sediment site 10cm | ecosystem: Environmental > Aquatic > Freshwater > Lake > Sediment | place: Rwanda: Western Province, Lake Kivu... | reverse complement strand
GTCAGCAAGGTAGATGCGAAGATCGCGGCAGCGGCAAAATTTGGCTAGCTGGTGGCTTAAAGGTGGAAGTTTACAAAATGACCGGCACTAATGTTAGCTGCCCTTACAGCACTTCCAATCGAACAACCATTTTTTCCGGGACAACTCAAGAGGGGGGCCAAGAATTTTCTCTTGGCAGTAGCGAGTGCGGCCAGATTGAAGCGATCGGCTATTGTGGTTCCTGTAAGCCTGGTTGTACCACTACGCCAACCGAAAAGCCAACAACAACCCCAAAGGCTACGCCAACCGAAAAGCCAACAACTATCCCAACCGCAACACCGACATCTATTCCTTACTCCTGCGAATGCTCAAGCGTAAAACTTTATAACTCAAGTTGGGAACAAATCCAACCTAGCGAAGTTACTGCCGGCCAGACTATTTACGTTGCCGTTACTGGTAATAACGGTTATCCTAATTATCAATTCGATAAGGGAAGAGTTCGCGTTAATAAAACCACTTGGAGCGAGAGCGATATTACTACCGAGGCTGTTCCCGGAAAGCAAGATGAGTTTTATATCACCTATCTTGTTCCCGTTGAGGGCGGCAAAGTCAAAATTGAAGCAGAAGTTCACCTTAACGCGACTATTGCTGACCCAGATGATGATAGTTGGTGGCGATAATAATAATAAATAAAAATGAATAGCAAAACTAAAAAAATCACGATCATTCTTTTAACCATCGTCTTGGCAGGGGTAGCCGTTTTCCTAGGAATAAAACTTTACCAAATGAGGCAAGAGCAAATTGCGCCCACCGTTCCTAAAGCGATTAGCGAAAAGTGCACCCTAGAATTTACTGTTCCCGCTCCATCACCAACCCCAACTCCAAGTTGCTATCAAACTTGCGACCCGGAAAACGACACCTGCTCCGAAGGCTTAGTTTGCCAAACTGTCAACAACGAGCCAATCTGCGTTAATCCTGACTGTCCGGAAGAAGAAGACTGCCAATGCCCAGGAGTTACCCCAACCCCAACCTCAACACCAACGCCAACACCAGAAACCACCCCAACCCCAACCTCAACACCAACGCCAACACCAGAAACCACCCCAACTCTGACTCCAACCCCAACGCCAACACCAGAAACGACGTCGACACCGACCCCAGCACCAACTACAACACCAACCACAGCGCCGACAGAAACACTAATAGCTGAAACAACGCTAACCCCAACCACTCCACTGCCAACGGCCTTACCCGAAGCCGGCAGCATTATACCTACTTTAGGTGTTATCTTAGGCGGATTAATTTTAGGAATCTTAGGAGTTTTCTTCATCTTCTAAATCTGGAAAATAAGTGATAAAGAAAAAGATTGCTATTGTCGGCGGAGGGATAACCGGACTATACCTTGGCTACCGCTTAGCCCCTTACCACCAGGTAACTATTTTCGAAAAAAACCAAAGGGTCGGCGGCCTACTAGAGACTTTTCGCCCAGTTTACCCTTCTTGGCCAATTGATAATTTCTACCACCATTTTTTCCCATCCGACCAAAGACTAATCCATCTCTTAGAGAGTTTAGACCTACCGTACTCCTTCAAAACCCCAATAACGGCGACTTGGCAAAACGGCCAAATCAACCCTTTTTCCTCGCCTAAAGACTTAATCACTTTTCCCCATTTAAGCCTACCCTCAAAGTTTCGCCTTGGAGCCGCTATCACGCTACTAAAAGCTATTCCCGATTATCATCTAGTCCCTGACCAAGAAGCGGCAAAAGTTTTCCCCATCCTAATGGGAAAAAAAGCTTACCAGACAATTTGGCGACCGCTAATGAGAGGAAAATTTGGCCCCCTCCATCAAAAAATTTCCGCAGTTTGGCTCTGGGCTAGAATTAAAAAAAGATCCGGCCGTCTTGGCTACCCCGAAGGGGGCTTTACTAATTTAACCAAGGCTATTGTTGAAAAATTTACCAGCCTCGGAGGAAAAATAAAAACTAATCAATCCATAACTAAAATCAGCCAACTAGTCGGATTTGAAAAAATTATCTTTACTACCCCTAAAAAAATTCTTGACTCTGTTATATCAGAAAGCAACCACCCTTCAAAAGGCGCCCCTTATCTTGCTAGCCTTAATTTAATCTTACTTGGCTCTAAGCCGATTTTAAAAAATAATCTTTATTGGCTAAGCATTGCTGATAACGCCTTTCCTTTTGTCGCTATCATTAGCCAAGCCGGATTAATTGACAAAAAAAACTACAATCATTGTTATCCAACTTACATCGGTGGTTACTACCAGCAAGACGATCAAATACTAACCGCCTCCCCCAAAAAAGTTTTGAACCAATTCGCCCCCTTTATCAGAAAAATTAACCCCCAATTCGAAGCCAAAGACTACCAAGCTCATCTTTCTAAATGCTTATGGGCCCAACCGGTCGTTACTCCAGGCTACTCTCAAAGAATTCCCTCCTTCAAAACAAATTCTCGAAATATTTATCTGGTAAATATGGAACAAATTTACCCTTGGGATCGGGGGATAAACTACGCCCTAGAGCAGGCTGATAAATTCCTAAAATCAGTTGCTCCAAACAGCCGATTAGTCTAGAATAAAAATAATTTAGAAAAAACTACCTAGAGTTTTCCCTTGGCTATCTATTAAATAGTAAATAGAAAAATCAACCAATGTCTAGCTTAGAGGCTTTAATCATTTCTTCCAGACCCCATCAATGGATTAAGAACCTTGCGATTTATTCGGCGATTCTCTTTACCGGTTATCTTTTTGACAGAAACTATTTCTTCGTTACTACCATTGGCTTTGCTATTCTTTGTCTTCTTTCTTCAGCCTCATATCTATTAAACGATATTATCGACGCCCCCCGCGACCGACTTCATCCAGTTAAAAAATTCAGGCCGATTGCTTCCGGAAAATTATCAACCAACACTGCTTTTCAAGCTTCAGTTGGGCTAACTATTTTTGGCTTGGCTGCCGCTTTTCTGGTCGGCCAAAGCTTTTTCCTAATTTCTCTTGCCTTCATCACGCTTCACCTAACATATTCAACCTTTCTAAAAAAGCATCCTCCCTTAGACATTTTGGCTATCGCCACTTCATTTGTCTTAAGAGCTTTTGCCGGTGAAGCCCTAACTAGCTTCCACATTCCTATTTGGTTAGTTTTTTCAGTTATTTTCCTATCGCTTTTCATTGCCAGCGGCAAGAGAAAGTCAGAACTTATCAAAAAAGGCAAAGAAACCAGGCCAGCTCTTGAACAATACCGCCAAGAGCTTTTAAATTCCTACCTATCTATCTTTGGCACGGCCACTTTAATTTCCTACGCTCTATTTACTTTTACGGCATCACCGCCAGAATTCAACGATAAACTCTTAAGCTTTCTTTTAGAGAACTACCCCAAAACTATTAACCGAAAGTGGTTGATGCTTTCCGTCCCGTTCGTTATCGCTGGTTTAATGCGCTATTCTCAACTGGTTTTCTTAGCCCAAAAAGGCGAAGCCCCGGAAAGGACAATCAAAGACCCTTATCTTATCTTAAGTATCTTAGGCTGGGGAACGGTCATCTTCGCTATAATTTATGTCTTTTAAACGTCAAGGGATTCTCCTGGTTGTTATCTTGTCTATTTCCTCCCTGCTCCGATTCGCTGGCTTAGCTTGGGGAGAAGGCTACTACTTCCACCCTGACGAAAATAACATAGCTCAAGCTCTTCTTAATCTAGACCAAAAGGGGAACCCGGAATTTTATGCTTACGGACAGCTACCCCTACTTTTAGCCCTTTTTTCAGCTCGAATTTACCAGCTTTTCTCTTTCATTCACCAACAACCCAACCTCGACTTCGGCCAAGCAGTTCTTCTCTTACGCTTCTGGTCGGCCCTAGGTGGAGTAGCCAGCGTCTGGCTGGGCTATCTCTTAGGAAAAAAGCTAATCTCCCACCAAGCCGGTTTAACCACCGCCACTATCATTGGCTTTTTACCTGGCTTAATCCAAGCTAGTCACTTCGGTACCACCGAATCTTTACTAACCTTCTTCTACCTTGCTATCGGTTACTTCTCCATTAGTTTTTATCAAGAGAGTAAAACTAAAGATATTATTTTAGCCGGTGTCTTTAGCGGCCTAGCTCTAGCAACAAAAATTTCAGCCGCCTTCTTTAGTTTAATACCGCTTCTAACGCTATTAATCGCTCGCAAAAAGCTAACTTACTGGCTAGGGTTAGCCATTATTATCCTGGCAATAACGATTATCTTTTCTCCCTTCTTGGTCATTGATTTTTCTCAAACTCTAAGCACCCTAAAATATGAAGTCGCCATTGCCCAAGGGAAAATAGCAACTTTCTACACCCGCCAATTTTTAGAAACTGCGCCTTTTATCTTTCAAATCACCAAAATTTTTCCATTTTCAATCGGCTGGCCAGTTATATTAATCTCATTGTTAGGCTTAATAATCCCCTTCTTTCAAAAGCCATTTTCTTCAAAAACCCTTCCCCCCTGGCTGATAATTCTTATTCCCGCTCTTATTTTCTTTCTTTATCAGAGCCAACTATTCACTAAATGGACTCGTTTTATGACCCCAATAATACCAATTTTTTCTCTTCTCGCCGCTCAAGCCTTAACCAAATCTCCAAGATTAATACAATATATTGTATTAATAATATCTGTTCTTCCCGGGATATTTTTCTTCGACATCGCCTATGCCCAAATCGATGTTCGGCTGCAGTTTTCTTCTTGGGCAAAAGGAAACTTTCCTTCAGAATCGTTTATTCTCTCGGAAACAGGCAACACCCTTGGTTTACCCCTAGGAGAACATGATCTAGAAATTGTTAATTTTAACTTCTACAATCTAGAGGAAAAAGACTATCAAGATCAGCTGTGCCAGCTACTTGAAAAAGCCGACTATATTGTTATCCCCAATCGAAGAATCTTTGCTAATCATCCCCCAAAAAAATTCCCCAACATTGCCAACTATTACCAGAAACTCTTCTTGGGACAGTTAGGTTTTTCTCAACTAAAAGTCTTTAGCCCAAACGGCTATTTGCCAACAGCCCTCCTTTACAAAAACGAAGAAGCTTGGGCGGAAGAGACCTGGACTGTCTTTGACCACCCAACCATCAGGGTTTATCAAAAAAGCAGATCCTACTCAATCAAAGAATACCAACAGCTAATATTTAAATAGTCAACCTGTTACCCCTTTTTATAAGCTCCTAGGCAAAGCCAACTTTTTGCCAACATCAGCAGTAAAAATTTTGCTAAAAATCTCCCCAAGAGAACTAATAGGAACGATATTGCGATGACCATTTTCTTCCGTTTTCCTCCAATTAGGAACTAGCCAAAAAAGTTTTGCCCCGGTTTTAGAAGACAAGCGCCCTAAAACTTCCAGATCATCGTCAACGAAAATATCCAAACCTTGACGATTAATTACCGAAGCCTTAAAGCAGGTCGGATCTTGATTTTCCTTATTAAGGAAAACATAAGAAAAATAGCGAACAAGGTCATTTCTTTCTAACCAGTCTAGAGTTAGGCCTTGCAAGAAACCGAACCGGCCTGTTACTAAATAAACTTTTAACCCTTCTTGACTGGCTAGAGCTTTAATTTCTTTTTGATCGAGAGGGGATATTCTTCTCAATCGGTTGATAATTGTAAAAAAAAGTCTTTCTAGCCAAGTCTCTGGGTAAAGATACCCCCGCCCGTTCCTGGCTGATAGCTCCTTCTCCTTTTTCCTCCTCATCCGAAACCAAAAACGATCCAAATAATGCCTAGCTAAAACCCCATCTAAATCAAAGCCAACCTTAACTATTTTCATCCCTTGAAAGCAAGTTTAGCAAAAAAAGTTTGTCTTTTCTATTCTGCCCAAATCAATTACAATAATACCTATGATTAACAGTCTACTGGTCGCCGTTTACTGGTGGTTCCTTTTGTTTAGCCTGGGATTAGTTTTCTTCCCCATTACTCAAAAACTGTTCGAAAAATTTTTTGATAAGGGCTATCTTTTTACCAAAGCGATCGCCTTTATTTTTCTCTCCTGGCCAATTTTTTTGCTAGGGCACCTAAAAATTATCCCCTTCACTCAAGGGAGTATTCTCATTTTTCTGTCGTTAGCTATCTTTGCTATCGTTTTAGTAAAGCGAAAAAGAGCTTTTCTGAACAAAAAGTTAGCCAAAAAAATTGCCAAGGAAGAAATTATTTTTCTAGCCACTCTTTTATTCTGGTCTTATCTTCGTTCTCTAAAACCGGATATTTCAGGATTGGAAAAATTTATGGATTTTGGTTTTGTTAAAAGCCTCGTTAATAGCCGCTTTCTGCCTCCGGCCGATATGTGGTTTGCCGGCAAATCTATTAATTATTACTACTACGGTCACTTTCTAACTGCCCTGCTAACAAAGCTCTCCGGCCTCTCGCCAACAATAACTTACAATCTAATGATCGCCACTCTTTTCGCCCTGACCACGACCGAAGTCTTTTCTCTGGCCGCTAATCTAACCGCCAAAATTAGTAAAAAAAGCAAACTAATTATCAGCGCCGGTCTAATAAGCGCTCTCATTATTGGCTTCGCCAGCAATCTTCATACTCCCTACTACCTGGCAAAAAATGAGCCGCAAAAATATTGGTACCCTGACGCAACCCGCTATATTGGCTACAACCCGCCTACAAACGACAAAACTATTCATGAATTCCCCGCCTACTCGTTCATCGTCGCGGACCTTCACGGCCATGTTCTTTCCTTGCCGCTAGTAATTTTATTCATGGCCCTAACTTGGTCATTGCTAACCAAAAATACCAAACTAACTAAAAACTGGCTAAAAATCTCCACCTTAGGAGTACTGCTAGGAATAATTTATATGACTAACTCTTGGGATTTCCCCATTTACCTGCTTCTCTTGGGAATTAGTTTACTCATAAAGCAACTGGCTAGTCTTAAAAAGCTATCGGCGGGCTTCATCATTAAGGTTATCGGCAAAATTATTCCGATAATTTTAGTTATTATCGGTTTATCTCTCTTAATTTCTCTTCCTTTTAGTCTTAACTTTAAGCAAATTATTCAGGGAATCGGTTTCACTAAAACTAAAACCCCAGCATTCCAATTGGCTATCCTTTGGGGAGCATTTTTATTTTGGGCAACCGGCTTTATTCTCCTTTTTAAGTTTTTCTTTCCCAAAAAGTCGGCTGATTACTTTACTTTAGGGCTGATTATTACGGCTATTGTCTTGATCGCTCTACCAGAATTTATTTATGTCAAGGATATCTACTCAGCAGACTTCTACCGGGCCAACACAATGTTCAAATTCACTTTTCAGGCCTACTTGATGCTGGCCATTGCCTCCGGGTACGCTATCAGCCGAATCAGCCAAATCTTAAAAGCAGTCACGATAAAAGCCGCCTTTTTATTTACCTCCTCGCTCATTACTGCCTCTTTATTAATTTACCCAGCTTTTTCCGTAACCGGCTTCTATGGTTCAATCAAGCCAAAAAATTTCCAAGGGCTAGATGGCTTAAACTTCTTAGCTCAAAAATACCCCGAAGATTACCAAGCCATTGTTTGGATCGAAAAAAACTTGCCCAAGTCAGCCATTATTTTAGAGGCAGCCGGCGATAGCTATACCGACTACGGCCGAGTTTCCGTCTTCACTGGACGGCCAACTGTTCAAGGCTGGATCGTTCACGAATGGCTCTGGCGGGGCGGCTATGAATTCCCCGCCCAGAGGGCTTCTCAAGTTGAACAAATTTACCAACCAGCAAATTCTAACACTAGCCAAGAGTTACTAAAAAAATACGCCGTTGACTACATTTTCTTTGGCACCCTAGAGAAAGAAAAATACCCTAAAGCAACCATAGAAAAACTAAGCCTTTTAGGAAAACCTGTCTTTAGGGCCGGAGAAACAGTGATATTTAAAATAAAAAAACAGTAATGGCTATATGGTTAAATAGTTGATGCGAACTAAAGTTCGCTAGTCCAGTCTTTTTCGGAGTAGCGCAATTTATTACCCACTCTCTTTGACGCAGACTGTAAGCCCGCTACTTTAAATAAAAAAAGAGATTTAAGAAATAAATAATAATTTAAATTAAGTTTGGGATTTAAAAATTTGTAATTTGTTTGTAGTTTGGATTTTGATATTTGAAATTTATTTTTTATGTCCTTACTTGATTCTCTTAATCCCCAACAGCAAAAAGCGGTTCAATTTAACAAGGGGCCGCTATTGATCCTGGCTGGAGCTGGTTCTGGCAAAACTAGAGTCATCACCTACCGGGTTGCCTACTTAATCGAGCAAAACCTGGCCGAGGCGGAAGATATTCTCTGCATTACTTTTACCAATAAGGCCGCTCAAGAAATGAAACAAAGACTGAAAAAACTGCTAAGCTCTTCATCATCTTCGCCATTCGCCGGTACTTTCCATTCCTTCTGCGCCCGAATATTAAGAATCGAGGGCCAGGCAATCGGCATCCCACCAAACTACGTCATCTGGGACAGGCGCGACCAAACGGCGATAATTAAAAAATTAATTCTTGCCAAGACCAGGCAAAGATACTCTCCAACTACAGTTATTAACACTATCTCCCAAGCTAAAAACGAGCTTATCGGCCCCCTAGACTTTGCTCGCTTTGCCCAAGGCCCTTTTCAAGAACTAGCTGCCGAAATTTTCCTAGGCTACCAAAGAGAGCTTATTTCTTCTCACGCCCTAGACTTCGACGATTTATTAGCCAAAACAGTTAGCCTATTCAATCAAGAACCGACAGTCCTAAAAAAATATCAGCAGAAATACCGCTATCTTTTTGTCGACGAATATCAGGATACCAATCAGGCTCAATACCAACTTACCAAGCTACTAGCCCAAAAGCACCATAACCTTTGTGTCGTTGCCGATGCTTCCCAATCAATTTACAGCTGGCGCGGCGCTGATTACCGTAACATCAACCGCCTAAGGCAAGACTTTTCAAAAATAAAAACCATCAACCTAGAACAGAATTATCGCTCAACCCAAAATATTCTTGACACTGCTTACCATATCATCAGTCAAAATCGGTCCCACCCTATCTTAAACCTTTGGACCAATAACCAACGCGGCGATAAAATTATCATCTACCAGGCCAAAAGCGCCCAAGACGAAGCCCTATTTATTGCCAAACAAATTCTTACCTTAAAGCAAAAAGGTTACCCTCTCAAAAACATTGCTGTCCTCTACCGAACTAACGCCCAATCCCGAATTCTAGAAGAAGCTTTTCTTTATAACAATATTTCATACTATCTAGTCGGCGGTTTTCGTTTTTATGAAAGAAAAGAGATTAAAGATATTCTTGCTTTCTTAAGAGTTATTGCCAACTCTTATGACTTAGCCTCAAAAGAAAGAATAGAAAAGATCAGGCCAAAAGTTTCCAGCGATGCCATCAATTCCCTAGCAAAGAAAATCAATACCAGCAAGCTAGAAACAATTAACATTCTCAATCAAGTTTTAGTTCAAAGCGGTTACTTAGATCGGTTTGACAAAAAAAATGAGGACGACTTAGCTAGATTAGAAAATATCGATGAACTAAAAAGCGTCGCGCTCGAATTTCCCCAGCTTGATCAATTTTTGGAAAATATCGCCTTAATGGAGCAAGAATATTTCCCCGACCAAAAATTAATAAACAAGCAAGACGAAAAAAAAGAAAAAGTTACCCTTATGACCCTTCACGCCGCTAAGGGAACAGAATTCCCAGTTGTCTTTTTAGCTGGTTTCGAAGAAGGTTTATTACCTCACTCTCGATCCCTTTTTGAAAAAGACGCTTTAGAAGAAGAAAGGCGATTAGCTTACGTTGGCATCACAAGAGCGAAAGAAAAGTTGTTCTTAACCTACGCCTCGTCCAGATTAATCTTCGGCCAGCATCAAACTAACGGGCCGTCTAGGTTCCTAGCCGATATCCCTGAAACTCTCGTTGACCAAATCAGCTCGTGGGTCTAATCTTAAAAAGACCAGAAAAGTATTCGGGAATTACTATCCGCTCAACAACTTCAGCTCTATCAACCCAAGACAGAGGCGAACCTTGATGAAGCCAATTAATCAATTTATCAATCGCTTCCGGCTCTCCAGCCGCTTCCAATTCAACTCGCCCATCAAGCTGATTCCTTACCCAACCAGACAACTTTAAACTCAAAGCTTTCTGCTTAGTAAAAAAGCGAAAGCCAACTCTCTGGACCCGACCGGAAACAAAAATGTGAACCTTTTCCATATTAAAAAGATAAAATTTATTGTTATATTGCTAATAAGTATTTTTTTTTTAAAAATAGGCTAAAAAAAAATACAGCACAATGCAACAATCTAATAATTGCTCTTTTTTTTGAATTTATTTTATCGGTAAGCTATTATAACAACTAATGAGCAATCAATTAAATGCTAGCCCCCAACAAGAATCTTATAATCAATTAGCTAATCATCCAATTCAGTCTTGGGCTTGGGGCGAGTTTAGAGAAAAAATGGCCGCCCAGGTCGACCGATTTATCATCGGCCAAGAAGCCGGCCAAGTTTTCTTTTACCAACTGCCTTTCCTCCCCTTCACTATCGGCCATTGCCCAAAAATTAACTTCGTTAGTCAGCCGCTAATTGACCACCTTTCTTACCTTGGTCAAAAAAGGCGAGCTATCTTTATCAAAATTGAACCGCACCTTTTGACCAACCCCAAAATAGAAAAAAAACTAGCTAGTCTTGGTCTGCGCCAAGGAAAAGAGATTTTTTCCCAGTATACGATGATCATTAATCTTAACCAAGCTCCCGACCAGCTTCTAGCTGGCTTCGCCTCAAAAACCCGCTATAATATTCGTTTAGCTCAAAGAAAGGGAGTTAAAATTATTGAAGACAACTCTGATCATGCCTTTAATACCTATTGGCAATTAACCGAAAAGACTACCGCCCGACAAGGGTTTTATGCTCACAACAAAGAATATCATCAAAAAATGTGGCAATCTATGACCCAAGCTGGTATTGCCCATCTTTTGAGAGCCGAATATCAACAAGAAACCTTAGCAGCTTGGATCCTATTTAAGTTCAAAGATACCCTATACTATCCCTACGGCGCCTCGTCAAGAAAACACCGCCAAGTAATGGCTTCTAATTTGCTAATGTGGGAAGCGATTTTATTTGGCCAAAAAAATGATTGCCGACATTTTGATCTTTGGGGAACACCAGGGCCAAACCCCAAAAAAACTAACTCTTGGTACGGTTTTCACCGCTTCAAGGCCGGTTATAACCCCAAAATAGTCAAATTTGTCGGCGCCTATGATCTGGTTATCAAACCCGGCTTATATCCTCTTTATCAGGTTTTCGACCATCTTCGCCATCAATACCTAAAGCTTAAAACCAAGCTTTAGCGCCCAAAAAAAACTTTCTGACAAGTCTCCCAAACCAGCTAAAAAAGACCTCTTCCAGCTGATATAATTAGCCAACACAAACAAAGGTTCTCTTTCTTTTCCCATTCTAAAAGTTACCAAAGATTAATAATGAAAATCGGTGTTTTCGACTCCGGCCTAGGGGGCTTGTCGATCTTAAAGTCCTTTAAAAAAGCTCTCCCCCAATACGACTATCTTTACTTAGGTGATAGCCTCCATGTTCCATATGGGGACAAGGATCCTGAAAAAATCACCGGCTGGGCAAGAAAAATTATTCCCTTCTTCATTAAGAAAGGTTGCTGCTTAATAATCCTTGCCTGTAATACTATCACCGCTACTTCATTGCCAAAAATTCAAAAAGAGTTTCATCATCAAATTAAAATTTTAGGCATCATCAGGCCAACCAGTGAATTCTTAATTACCAAATCGGGTAAAAAAATTAGTATTATCGGCACAATTAATACTATTACCTCAAATATCTTTACCCGCGACCTTAAAAAAATTAATCCAGATAAAAAAATCAACTTTTATCAGCAAGCCTGTCCCGGTCTAGTAGAAGAAATTGAAAAGGGGCCTCCTTATGATAACAAAAAAACGGCAAAGGCTCTTTCGAATTGCCTTAACCCTATAATAAAAAGGGGTGTGGAGATCTTAATCTTAGGTTGTACCCACTACAACTTTATCGCCAGCCAAATTCAGACTCGACTTCCTAAAGCCAAAATTATT
>Ga0172364_10003807_pt1 | contig 12050 bp, 6 predicted proteins | sample LakKivSesite10cm_FD_114545 | JGI IMG/M metagenome (GOLD analysis project Ga0172364, IMG submission 114545) | Sediment microbial communities from Lake Kivu, Rwanda - Sediment site 10cm | ecosystem: Environmental > Aquatic > Freshwater > Lake > Sediment | place: Rwanda: Western Province, Lake Kivu... | reverse complement strand
TTGGTAGGGGGGATAACAAAACCAAAATCTCCCCCCATCCCACCCCCCTGTTTTAGCTATAAATCACCCCCTTTGTCCCCCCTTCCGTCCCCTAGGGGACAAAACTGGGGGGAGAAGTGTGAGATAAGGGGGGGATAAAGGGGGGAGATGAGTATGAGATAACAGGGGGATGTCCCCGGGGGATATCTCCGGGGGACACCCCCCTATAGGGGGGTGGGCAGTTTCCCACCCCCCTCCGGGGGGGGACATATCCCCCACCGGGGGGACTTTCAAAAAATGAACCGGCGTTTTATGAAGAAAAACATGACCAAAAAGTTCGAATAGACCGAAAACCAAAAACAGGTCGCTGGTGCTCTTCTAGGCGGGATAACGCAAGGTCAAATTGCTAAAAACCCTAGCCTCGGTAAAAATTTAATAATCAAAGTATTCAAAGCCCTAAAATCCGGACAGGGAATACCAATGATATAACTCTAGCTGCGACGCCCTCCAAGGCAAAAGGCGATGCTGAGGCGACCACGCTAATCATCAAACCAGCGTGTTTGAAACGGAGTCGCCCCGGATCTGACAGCACTGAAGGTTGCTATCATGTACGGGTCTCACCTGAGGGCGTTACACATTGTGGACTATTGTTACCCTAACAAAACCAGAAACCCTCTAGGACAGCGTCCCCATTCCTAATGACTGACCCAAGGGCTTTGTCTGATAACCATTTGAACTTATCGTGTAAACTGCTTTATAATCACTGCTGAGATGTGGCCGGTGCACGATGAATGAATTGCAAGACTTCTTCAACAAATTAAACGGTGGTCCGGCGGTACTATTCCTCGGACAAAACTACCTTCGACTTGATACAGGGGGCGACCCTTTCTTAGCTGAAATACAGGCCAAATTTGGTGGTTCTGCAACTGGTGCCGCTTATGACCTGCTTTTTGAAGGTATAGCAAATCAATCAGGCGACTCTGCGCTGGCTTGGATGACGGAGCGGTGCCGACGTCTGTTATCGCCAGAATGGCTACGGACCGTTGCCGGGTACCAATGGAGCAGTGTGTACTCATCCGCAATTGACACGATATGGCTGTCGGCATTTCGGAACGAATGGAGAGACATCGGGCCTATTTTCGAAGAGCATTATTTTCCGCGTGATCCAAGAAACCGCCGTATTTTACATTGCACTTTCTTGTTTGGTTCCATAAACCAGACTGAACAGCAACAACGTGCCCCTTTATCCAAGTTCGAATTACTTAGCCGTAAGCCTATAGCAGTGAACCTAGCTCGTAGACTGCCAGATATTTTGACGCCACTCGGTACGCTTGTGATTGAGGGTTATGCTGGAGACCAAGATTGGTTATCAATATCTGATTTCTACCCGGTTATACAGATGCTAAATCCGAAGCAGGTACATCTCTTTAGTACTACAGAACAGCTTGCCCAAAATGAAATTATCAATCAGTTAGTTCAGAGCGGGAAAGTAATCCTGCATGCCGAAGGTTTGGCTTGGATACTTCAGCAGGGAATCGAGCAAGGGCTTGTTAAGATGGGCCCGGTTTCTGAGTTGGGCGAGGAAGGAAGACAAGTCATTTTACAAACTGGTAATATTTCCATTCCGCGTGACCTTTGGAACAAGGTGTGTAGCTCAGCCACAGTTTTGGACGCTGACGTATTAGCTTCACCACCTCCGATGTCTGAAGATGCCCGATATTGGGAGTTCCGCAGATTTTTGTTTGAATCTGGAATCCGTCCAGTATGGTCCGGCTATGCCAATGGCTTTGCGTTTAAGCGACACTTTGAAGAACCTCTACATGAGTTAGTTCTAAGACGCCTTGCTCGTGAAGCAACCTCTAACCAACCGATTATCTTGCATGGGCAAACAGGCACAGGAAAGACTGTCGCGCTAGGCAGACTTGCTTTTGATGTGGCTAAGTCTGGGAAATACCCTGTGTTTTTTATTGAACGTAAAATCCAAAGGCCCGTATATGCAGACCTTGACCAATGTTGTCAATGGCTTGAGGATCACGGTGCCGAAGCATGCTTAGTAGTGTGGGATGGGATGCTCCAACCTAATGAGTATTACGACGTGCAGGGTTACTTCACAAGTCGAGGACGAAAGATTGTTCTCGTTGGAAGCACCTACAAATTACAGGCTAAGGGCGATAACTATTTTGCGGTTCCGGACTGTCTCACTACTAAAGAGGCTCCAGAGTTCATATCATTCTTGGCAGCGCTCAATATTCCTATCAATGAGCATTTGCGCGAAGCAGTGGAAAAACGTGACACCTCTTACTTGGTTGCGCTTTATCGACTCCTGCCACCGACACGTCCACGCATTAGAACAGGTGTAGTCGAGGAATTAGAGCAGACCGAAAAAGAAATAGAAAATGCTGTGATTAGTCTCCAAACTAAGCTTGAACCTGTGACAACATTAGCACAGGCTCTCATTAATGCGGGAATAATTGATGAAGCCAGGCTCGATGAGATTAGGCGGGGGGCTGCAACAGCAAAAATAAGACCAGGGGATGTGCAAGAACTTGTTGATCTAGTGATGGTGCCAGGCCGATTCGGCATTAACATACCGATAGAACTCTTGGTTCATGCATGGGGGAAATCGGACTTCTCCGACATAGGTAGTATCCTTAGGGATTTCGACATCTTTCGTTCGTCTGAAGATTACGCTGGCCGGATTCTCGTAGGTCCACGCCAACCACTTGAGGCTTGGCTGCTTGTTCAAGCAAGAATTGGAACTGTAGAGGCGGAAGTTGCGATTATCACAAAGCTCATTGAGACTCTACGTCCCGTAACAAGTATCACTGATGAGAGTGATGGAGTTAATTTTGTTGTGGAGTTAGTGCGTGCTATTGGGCCCCAAGGATCCGAGAAGGCGCGTTTTAGACCATTTTTCCCGAGATTTGCTACCGCGCTGCGTCAATTGAGGGATACTCGCAATATTCGTAGTCCAAGGTTGATGCTACAGGAGGGCAACCTCTTAAGAGAGTGGGTTACTCTTACTTCCCAAGCAGGGCAGGTTCCGGAAGAGGCAAGTGCTACTTTAGATGCTGCCCAAACGATTCTTCAAGACGCAATGGGTTTGCTCGATGATAACCGACGAAATCAAGCATTACGGGAGTCCATCGCTACTGAGTTGGCAACAACACTTGGGGCGCAGACGGTATATTTGATTCGCAGACAAGCAAAGGAGCAAGAAATAGTTCAGGCATTTCAACGCACCAAAGAGGCGATACGCTCGGCTCGCCACATCGATTTTACACAGTTTCACCCTGTTGATGTGCTGATATGGGTAACGACAGCTATGGTGCAATCTGCTTCCCTAACCGATGTGGAACGTATAGATGCAATTGCCGATGCCTTAGATGCAATACAAACAGTGGACACTGAATTAATTGATGCACTCAGTCTAGAACAATTCCATAAGCGCATGGTGGAGCTTGGTGATTTACTCGGCGACCAGAAAATGAGTGATTCTTCTTTCGAAAAACTATTAGCAATGGGCTCTACTGCTGGGTATTACATTCGTGCATTAGATACCGGCGGCTCAACACGCGACATCACTGGGGTGAGCGAATCATTAGCCCAGCAGTACCAAAATGCGTGGCAATATCTTGAGAAACACCGCACTGAAATTGTAAATGACCCGAGATGCCTTAATTTGCTTTTCGACTATTGGTGGTTGTCCAGGGCTAGACAATCACTCTTCTCCCGAGAGCGAAGTGTCGTGCCATTTAATGAGAATGATTGGTCATATTGCCTTCAGTTGATGACTCAGTTGAAGTCCCTCCCCGGCTCCTACAGAAACCTGTCCTTATCGTTTCTCGAAGCTTTAAGCGTCTTTCATCTAAATCACCCACGACGGGCATTCCAGCTATTCCGTGAGGTCGAGAGCGAGTCTTATATTCTTCGTGGGAAACGCCGAATCATACGATTTTATCTAGCGGGAGACCCAAACGGCAAACCTAGAGTTTTCCACGGGGCCGTCCGCATGGTTGAAGCGGATGGTCGGCGCGGGCAGGTTTTTGTAGATGAGCTCGGTCAGCGCATACCGTTTTTCCCCGCAGACTTTGGTCAACCCAACATTGGTGACTCACTGGGAGAATTTCACATCGCCTTCAACTTTTTGGGACCAGTGGCTGACTCTACGCTTCGTTATAGTGCTTAGCGCGAGTGGAGTATGGATGAACACTCCCCAAGTAGCCTGATGTATGAGATTGGAGCTCTCAAACAAGAGCTTGAGCTCCGGTCCGACAGTCTCCTTCAAGCGCAGCATTTGGCTTTCCGTGAAATGTCCCTAAGACAACCGACATTTTCCCCTCCTGAGCTAGGATTTTATCAAGTTGTTTCTTGGTTATACTGCTTTTATTATGAAGCTGGACGTGTGAGTTTCCCGTTCTTGCTTGAACATCTTTCCGTCTACGGCTTAGATGATCAAAATAAAATTCGGGAACATTACAGGCATGTCCGTCAATTAAGAACTCAGTTGCAGCATAACCTTAACCTGGAATCATCTGGTGACTTACAACTGCAGAAATATTGTGAAAATTGGTATTCTAGACACTGTGGCTCCGCTATTCCTGGGAATGATGAGGAATGGAAGAAGTGCCTAGTTTCTTTGCTATCCGAAGCTCTAGACTTTCTGAATTTAGCAATCGGTTGTGTTCGCTCTATCGAGAGAGATGAATCAAAAGAGAGAGTGGTCGAACAGTGGCTGTTCCGAGTACGCCGGCATCACCCGCTACATGAATTTGAGAAGTTGGTTTCAATCATCGCAAAAGATATGGGGCAGGACTTTCTTGACCCTGCCAAAATTTGTGAACGGTACTATGACAAGTGGGATAAAAAGCTTCAGTCAATGACCGGTGAATATGACTTTAATTCTGAGGCACGAAAACTCATTGAACATACTCTACTCACTGACGCTGATTTGCCTCTCCCTATCACTGGACAAGACATCATCAGGCAACTGAGGATACCACCCGGGACAAGTGTAGGTAGACTCCTCAAGAAAGCACGAAATCTGTATAACGAAAATCCTTGCAACAAGGAAGCCCTTATCGCACAATTAGCCGAAAGCGAAGGGCTGACACTTCTTGGCACTGAAGACAAGTAAGTCCATTTTACTTACAGCTACATCTTCTCTTTTTCTTACCTAACCTAGCAGCGGGGATGTAGTGGAAAATAAAAAGGGGGCAGCCCGGAGTATCCCCCCCTTTGAGGAGGAAAAGGACTATTATTGAAGAAGGACTTAGCAGAAGTTTGCTTTCAAAAGCCACATTTCGATGGATTGTGTTTCTTTAAGGCTTGGGTTGCTGCCATTAGTCAATTGCTCAATTACGCTACAAATGGTTTAATTTCAACAGGCGACTATGCTCACTAGACACTCAGCATTCATCGGCATTGACTTATCGGATCCCTTTGCCAAACGCAAGCGCCCCTGCACAAGAGCGACTATCGGAACGAATCTGAATTGCATATTTGACGACTGGGAATATGATCTGAGCGGCAATCAGATTGTGCCAGACGGAATACCTTCTACACAATTTGTTCTCGCCATTGACGGATCTCAGGGCCTAGCCGGCAATCCAGAATGTGCGATGAGACTTTGCGAGCGCGAACTCGGTACAGCAGGTAAATCACCGTATTCTTTCCCTCCCATTGGGAAGCCATATGCCGGGTTCGTTCAAGGCTCTGTCAAGTTGTTCTACTCACTGAGCAAGTCTCATCAATTTCGGTTGTACGAGTTAAAGAAAGACAAGTTGGATACGAACTTAATCGAGGTATATCCAGGTGCATCCTGGCCTGTAATTGCAGGCCACAGATTGCCAAAGAAAAGACTTCTGGCTGGACGAAGATCTAGATACGAAGCCTTGTTGAAGAACGGGATAAAATTCGCTCCTGAGTACACTACTGAAGTTCCACCTACACATGACCAACTAGATGCAGCAATAGCTGCATACACAGCTTATTTGTTTACTATTGGAAAGACTACAGCGTATGGGCAGAGTCCTTTCGAGGACGGAAGACTTCATATCCTTAGAGAAGGCTTGATAGTTCAACCTGTGCACATCTAACTAAATGGCTTTTTTGTAACCTTGTAGGATGAGCCCAATGCTATTGTTACATACATGAAATTATCCCTAGGTCAGAACCCATAGCCTTAGTGCTCATTAGTACTCTTGGATTCGCTACTTGGTCGACTAAATTTACCGATTTGGTGAAGTTAGTTGCCTGCACTTGCGGGGGTTCTTCTTCCCTATTGTGATTCTCCCACTCTTCTGTTCTTCTCACGGTTGAGGCTTTTTCTAGATTTTAAGCCGAAGGTTCTACTCATTAAATTATTGAGTTGCCTCCGATATTCCGGGTTTTCTAATAGATGTATGGCAAATCGGAGATGGCGCTTACTCAATTTTGTGTACAGACGGCGTGTCCATGAAGCTATACCAGATGGCACCACGGGTTGGAATCCAAATCCAACCCAATCATGATGTGTAATCCAAACCGGTATAAGCACCGGGTCACCGAGACCAGACCACAGATCTATTAGGTGCTTTATATCCTTCTCCAATTCAAGCGAGGCTCCCGGCTCGCCTAGTTTCTCCTGTAATTCTCTGTAGTGAGATCGGAAAGCTCTCGCTTTTTTGTTCCCCCTCAACTCAAGCACTTTGGGGATGATCTGTTCCTTTGTCTCGATACCACTCAGAATGCTACCGAGGAGACTAGGAAGGAGAACCTTGTATACCGCGGGTTGAGAATTCACAATCTTTAGTCCCGAGGGCATTTCCTCAGCCCATGGCAGGGAGAGCCGCTGTTCTTCGATATGATGGTATATGGCGTTTATGAATGGCAGACGATAAACATTGTGTAAATATGGCCTCTGTTTTTCGACACTAAGGCTGACGTTGTATAGGCACCTCCAAAGATACGTCAGTGCTACTTTCTCCTCAAGCGGCAACGAAAGATATGCAACGTCTGGGGCATAACCATTTATTATTCTTGTTAGTTCTCTTGTCATCGATTCGCTCTGGGCTTTTTCCACATGATGAACGTGCTTTTGGAAAGCGCCGGGCCATACCTTACCCTCAGCAGAGAGAATTTGGTGAACGAGGGATACGACAACGGTAATGGACCGCCCAGATTGTATTGGCAGAGATTTGGAAGAGTACCCCATGGCAAAACTTTGTTCAATACAATCCTTCATCCGTTGCTGGAAATCCTGATCTACCGCGTTTTCAAAGATACCTTTGGGAATAATAGAACTTGGAAGATAGTCCGTAGCGGGACGGTCTATATCCCAAGTAGGTACCATCACTTTGTCGAACAGAATCACTGCATGGGTAAATGTCATTAGGTTGGTCATGTCAGCGGTGAGGTCGGATGTACCCTCAGTCAGCAGAGCATCAATACTTAGAACAAGAGTATTATCCACTTGGGCGTGAGATTCCACTTTACGCATCATCACCCTTGCCAAGTACGGCTATCTATCGCAAGTAGCAACATTCTACAACAAAGTGGAAATACCTTCCACAGTGTTATTTGCTTCGATAGTGCCCTTTCACCTATTTCATACTTTCTGAGGGTTCGTGAGATGCGGCGAAATTGAACGAATGTCAAATTTGTTGCCTGACGCCGTGTGTGGTAACAATCTCTCAGCCTGATAGTCCTACCTTGATAATCTTGTGAAGATAAACTAAACTAAAACTGAATTTGAAGAAATATAGAGGATAATAGCATGAATGTGAAAGAGGGGATACCAAGGTTGAACTTAGCCCTAGCCTTAATAGGATTGACATTAGGTAGCACGCACCACTATTTGGTAACAACCTATATATTAGCAGCAGTCCTGATATTATATGGTACCGTAACAATCTTTGAAAACAAAAAACCAAAACCAATTCCACAATCGACATGGGGAACCATAGTGAATTCTGCTAAGAACTTAGATATGACATGGTTTGCTTTCGGCCTCGGAATGCTAAATTTGAGTACAAAGTTCTTCGCAAATTCGTTAATCTGGCCAGGAATTATATTACTAATTTCTTTTGGTTTATGTGCGACTTTGAACAGTGCGCAACTAATAGGAAGGGGTGGGGCTATGCTTTTAAGTCAGAATGTAAAGGTGGGTATTATTTTTGGTTTTATCATGTTGACAGGAGGAGCAATCTGGCTTGTTTTAAGCTGGAACACAGGAAATACGAGCACAATACTATTACGATTGAATAATGTTATTGTACAGATTGTTATCGTCTGTATGGGAATCATGCTTATTTGCTTCGGATTTCGGATGCGGAAGACTAAGTAAAATTCGCCGTTTGAAAGGAGTATCTTGCGCCAATACTCGTTATTTTAGTGACTAAGGATAGACAGCGTGTCAATATGGCATACAACAGGAATCAAGTAGTTCAGGATTTGACCTTTTTTGCCTATGGCCAAAAGGGTGCTGTAGCTCTACCTGGTAGTGCTCTCCCAGCCACAATTGGTCAGGGACGATATCCCGCTGGCGTTGATGATGTACTCCAGCATTTGCTTGACGAGTATTCAAAGTGGGAAACCAACCAGACAGTTCCAACTCGGCTTGAGTGGCTATTTTTAGTGGGTGGACCGGGCAATGGGAAGTCTCAAGCGCTAACGACTTTTGCGGGAGCCCTAGGCTTGCCTTTACCCAACGTGGGGGCCAACCAAAAGGTACCACGAGCAATCCCGTTGGACTGGCCAAACAGCAGCCCTCGGGTCTGCGGTAAGCTGGAAGCCGTGTTCATTAACGATGCCTCTATACCGCGTGCGGGAGTAGGACAAGCGAAAGGCGGTTCCCTATTCCATGACCTATGCGACGTCATCTCAAGGTTGGAAGGTGGTTACCCAACCACCGTGTTTGCCAACATAAACCGGGGAATCCTGATAGAGGAGATACACGCCCTGCCGACTGTTGTGTCCGGAGCGGGTGATAAAATTGCTCGTGAAACTATCTGTTGGCTGGCAGATCCCCGGCCAGACAGTCATCACGCTGGCTCAAGCGTGAGCCATGCTCTCGGTGAGGTGACGTTTTTCCCAAAGGCTGACTCGCTGTACTATGGTCAGCTCATGTACAAGGCATCTTCTACCGGTTTATCCCACGATGTAGTTGTCCACGCTGTATTTCTGGACATGCTTTCACTATTAGAGCCGACACCAACCTTAGGAGTGATGGGACGTGCTATAGACTTGACTAAGTCTCCTCCAAGCGTTGCTCCCTACAGGCCCGTGGGAGGTCTATTGCCAACATCAGGCTGCAGGGATGCTACCATCGCTGGAGAACGAACGAAGTCCCTTGCAACGGAGTCAAAGTGGGAGCTTGGCGAATGTGGTTCTCCCAAGCCATGCGATGCTGCTGAATATTGTCCTTACCTGGCTAATGCGAGGTGGCTTCGTGACCAGATCCTCCGAGACCGGTTTCTTGCCACGATGAGAGCTGCCGAAATCGCTTCGGCGAGGCGCCTTACTTACCGCGACCTCATGGGACATCTCTCTCTTGCTGTCCTAGGACGTCTCGAGGAGGACTGGCTTCGAAGCGTCCACCCGTGTGACTGGGTCGGCTCACTTCACCACGAAATCTCACAATGCACAGCGAATAAACCTACTTCTGTCGTCAAGTTGCTGGAACATCGCATCTATTCGAACATTTTCTGCAGCACCGATAACGGAGTCTGGAATGAACTCGGGAGTGAAAAACAAGGCGCAGCACTGCACTCAGCCTTGCACTCAAGGAACGTGTTGCCCGTTTGTGTTGGTCGCCCGGAAGCCTTTGAAAAAAGCTTCATGCAAATTGATCCAGCCCGTGATGTCGGCCCATGGCGGCAGGATGTCCTAGGCGCGGTTGATAGTATCGAGATAGAAGCGCCATCATCTCTATTGGTAAACCGTGGAGTACTTCCAACTTGTGCCTCTGGAGCTTTGGAAAAAACGCTAGACTTGTTACTCGCCAATGAACTCTCATCGATGCATGCTGGAACAACTGCAGCTGATGCCACTAGGCGGAGGGCACTCCACCATTGGCGTTGCGTGATGCTCCTTCGCCAGATAGGGCTAGCTGGAAACAATATCGCCTTTAAGCCAGCCATTGAGCATTGGTTAGAAGAACAATCAGCTGCACTTAATAACAACGCTCCCCAGACAGATTTAGGTAATGGTCTCCGTTCGCTAGTTGTACAGGCGGCGACAATCGGTGGTGCTCCTAGAATGTTACTTGCACCCTTGCGGCCAAGGACTTATGTTCTCGGCGTGGTTCCTCCTGATACAGTGGTAGTGGAACTGAATCCGTCCCACATTCAAGTCTTGCCAGTAGCAGAGGGCGATGCGCTGTTAGCAGAAGTCCGCCTTCTAGTCAAGAACCAATTCGAAGCGGTAACCAGATTCCCGGTTGACCTCGCGATAGCTCGTGAGGCAATGATGCAAGTCTCATCCTCTGGAGCAGGCTTCACGGAAATAGGCTCATCAACATTTGCCAGAATTGAACGTACGCGCGCAGTGCTCATTGGCAGACAGAGGATGTCACGGGGTAACATAGCCTTCTTGGGCACTGGCGGAAAGACAAGAAATATAAGGCAGAACCCGAGTGGGCACCCTCCATTCCAGGTGGTATAGGGGTTACAAAATGGCAAGTTGGCTTGATGAAATATTGCTTGACCGCCCTGAATACGTGAAGCAACCCGAGGCGATACTGACTGACTTGCTATGGCGCTCGCCTGGGTCCTCGCTAAGTGCGAACAACAACAACGCTTTGACTAGCCTACGTAGCTTGAAGTTGCAGGGGCACCCACTTGAACGACTCGTGTTCCAATCAAGGATGAGTAGGCCAGTGCCCCTAGAAACTTCCAAGTTAGCAGAGGGGGCTGACCAGACCGGATTGTTCGCCAACAGCACAGGTGAGAACCCGTTTCCACCCATTCTGAGATCTCTCGCTGCGCCGCGGGCACGGGGCAGCAAGAGCGGAGCGTGTGTTCCTGTTGAACCATGCCTAGTGGTGCTGCAAACGCTTCACGGCCTAGCTAACAAGAAAGCACCTCCCAACATGGCCAGCGTAGTCGAGGCAGCCGCATGGCACGGGGGGGCGCCTGACAAGGGCCAAGCTGCCCACGCTTTTTTGCAGCCTTTCAGCAATAGCAGCCAGAACCAAGCCGGTCTCACAGGGTTGTTATCCTTAGCTAGCCCCCTATTAGCCGACGCCGCATGGCAAGGGTATCCAGCTAAGTCTGAATCTCTGCCTACCACGCCTTGGCCACAAACACCTTTACCTGTGCCGGTGAGCCTCGCTTCTCAAGCCGCACCGTCTCCCCTGAGCTTCCATGAAACGCCTTACAAGTGGTTCTGGAAATACTGGTCGCGACTCTGTGACATAGACATAAATTCTGGATGGTTTAGCGTGTTGCCAGCCAGACGCTGGACTGACTGGGCACTTTGCCTCTTACGAACAGGGCTTGCCCTTGCATACCTGTGGGAAGCCCAGTTGCTTTGCAGGATAGAAGCTGCTGCCAGAGAACACGCAAGCGGACCCCGCGGTATAGAGTGGATGAACCTGAGCGATTTCCTCTCAGGCAACTACTTGCTGGCTAGGCTAGAGAATCCAGCGCTCCGGGCTAGTAACAGGAACTACATCGAGGCCCTGCGCCGGGTCCTTCAGGATGGCAATGCAGCGCGCGAGGTTTTGCTGAAGTACGTGCCCACTCATGGTGTGAAAGGAACCACAAGCCACCAAATGAATGTCCTCCAGAAAATTGATACCTGGCTAAGTAACGAGGGACAACCCGGTGGAGGCAAGCCCAACCTAGAGGAACGATTCAGCTACGAGTCCATACCCAAGAACACGTACGAGTTCGTACGCTACGCACTACTCCAGCGCCCGTCAGATGATGATACTTGGGACCAGGCTGATTTCTATTATCTAGCCCGAACGGACAAGGGCAGAAGGTACTTCTGGTTCGAGCCAGGACCGGAATGGCTCGTGGTAGTTGTTAGCTTGTGCACCGGTCACCCTGGTGGAACCTGTACCTTGCGGGAACTTCAGGCAGACC
>Ga0172364_10003806_pt1 | contig 12054 bp, 15 predicted proteins | sample LakKivSesite10cm_FD_114545 | JGI IMG/M metagenome (GOLD analysis project Ga0172364, IMG submission 114545) | Sediment microbial communities from Lake Kivu, Rwanda - Sediment site 10cm | ecosystem: Environmental > Aquatic > Freshwater > Lake > Sediment | place: Rwanda: Western Province, Lake... | reverse complement strand
CAGGTGAGGCACTTCGCCCACTGCATATTGCCGTGAAGCTGGAGCACCTTGTCCTCCGGGCAGCCGGCTTTCTGATGAAGGCCATCCACGTTCTGGGTTATAACGCAGTCCAGCTTGCCCAGCTTCTCCAGCTCGGCAACAGCGTAGTGGGCCTCGTTTGGCTTCATATCCGTCCAACTCAATCCCACGGTTTTGCTCATACCCCACAGCCTCTTCCTCGCCTCGCGGTCGCTGACAAACCTCTGGTATGTGAAATCCTCAGGGTCGAACTTAGTCCACAGCCCATCGGGGCCTCTAAAGTCAGGTATCCCCGACTCGGTGCTGATACCCGCGCCGGTGAACACCACCACGCGTTTCGCACTTACGATGAGGTCGGCGACCTCCTCGATTAGCTCTTCCAGCGTCTTGTCGCCGCTTCCCTGCGTCATTTGCTCACCACCACCTACATGTGCATTTTTATTTATGCGCTAGGTTGAAGCACCCATTTCAACCACAAATCATTACCCACTATAAAATGCCGGGCACGCTGTTTATCCGATTTACCGCGCTTTTATATTATATTCCCCCTTTTTTAAAGGGGGTAAGGGGGATTAGGCGCCCCCCCAACCGTGCTGAGCACGCGGGCAAAAAGCTCGCCCTCCATCTCCAGTCCCTGCTCTAGAGTAAGGTCCAGGCCGCGGTTTATCGCCTGCTTGGCGTATCGCACAGCAACCTGATTGCGAGACATTATCAACCTCGCCATTGCCTCGGCAGCAGACATAAGGTCAGCGCGCGTAACAACCCTGTGAACCAATCCTATGCGCAGGGCCTCGGCGGCATTGATAAGCTCGCCGGTAAGTATGTTTGCTGCGCACATGCCCGGCCACACCAGCCTCGGCATGGTCTGGCTGCCCCCGGCGGTAGGGACCATCCCTATACCGACCTCAGGCAGGCCGAACCTGGCATCGTCCGAGGCTATCCTGATATCGCAGCATATAGACATCTCTACTCCCGCCCCCAGCGCGAAACCGTGCATGGCGGCGATGAGGGGCTTGGTTACGCTCAGGAACTGCCCCCACAGGTCCCGTTCCCATCTCACCTGCCTCGCTATGGCCTGAGAGGGGGTGGTGCCGAACTCCGTGATATCGGCCCCCGCCGAAAATCCCCTATCCCCGGCCCCCTTGATGATACCTATCATCACCTCGGGGTCGTCATCGAGCGCAGGCAGCACCTCGTACAGCTCGTCCCTCATCTTTATGTTAACTGCATTCAGCGCCTGGGGACGGTTCAGCGTGATATAGGCGATGCCGTCTTTCTTCTCGTAAATAATAGTTTCAAAGGCGTTCATACTGAGAGCACCTTATTCTCCCCTGAACTGCGCCTTCCTTTTCTCCATGAAAGCCTTGATACCTTCCGCTCTATCTTTGGTTGTCTGCAGCAGGAACGAGAGGTCAGCCTCCAGCCTCAGCCCCTGCGCCAGAGTCATGTCCAGGCCCTTGTTCACTGCCTCCTTGGCATATCTCACCGCGATGGGTGCCCTTGAGAGCAGCTTCTTAGCCACCTCATCGCTCTCAGCAGTGAGCTTCTGTCGGGGCACTACCCTGGAGACTAGCCCCACGCGGTATGCCTCTGCAGCATCTATAGGCTCAGCGGTAATGACCATCTCCGTAGCCTTCCCCCTGCCCACAATTCTGGGCAGGCGCTGGGTTCCCCCGCCGCCGGGAATGATGCCTTGGGAGGTCTCGGGAAAACCGAAACGGGCGTTCTCCGCACAAATCCTGATATCGCAGCCCAATGCCAGCTCCAGCCCCGCGCCTAAAGCATCGCCGTTGATAGCAGCAATCACCGGGCAATTCAGGCCGGCCACTGCATTTGAGCTCAGGCTCGCCGAATTCATCTGCTTAAGGTTATCTGCGGAGACAGAGCGAAGCTCGGCGATATCGAATCCGGAGCAGAATACCTCACCGGCTCCGGTGACGATAACCACCCTGACCTCATCATCCTGGCCTACGGCGCGGCAGGCATCAACAAGCTCATTCGCCATCTCAAGGTTTATAATGTTGCCTGTGCGGGGGCGGTTGAGGGTGAGCCGGACGACCTGCTCTTTCTTCTCGTAGATTATAGTATTGTAGGGCATGAGGTTTCCTTGGCACGGAGTCCAGAGAAAATCTTACCTGACATGCGAGACTGTGTCAAGGAAAACGTGGATTTGTGGATGTTATCATCCGAAAAACTGTAGCGATGACGCCGTAGGGGCAGACCCGCGTGTCTGCCCGAAACCTTCTACTTCATTTGCTCGAAGTCGATCTTGGCCTTGATTTCGTCGATCTCTGCCTTGATTTCATAGAGCCTGGCCCTGAGTTCGGTTTCGTGCGCTCTTTCCTGTTCTATTAAAAGTGAAAAGGTCTTTTTAGCGTTTTCACTCGTCGCTTTCCGGTGGGCGTTTTTATAGTACTCCGCTGAGGCATGCTCACGCGCTATAGCAATCGATATTATTTCGGCTACTTCTTGCAGGTCTTTTAACTTGGACATGACTTCCACCCCCCGGTTGTTCAGCGCCTCATGAGTAGACTATCTTCCCTCCGTAATGGCCCAGTATACCGACTATCGGAACCAGAATCACCAGCAGCGCCAGGTACACATAAGAATAAGATACTTCCGATACCAGGATATTTGTGTCTACAGTTCGCCAGATAAAGCAGGCTGTAACAATAACAGCCAGCGAAACAGTGAATATCGCTTTGCGGATAAATACCCTCGTCATTCTCCTTTCATAAGTCACACTCCAACTGAACACGCCGGAAAACCCGGAAATAGCCGCAGTCACGAAATCACCCACCAGCAAATAGTATGACGCTGCTTCAAAAGAGGGCCTATCGGTAGAAAGATAGATAATGGCTAATATAGGGATCGCGATGGAGAATGCTATAGCAAAATGTACCACCATCGGATGAGGGTGAAATTCTTCTATTCTGGTTGCCAGTGACTTTATGGAGGGCTTCTCTTTCCTCAACTCCCCCACGACCGGGAATTTCGTCAACACTTCTTCGGCGTGGGGTGCATTCGTTATCTCTTCAGTCGAATCGGTTCCGGCAAAATGGCGTCCCTGATGCTTGCCCTCTGCCCATAGCGGACTGCCGGAAACGTCATAGACCTTTCCTTTGAAAGCTATGTATGCGGGTTTTCCGGATTTTCCATCGAACCCTTTTAGCTCTCTCAAGGTGAATAGCTTTTGCTTTGCGTTTGCCATTTATTCCCCTTGGGATAATCAATTTTATCTACATACTATCAGCAGAGAATTTAGAAATCATAAAATTGGCAGTAAAAAGATTAAGAAGTTATGACATTTCCCCGAGCATCCAGCACCGCTGTATGCCGAAAAGATAAGGAATTTGGGCACATGATAAGGGAGGTCCTTTCACTTTTTCTTTTTCAGCTTGTCGCTGTAGTGTTGGCGGAACTTCGCCAGTTTTGGCGAAATAACCACTTGGCAGTAAGGCTGCGCCATATTTTGCTGGAAATAGCTCTGGTGATAGTCCTCCGCCGGATAGAAGATAGTGAATGGCGTAACCTCAGTCACGATGGGAGCCCCCCATATCTTCGCCGCATTGAGCTCCTTAATCAACTGCTCGGCAATAGCCTTTTGCTTATCATCGTGGTAAAAAATCACAGAGCGATATTGAGTGCCCACATCAGCCCCCTGACGGTTCAGAGTCGTAGGATCGTGCATCGAGAAAAACAGCGCCAGTATCTCTCTGTATGAAATTACCTTCGGGTCGAATACTATTTGTACAGCTTCGGCGTGGCCTGTCATGCCTCCGCATACCTCCTTATAGGACGGATTCGCCGTCTTGCCGCCCGAGTAGCCTGATACCACCCGCTCCACGCCTTCCAACTCATTGAAGATGGCTTCAAGACACCAGAAGCAGCCGCCGGCGAGCGTGGCAACCTCCGTTCCGTTGTTGCGCTCACTATAGCTTGGATTACTACTCATCTTACCCCTCCCCACACAAAATCAAAATTCATGCAGCCCTGACCATTCGACCAGTATTGGAATGTCTTACTGAAAAGCCGGGCCGTTAATATCTGCGTTATTGTTGTACCCTTCCTTTTCCCAGTAGCCGCGGAAATCTTCGCTCGACGATAGCTCAATCCTCTGTACCCATTTAGCCCACTTGTAACCGAATTTTCCTTCGGCAACAACCTGGAACGGAAAACCCCTGTCGGCAGGCAGCGTTATATCGTTGAGCTTAAGCGCGATAATTGTACTGTTGCCCAATATGTAATCCAGGTCCAACGAAGTAAATCCGGCAGAGTCGTCGGCACTATAAAAGATGACCGTTTTAGCATCAGGCTGTACCCCGGCCTGCTCAAAAATTGAGGCTAGAGTCGGCCCCGTCCATTTAGCCGTGAAGGACCAGCCCTCCACACAGTTGAGTATGACCAGCCGGGACTCCTGGGGCAGCGCCTGAAGGTCGGCATAGGTCAAGCTCAAAGGATGGTCCACAAGCCCGTCCACCGTAAGCACATAGGTGTCCTTATCTATGTACTGGGTACCTTTTATCGCATTGTTTCGCTGCTGGCTTATGGGGGTAAGCTTAACCCCCAGATATTCTGTGGCCTCTTTCTCTCCAGGTGGCGGCGTGAAGGGCTGCTTGCATGCAGCGAGCGGCACAGAAAGCATCAATATAATAACTACGGGCAATATCAACCTTTGCACGAGCTTTCGACTCACGGCTCCCCTCTACGTATAGTATTCCATGTAGACGACCCCTCCCAGAAGACAAGCCCCGATAGTAACGAGTATGCCATCGAATAGCCAGGTTTTCCTTAAGCGCCGAGACGGTAATCTAAGCCTTACGTTTGTCAGCACATGCGTAATAAAGAAAACCGCCACAGGTACTTGAATAGCCCGGTGAATGGAGTCTGCCGCACCCCGATCGATGAGGCCGAACGAAACCTTATATATTACCTCCGTGCGCGTAATCCCCCATCCCGAAATTAACAAAACAATAATACCTACCATGAGGAGCCAGGCGCTTACTCGAGCGACCCGCTTCAAATAGGCGTTTGCCTTTCCCGCATCGGGAACAACGCTTTGCATTTGCTGGTTCATTTTTTACTTCCGCCTCATCTACCATGACTACTCAATACAGGCATGGCTGTTCGCAGAAAAACACTTCAGTTACAATAATAGGCGTTTGGAGATAAACAAGTCATAAAATGCGGATGCAAAAAGTCAAATAGTTATGACATTTGGGGGGAGGGCTGTTCAGCCGCTCCGTCCGCAGCCCATTACCCGCCTGTTCCTGGGTGGCGGGCTCCCTCGATAACTGGTATGATTTGGCCGAGGAGGAGGCAGCCCTATCTTGAGCGATAATAGAGACAGGATTACGGCCAGCCGGTTAACCGGCGAACCGCGCGAGCGCGCCGCAGCCAGGGGTATCGTCGACAAATACGGACGCTCCTCGCTCGACTTCTTCAAGCTGTGGCCGGAGAAGTCATACTTCTTTGCTGCAGACAACACCTGTGTTATCGCCTACAAAACAGCCCTTTGCGTGGCTATCAGCCTGGGAGACCCCGTTGGCCCTGATGAACGGCTCGAACAGAGCATCCGGGAATTCATGCGGTTTTCTGCTCAGAAACACTGGATAGTTGCCTTTCATCAGGCTTTAGCCGACCTTCTCCCGATATACCGCAAACTGGGCCTCCGGGTAATTAAATTCGGTGAGGAGGCTGTAGTCGATGTCGCGCATTTCTGTTCCGTAACGGCGGAAACTAAATTTTTTCGATATATCCGGCATAGATTCGAGCGTGAAGGCTATACATTCGCCAGGCACGTTCCACCGCATAATGAGAGATTGCTGGAAGAGGCAAAAGAAGTATCTGACTCGTGGCTGACGCTGCCGGGAAAGGTCGAGCACGGTTTCGCGTTGGGCTGGTTTGACCGGGCATACCTGGCTGAGATGCCCCTGGATGTCATCAGGGACTCCACAGGCTCGCTTATTGCCTTTGTCAACGAGGTGCCCGACTACATGAGTGGAGAGGTTGAGCTTGACCTGATGCGGCATCGAGTAAATGCGCCGAACAGCGCCATGGAGTACCTCATTGCCAGGATTCTGTTCGACCTCAATGCCCGGGGATACGCCCGTCTTTCGTTGGGCCTCGTCCCGTTCACCGGTGTGGGCGGCCATGCCGGTGCAGACCTTGAAGAGAAGCTGGTTCATCTGCTCTTCGAACATGCCGACCGGTTCTTCTCTTTTAAGGGGCTATACGGATTCAAAAACAGGTTCGAGCCGGTATGGGAGGAGCGCTTTCTGGTCTACCAGGGCGGTCTAATAGGCTTTGCCAGAACCCTTCTGGCAGAGATGAGGGTCACCGAGGTAAAGCGATGACCCGGCGTCACTCACCACTCTGTTTGACGTTCCTTGACAAAGTTGACCATATTCCCTTTGCGAAAATTCAGCGTATTGAAGAACTTCTTCAACTGTTCGTCGTCTTCCCTTAGCAGCACTTGTACCTCAACCTTGTTCCGCTCACAAACCTCACAAAACGTTCCTACCAGCCTTCGGCCTACACCCAGATGCTGATAACTGGGGTGTACTCCTATCATGTCTATCCACCCCTTCATATCTTTTCCATATTTTACCCCTCGAATGTCTCCCAGAAGGAAGCCCACTGTTACTCCATTCAGCTCCGCAATAAAACTCAGGGCCGGACGATATACTTCCGCCTCTATGTCAGCCTCTACTTGCCACGAGACAGCTCGCTGCGAGCCCGATAACGACCTGTCTATTACTTTTACTTTCGATATGTCTTCATCAAGCATGCGGCGTATTTTAAGTTCGCCTTCATCTCCCTGCATCGCTGTTCTCCCTATACATCCACTCACCTTTTCCCTGTTATCACCACGCTCTGCCATCACGGATGATTTGTATCCCTCGAGCCCTTGGCAGCCATATCCTCTATGAGTTGATTCAATGACGGGAGATGATGGATCTTCTGACGCTGCATCAGCCTGGCTGCTCTCTCCACGATAGGGCTCTTGGTCAAATGGCAGGTCTTGACAGCTTCCAAACCTTTAACAATACGGAGGCATTCCTCATAGGACAACTCCGGTTTGTAGTTTTGGTCGATGTTCTGCTCGTAAGGCTGGCGCATTCTCATCCTTTAAGGAACAAATTTGCCCATGCCCAAGCGTCTTCTTGCGTCAGTATACATCTCGCGGTAGAATATCGCAATGCCAGGTTTGCACAGAGTATAGCAACTCAGCGAATAGTTGGTTCTCGGAGATAAAATGATAATCGACATGCATTCACACTTGTTTGTAAAAGAGTGGCTTCCTCGCGAATTTTGGGAGGGGATAGTCAAGACCGCTCAGTACCAGGCAAAAAGAGTAATGAAGGCAGACATTCCCTTCGGCGAGATGGAAAAGATAGTCCTTACACCTCTCTGGGAGTCTTCCGAGGAAGCACTTCTGGACGATATGGAGGCAGCGGGGATAGATAAAACAGTCATATTACCCCAGGACTTCGAGATAGGCCTGAGCAAGACGGAGATTACCATCGAAGAGCAAAACAGGCTTCATGCCGAACTCATGAAAAAATATCCGGACAGGTTGATAGCCTTTGTCGGCATCGACCCCAGAAGAGAGGACAGCGTGGAGTTTCTGGAAAAGGGCATTAAAGAGTGGAGGATGAGGGGACTCAAGCTGCATCCTGCTGCCGGATTCTTCCCCAACGACAGGAAGTTCTATCCACTCTATCGAAAATGCGCGGAGCTTAAAATCCCGGTACTTTTTCACTCCGGCCCCATCATATATCCCCTGAAAAGTCTACCTTCTCACCCGGTATACCTGGACGATGTGGCGGCCGATTTCCCCGACTTAACCTTAATCGCAGCCCATATGTCCCACGCCTGGTGGCAAGATTTGCTGGCGATAGCTGCGGTGAAACCGAACATATTTGTAGATATCTCCGGTTGGGAACTGGAGGCCATGGCCCGCTACGATGATTTCTGCACAATCCTGAGAAGGTTCATAGATGAGTTGGGAGCTGACAGGATATTGTTTGGCACTGATGGTCCCGGCTTCAGACAGGTCTGCCCTCCCCGGGACTACGTGCAGTTGATTGGAGAGCTGCCCCGCAAATCTCCCGAAGGTATAAAATTCACAGCAGAAGAAATCTCGGCTATACTGGGCGGGAATGCGCAGAGGATTCTAAACCTGTAGGGCTTCGCACGGCGATATCGCACTCTCGGGAAGAAACAAAAAGGAGACGGAGATGATTAAAATGAGGAGATTCGAAGGAGTTTACCCCGCGATGGTTACTCCTTTAAACAGGGACCTTAAAATCGATGAGAATGGCCTGAGACACGAGGTAGACTTTCTGATAAAGAGTCACGTACACGGACTGGTGGCCCTGGGAAGCTCCGGGGAATTCCCCTATCTGACTGTAGATGAGAAGAAAAGGGTAATAGATATAGTGGCCGAACAGGCTGACCGGCGGGTGCCGGTTGTCGTCTGCACCTCGAGTGTGGGCACAGACGAAGTCATACTCTTGAGTAAATATGCCAGGGACAGAGGAGCAGACGGCCTCCTCATCAATCTGCCCGTATATTTCCCACTTACGGATGACGATGTATTTAATCATTACAAAGCCATCGCGAAAGCCGTAGACCTGCCGATTCTGCTTTACGACTTTCCCTACGTCACCCACCTGGAAATGTCGCCCGAGCTGATTTCCCGGCTGTCCCGCATCGAAAATATTGTGGGGATTAAAGAGACCGGGCCGGTGGAAAAAGCCGAGCAAATCTTGCAGATGATAAAGAAAGAGCCCTTTTACGTTTTCACCGGCATCAGCTTCGTCCTGCTTCAGACTCTAAAGATAGGGGGAGTTGGAGTCATCTGCCCGATTCCGTGCATTGTGCCGGGGGATATTGTTTCGCTCTATCAGAGCTTCAAAAAGGGAGATATGGAAAAGGCTTCCCAATTGCAGGAAAAGATTTATCCGCTCGTCTCCATGGTGGCTGTGCCAGTGCAATCTCCCGTAGTGAAGGAGGCAATGCGCCAGTTGGGTCACCCCATCCAGCCCTATGTCAAGAGCCCACTTCCCCGGATAACTCCGGCACAGAAAGCTATGGTGAGGAAATCTTTGCAAGACCTGGGATTAATTGAGAGCAAAAGATAGAAGAGGCGCTGCGCTTATCAGTCTTAACATACACCCGGCTAGCACAGTTGTATCTCCCTGCAAAATGTAATCATTTCTTTACCTTTTCCAACTGCATTTTATGACTTCTTAATCGCTTTCCGGTTAGGCTATACACAGTGTACCTCGAGTTATAGAAGGCGGTTGCCATGCACATCATGCTTTTATTGATGTTGATACCCATAGCGGCAATACCGGTATTCTGGTTCCTGCCCGCGAGTGAGTCCGTACCCATATATCTATTCTGTCTGCTGATTGCAGGATTGATGTTCTGGCTGATGCGCAGGTCTATGAAACAGCACGCCGTGACCGGCTACGAAGGCCTTATCGGGAGGGAGGCGGAGGTGGTTCCCAGAGTAAATCACGGCAACGGAGCTTCATATTTTGTGCGAGTTGAGGGCGAGCTGTGGAGTGCCCGCAGCCGCGATGATTTGAAGCCCGGTGACATAGTGGTAATAATTGGCGTTGAGAAAAACAGGCTTACAGTCAAACGTAGAGTAAACGGAGCTGTCTCAAAACAAGGTATGCTATAGAACCTGTGAATAACAGGGGAGGATGCGAAATGAATGGATGGCTCAGCTACAAGATACTGGCTCCGGCCGCGTTTATTGTGCTCCTGGGGGTGTTCCTCGGCTGTAGCCATGCCCCCACTTACCCGCCTGGTACAACCGCTCCCGGCGGGGGTACATACGCATCAAACGGGCAGCGGATCTATTTCACGGCCACGAGCTCGTCGGGTCAGCCCATTATCCCGCAAGGTTTCATCATGATGATGACCAACATCGCCTGCGCGAACTGCCACGGCCCTGAAGGCCATGGCGGCACGGTCTATATGATGATGGAGCGCTTCGATGTCCCCAACATCACGTGGCCGGTGCTGACAGCGCCAGGTCAGGACCATCCACCTTATACCGAGGACACATTGAAGCAGGCTATCACCGAAGGCATTGACCCCGGCGGCGACGAGCTAAATCAATTCATGCCGCGATGGCAGATGTCGGCAGGGGATCTAAACGACCTGGTGAACTACGTCATGACACTCAAATGAAGCCTGCGATGACTAAGAATGGTTTAGCATCTGCAAGGTATGTTCGACAGGGAAGCGGATGAGAGGCCGACTGTGAAGATTGCATTCTTTGAAATTGAATCCTGGGAGAGAAAGTATCTCAGGAAGCAACTACAAGCCCATGAGCTCCGATTCTATCTGGAACCCGTAAGCCCGGATAATGCGGAAGAGGTCAGGGATACCCAAATACTCTCCACCTTCATCGATTCACACGTCGACCGCCCGCTCCTGGAGCGCTTACCTGAGCTGAAGATGATAGCTACCAGGTCCACGGGGTTCGACCATATCGACTTGAATGAGTGCAAGCGAAGGAGCATAGTCATATCCAACGTGCCTTCTTATGGAGAGAATACGGTTGCCGAGCACACTTTCGGCCTGATTCTGTCACTGTCCCGAAATCTATGCAACGCCTGTGTCAGACGATTTACCGGAGACTTCTCGCCGAAGGGGCTGACAGGATTTGACCTGAAGGGGAAAACCCTGGGCGTCGTGGGCACAGGGCGAATCGGCCTTCATGTGATCAAGATTGCCAAAGGTTTCGGAATGAATGTGCTGGCCTACGATGCCAGGCAAAATGAGCTTCTGGCCGAAGTGCTGGGGTTCGCTTACGTTTCGTTGGAAGAACTCTTGAGCCAATCTCACATAGTAACGCTGCATGTCCCCTATAACGAGCACACCCATCATCTTATCAACAGGGAGAGAATTCGATTGATGAAGAAAGGCGCCTTTCTCATCAATACAGCCAGGGGCACAATTGTGGACACCGGAGCATTGGTAGAGGCCCTCGACAGCAAGAACATCGGCGGGGCGGGACTGGATGTATTGGAGGGCGAGGAACTGGTGAGAGAAGAGAAAGCTATACTGGGAGATTCCAATAAGTTGCAAGTCCTGTCGGGCCTGGGCCTAAACCATATCCTTTTGAGCAAACCTAACGTTATCTACACGCCTCACATCGCTTTTTATAGCAGAGAGGCACTGCAGAGAATATTGGAGACAACGGCACAGAATATAGCTGCTTTTGCCTCGGGGAATCCGCGTAACGTAGTTGACATTAACCGGTAGAGATAGCGGATTCTTACTGACGTTGAAGTGCTGCTAAACGACCTCCATCGAGCATTTGAGATTTATATCGGTAAGATGGTAACATTAAGGAAGATTACGTCAGCAGGGAGTGACAATGGTAGCAATACCACGGGATGCAGCGACACTAATTCTCATGCGCGATGTCAATCGAGCCAGGCCCGGAATTGAGATTCTGCTGGTGCGAAGACACTCCAAAAGCACCTTCATGCCCGGTGCTTATGTTTTCCCGGGCGGGGCGGTAGAAACCGCCGACTACACGACTCAGGCCGAGAGAGTCTGTGACGGGCTTAGTTTCGAGCAAGCTCAAGGCATTATCCCTGATGCCTCCCCTCCGGAAAAGGCCCTGGGGTTCTTTGTCGCTGCCATCCGGGAGACATTCGAGGAGGCGGGAATTCTGCTGGCTAATCGGGAGGCTACCAACGTTATAGCCTTCAGCGAAGAGGGAAAAGCACGGTTCACCGGATACCGCAGGCAGGTAAGGAAGGACCCTTTCTCCTTCGTCACAATCATCGAGAGGGAAGGACTGAAGCTTGCCGCTGAAAATCTCTTCTACTTCGCCCACTGGGTTACTCCGGAGATCTCTCCTATCCGGTTCGACGCCCGTTTTTTTGTAGCTGTTGCGCCCTCAAATCAGGAGGTTCTCTGCGATGCGCTGGAGACCACCGAGCATGTGTGGATTGCCCCTCAGGAGGCGTTAAAGGAGCAAAGGGGGGATTTTTG
>Ga0172364_10003801_pt1 | contig 12068 bp, 12 predicted proteins | sample LakKivSesite10cm_FD_114545 | JGI IMG/M metagenome (GOLD analysis project Ga0172364, IMG submission 114545) | Sediment microbial communities from Lake Kivu, Rwanda - Sediment site 10cm | ecosystem: Environmental > Aquatic > Freshwater > Lake > Sediment | place: Rwanda: Western Province, Lake... | reverse complement strand
TGGCGCTCGAAGTCGAGAAACGAGGAACGAGTCGCGTCCCAGTGACGGCAGTAGTTGCACACGCCGTCGGCATCAAGCCGAACGTGGAACATCCCCTCCGGCAACGAGCAACGCCGGCAACGTTTCACTGAGTCTCCCCGCCGCACGATGGAGACACATTAGCCGGGATCCCGTTCGAAGGTAAAGCGCGACCGGGCTACGCGACACGTCAGATCGTCACGTAGCGCCGTCTTCCTGACCGAGGGCCGCGGCGTGAGGCGCGAGCGCCGGCGCACGCGCCTCGCCCACCCGGATTTCGCCTCGGGCGCAGCCACGGGCCATCTCGGCGGCCCTTCTCGGGCGATCCTCGTCGGGGCGAATCGGGAAACCGGGGACGGGAAACCGGGGACACAAACCCTATTTCTCGTCCATCACACGATGTTTGTTTGCGTCCAGCCTTAGCTCTCACATGCGCTGTGGAAATAGGGTTTGTGCCCCCCCCTTTATTGGGCGATGCACCGCAGGGCCCTTTGCGAATGGCTCAGGAACTCGCAGCCGGTCTCGGTGACGAGGACGTCCTCCTCGAGGCTCACTTGTCCGTAACCCGTCGTGCGAACGTGAAGCTCGAGGGTGAAGACGTTGCCGGGCTCGACGACGCCGTTCGGCGAATCGCCGTAGCGCTCCCACGGCGGGCCGAGAAGCGTGCCGCCGTCGTGCGCGTAGCGGCCGATCTGATGGCCGAGCCCGTGGGCGAACGGCGGGTACCCGCGGTCGATGACGTGCTGCCGCGCCACGGCGTCGACGTCCTTTCCTCTCAGTCCCGGTCGGAGCGCCTTCGCGGCTAGCTGGATGGCATCGCGGACGGTCTCGAAGGCGCGCTCGACCTCCTCGGGGATCTTGTCCGCGGCGCCAAAGAAGTACATCCGCTGGATGTCCGAGCTGTAGCCACCCGACTGCACGCCGAAGTCGAAGTGTAGGAGGTGGCCGCGCTTCGTTCGATTCTCCGACGGACCGCCGTGGCCGAACGGCTTGTTCGGACCCGCGTCGACCGCGGGGTTCGACGCCGCCTGCCACGCAAAACCGACGCCAAGCTCCGTCATCCGTCGATGAACGAACTGCTGAATCTCGATCTCTGTCTGGCCGACAGCGAGGAACGAGTCCAGCTCGTCGAAGATCTGCTCGGTGATCCGCACGGCGTCGCGAATCTGGGCCTGCTCGAACGCGCTCTTCCTTCCACGCAGGCCGCCAACCAGCCGTTCGGCGCTCACGAGCTTCGTCGCGTGCGGCGTGGAGGCGAGCATGTCGACCAGGAGAGCCTTCATCCCTGCCGTCAGCCCATCGGCCGCCACGTCGCTTCGACTCTCGTCGATGCCGATCGTCCGCGGAGCGATCCGATCCAGCTCCTTGCGCAGCACGACGGCGATCCCCTCGGTGTAGGGAATCACCTGGCCGTACAGCTCGTAGGGCACGACGTCGGCGTCGTAGGTGCCGACGATCGCGATGCGCTCTCCCTTCGCGGTGAACAAGAGCGCCGACGGCCACACCAGGTCGGCCCCGAGGATGAGAGGAAGAACGGGATCGGGGGTCTGGATCGTCTCGCGCACCCAGACGAGCCAGCAGTCGATGCCCGTCTCGCGGAGGAGCGCCGGAAGCTGATCCAGCTTCTCACGCTGAAGTCGATGCTCAGACTTGGAGTCCATGGCGTCTCAGTGTACGACGGCCGCCGCCGAGTTCCACACAGCGAAAAACGGGGACACAAACCCTATTCCCAGTGCAGCTGAAAATGGAGTTTGTGTCCCGCTTTTCTCGCGTCCCAAGCCAGGATCAAGTACGTGTCTCCAAAGCCCGCATGGCGCCTGGAGAGCGGCATTCAATCGCCGCTTGACGTCAAGAACGAGGGCACGAAGCTGCCTCCGCGCGGCGAACCTCGCCGTCTTCGGCGATGCGGACTCGCTCCCCGTCACGCAATCCGCGGAACCCCGCTTCGCTCGCCCGGAAGATCGGAATCGACTTCCCGTACAGCTCCTCGGCCACGATCACACCGAGCGTGAGGGCCGGAGACGCATGCTGAGTCACGATGGCGGCGGGCGCCATGCCGATCCGAATCAGTTCCAAGAGCACAGCGCTCCCGGTGCTTGATCCCTTCTCGCCGGGAAGCGCGAACACGCGACCGACGATCGATTCGCCGTGGCGATCGTGGCGGCGGTCGATGATCGTCCCCGATGCGGGGTCGACGCCTCCCCACAGACTGATCGGTCGAGCGCAGAGGAGGACGGAGCCTGCGGCCGTTCCCCGCACGATGGGTCGAAGCACTATCGTGCTCGCCACGGTGCTTCTCCCCTCGGAACTCTGCCCGTGACCGCCGCCTCCACACACGCGCCCAGAGAGCCAAACGCGACGCGTGCCTCGAGTTCCCCCGGCGCGTAGTAGGCGCACTTGCCCGAGTCCGTGGCGATGACCTGGGCTGTGGGAGTCACGACGGGGGAGTGGAACGGGCAGGTGTCGCGCACGATCCTCGCCCCCCACCGCTCGATGGGTTCGAGTAGGCCGCCCCGCCGCGCCAGCTCGACCGTCGTCGCCCCAGCGAAGACGAGGAACTGGACGTTCGGATGCGTTCGCACCGCGCCGCGTCGCGAGATCGCCTCGGACAGGGCGACGAACTCCGCGTAGCTCGCGTGCGGACAGCCGAGAATCACCGCATCCACGGCCGATCCACCGTCTGCGGTCGACAGCTCGTCCCACGCATCGGCGAGCTGACCCGGACGGATGACACGCGTGTCCGACGGCCGCCGCCCCTGGCACGCCGAGACGAGATCCGGAGCCTCCGGCGTGATCCCGACCATATGGAACAGCTCGAGCGATCCCGACGAGGCTGCCGCCGCGCCGAACGCCTTCAGCATGTCGTTCGACGGACGAAACGCCGGCAGTCCGTCGATGACGGGGACCTCGCCGATCGACTGGGCACCGACCAGCGATCCGAACGCCGCCCAGGCGGCGGGAGTCTCCCAGTCCCGCGCACGAGGCCTCTCGACGTGGAAGTGCACCGTCGCGCGGCGGTTCTCCGTCCGATGCAGGCCTGTGTACGGCACGCGGCCGGTGATCGCGGCGCAGATGTCGAGGTAGTCGGGGTAGCGATTCGTCCGCGCGCCGAGCACCGAATTCGCGTAGGCCACGGCGTTCGACTCCCCCCACGCGATCTGCTGGCCGAACCGCGGAGTGAGATAGCCCTGGTACGGAGCGCACGTCCACGTGGAGATGCATCCCAGCTTGAGGTAGGCCTCGGCGATCCGGGTCGCCTGGTCGGCGAAGCTCGGGTTCACGCCGAGCGTCTCCCAGCCCTCGAGGTCGAGCGACACCATGCTGAGCGTCGTCGGCACGGACACCCGACCGCCGTGTTCGGCCAAGTGGCTCACCAGATCGAGACTGGACTGGCTCATCAACGCGCACGCGTCGATGTGGGCCTGCTCGATGGACAGAAGCCGCTCTGCGCCGGCGGCTTCCGCCATCCTGACGACGACGGACAAGGCAAAGCGAGCTGCTTCCCCGCGCTCTCCGTCAAGTACCCTGCGATCCTCTGCGGTCAGCTTCATGGCGCTCGTTCGTTCGACGCATCCTCGTTCCCGGCGCCAGTCTAGCACGCGGTGTGCCGCGTCGTACGAGCCTCAGCGCGCGACTTCCGCGTTCCGCGCAGCGAAGAGCGAAGGGAACAGCCCCCTCACATCGCGCGGAAGTTGATCGCACGCGCCCATCCGGCTGCGTCGCCGAAATGGGGGTATGTCCCCGAACTCAAAGCTTGTAGATCGCGCCGAACTTCTCCTTGACGTAGCGCACGAAGTAGGCGGGGTTCAGCTCCTCGGCGGTGACCCGCTTCATCATCTCCTGCGGTTCGTACATCGCCCCGTAGCGGTGCACGTTCTCCCGCAGCCAGCCGACGAGCGGCTTGAGGTCGCCGGCCTCGATTGCCGCGTCGAGGTTCGGTAGCTGCTTCTTGATCGTCGCGAGCATCTGGGCCGCATAGAGGTTCCCGAGCATGTACGAGGGGAAGTAGCCGAAGCTGCCCTGCGACCAGTGGACATCCTGCAGGACCCCGCGCGCGTCGTTCGGAGGAACCACACCGAGATAGCGCTTCATCGCGTCGTTCCACAACCGCGGCAGCTCGGCGACTTCGATCGACTTGTCGATCAGCCCCGCCTCGATCTCGAACCGAAGCATGATGTGGAAGTTGTAGGTGACCTCGTCGGCTTCCACGCGGATGAACGACGGCGTAACGACGTTGGCCGCGGCGTAGAGCGCCTCCGGCTTGGTCTTCCGGAACTGGGGGAAGAACTCGGCGAGGACGGGCTGGAAGAACTTCCAGAACGGGAGGCTTCGTCCGACTTGGTTCTCGATCATCCGTGACTGCGACTCGTGGATCCCGTTCGACGACCCACGGGACAGGCCGAGGGTGAAGAGTTCGGCGGGGATCCCTTGGTTGTACAGCCCGTGGCCTCCCTCGTGAAGCGCGCCGAACAGGCCCGACAGGAGCCGCTTCTCCAGGTAGCGGTTCGTCACGCGAACGTCACCCGGCCCGATCGTCGTCGTGAACGGGTGCGCCACGTCGGCAAGGCCGCCGGCCTCGAAGTCGTAGAGGATGATCTCGAGCGCGCGGCGCGACATCCGGCGCTGCGTGTCGACATCGAATGTCCCCTCGAGGAGCGAGTCATCAGGCTTCGTCCCCTCGTCCATCAGCCTGCGCAGGAACGGCACCAGCTCGGCACGCAGCGGATCGATGACCGCCTTCAACTTGCGGCAAGTCATCCCCGGCTCGAACTCCTCGATCAGGGCGTCGTAGGGGTGCTCCTCGTATCCGTAGAGCTCGGCGAACTTGCGCGCGTAGCCGACCATCTTCTCGAGGTGCGGCTGGAAGGCCTTGAAGTCCGAGGCCTTCCGCGCGGCGACCCATGCCGCCTGCGCCTGTGACTGGGCGATGCTCCGTTCCTCGACCAACTCGGGAGGAATCGCGCGGTTGCGGTCGTGCCGCTTCCCCACGCGGTAGACGCTGGCCCGCTCGGCCTCGGTCAGCTTGTCGGCCTGGCGCAGCTCGGCGAGGTACTTCCCGAGATCGTCCGAGATGAGAAGCTCGGACATCTTCTTCGACAAGAGGCCCCGGACCCCCGAGCGCGCGAGCACGCCCTTCGGCGGCATATACGTCTCTTGATCCCAGCCGAGAACGCTCAACGCGGACATGTACTTCGCCATCTCGCCCAGGTGATTTCGATACGCTTCGATCGTGTTCACCGTGCCTCCTTGCGCCGCTTGCGCAGGCCACGTCGTGGAATGCGGGGAGTGTACACGATGCAGACAAGCCGAGGGGGACACAAACCCTATTCTGTCGTCGTCAAAGCGGAAATATGGTTTGTGTCCCGCTTCCTGATGCGCGAGGGTAGGACGCGAGATCCGATAGTAGACCCGCCCTGCGCTACGGCATCCTCTTGGCGCGGGCCTGGACTCCGACGAGAATCTCGTCACGGAGGTTCTTCGGAGGAGGAAACATGGAGGGACACGGGCCGGACCTCATCTGCGAGCACTGCCACCACGCCGAGGCGAATCAGATCCTCGAGATGCTCGGGACCGATCTCACGCGAGGACTCGATCGGTTCGAGATCGAGCGTCGGCGGGAGCAGTTCGGCGCGAACGCGTTGACCGAGCGGCGCGGGCGAGGTCCGCTCGTTCAGTTCCTGCTTCAGTTCCACCAGCCTCTTGTCTACCTCCTCCTTGCGGCGGCGCTGGCCGCGGGCCTGCTGCACGAGATCGTCGACGCCACGGTCATCGTCGGCGTGGTCCTGCTGAACGCGATCATCGGATTCATCCAGGAAGCGAAGGCCCTGAAAGCGATCCATGCACTGTCACGAAGCTTGCCAAGCTCCTGCACGGTGCTTCGCGCGGGGAAGCGGGAGAAAGTGCCCGCAATCGACCTCGTACCGGGCGACCTCGTGCTCCTGCAGTCAGGCGACAGGGTCCCTGCCGATCTGCGCATTCTGCAGAGCCGCGACCTGCGCGTCGACGAATCCGCGCTGACGGGCGAAGCCTTGCCGGCGAGCAAGGCAAGCGGAACGCTCCCCCGTGAGACATCGCTCGGCGACCGAACCAACATGGCGTTCTCCTCGACCCTCGTCACGTACGGCACGGGACTCGGCGTGGCGGTCGCCACGGGCGACGCGACCGAGATCGGCCGAATCTCGGGCTTGATCGCGTCGGCCGAGGTTCTCGAGACTCCCCTGACGCGGCGGATCAGCCGTTTCTCGAAGCTCCTCATGGGAGTGGTGCTGGGGCTCGCTGCACTGACGTTCGTTGCCGGCCTCCTGCGCGGGCAGCCCGTGACCGAGATGCTGATGGCATCAATCGCGTTGGCCGTGGGGGCGATCCCTGAGGGCTTGCCGGCTGCGGTGACGATCATCCTCGCGATCGGCGTGGCGCGGATGGCGAGACGCAGAGCCATCATCCGCCGCCTGCCGGCCGTGGAGACGCTGGGCAGCACGACCGTGATCTGCACCGACAAGACGGGCACCGTAACGCAGAACCAGATGACGGTTCGGAGTCTCCTAGCGGGACGCGTATCCTACACCGTCAGCGGGTCGGGGTATGCGCCGCACGGAGAGATCCACTCGGAGGCGGGCGCGGCCGATCTCGAGAGCGACGCTGCGCTCCGCGAACTGCTGCTGTGCGGGCTCCTGTGCAACGATGCGGACATCACTCGAGACGGTGAGCTATGGGCAGTGCGCGGCGACCCCACGGAAGGGGCTCTCTTGTCGGTGGCCGCGAAGGCCGGACTTCCGCAGGACGAGACAACGGCCTCCCTCCCCCGTGTCGATGCCATACCCTTCGAGTCGCAGCTCCAGTTCATGGCCACCCTGCACGAGGACCGTGCGGGGGGCACCCGGCTGGTGTACGTGAAGGGTGCGCTCGAGAGCCTGCTCGCGCGTTGTGACAGCCAGTTCGAAGCCGCCGGCACCGCGGCCATCGACTCGGATGCACTCCGTGCCGCGGCCGAGGAGATGGCGGCCCGCGGGCTCCGCGTCCTCGCCTTTGCGCGCAAGGACATGCCTGCCGCAACGCACATCCTTCAGCACGCCGACGTCGCGTCCGGGCTTGTCTTCCTCGGCCTGCAGGGCATGATGGACCCGCCTCGCGAAGAGGCGGCGCCGGCTGTGGCCGCCTGCCAACGCGCCGGAATCCAGGTCAAGATGATCACCGGCGACCACGCCGCCACCGCCGCGGCCATTGCGTCCCAGGTCGGAATCCTGCACGGCGAAGCGAATGGGGCGTATGTGTTGACCGGCACGGAACTCCAGGCCATCTCCGACCAAGAGCTCATCGACCGCGTCGACACCGTCGACGTGTTCGCCCGTGTCAGCCCCGAGCACAAGCTGCGCCTGGTCGAAGCCCTTCAGGCCCGTGGGCACGTCGTCGCGATGACCGGCGACGGGGTCAACGACGCGCCCGCCTTGCGCCAGGCCGACATCGGCATTGCCATGGCGCTTGGAGGGACCGAGGTGGCTCGCGAGGCAGCAGATATGATCCTGACCGATGACAACTTCGCCTCGATCGAGGCGGCGGTCGAAGAGGGACGCGGGGTGTTTGACAACCTCCAGAAGTTCATCGTCTGGACCCTGCCGACCAACGGGGGCGAGGCGCTCGTCCTCCTCGCGGCGGTGCTTCTCGGCTTGGCCCTTCCGATCCTCCCCGTGCAGATCCTGTGGATCAACATGATGACCTCGGTCTGCCTCGGGATGACGCTGGCGTTCGAGCCCAAGGAGCGAGGCATCATGAGCCGCCGCCCCACGGACCCGAGGCGGCCTCTCCTGTCGGCCATGCTCACGCGCCGGGTCGCCCTCGTGTCTCTCCTTGTGTGCGGAGCCGTGTACACTGTCTTCGAGTTGGAGCTTGCGCGCGGCACCTCGTTGGCGGCCGCGCAAACGGCCGCCGTGGCCGTCGTCGTATTCAGCGAGGCGTTCTACCTGTTCAACTGCCGATCTTTCACGCGGTCGTTCGTCGCGGTCGGATGGGCGTCGAACCCGTGGACCTGGGTTGGCGTGGGGCTGATGGCCGCGCTTCAGATTGTCTTCACGTACGTTCCGACGATGAACCGCCTGTTCGCCACCGAACCCATCTCCTCGCTCGCCTGGATCAAGATCGTCGGCCTCTCCCTCCTGGTGGCTGTCATCGTCGGAGCCACGAAGAAGCTCCGAAACCTGCTGCCGGCGGGCGCGGCCTCGACAGACGTGGCGCAAGCGCCGGCCCGATCGGGGAGGACCTCCTCCGGCTCATCGACCTGACGAAGAAAAGGGTGACACAAACCATATTTCCGCTCTACGACGGAACGGGCTGTGTCCCCGCTGTCTTGAGTCATCGGCTTCTCGACGAGCTGCCGCCTCCACCATCGGATGCCGCAGGCTGTTCGGCCAGCGGCACATCGAGTGTCGAATCAGCACTGTCACTTGCTGATTTGGGAGTTATCTGCCCTATTTCATTTCTTGACATACTTGCTCATTTGATGTGTGTTATGCTTGCGCCCAGAAGCCGTAGGGGAGGCTGATCATGAGCCGATCGAAGGCCAACCGGTCAATCATCGTTGTTCTCCTGTTCGCGCCTCTCGCGGGGACTGCAGCGGTCGCGCAGAGCGCAAGCTGTGTCGTGCTCCCGTACGGCACGGAGCTGTCAGAGGCAGACCTTCTTGAGGTCACCGCGGCAGTGGGGTGCTTGTGGCTCGTAGCAGGCATCCTTTGGGTGCGGGCACGGGTGTGGCCTCCGACGTCGCTGTCAGCCTCGCGATGGACGACGGAGTTCCCTCAGGAGAGGAGATGGCGCTCCGTGCGGTGCTGGGTGCAGGACTGGGAGTGACGGGTGCTGCAGCCACGCCGACGCTGGCCGCGGGACTGACAACAACCGGGAAAGCGTTGACCAGCGGCGCGGCGTTGCTTAAGTCGAGTGCAGTGAGTGCGGCCGGGTGGACTGCCTGCGCAGCCGTCTCGCTCGGCAAGTCAGCACATCTCGTGCCGTACAACTCCGTAAGGCTGCCAATCGAGAGTGCGCTGACAACGGTGTGGAAGTGGATCACAAAAGGGGGCTAGGTGCGAACGAATGGATTTCCGTGGCATCGGGCTCTTGCCGGCGGCGTCGTGTGGTTCTTCCTTTGGCCGCTCAGCATGTTCGTCTACCACTGGATCCGAACTGGAGCACCCAGGATCGCCTGCTCTGAGACCGGGCTCTGTACCTGGAAGGCTCTCTTGGTCTACCTAGCGGGGGCGGTCGTGGTCGGCGTAGGCACGGAGATGGTCAGAGCACGGTGGAAACGCACTTCTGGACGGAATTCGCAGCAGTAGACTCCGGAGAGACCACAATGCCTGCCAACGCGGTGTTACCACACAGGACAGGTTCCTGCGCAAGTGGACGCCGCCGTGGTCCGGAACTGAAGGGAAGTGGTGACACAGACCCTATCTCCGCTCTCGGTAACGGAATAGGGTTTGGGACCCCTTCGCGCCCGTCGGATAGGATTGCGCGAGGTGGTCAGCATGCGTCGTGCGTTCGCCCTGGCGTTCTTGCTCGTCCTGGCACCAGCTGTGTCGTGGTTCTGTCTCGCGCAGGACGCCCAATCCGTCAGCCTAACGATCCTCTCCGACAACTACGTCCACAACGCGGGCTTTCGGGCCGAGTGGGGGTTCTCGTGCCTGGTCACAGGGCTCGAGAAGACAGTTCTGTTCGACGTTGGAGGTCCGCAATACTCGATCCGGGCGAACCTCCGAACCGCGGAAGTCAGCCTCTCCTCGATCGACGTGATTGCGTTCTCGCACGCGCACGGCGATCACGTCGACGGTCTGCAGTCTCTTCTCCCACTGCCTCCGACGATCTCAGTCTACGTTCCGGCGTGGTTTCCGAGCGCGTGGAAGCGGGCGGCAGAAGACCAGGCGGCCTTCACCATCCCCGTCACTGGCCCAATCGAGATCTGCGCCAACGCCCTGCTGACCGGCCCGATCTTCGGCTCCGTCACCGAAGAAGCCCTCTGCGTCCGCACGCCGTCCGGCATCGTCGCTATCACCGGCTGCGCCCATCCCGGAGTCGTCAAGATGGTCGAGACGGCGAAGTCCCTCTTCCCCAGCGAGACCATCGCCCTTGTCATCGGCGGGTTCCACTTGGTTGAGGAGAGCGAGGCGACCATCCGCTCGATCGCGCAACGGCTGCTCGACCTCGGCGTGGTGAAGGTCGCGCCGACGCACTGCTCCGGCGATCTCGCGCGTTCTGTGTTCCGCGAAGTCTTCGGCGCGAACTACATCGAGGCCGGCGTCGGGCTTGTCCTCGAGCTCTAGCTGTCATCGGCCAGCCCAGACGCAGAACCGCTAGATTATCGCCATGGTGCACGAGCGCGTGATCGAGATCGTGGTCGACGGCACGGTCGTACCTGTCCAGCTGAACGGCACGAAGACGGTGTCCGAGCTTCTGGCCGCGCTTCCGCTTCGGGGAGACGGCGCCTTCTGGGGAGACGAGATCTACTTCGATGTCGACGTCGGCCTCTCGGAAGAGAATCCTCGCACCGACGTCGAGATGGGCGACGTTGCCTACTGGCTCCCGGGAACCGCGCTCTGCCTCTTCTTCGGCAGGACTCCGGCAAGCACGACGAACAAGCCGCGCGGCGTCGCCGGTGACCGTGGTCGGCCGCGTCGTCGGCGACCCGGCCCGGCTCAAGTCCCTGAGCCACCTCCGCGGAATCAAGGTCCGACGCGGTCCTCGAAGCGCCGAGGGACGATAGGCGTGGGCCGCCGGGGTCTCGCAGCACAGGTCGAACGCGAACGTGAACCGCGCCACAGGGATGAACCGGAGTTCGCGAAAACGCAGACCAGAAGGCCCTCGAGATAGTGTGTGTCTCCGGAGTCCCACGCCGCCGAAGGCTGCGGCCGGCGCGTGCGAGTGGTAAGAAGGACGATTTGCTCCCCGCACCCACCGTGCCTGGTTGACCGAGGGCCGACGCGGCCCTACGCTGTTGCGATGGAGGGTGCCATGAGGAACGAGTTCACTGCGGTCATCGAACAAGACGGCGACTGGTACATTGCCTACTCCCCGGAGATCCCTGGCGCCAACGGACAGGGCCGGTCGCGCGAAGAGTGTCTGCAGGACCTTGCGTCCGCCATCGAGCTGATCCTCCAGGACCGCCGCGAAGACGGACTCCGCGGAGTCCCCGAAGGCGCGGTGCGAGCGGTCGTCAAGGTCGGATGAAGCGCCAAGCGCTGCTGCAACATCTCCGACGCCACGGCTGCATCCTCAAGCGCGAAGGCACGTCGCATTCTCTCTGGCAGAACCCACGCACCGGACACGTCGAGGCTGTCCCGCGTCACACCGAGATCCCGGACTTGCTCGCCCGCAAGATCTGCAGGAGCCTCTCGGTCCCTGAGCCGTAGCTCACCGCCGGCCGATCCGCTGGCTCGGCCTAGCGGAGCCGCTGTAGGATCAGGCGGGGACCTTGAGGAGGCGGACGACGTGCTCACCTACATCGTAGTCAGCGTCGGAAGCGGGATTCTGTTTGGAGTCCTCGACGGCGTCATCAACGGGAATCCCCTCGCCAGGAGGCTGAACGAGGTCTACAAGCCGATCGCGCGGACCTCGCTCAACCTTCCGGCCGGGATCGCGATCGACCTCGCCTGGGGCTTCGCCATGGCGGGCATCTACATCCTGATCTGCCCGAGCCTTCCGGGCGCGGCCGGCCTCGTCAAGGGCCTCTTCTTCGGACTCGTCGCCTGGTTCTTCCGCGTCGCCATGTCCGCGGCCTCACAGTGGATGATGTTCCGCGTCCCAGTTGCGACGCTCCTCTACGGACTCGCGGCGGGACTCTTAGAGATGCTCGCGCTCGGCGTTCTCTACGGACTCACGCTCACTCCGCTGGCGTAGAGCCTCGGCCTGAGGCGGCAAGTCAGTCCTGTTTGCTGAGATCAGGGCCCAAAGCTACTCCGACCACTCGTCGCGAGGCGATGCCTTCTTGCGGGTGGTGCCTCGAGTGACAGGAGACTGAGCACGATCTCAGAAACCAGGATCGGCCCTCGCGCCTCTAGTCCGTCTTGTGG
>Ga0172364_10003799_pt1 | contig 12070 bp, 10 predicted proteins | sample LakKivSesite10cm_FD_114545 | JGI IMG/M metagenome (GOLD analysis project Ga0172364, IMG submission 114545) | Sediment microbial communities from Lake Kivu, Rwanda - Sediment site 10cm | ecosystem: Environmental > Aquatic > Freshwater > Lake > Sediment | place: Rwanda: Western Province, Lake... | reverse complement strand
GGAGTGCTATAAGTCGGTGATGAAGGCGGTGCGAGGGTGAGCCCGGCTACCATCGGCCTTATCGGCATCGTCGTCCTGGTGGCGCTCTTTCTCATCGGCATGCCCGTGGGCTTTGCCATGGCCCTCGTGGGCATGGCCGGCTTCTGCTTCCTGGTTTCGCCCGACGCGGGCTTAAGCCTGCTCGCCCGCGACTTTTTCGCCAACCTTTCCTCATATTCGCTGACGGTCATCCCCATGTTTATTTTCATGGGCTCGCTGGCCTACGCCTCGGGGATGAGCCGGCGACTCTATCAGGCGGGCTATACCGTCTTCGGGCAGATGCGCGGTGGCTTAGCTATGGCCACCATCGCCGCCTGCGCCGGTTTCGCCGCCATGTGCGGTTCGACCAACGCCACCGCCGCCGCCATGGGCCGGGTAGCCCTGCCCGAGATGAAGAGGTACAACTACGATGATTCGCTGGCCACCGGTTGCGTTGCCGCCGCCGGCAGCCTGGGCATACTCATTCCCCCCAGCACCATTTTCATCATCTACGGCGTAATGACCGAGCAGTCCATCGGCAAGCTGTTTATCGCCGGCGTTCTACCCGGCATAATGCTGGCCGGGTTGTTTATCGTGGTGGTGGTCATCCTCTGCAAGCGTAAACCCAACCTAGCCCCCGGGGGAGCCCCCACCACCTTTAAGCAAAAGCTGTCGGGGCTGGCCGGGGTTATCGAGATGATGGTCCTCTTCGCCCTGGTCATCGGCGGGCTTTTCCTGGGCTGGTTCAGCCCCACCCAGGCGGGGGCAGCCGGTGCCGGCGGTGCCCTGATTATCGGGCTGGCCCGGCGGCAGCTGAACTGGAAAGGTTTCCTCTTCGCCGTCAAGGACACGCTGCGCATAACCTGCATGGTGATGATTATCGTCACCGGGGCCATTATCTTCGGGCATTTTATGGCCGTAGCCAAGCTGCCGCTGGTCTTATCGGAGTGGGTGGGGGGACTGCCGCTGCCGCCGATGGCTATCATGGGGGTAATCGTCCTGCTCTACCTGGTGGGGGGCTGTTTTATGGACGCCCTGGCCCTGATTACCCTTACCGTCCCCATCATCTATCCGTTGGTGCTAGCGCTGCACTTCGACCCCATCTGGTTCGGGGTGATCATCGTCCTGGTCACCGAGATGGGGGTCATCACGCCGCCGGTGGGACTCAACGTTTATGTCATCAAGGGGGTGGCCCCCGACGTGCCTTTGGAAAGAATCTTCAAGGGGATACTTCCCTTCTTAGCGGCGATAATCGTCGCCGTAATCATACTGATGGTCTTCCCCCAGATCGCCACCTTCCTGCCCGGTTTTGCCAGGTATTGAGCCTAGGCTCAACAGTTTCAAAAAGCAGATTGGCTTGGACTATTGAATTTCGATTTTGCCGATGATAAACTGAGGACTGGCAGGCATCCACACTATAATTTGCTTAGCTCAACTGCCTTCCGGGGGTGAAGTTCTAAATGACTATAGCCGATATGCTGGCTAGCAATGCCAGGATGTATCCCGGTGACAGCGCCCTTATTGAACTGAAACCGAGCCAGGGGCTGAGAAGAGAAATTAGCTGGGAAGAGTTTGACCAAAGGGTAAACAAGATAGCCAACGCCCTTATCGACCGCGGGATTAGGAAGGGCGATAAGGTAATACACTGGATGACAAACTCCATCAGCTGGCTGGAGGCATATTTCGGTATAGTCAGGACCGCGGCCTGGGCAGTCCCCCTTAACTTCAGGTTTACCAGCCAGGACCTGAAATACTGCGCTGACATAGCCGAAGCCAAGGCCATGATTCTAGGTGAGCAATTTATTGACCGGGTAGAGGCCGTCCGTTCCCAGATGCCTACTATTAAAAACTATATCCTCGTCGGGCAATCCCACCCCAAAGGTATGGAGGACTTTGAGCAGGTAATCAGTCAATCATCGCCGCAGCCGGTAGAAGTGACCCTGAAGGCAGAGGATGAGTGCGGGCTCTACTTCACCTCAGGAACCACCGGGGCCCCCAAACCAATACTGCTCACCCACGGCAATCTGGAGTGTGCCGCCATCACCGAGAACCGCCACCATTATCAGACTCATGATGATAACTTTATCCTTATTCCTCCCTTGTACCATACCGGAGCCAAGATGCACTGGTTCGGCAGCCTGATTGTTGGCGGTCGGGCTACGATACTAACGGAAATAAGCCCTCAATATATCTTCGAAGCTATACATCAGGAGAGGGGCACAATAGCGTGGCTGCTGGTACCTTGGGTTCAGGATATTCTTGTTGCCCTGGATAGAGGGGAACTGAGCAAAGAGGACTATGACCTGAGCTGCTGGCGTCTTATGCACACGGGGGCACAACCTATACCTCCCAGCCTGATTAGGCACTGGAAGCAGTACTTCCCCGATATGCAGTACGACAGCAGTTACGGCCTAAGCGAATCCACCGGACCAGGCTGCGTCCACCTTGGCATAGAGAACCAGCATAAGCTGGAAGCCACCGGCAAGCCTGGCTTTAACTGGAAGACCCGCATCATCAATGATAAGGGTCAAGATGTCATTAACGGGGAGGTCGGCGAGTTGCTGGTCAAGGGCAACGGCGTGATGAAGGAATACTATAAAAACCCGGAGAAGACAGCCGAGACCTTAAAAGACGGCTGGCTATATACCGGCGATATGGCTCGGCAGGATAGCGAGGGATTTATCTACGTCGTGGATAGAAAGAAGGACTTGGTCATCACCGGGGGCGAAAACATCTTTCCGGTAGAGATAGAAGAGGTCCTCCGTCGGCATTCAAGCATTTATGACGCCGGTGTAATCGGCATTCCCGATAAAAGGCTGGGGGAGATAGCTCTGGCCGTAATCGACCCCAAGCCGGGGGAGACATTGACTGAAGAAGAGGTAAATCAGTTCTGTGAACAGAACCTGCCCCGCTACAAGAGGCCGAGGCTTGTCGTATTTGATAAGGTACCAAGAAACCCCACCGGCAAGATAGAAAAGCCGCGGCTAAGACAGAAGTACGCCAGTTTAGGAGACCAAAGTTGAAACAATTAACTATTAGTTCCGATGCTCCCGGAGAAAGACTCTTTGCCCTCGGCAATGAGGCCATAGCCAGGGGAGCCATAGAGGCCGGGGTCCAGGTGGCGGCCGCCTACCCCGGGACCCCCTCCAGCGAGATAACGGAGACACTGGCCGGGGTGGCCAAAGAGGTGGACATGTATGTGGAGTGGTCGGTCAACGAGAAGGTGGCCTTTGAGGTTGCCCTGGCCGCCTCCATCTGCGGGGTGAGAGCCATGGCCTCCATGAAGCACGTGGGGGTAAATGTGGCCCACGACCCGCTGATGACCGCCAGCTATATCGGTGCCAATGGGGGGCTGGTGTTACTTTCCGCCGACGACCCCTGGGCGTGGAGCTCCCAGAACGAGCAGGACAACCGCTATATCGCCCTGCAGGGCTATATTCCCGTTCTTGAGCCTTCCTCGGTCCAGGAAGCCAAGGATATGATGGCCGAAGCCTTTGAGCTCTCCGAAAAGTTCCATCACCTTTTCATGCTCAGGTCGGTAACCAGGATAGGCCATGCCCGGAGCGATATTGTGCTGGGGAAAATATCGCGGGAAAGAAGAAAGGGGCAATTTATCAAAGACCGCACCCGGCTGGTCTATACCCCGCGTGAGGCTAGAATAAACAAACCTCTAATGCTGGAAAGGTTTGAGGCGATAAAGAAAGCCGTTAACAAACTAGCCTATAATCAGCTAAAACTAGCCGATGGCGCCAGGCTGGGTATTATCGCCTGTGGACTGTCATACAGCTACGCTCTGGAGGCGGTAAAGTGGCTGGGTATTGAGGACAGGGTCTCCATACTGAAGATTGGCACCCCCCACCCCCTCCCCGAGGAGCTGGTAATAAGATTATTAAAATCGGTAAAAGAAGTGCTGGTGGCAGAGGAGCTCGACCCCTTTGTCGAACTCCACGTCAAGGCTATGGTGGGGGAGGATAACCTGCCGGTTAAGATTCACGGCAAGGACCTGTTGCCCCGCATCGGGGAGCTATCCACCAGAAGGCTCACCGAGGCTGTGGCCAAGCTAACCAAAGCTAAAACCCCGCTAGATTTCGCCGGTATAGATAAGCTGGAACAGGAGACCGCCCCCCTGCTGCCCTGGCGCCCGCCCGCCCTCTGTCCCGGCTGCCCCCACCGCGCATCTCACTACGCCATCAGGATAGCCTCGCGAAGGGTGGCCAGGGATTATGGCCCGGGAGTAGAGTCCGTCTACCCCGGTGACATTGGCTGCTACGCCCTAGCCTACAACCCGCCGCAGGAGGCCTCGGATACCATTATCTGTATGGGGGGCAGCTTCGGCATCGCCAACGGGCTTTCCCACGTAATAGACGTACCTATAGTGGCCCACCTTGGCGACTCCACCTTCTTTCACTCCGGCATACCGCCACTGGTAAACGCCGTCTATAACAAGGCCAATATAACCATGGTGGTAATGGACAACTCGGCCACCTCTATGACCGGCTTCCAACCCCACCCCGGCACCGGCTACACCGCCATGGGCGAGGAGACGGTCAAGCTCAAGCCTGAGGAGATAGCCAAAGCCTGCGGGGTGGAGTTCGTGGAAGTCGTTGACCCCTTTGACCTCAAGCAGGCCGCCAGTGTTATAGAAAAGGCGATAAGGTTCCCCGGGCCGGCGGTGGTGGTCAGCCGGAGGCTCTGCACCATCATCGAGCAGCGGGAGAAGAGAAAGCGCCATGAAGAGACCATCCCCTACTATGTAGACCCGGAGAAGTGCAGTGAGAAGTGTAATTCCTGCATCGAGCTTCTGGGCTGTCCGGCCATAATAAAGGTAGGGGCCAAGGCGGTAATCGATAGCTCGCTTTGCACCGGCTGCGGCCTCTGTGCCCAGGTCTGCCCCTACCAAGCGATAGTACCGGAGAAAAGACAATGATGAGAGAATTTAATATATTAATCACCGGGGTTGGCGGGCAAGGGGTAATCCTTATGTCAGAGCTGCTGGGCAAGGCGGCCGTGGCCGATAAGTTGAACGTCAGGGGCTCGGAGATACTGGGGATGGCAGTGAGGGGCGGCTCGGTAACCAGCGCCATCAGGATAGGCGAAGATGTCTACGGCCCCCTTATCCCCACCGGCAAGTGCCACGCCCTGGTGGGTATGGAACCGTCGGAGACACTGAGAAATATCTCCTATCTCTCCAAGTCCAGCCTGGTTATAGTCAATACAGCGATAACCATCCCCTTCACCGTCTCCATAGGCGAGAGCAGCTACCCCAGCCCGGAGGAAATCCTAAAACAGCTGGATAAAGCCTCCGGTAAGATAGTCCAGCTGGATGCGGCTAAACTAGCTCAGGAAGCGGGAAACCACCTGGCCACTAACGTCGTAATGCTAGGGGCGTTATTCGGAACTGACCAGCTCCCTATAAAGATAGCCACCATAAAGGAGACCATAGAAGAGCGCTTCCCGGCCAAGCTGGCCCCGGTAAATATGAAGGCCTTTGACCTGGGCTACGAGGCCTGCCGGCAGGCTGTGAGATAGCTACCTTGATGCGTTAAAAGAGTTTCCTTCTTCAGATTAAGCAGACAAGGGTTGAAAAGGGATAAAGAATGGTTATAACCGAATTTCTTGACCTATCAGCCCTCCTGGTCCCCGAAAGGACGGCCATCGCCTTTGAGGGCGGGCGCCACAGCTACGCCGAGCTCAAGGAGAGGGTAAACCGCCTGGCCGATTCGCTGCACAGGTTAGGCCTGGCCAAGGGAGACCGGGTAGCCATCCTTGAAGTCAACTGCAACCAGTATGTGGAGGCCTGCTTAGCCACAGTAAAGGCGGGGGGTATCTTCGTCCCCTTGAACTTCCGCATCAGGCAGGACGAGCTGATATACCTGGTGCAAACAGCCGAGCCTAAAGTTCTCTTTGTCGGCAGCCGCTACGCTGACATGGTGCATAGCGTGCGTTCTCAGCTGCCCTCGGTGGAGCAGGCTATCGTTATCGGCGGTAGCTATCAGGGGATGAAAAGCTACGACGAGCTTATCGCCGGCGGTTCGCCGGAGGAAAAGACCTACTTTGAGCTAAAAGATGATGACATTGCCGTGCTTATCTTCACCGCCGGGACTACCGGCCTTCCCAAGGGAGTGCCCCAGGACCATAACGCCTACAGCTCCTATGTGCTGAGCAATGTTGACCCCCCTGATATGGAAGCCCCCCCGGAGACCAACGTCCTGGTTATGCCCCTCTATCATGTGGCCGGGATGCAGGCCTTGATGGCGGCTATCTACGGCGGGCGCACCATCGCCCTGATGCGGCAGTTCGACGAGAAGGAGTGGTTCGAGACGGTGCAGCGGGAGAAGGCCACCCGAGTGATGGTGGTGCCGACCATGCTCAAAAGAATCGTAGAATACCCCGACTTCGATAAATACGACCTTTCCAGCATCAGGGTGATAACCTATGGCGCCGCCGCCTGTCCCTATGAGGTGCTCAAAAAAACAATCGAGCGCTTCCCGGGGCGGGCGCTAATCAACGCCTTCGGCGGCACTGAGACCTCTTCAACAATCGCGGCACTGAGGGCCGAAGACCAGGTAATCACCGGCAAAGAGTCAGAGGTAGAGAGGGAAAAGAAGCTGAAGCGGCTGGCGACGTCTATCGGCCTGCCCCTGGAGGATGTGGAAATTCAGGTCAGGGACGAGGAGGGCAGAGACCTTCCCCCCGGTCAGATGGGTGAGATAGTGGTGCGGGGCTCCAGGATAATGAAGGGCTACTGGCGGGACGAAGAAAGAACCCAGAAGGCCTTTACCGCCGATGGCTGGTACCGCACCGGCGACCTGGGCTATAAGGACGAAGAGGGCTATATCTACCTTAGCGGGCGCGCCGACGACGTCATCGTCCGCGGCGGCGAGAATATCGGCCCCGACGAGGTGGAAAGCGTCCTTTCCACCCACCCCAAGGTCGAAGAGGCGGCCGTAATCGGCGTCAAGGACGAGGAGTGGGGGCAGCAGGTCAGAGCTATTGTCCTGCTCAAAAAGGGCGAAACCGCCAGCGAGGCGGAGATTATCGACTTTTGCCGTCCCCGGCTGGCCGGCTTCAAGCGCCCCACCTCGGTAGTCTTTGTCAGCCAGGAACTGCCTAAGACCGCCACCGGCAAGGTTCTGAGAAGAACACTCCGCCAGAAATACGGGCAGGCTTAGGCGAAAATTATCGTGCCTACAATGTTAGATGTGCAAGTCCAGGATGGGCGGTGGTGGGCGGTACAGGACTTGATCCCTGGGGGGCTGGGGGTGAAGGCGGTAAGGGACAAGTCCGGGAGGGGTTGGGTGGTGGGCGGTACCTTACGATAGGTAGAACCTTCGAGTTGATCTTCAATCTGCGAACATAGTGACAACACCAAAGCCTTTTTTAAGCGCTATTACCAGTCAACTATTGGACTACTGCATTAAGTCCAACGCCTGTCAACATCTATAATTTCTTAATATATAGCCTATATAGCCTGAGATCCTATAAGGCGCCTTTGTCGTGAGGTGTGGTGGGATTTTTATATATAAGAGTTTCTTATATATAGGGGGGTGGGGGGGGTCGCATTTCGGTAGATTGTTTCCTAGTTGAACAAATAGATGAAATGTTACCTTTTGGCTTGTATTTTTCCCCCAATTCCTGTATCCTTATCGAAAAGAATAGATGACCTGGGGGTGCCCGAGCTGGAGCTCGGGTTAACGGAGAGCAAGTCGGTGAAAATCCGACGCAGTCCCGCCTACTGTGACTGATAGGGTTCTATCAGAAGCCAGGACGCCGAACCTCTGGGCATCCTTTAGACCTCCGCGGTGAAAGGGGGTGGGATAATGCACAGAGTGTGCTAGGAATCCCCCTTACCTGTAAGGAGAGGGGGATTTAATTTTGCCCAAAAATAGAAATAAACAATAGGAGATAGATACTTTAATGAAAATGAAGCTATGGGGCGTTTTGGTTGTTCTATTAAGCCTGTTAGTTAGTATGACTGTCGGCTGCCAAGCCGAATTTACGCCGGGAACCTATACCGATGACATGGGCCGGGAGGTAACTATAAACGAGATTCCGCAGAGGATTGTATCTCATGTGCCCAGCATCACCGAGATGCTTTTTGCTCTTGGCGTGGGGGAAAGGGTGGTTGGAGTCAGCGACTATTGCGACTACCCTGAGGAGGCGAAGTCAAAAACCAGCGTCGGCAATTACTTTAACCCCTCCATTGAAAATATCGTGGCTCTAGAGCCGGACCTGGTTCTGACCGATGGGCACAGCGAAGGCATCATTCAGCTTGATGAACTGGAACCGCCAATTAACTATCTGGTTATAGACCCCACGGACATTGACGGCGTTTTTGCCGACCTCGAATTACTGGGTAGGGTTACCGGTAGCGAGGGGGAAGCTGAGGAGCTCATTGAAAGTATGCGAGATAGCATTGCTAATGTTACGGCTCTGGTGGCAAGGGCTCCTCGGCCCAAGGTTCTGTATATAATTGATGCCACCGAGCTAACTTTCCCTTGGACAGGCGGTCACGGCTCATTTATTGATGCCTTTATCACCATAGCCGGTGGGGAAAATATTGCCGCCGGGGCTGAGGGTGCCTGGGTACAGCTAAGCATTGAGGAAATAGTCAATGCCGACCCCGAGATTATCGTCCTCCCGGCCAAGCATGGGACGGCGTTCACCTCGCCGGAAACGCTGATGGAACACCCGGTTTGGCAGGAAACGACGGCGGTCAAGGAAGGCAAAATCTTTATCATTGATGACGACCTTGTCAGCCGCTCTGGACCGAGAATCGTTCAGGGTCTGGAAGAGCTGGCTAGAATCATTCATCCTGAGCTATTTGATTAAGGGTGACAGAATGGCAGGACTTTTAGATACCATCGCCATGATAAAGCCCCTGGATAGGGGGGCAATGGCTGAAGCACGCTCCAGGCAGGATACGTTGACCAAGCCGCCGGGTAGCTTGGGCAGGCTAGAGGAATTATCTATTAGGCTGGCGGGCATCCAGGGCAAGTCCATACCTCAAATCAGGCACAAGGCAGTTATCACTATGGCTGGCGACCACGGGGTGGTGGTGGAGGGGGTGGGCAACTGGCCTCAGGAGGTAACGGCTCAGATGGTCTATAATTTTCTCCAGGGAGTGGCGGGAATAAATGTACTTGCCCGCCAGGCCGGAGCCAGGGTGGTGGTGGTTGATATGGGGGTGGCGGCTGAACTAAAAAATCACCCTCAGCTCATAGTCAAGAAGATTGCCCCTGGCACCCGGAATATGTGTCTAGGGCCGGCGATGACCCTGGAACAGGCAGCGAGAGCCGTAGAGTCGGGGATTGAGGTGGTGGCGGCGGAGCTGGCCAAGGGTCTGGATATCGTTGGCACCGGTGATATGGGTATCGGCAATACTACTGCCAGCAGTGCTATCTGTGCGGTTATGACCGGTGAGCCGGTGGCTGAGGTCACCGGCAGGGGCACCGGTATATCCGATGAGCAGCTGGCACACAAAATAGAAGTGGTGAAGAGGGCTCTTGAGGTTAATCAACCCGACCGACAAAAACCTCTGGAGGTGTTGGCTAAGGTAGGGGGCTTTGAGATTGGCGGGCTGGTGGGGGTGATGCTGGCAGCGGCGGCTCACCATATTCCGGTGGTTATTGATGGTTTTATCTCCGGGGCGGCGGCGCTCATCGCTACGGCGCTGGCACCGAGACTTCTAGATTTCCTTATCGCCGCCCATGTCTCGGCAGAGGCGGGGCATAAACGGCTGCTTAAACATCTGGGGCTTAAACCGTTATTGGATTTGGAGATGCGTCTGGGTGAGGGTACGGGCGCCGCCTTGGGAATATTTCTGGCTGAAGCCGCCGCCAAGATTCTGGCCGAGATGTCCACCTTCGACGAGGCCGGCGTCTCCGATAAAGCTGAGGAGGAGAAATAAAGATTGGGATTCTGGATAGCGTTGCAGTTTTTAACCATCATCCCCTCCCCCTTCCGCCGTCAGCCCGGGCCGCGCCAGCTGGCGTCGTCGCTGAGCTATTTCCCCGTCGTGGCCATCATCGTCGGCGGTATCATTTACCTGGCTAACTGGGGACTGGCGGCGGTCTTCTCCCCGATGCTGGCCGCCGCCCTGACCTTGGTCGTGTGGGTCCTGCTCAGTGGTGCCCTGCACCTTGACGGGCTGGTAGATAGCTGCGACGGACTGGGCGGCGGCACCCCCGCCCGAAGGCTGGAGATAATGGCCGACAGCCACGTGGGGGCCTACGGCATTATCAGCGTCTGTATAGTGCTGCTCATAAAATACGCCGCTCTCGTTTCACTACCGGCAACATGGAGGCTGGAAGCCCTCTTGCTGACACCGATGCTGGGCGTTTGGGGGATGGTCTTGGCCATCTTCCTCTTCCCCTACGCCCGCAAGGAAGGGCTGGGGCGGCATTTCAAGGCAGGCGCCAACGGCTGGAGGTTCGCCTTGGTCACCCTGCTGACGCTGGCGGCTGCCGTCGGGCTGGCGCGGTGGCCTGGGGTGATACTAATGGCCATAACCGGGCTTATTGCCCTGGGCATGGGGTACTTTTTTAAGCTTCGTCTAAGGGGGCTTACCGGTGATGTCTACGGGGCAATCAAGGAGGCCGGCGAGGCGATAGTTTTAGCCCTGTTTCCGGTGATACTAAACCTCGGCTGAGGAGATATTTTTGATGAGATTGATTTTAGCCCGACACGGCGAAACAGACTATAACCGCGAGTGGCGCTTCCAGGGGCACAGCGACCTGGGGCTTAACCGGGTGGGACGGTGGCAGGCGGGAAGGCTGCGCAAGCGCCTTTACCGGGAGCCGATAGCTGTAATCTATACCAGTAATCTTAAGCGGGCGGTAGAAACCGCCGAAATCATCGCCCAGGGGCGTGGTCTTCGGATAGTGACTAGTGAAAACCTGGCTGAAATCGATTTCGGCAAGTTCGAAGGCCTGACCCATGATGAGATAGTCAAGAGCTATCCGGACTGGGAGCCGAGCGATTTCAGCTTCACCGCCTACGGAGGGGAAAGCCTGGAACAGCTTGCCCGGCGGATAAGGGCTTTTGCCAAAGAACTCCGCAGCGGTAACCCCGCCGATGCTAACATTCTGATAGTAGCTCATTCCGGCTCTCTGTGTGTTCTGCTTTGTTTGCTGCTGGGAATAGATATCGAGAGCTGGTGGCGCTTTCGCTTCGCACCGGCATCGCTGACAATAGTCGAGGATGTCGAGCGGGAGCCAGTGCTGACCCTGCTCAACGACGTCTCGCATCTGAAAATACCGGGAGCGAGCAGAAAGGGAAACCCAGGATGAAAAGCATTTTAATAACCGGCGGCGCCCGTAGCGGTAAGAGCCGGTTCGCTCAGCAGCTGGCCGCTGAAGCTGGCGGTCGGGTTCTATTCATAGCCACGGCTGAGGCTAAAGACGAGGACATGCGTCTCCGTATCGAGGCACACCGGGAGTCCCGCCCGGCAGGCTGGAAAACCCTGGAAGCGCCGCTCGAAATCAGTGGCATAATCAGCCAGCATGCAAGAGAGGCAGAAATAGTGGTCATCGATTGCATCACCATGCTGGTAGCCAATATTCTGCTCCAGAGCAGGGGTGACACACCCGCCGAAGAGTTAGCCTTAAAAGAGATTCAAGCCATCGTTGACCAGATGGACAAGCTGGAGGCGACCTTCATCATGGTAACCAATGAGGTGGGGTTGGGAGTCGTGCCCGACAACGAACTGGGCAGACGCTATAGAGACTACCTGGGCCGAGCTAATCAGATTCTGACCCAGCACGCCGACGAAGTGTATTTAATGGTGGCAGGCATACCGATGAGACTGAAGTAAAAGTACGAAAGCGGTGCTAAATATTAGTCTCCTAAAGCCATATCCCACGACTATATTATATCGCACACAGCGAATGCTCCGACCTCTATCTAGGTAGTTAATGTCTGCACAAAATGACGGAATGTTCAGTTGTAGGACGTATTTCATCATGGCAATTTGGGGGAGACCTCGGCAACCATTACCCATACCCCTTTTCTGCCACAGATTAGGCTGAGGAATATAACCAGTCAGCTCAAG
>Ga0172364_10003798_pt1 | contig 12070 bp, 8 predicted proteins | sample LakKivSesite10cm_FD_114545 | JGI IMG/M metagenome (GOLD analysis project Ga0172364, IMG submission 114545) | Sediment microbial communities from Lake Kivu, Rwanda - Sediment site 10cm | ecosystem: Environmental > Aquatic > Freshwater > Lake > Sediment | place: Rwanda: Western Province, Lake Kivu... | reverse complement strand
GAGCTGGCGCGGTCCCTCCAGGAGTCGATATCCGCTTCCGGTGGGGAGATTCCGCCCGAGCTGCTGGCCCTCCTGGGCGGGCTCGCAGGCGGCATGCTGGAGAGCGGCGTACAGGTATCGCCGGAAGGCCTCAACAGTGGAAATACCCTTTCCCCTGAGGGGGGACATGAGGCGCTGGAGGTGCCGCTGTTCAAGGTGTGGGGCGCGCGCTACACCGGTTATCTACGCCAGACGGTGGCCGATACCTACGACGGCAGGGTGTGGAGAGACAGCGACCCCGCTTCCCATCGTCTGTACGAGGGAGGGGGCTTGGTGTCTGTGCCGGGCGCAGCCTCTTTCCAGGCCGAGGTGGAGATAGCCTTGGAGCCCATCGTGCCTTTCGCGGCCGGAAACCTCTTCACTTCCCTCTACCCCGACAGCATCGAGTTCCCCGGCGAGGTGTTCTACGACCCCGAGGAGCTCACCTTCCGCAGTGGGGTGGGGATGGGTGCCGGTTATAGCTGGCGGTCAGTCGTCCTTTCCTTCCCCGGCGAGGTGCTGACAAGCGCAGAGGTCCCGCACGATGCGCGCTACCTCCAGATACCTTACGGCCTCTCTCCCGCGATCGGGGAGCTGGCCGGAGAGGTTACGCGGGGCATCTCCAGCCCCTACGAGAAGGCGGTTGCCATAGAGGAGTATCTCAAGTCGAACTACACCTACGACTTCGATTACGAGAACGCACCGGCAGACGTGGAGCCTACCTACTGGTTCCTCTTCCAGGAGAAGAGGGGGACGTGTGCCAATTTCGCCAACGCCTTTGTCATCCTGGCCCGCTCCGTGGGCATTCCGGCCAGGCCTGTAGCTGGTTTCGCCGTGGCCGCCTCCGCCCAGGAGCAGGTGGTGACGGCAGCGCAGGCCCACCAGTGGGCGGAGGTCCTGTTCGATGGCCTGGGCTGGGTAACGTTCGAGTCCACTCCCGCAGGCGGCCCCTCGGACCGGGCGCCGCCCTCCACCGACCCCATTCCCTGGCCGACGCCGACCCTGGAGCCTACGCCCGGGCCGACATCCCCGCCACTCGTGCCAACGGTTATCGAGGTGGCGGAGTTTGGCGACGAGGCCTGGATAGGGGAGCCTTTCACCGTCCACGGCTGGGTCACCACCAAACAGGGTGAACCCGTGGACCAGATGGACGTGGAGGTGTACCTGAACACCGCCAAGAAGCCCGGCGGCACCATCATAGGCCAGGGCGTCGCGCGATTGGGGGAGTTTAGCGTCCAGGCCACGATACAGCCAGGCCTGCCTGTAGGCGTTTACCAGGTCATGGCCAGGGCGATACCCAACCAGCGTTATGACGGCTCGTGGAGCGACCCGCCTTTGACCGTGATGGCCCCGACGGCCATCGAGGTCGAGCCGCCTTCGGCAGCCCTGGTGGGTGAACCCGTGACTATACGGGGTGTGTTACGGGAGGAGGTCTCAGCCACGCCCCTCGTCGGTCATACCATCGTGATGGCAGAGGCGGGGAAGCCCATCGCCACCATGCAGACGGACAACGGGGGCCGCTTCGAGTTCAAGGTCACATCCCATATCCGGGGAGCTGAGCAATACGAGGTCCGCTTCGAGGGCACGCAGTTCTACGCTGCCTCCAGCTCCGCGGTAGCGCTGGAATACCGTGAGCCCACCCGGCTCATCTGCGAGTTTCCCGGTGAGGCTGTTCTAGGTGGTCTGATAGCTATCGAGGGGGTGCTTCTCGATGGGGAGGGGGGCCCGCTTCCCGGCCTCGGCCTCAGCCTCGGGGTGGCCAGCAACCCTCAGACGGCGGGGGCCGTCACCGATGCGGAAGGCCGCTTCAGCGGCAGCATAGCGCCCCAGGAAGCGGGCGATCAACGAGCATACGTGAGGTTTCCGACCCAGGACTACTATGCGCCCTCTTCTGCCGAAGGGATGGTCCGGGTCGTCTCATCCACGTCAATGGAGCTGTACCTCGATGACCGCGCCGTAGTAGACCAGCCCTATCCTCTGCGGGGGGTGGTCTTCGATGCGCTGGACAACCCGGTGTCTACGGGGAAGGTGGCGCTGGTGTCAGGGGCCCAGCCCCTGGGGGACGTCAGCCTCGATGGGTCAGAGGGGTTCCTCGTGCCGTACAGTTTCCCCGAAAGGGGCCGCTGGCCGGTGCGGGCCCAGTACTCCGGCCCGGAGTTCTATGACCAGGCCGAGGCGGCCGCTGAGCTGGAGGTCTTCGTCCCCACGAAGGTCTCGCTGGCTCTCCCCTCCGGCGTGGGGGCTCGGGAGCAGGTGGTGCTGGCCGGCGTGCTGACCGATGACAAGGGCACAGGGCTGGGAGGGCAGGAGGTGCGTATCCAGATAGGTACAGGTGACAGCGCGGACGCTCGAACGGTGACTACCGACGCCCAGGGCGGGTTTTCAACGGGGTACGCCTTCTCCCAGCCGGGTAAATACGATATCGAGGCCTCCTTCGCCGGTTCTGGGCTTCTCCTCCCCTCTACTGCCTCGGACACCCTGGAGGTGCAGCAGGTGTCGCTGAAGCCTCTGGGCGAGTCGGTCCTGGCGCGCGGTGAGTCCAATGTCCTGATCGGCGAGGTGCTGCTGGGCGGGCAACCTCTCCAGGGGGTCACGGTTGACGCGTTGCTGGATGGCGCTCCTGTAGGCAGCGCCCAGACGGATATGCAGGGCCGGTTCCAAATAGACTACGCGCCGCCGAAAACCACCTCCTTGGGCACCCACGGCCTGGAGTACCGGGCGGCCCGCTATGAGAGCGTTACAAGCCTTGACATCGAGGTGAAGGCGCGGACCCAGCTCTCCGTCTTCGCCCTGGACCGGGTCAGGGCAGGTAGTGGGCTCCGCTTGAAGGCGTTGCTGCTGGACGACCTGGGCACGCCGCTGCGCGGCGAGGTCGTTCTGGTCGAGGGCTTCGATAGCTCCGCCCGGACCGATGCCGAGGGCGTTGCGGAGTGGGGCCTCTCCTTCCCGCGTGAGGCTGAGCCGGGGCCGAGGGCGCTCCTGGTGGTGTACGCCGGGCGCGACGGACTCATGGAGGCACAGGTGGAGCACGCTATCCAGGTTCTTCCGCCGACAGTCCCCTGGGGGCTGATCGCGTCTATTGCAGGGGGGTCTCTGGCCGGCGTGGCCGGTGCTGGCGCTCTCGGGTACATGGGCTACCGAAACCGGGGGAGGCTGCGTTTCCTCGTTGGGTGGTTCCAGGCCGTGGTGGCCTTCTTGAGGGAGGCCCTGCGCCGGCTCCGGGCGCGTGTGCTGCGGGCCTTACGCCGGGTACGCTTGCGCCGGCTCCTCTCGCTGTTTCCGTCGAGGCCGCAGTGGCGTGGTGGTTTCCGACGGCCCGCAGCCCTGTTTGAAGGGGTCATAGGTTGGCTTATCTCCCTTCTGCGCCGTTTGCCTCGCCCGCCTGAGCGTCGGCAGGTCGCCGACAGGCAACCGGCGACGGGCGCGGAAGCGAAAGCGGCGGAGGTGGCCGAGGCTATGCCCGCGAAGGACAGCGCTGTGCGCGATAGACGTCGGGAGCAGCGTGCGCAGCGCAGCAGGATCGAGGAGCCCCGCTTCCCACAGGTCCACCCTCCATTTCCCGATGTGTGGGGCGTCGGTTACCCGTTCGAGGTGGCGTCCCGCCTGGTGGGAGATGACGGAAGCGCCATCAGGGATGCTCCTGTGAGTTGTGAGGTGGACGGGTCTACGGCGCAGAGCGCCAGGACAGACGATGACGGCGGGATGACGTTTCGGTTGCGGTTTGGCACGCCCGGGGAGTACGTCTTAACGGTTGTCTTCGAGGGAAGCGAGGAGTTCAGGCCGGCCAGCGCCCGGAGGAGCCTTCGCGTCGTGGACTACCGCGAGGAGGTGGTCCGGCTTTATCACGCCTTCCTGGAGAGGATGAGGGAAAACGGGGTGGAGATATCCAGGGAGGCGACGCCTAGGGAGGCCCAGGAGGTTCTGCGGCGTGGCGGGACGGATGAGGAGACGCTGGAAAGCCTCACATGGTGCTTCGAGGAGGCCGACTACAGCACCCATGAGGTCGCTCGAAAACACTACGAGGAGGCGTATCTGGCACATTTGCGCCTGATGGAGGGGAGAGGCCCGTGATTGCGCTGGCTGTACGGGTCGTCATCCTGTTGTTCGTGGGGGTGGGAGTCCTTCTGCTGGTCGGTGCGCCGGGCGCGCTGAACGGCTGGCTTGGGGTGGACCTGGGATTCCTGCTGGCGCCCATCCTCCTGTTCGTGGGCTTGCAGCTGGCCGCCCTGATCGTACAGCGCCTGCATTCGGAGCGGTTCGCCTTCATCGGGTGGCTCGTGGGAGTCAGCGGATGGGTCTGGCTGGTCTTCTACGTCGTGGACAGCCTGCCCTCGGTTTCCGGCCATCTGTCGGGGAGCTCGGCACTGCCTTCCCTGATGCGGGACGTGCTCAGCTCGGTTGCCGAGTCCCTGGCTTACCCCCGCGCACGTGCCCTGGCGTTTATCGTCGCCGGGCTGGCGGGCCTTGGCCTCATCCGCAGGGGGGTGCGCCGTACGCCTCTCGTCGGGCCGGCGGCCGTCAGGGTAGTGCTGGAGTGTCTGCGCTCCGTCCTCTGGTTTGGCGTCCTCCTCGCCCTGCTGGCGAGAGGGTGGCTCCTCGATTCGGTGTTCGGGCTCGACCTCTCCTCGCTTGTACCCCCCATCGGGGCGGCGCTGTTCCTCAGGGCCGCGGGCAGGGTTATCGGCGTGCTGCGCCCGGGCCGGAGGGGGGATGTCGTCGCCTCCCTGCTGGGGACCATCTCCAGCGTCCTGGTGGCAGGGTGGGTGCTCTACTATCTCCCGACACTGGCCCATCGCCTGGGCGAAAGCAGGCCTTTCCCCGATGGGCTGGGCGGCCTCACTGGCTTCCTGGACAGGATATGGCACTGGAGCTACGCTGTTGGAGGGGTCTGTCTTGTAGCCGATGCGGGGCTGCGCCGGGTGTTTGCCCTGTGGGACGTGGCGAAGGCGCCTCGATGGATCGGGCTCACCGCCCCGGCGGTGCGCGCCGCTCTGATACTGGTAGTTGGCATGGTGCTCCGCACCCTGTTCCACTCCCTGAGTTCAACGTGGGGTCCCGCCGAAGGGCTATCTCAGGTGGTGCTGTGGGGCACGGCAGCCGTGGTGACGTCCTCTCTCCTCGCCTACTTTCGGGACTTCCAGCATCCCCTCGTCTCCGGGTTTGCCAGGTGGGCCAGCGGCTCCCAGGCCAAGAGCTTCATACTGGGGGGCCTGATAGGCACCTACTTTGCCTTTGTGCGGCCGGTATTGTTCGATGCGTTTCACTATGCCTCCTTTCTCGAGTGGTTCATCATCGCCGTAGTGGCGTGGCGTCTCCTGGTCGTGGTCCGGGAGGAGAGTGGGCGGGTGTACACCTGGCAGGTCCGGGAGCTGGCCTATAGGCGGTGGAGAAAGCACAGGCAGGAGATAGGCGCCAGAGAAGACCTGGAGCTCTCTAGCATCCAGGAGGTGATGCGTGGGTTCATCACCGAAGGCATCAAGGGTGAGCTCGTGGTGCTGGTGGTATCCGCCCTCATGGCGAGGGGGATTGTCCGCTCCAGCGTGGCGGATCTGGCGCACAGGCTGGTGGAGTACCAGGACCGTCCGGTCCCCTACCTCGCGTTGCCCTGGCAGCGGCGGCGCACCATACAGCGCAACCACGAGGCCCGCCGTGCCCTGTTGGAGGAGACCATTCGTCTCCTGGAATTACCCCAGGACGATCTGGATGAGATACTGACGAGTCAAGGAGCTTTGAGATGACTCCAGAAGAGCTGGCCCAGGCGAGCGCCAAGTGCAGGCTTATCGTGGACCGCATAGGGGAGGTGTTTGTGGGGAACAGAGTCCTGCTGGAGAAGCTGCTGGCTGCGGCGCTCGCCGACGGCCATGTGCTGTTCGAGGACGTTCCCGGCCTCGGCAAGACGCTCCTGGTGAAGGTGTGTGCCCATGTCCTGGGGTGCGACTATAGCCGTGTCCAGTTCACGCCCGACCAGCTCCCCTCGGACATCATCGGCACCAACGTCTGGCGGCAGCAGAGCGGGACGTTCGAACTGGTGAAGGGGCCGGTATTCACCAACGTCCTCCTCGCCGACGAGATCAACCGCTCGCCGCCCAAGACCCAGGCCGCCCTCCTCGAATGCATGGAGGAGCGCCAGGTGACCATCGAGGGCAAGAGCATGGTGCTGGAGCGCCCTTTCATCGTGCTTGCCACCCAGAACCCCATCGAGCAGGAGGGCACCTACCCCTTGCCAGAGGCGCAGATGGACCGCTTCATGTTTCGCCTCTCCACGGGCTACGCCGCTACCACTGAGCAGGAGAGCCTGATACTGAGCCGCCGCATACAGTGGAGAAAGGATGACCCCTCCGACGAGGTCCAACCTGTTGTGAGCAGGGAGGAGTTCGTGGAGCTTCAGCGGCTCGTGGAAAACGAGATCTACATAGACCAGAGCATCCTGGACTACATCAGCCGGATGGTCAGGGCCACGAGGGAGCACCCCAAGGTGGAGGTCGGTTCCAGCCCCCGCGGTGGACTCGCCATGTTGAGGGCCTCCCGCTCCCTGGCCTTGATACGTGGCCGCGACTTTGTCACGCCCGACGATGTGAAAGCGATAGCCGTGGATATACTGAGCCATCGCGTGATCCTGAACATCGAGGACTCGCTGGAAGGGGTGAGGGAGGAGGACGTGGTGCAGGAGGTGGTCAGCGCGGCGCCCGCGCCCACCGAATTCCACCCCAGGAAGTGATATGGCCACTCGTTTTGTGTTGTCGCTGGCCCTCGTGGTAGCGGTCCTGGTCTCTCTGGGGCTGGCGCTGGGCAATCCGCTCGTTCTGTACACGGCGCTCGTCCCCATCGCCTTCCTGCTACTGGGCCTGGCGGCGCGGCCTCCCGGGGCACCATCGGTGGTCCGGACGCTCCCCGCACGCAGCTTGTGGGTCAGGGAGGTGTTGGAGGTGCAGTGGGAGGTGAGGCTCGGGCACGGCCCGTGCGCCGCTATCCTCTCCGACCCCCTTCCCCCGGAGCTTGCCCTGGTGGAGGGCAACAACCTTCACCTCTTCTGCAAGGGGTTCCGCCCGGCGACGTTCCGTTGCAGCTACAAGGTGAGGTGCACCAAGCGGGGTGCGTACTCGTTGCCAGGCACCCAGTGGCACATACGGGACCTGCTGGGCCTCTTCCACCCGCGAGAGGGCGTGGAGGAGAATGCTGAGGAGATCAGGGTGCGGCCCCGCATACTGCGTGTACGCAGGCTTCGCCCGCTGCGTGCCAGGGCGGCGACACCCCATCCCGAGGCAGACATAGCCCGCCTGGGGATGCCCACCACCGAGTTCCAGGAGATAAGACACTACTCGGTGGGCGACCCGGTGCGGCTGATCAACTGGAAGGCCACCGCCAGGGTCGCAGCGTTTCCGGGGGCCGTGCCCATGATAAACGAGTACGAGCCAGAAGGGCGGAAGGGGGTCTGGCTCTTCGTGGACGCCTCGCGGAAGATGGAGGTGGGGACAAGCATAGAGAACGCCCTGGAGTGGGCGGTGGAGGCGGCGAGCGGCATCTCATACTACTTCCTGCAACGCGGCTACCGGGTAGGCAGTTGCTTCTACAATTGCGATACGGAGGAACCGCGGCTTCTCTACCCCGACACGGGGAAGCGCCAGTATTTCGTCATATCGCGGGAGTTGACGGAGCTGAGGCCCGGAGCTTCCGTGGAGAACCTGCGGGCGGCGGTAGAGGTCTCCAAGGCCTATCTCCTTCGCCACAAACCCCTCTCCATCGTGATCACGCGGCTGGACAGCTTCCCCGAGAGGCCCCTGGTTGAGGGGGTGCGCCGCCTCGTTCAGCTCTCATCCAGGAGGGGGAGGAAGCGCCCCGCCATCATCATCGTGGGGATAAACGGCTATTTCGTCGCCCCTGAGACGGGTGACTACCACAAGGAGGCCGTTCAGGTGACCAGGATACGGACCAGGTCTGTAGTCCGCTGGCTGCACCGGGTGGGTGCCAGGGTCATGGAATGGAACCCCATGGAGGAGAGCCTGACACAGGCCCTGATGCGAAAGGCGCAACTCCCATGAACGCCGCTCTCGTCATATCGGCTCTCAGGACGGTGGCCGCTGCGGGGGTAGGGCTGCTGGCCGCCGCTCTCTTCCTCGAAGGCCCTGTTGGCCTGGCGCTGACATCGCTGGGGCTGTTTCTGGACCCTGTGTGGATACGCGTGTTGCTGCTCCTTGGCGTTTCGACGGTGGCGGTCGCCTCGTCCCTGTGCGAAAGCCCCCGTCCCTTCCTCGTCTTCGCCGTCATTGCCGTCCTCCTGGTGGTCCCCTCGGCCTACTCCTTCAGCTCCATAGACTGGGTAGGGCTCTTCGTCGGCGGCAGTCCAATTGACAGGCCATCCTCATCTCAAGTCATCGTTTCCCTTGAGCTCGTGCTTCTCACCCTCTGCCTTCTGGCCGTCTTCTACCTTAGCTGGCTACGAGGTCTGGCGCAGGAGGGCGAGGAGCAGGGCGTGGATGCCCGCGAGCTGAACTCGCTCACATCGTTGAGCTTGAGGTCCCTGGGGTTGTTCTCCGGCGCGGCAGGCGGCCTAGGCCTGGCCGTGGCGCTGCTGGCAGATAACGCGATGAAACCGTTCCTTGACCTGATGAGCACCAGGCCCCTGGCCGTGCCGATACTGGGCCTGGGCGCTTCGCTGGCCCTTGCCGTGGGGCTTTTCCTCGGGCTCTCACAGGGGACGGAGAAACGGTGAGGGCGCTTTCATCAGGCATGTCTGCGCTCCCCGGTTGATGTTGATGAGGCCATAAGCGTTTACCTTGGACGGGAATCGGCCCTTGAATTCGTCCCCTCTGCTCTTGACTTTGCCCGTGCGGTGTGCTAGCTTCTGCATATCTAGATAGGCTTGTCTAGTGCGTTATTCGGTTTTCTGGATAGGACGAATCTAGCAGGAGGAGGATGCACATGCGAAAAGCCATTCCCTTAATCCTGGTACTTGCGTTGCTGTTCGTGTTCGCCTGCGCCAAGGCGACGCCAACGCCAACCCCCAGACCCACAGCCACGCCCACAGCGACTCCGACGGCGACTCCAACGCCGACCCCGGCCCCTGGCGTGCCGACGGCGACGCCTACGCCCACCACGAGGCCGACGGCGACGCCTACGCCCACCAAGGCACCTATCACGGCCCCCGAGCCGAAGAACCCCAGGGGGACGGTTACCGCGGCGATAACCGACATTGGACCTGGAGTCGGCGTGGGAAGTGCCCAGGCACCCGTCGAGGGGATACATGACTTCGGAATCGGCGACTGCCTGTTCGGCTCCGATGAGACCAGCTTCGAGGTGCCGCAGATCGCCACCGGCTACGAGCTGGCCGATGACCTGTCCTACGTGGACATCCACATCAGGTCCGGCGTCATGTTCCACAAGGGCTTCGGCGAGGAGACCGCCGAGGACTGGGTGTACACCATGAACGATGCCAACGCCACCACCAACCCCACCAGCATCCACGGCCAGGCGGGCGACTTCGCCGCCCTGTTCCTGGAGGCGCAGCTGATCGACAAGTACACCTTCCGCCTCCCCTTCGCGAGCTACGACCTGCGCTGGCTCGGCAACTTCCTCAACGACGCCGCCCAGGCCACAAACTGCTTCTCCAAGAGGGTGCTCGATGAGAAGGGCGAGGACTGGATGATGGAGAACATCATAGCCGACGGCCCCTTCCAGGTGATCGAGTGGGTACGGGACGACCACATCTATCTGGAGAAGAGGCCCGACGGCCACTGGCGAAAGGAGGCCGGGCTGGACAAGCTCACCTTCCTGGAGGTGCCCGAGGAGTCCACCCGCATCGCCATGCTCAAGACGGGCGAGGCAGATATCATGCGGCCCACCACCAAATCGGTCAAGGCCCTGGTAGATGCAGGGTTTGTTGCCGTTAACCCGGAAGGGTATTACCGGGTCAACAACCTGATGTTCCACGGCAACTACTGGGAGACCAACCACGCCATCACCGGCGCGCCTCTCGAGCGCCTGGGCTATTGTGCCCATGACCTGCCCTGGGTCGGCTGCACCCTTGGTTGTCCGGGAGAGGGGACTGTGGATATAGACGGGAACTCCTCCAAGTGCAAGCAACCCGGCGACATGGAGGAGGCGAGGAACATCCGCTGGGCCCTGGCCCTTGCTATCGACCGGGAGCTGATAAACGAGGCGGTGCTGGGCGGCCTGGGAGCGCCTGCCAGCATCGAGTACGTGGACACCCAGATGGCCTACTACAAGGACAAGTGGGACATCCCCTATGACACCGCGCTGGCCAAGGAGTACATGTCCAAGGCTGACGATCCCAAGTGGCAGAACGGCGAGTTCCACATCGACATCTGGACCGGCGATGAGGGTGGCACGGCCCTGGTCGGCGAGATCACCGACGCCATATCCGGCTTCTGGAAAGCTGTGTGGCCCAAGATGGATGTCGCGGTGTTCAAGTCCGCCTACTCCATCATCAGGCCGAGCCTCGTGGGCCGCACCAACACCATCCCCTACTGCGGCGACGGCGACGAGGGCGCTTCCACCATCCCCTTCGACTTTCCGCACGGCGCGACCGAGAGCAGCATCACCCGCGGCGGCTTCGGCTGCGGCCTGGAGATACCCATGCTGGCCCAGACAGCTCTCAAGGTCAGGAAAGAGACCGACCTCAACGAGCGGCTCCGGTTGAACGAAGCGGTCATCGACTACATGCACGACCAGATGCTGATGGTCGGCACGGTGCAGATACCGGGCCTGATGATCTACAACCCCAAGTCCATCAAAGAGTGGGTCGGCTACCCCTGCTTCTTCGGTGGCCAGGGTGTCAACTACGAGGCCATCGTACCCGCTGACTAGGCCTTTCCGACAAAAGCACCGATACTGAGCGAGGAAGCCTGCCGGGCCGGGAGCGAGTCCCGGTCCCGGTGGGCTTCTTTCGTTCCTGCACACCTGCTAGAATCTCCACAGGATGTGCGCCATGGAAGGACGGGACGAAGAGGCCGCCGTCGAGTGCTACGCAGGGCACCGCTACCCGGAGCGGCCGCTCGCCTTTGACTGGGCCGGGGTCAAGCGCCGCGTGTGCGAGGTGGAGCAGGAGTGGAGGGAGCCCGGCCTGCGCATCTTCGTGGTGAGGGACGAGGCGGGCGAGAGGTTCCGCCTTTCCTACAGCGAGACAGCGTCGCGCTGGAGAGCCCGGCCCTTGCATCCTCGAGACTCTGACGGCTATAGTGGGCTTGGCAGCTGACCTGTTCCTCCTTGGGTTCGAGGGGTGCGTCGAGGCCAGGGGCCAAGGGCAGTGGCTGCCGCCCGCCTTTCTCGCTCAGGGGGTGGAAACTTGAACGTGGCGAGATTAGGCCTTGTAGCAGCCCTTGTGGCAGCGCTGGCGCTTGCCGCCCTCGTGTTCGGCCCCTGGGTGAAGATGCGCCTGTTGGGCGGGCCCGATGTGGAGATGAGCCTCACCAGCACCGCCAAGGAGGAGGCAGTCCTGTTCGTCACATACAAGGCACACAACAAGGGGAGCGGCGGGCCCGTGGAGCTGGTGTGCACCATAGAATACAGCTCGATGTCGGCCACAAAGCGCACCCTGATCGTCTCTTTCGAGGCGGGCGGGACTCTGGAGCGGACAGAGCAGTTTCTGGCGGTGCCGAGATATCTCCCGGGGAGCGCGTTCGATGTAGTCCTGGAGGCGAAGCCGCGCTGGATACCCTTCCGCTGGTGAGCCCCACTCCGAAGAGGCCGCCAGGCGAGCGGCTCGAGGTTTACACCCCCACAGGCGTGTAGTATGCTCTACGGACGCAGGTCAGCAGACGGGGAGAGGGTTAACACGTGGACAGAAGCCGGGTGCTTGCACTGGTCGAGGCAATCGTTCTGGGGGTGATGAGCGGGCTTCTCGTTTGGCACGCTGTCTCCTGGCACGTAGGGGGTGTCTACGGGGAGATGTACGACGACATCGTCCAGGGCGGTTCGCTGTTGCCCGTCTTCTATAACCTGGGCTTCATCGTCGTCCTGGCGCTGGTGCTGGGCCTGTTCATGGAAAGGGTAACCAGCGTCATGGGCTACCGGGTAACCAGGATAAGGCACTTCG
>Ga0172364_10003791_pt1 | contig 12074 bp, 11 predicted proteins | sample LakKivSesite10cm_FD_114545 | JGI IMG/M metagenome (GOLD analysis project Ga0172364, IMG submission 114545) | Sediment microbial communities from Lake Kivu, Rwanda - Sediment site 10cm | ecosystem: Environmental > Aquatic > Freshwater > Lake > Sediment | place: Rwanda: Western Province, Lake... | reverse complement strand
TGCATGCGGAGTTCCGCAGCGCCGAGAAAACGCCGAGGCAACGGCGTAAAAAACCTGAGCGGGAGCGCTGACATCCCCAAGTTGTCGACTCGCTCATCACACGAAAAGAGATGCTAACGCCGCTCCCGAATGATTTGACTTTTTCCCGAGAAAAAAATAAGATTCCCTGGCGATTCCTGGTCAAGGACAGGAGGTCGAGATGAAAAGAGGGCGCTCCATTCTTTCCATCGCTTGGGTTGCCGCCGCAGTTTTTGTTGTCGGGTTGGGCGGTTGTAGGACGAGCTCGCGGGCCGACGAATATGAGTGGACGGCGATCGACGAGGATTACACTCCCAAAAATTATGTCGAGGAGTTCATCAAATACGATTCCGAGCAGAAGGGTCTCCTCCCTGTGAATATCCGGAACTTTGGAAAAGACGCCTCTGTCCTGCGCCGATTTCGGGGATCGAATTTCGCCAAGGCGAATGAAGCCGCCCTAAAGATGGCTTTCCCTGACCTTGAAGACTGGATGCTCATCGACCTCAAGTACAAAAACGAAAAAGGCCAGGAGGTCATGCGGACCGTCCTTTATGTTCTGGTGAAGGGAAGCTGGAGAGTGGGGGACAGCGGCAGCCTTCTCAAGTAGGTCCTGACGTGGGAAGCCATTCAACTGTTTCACCCATAAAAAAGTGGCTGATTGCCTTTCGTCCCTGGGCACTTCCCGCCTCGACTATGCCGGTTGTCTTCGGGACGTCTTTGGCCGTGGTCGTCGGAGAGGCGCATTTGGCCTTGGGTCGTTTTCTCCTGGCCCTTTTTGGCATGGTCGTTCTTCACACGGCCGCCAACATGCTCAGCGATGTTTTTGACTTTAAGAGAGGTCTGGACAGGGATGTCACCCCTGTAAGCGGAGCTATCGTCCGGGGATGGCTGAGCCCCAGCCAAGTCGCTCTCGGCTCAGCGCTGCTTTTTTTTATCGGAGCCGCGATCGGCCTCTACCTCGTTTGGGCAACTGGCGTGACGCTGCTCATCGTCGGCGGAATTGGCCTGGCAATCGGCCTTTTTTATACGGCACTCAAATACCACGCTCTGGGTGATCTGGCTGTCTTTCTGGACTTCGGCCTTCTCGGGTCGCTCGGCGCTTGGATCGTCCAGACCGGACGGTTCTCCTGGATTCCGGTCATATGGACGATTCCCATGTCTATGCTGGTCGTGGCTATTCTTCACGCGAATAACTGGCGGGACTCGCTATCCGACCAGGAACGAAGGGTCATCACGCTCGCTTCGCTTCTCGGGGATCGAGGTTCGCTCGTCTATTACGGTTTCCTCATCTTCGGTTCGATGGCCATTGTCATCGTCCTCATCTTTCTCCCTCGTTTGGCAGGGGCTAAAAGCGTGGCCATGCCAGCCACCTTTCTCTCAGTTATGTTAGCGCTTCCCCGGGCCTTAACTTTATGGGGCCGGGCCCAGCGAAGGCGAAATCCCCGCCGGCCCATGGACTTTGTCATCCTGGACGGGGCAACGGCCAACTATAACCTCCTTTTCGGGCTCATCTGCACAGCGGCCGCATGGCTGGATTTTTGGATTTCAAAGCTCTAGAGTCCCCATGCGATTCTCAGACCGCCTGGCCGAAGTTCTTCCGGTCTTGGCGGCTTGTCTTTTCGGACCGCTGCTCGCTTGGCGAAGGTTGGGGCCGCTCGATTTCTGGTGGGGAATGAGCGGTGCGGTTGGCCTCCTTGTCGTCCTGAGCTGGGTTGCGGACCCATCCCTGCGCTCATTGCTTCTTGGGGATTCAAACGATAATTTCGCAGGGAAATCCGGTCTTGCCGTTCTCTCCGCTCTGGTCCTTTACGCAGTCTTCTGGGCTGGCGGTGCGGCTGTAAGGACAGTTCTTCCCTCTGCGGCGGATGACATCGGTGCGGTCTTTGCTTTCAAGCGGGGAGCGGCTCTCGTCCGGATCGGATTGCTCATTTCTCTCATCATCGGTCCCGGAGAGGAGATCTTCTGGCGCGGTTTTGTCCAGCACCGCTGGCAGAAGAGGCTGGGATGGCCACGGGGATGGCTGCTCGCAGCCGGATTCTACGCTGCCGTCCATGTCGCCACCTGTAATTTCATACTGGTCTTGTCCGCGCTCGTCTGCGGGCTCTACTGGGGGATATTATTTGTATGGTTCCGCTCGGTAGTCTTAGTGGCGGTCAGCCACGCCGTCTGGGACTTAATGGTTTTTGTCCTATTTCCCTTGGGCTAATGAGACATATTAATTAAAGGAGGAAGCCATGAACAAAACGATCCTCGGCGCGTTGTCAATCCTGGCCATGGGGGTCGCCCTGTGCGGCCAGCCGGCCGGCGACCTCAAGGTCTTGATCTCCGTAGACATGGAAGGTATTACCGGAATTGTGTCTCACGATGAGTGCAACCGGAGAGTCAGTGATGACTACCCATATTTCCGAAAGATCATGACTCTCGAGGCCAATGCCGCCGTTGAAGGAGCGCTGGCCGCGGGCGCCACCGAAATCGTGGTCCGGGATGCCCATGACACCGGTCGCAACATCCTCCCCGACCTCCTGCATAAGAGCGCCCGGCTCGTTCGGGACTGGTCCTACGGCCCCAAGGAGATGATGGAAGGAATTGATGAAACCTTTGCGGCTGCCGTCTTCATTGGCTACCATGCCAGCGCCGGCACACCGAACGCCGTCCTGGAACATACTTGGAGCGGCCGGATCACCGATGTGAAGATCAATGGCATCTCACTTCCCGAGGCCGGCCTGAACGCCCTGATCGCCGGGCACTTCAACGTGCCGGTTGTGTTTGTTAGCGGAGATCAGGCCATTTGCGACCAGGCGAAGGCCTTGTTCGGAAAAATCGAGTCGGTCGCCGTAAAAGAAGGCATCGGAGCCGCTACCCTCAGCCTCCACCCCGAAGTCGCAGCCCAGTTGATCAAGGCGGGCGTCGAAAGGGCGATCCGGAATCGGGCGAACTATAGGCCTTATCGGATGACGCCGCCATACCGCCTTGTGCTCACTCTCAAAGATGAAAAAATGGTTGATAACGGTCAATATTACCCGGGCGCCAAAAGGACGGGCAAGTGGGAACTGAGTTTTGAGAGCCCGGACCTGATGGAGGTTCTAAAAGCCTTCAGTGGGATGCAGAAAGAGTAACCCGTCAGTCCGCCAATCGGGACCGCATGTCTGTTGATGTCATCGTGATCGGCGCCGGGCTCGGCGGCCTTGGCTGTGCCGCGAGGCTGGCGGGTCAAGGCCTCAGGGTCCTTGTGCTTGAAAAAAACTGGCATGTCGGCGGGACCTCATACGTCTTTCGCCGGACCGGCTACACCTTCCCCATGGGCCCGCTGTCTTTCAGCTTTCCGGACCAGGTCCAAAGCTTTTTAGGGGCGGCCGATGTCGAGGCCAAGATCTGCTTCCGAAGAAACCATTTCCAGTTGATCAGCCCAAGCCTGGACATCATTTATTCGGAGCCGCTCGAATCGCTCGAGTGCGAATTGGCCAAGAGGTATCCGCTGGAGAAGAGGGGGCTCGAAGGGTTTTTCTGCGACCTTAAAACCATCATCCGGGAGACCAAGGAGATCCACCTCTGGCATCCGGAATATCGGCCCAAGAGGGCCCGGCTCGGACCCGGCCACACGAACCCCCCGCCCGACGGCCGTCTGGCCCGCATTCTGGAATATTCCGAGACCCCCTGCCGTCGATGGCTCGACCGGTATCTCGGAGACTCCCGCCTGAAAAATTTCCTGGGTTCGCAAGGCACATCCGAACCGGAGATGTCGGCCCTGACCTCGGCTTTCATGTGGAACATGATATCCGAGGTCGGGATATGGTCGCCTTCCTGCGGGATACATGGGTTGAGCGACCTTCTGGCAGAGGCGATCCGGCGCCATGGAGGGGAAATTCGGCTCGGCAGCGGAGTGAGAAGAATCCGGATTGAAAAGGGCCGGGTGACAGACGTTGAGATAGAATCCGGAGAGACATGCTGTGCGCCCTGGGTGGTATGCAACGTCGACGTCAAAAAAACATTTCTTGAACTCTGCTCACCCGGGGACATCCCGCGCTCGTTTTTCGACCGAATTGCGGCCACGCCTTACACTGGTTCTGAGCTATGCGTTTATCTGGGCATCGACCCGAGCCGGGTCGATTGGTCAAGGATGCGGGCCACCCATCTTTTTTATCGGCACAGAGAGGATGCCACAATCGGCGGACCTGAAGACCCAGAAGATTTTGAAAACAGGGAAATTGAGATCTGCCGTTGGTCGGACAATGCCCCCGGGTATTTCCCGCCTGGCAAAGCATCCCTCGTGTTGCGAGTCAGTATTCCGTATGACCGGTTCGCCGGCTACAGGGTCGGCGAAAAAAAGCGCACGCCGGAATACAGATCCCAAAAATATGCCCTGACTCAGAAGCTCATCGCCGCAGCCGAGAAGGCCCTGCCGGGCCTCGGAGCGGCCGTCGAGGCGGTCGAGGCAGCCACCCCGCTCACTTATGCCGATTGGGGTCAACGCTATGAGGGTTCAATTGCGGGTTGGACGTGGAGCGCCGAATCCAGACGCGCCTTCGACAGCAAGCTGCTCGTCGAAACACCGGTCGAAAACCTTCTTATGGTCGGGATATATGCGGCCACGGAGCTATTCCTCGGCGGCGTCGCGACCGCACTCCACACGGCCGAACTGGCCGCTCGGATTATCCTTGGGGAAAAACCTTGAAGGAGGTTCCTAATGAATCCCCGTGCTCCCCAGAAAAGTGCCCGATACGTTACGCGTATGTGTGTTCGGATGCATGAGTCCGACCCCAAGGGATGGCTGCGCACAGAGAGCCTTCTCGATTATTTTCAAGACGCCGCGAGCGAACATGCTGAAAAGTTGGGAGCTGGAGCGACCGATTTGATGAGATTGAACCTGACTTGGGTCCTCTCCCGCTATCATGTTCGAATAATCCGCTATCCGATCTGGAGGGAATCCTTAAAGCTCATCACCTGGCCCTCTCTGAACTTCGGCCTTTTTGCCCTGCGCGAATTTGAGATCAGAGACAAAAACGGGGAAATCCTGGCCGCGGCGACAAGCTCCTGGATGCTTATCGACCTGGAAACGAAGCGCCCGGTCCCCCCCGCCGAGCGTTTCGGCAGGTATCCCATGGATCAATCGAGGGCCATCCCATCCGACTTCGAGCCTCTCCCCGCTCTGAGGGATGCAGATTATGAAAAGCCCTTCGAGGTCCGGATGAGAGATCTTGACTGGAACAGACATGTCAACCATGTCTCTTATATTGCCTGGTGTCTGGAGACCGCCTCGCCGGATTTCCGGGAGAGACTTCGTCCGTCGGAGATTGAGGCCGATTTCCGGGGCCAGGCGTTTCTCGGCGATCATGTGGTCTGCCGGGTAAGGAAAGTCTCCATCAGTAAAACGCCGGTCTGCGTGTATCAAATCATCAAGAGCAAGAATGGAAAAGAGCTGGCCAGGCTGCGAATTGCCTGGTGAGGCGGAGGTCTTTCGACGACAGAGGGATTAATATGACGGTGGACAGACCATTTCTTGTGCGATATTCTATGGCGGGAAATCATATGGAGGGAAAACAGATGTCGATCCGATTCCTGGAATGCATAGGTCCTTTTGTTTTGGGAGTCATCCTTGTCGGCGGATTTTCCGGATGTGCCCGGAAACAGCCCGCCGACCTTGTCCTGACCAATGGAAAGATCATCACTCTGGAGGAAGCGACGCCGGTTGCCGGGGCGATGGCTGTCCGGGGTGACCGAATCGTCGCTGTCGGTCCGGTCAAAAAAATTAAGGCCTACATCGGAAAATCCACTCGGGTGATCGACCTTAAGGGACAAACAGCCATTCCCGGATTTATCGACAGCCACGCTCATTTCACGGGAGTGGGCGAGGCCCGGATGATGCTGGACCTGACTAAAGCAAAAACTTGGGAAGAGATTGTTGCTCTGGTTGGCGAAGCCGCCCGCCAGGCCAGACCTGGAGAATGGATCAGAGGCCGCGGCTGGCACCAAGAAAAGTGGGACAAGAGGCCCGAACCCAATGTGGATGGCCTGCCCTTTCACGAGTCGCTGAGCGATGCGTCTCCAAACAATCCGGTCCTTCTTGAACATGCCAGCGGCCATTCCTGCTTGGCCAACGCCAAGGCCATGGAACTCGCCGGAATCACTTCGAAAACCCCGAACCCGCCGGGCGGAGAGATCGTCCGCGACGGACGCGGGAATCCCATCGGGGCGTTCCGGGAGACCGCGCAGGATCTTGTGGGACGGTCGTTTTACGGCTCGGAGCTCGAGAAAACCGAAGCCGAACGGATAGAAGGGGAAAAAAAGGCCATTGAGCTGGCGGCCGAGGAATGCCTCTCAAAGGGCATCACCAGCGTCCACGACGCTGGCGCCTCGTTCTGGACAATCGATATTTACAGGAAATTGGCCGAACAGGGAAAACTCGGCATCCGGATTTATGCCATGATCAGCGAGCCCAACTCCAGCCTGTCTCAGCGCCTCTCCCAGTACCGGATCATCGGCGCGGGACAAAACCACCTGACTGTGCGGGCCATCAAGCGGCTTTTGGACGGGGCGCTGGGCGCCCACGGAGCCTGGCTTCTCGAGCCCTACGCCGACCTGCCCGTATCGACGGGCCTCAACACAATGCCTGTCGAAGAACTCAGCGAGACAGCCCGACTGGCCATCGAGAATGATTTCCAGCTTTGCACCCATGCCATCGGAGACAGAGCCAACAGGGAGATCCTCGATATCTATGAGCGAATCTTCAAGGGCCATCCGGAAAAGAGCCACCTGCGTTGGCGCGTCGAGCATGCCCAGCACCTGGCCGCGTCTGACATCTCTCGCTTTGGCGCTCTCGGTGTTATCGCGGCCATGCAGGGAATTCACTGCACTTCGGACGGCCCATGGGTTATCGGCAAGCTCGGAGACAAAAGGGCCCGGGAGGGCGCCTATGCCTGGCGCTCGATCATGGATGAGGGCGGACTCATCTGCAACGGGACAGACGCACCCGTTGAAGACATTGACCCCATTCCCTGCTTTTACGCGACCGTCACCCGGAAGATGAAGGATGGGAAAGCCTTCTTCCCGGAACAGCGGCTTAGCCGGGAAGAAGCGCTGCGCACCTACACGATCAATGGGGCTTATGCAGCTTTTCAAGAAGACATCGTCGGCTCGCTCAAGCCGGGAAAGCTGGCCGATATCACAGTGCTTTCGAAAGACATCCTGACCGTGCCTGAGGAAGAGATCCTGGCGACGGAGGTTCGGTTAACGATTGTCGGCGGAGAGGTTTGCTTCGAGAAAAAATAAAGGCGGGAAGAAAATGGGTGGATTTTTCGGCGTGGCCTCGAAAGACAATTGCATTGGCGATTTATTCTATGGAACGGACTACCACTCTCATCTGGGGACGAAAAGGGGAGGACTGGCCGTTTATGGCACTGCGGGATTTGTGCGGGTCATCCACAGCATCGAAAATGACCCGTTCCGCTCCAAGTTTGACGGAGATGTTACCGGAATGGATGGCCGAACCGGAATCGGCGTAATCAGCGACACGGATGACCAGCCACTTCTCATCCGCTCGCATCTCGGGAACTATGCCATTGTCACCGTGGGCGCGATCCGGAATAAGGAGGAGCTCGCCCGGCACGCCTTTGAAACCAGGCGTCTCCATTTTTCAGAGATGGGCGGCGGCGAGATCAGCCCGACCGAGCTCGTCGCCATGTTGATTAACCAGGAGGCGAGCTATGAGGACGGCATCTCAAAAGCTCTGGATGCGATCCAGGGCTCGTGCTCGCTTCTGCTGATGACTGAAGACGGCATCTATGCCGCTCGCGACAAATGGGGCCGGACGCCTGTTGTGCTTGCGCGCAAGAACGGCAGCACAGCTGTCGCCCTGGAAACGTGCGCCTTTCCCAATCTCGGGTTCAGGGTCGAGAAATACCTTGGGCCGGGTGAAGTGGTCTTCATGACACCCGAAGGGTATGAGCCAAAGCTGCCGCCCCGCGATCGGATGCAGATCTGCGCTTTCCTCTGGGTCTATTACGGATACCCGGCATCTAGTTATGAAGGAATTAACGTCGAGTGGGTCCGCAATCGCTGCGGCGCCATGTTGGCCCGAAGGAATCCTATCGTTATCGATTTTGTCGCCGGCATCCCGGACAGCGGGATCGGCCATGGCCTCGGTTATGCCGCTGAGGCCGGCGTCCCCTTCAAGAGGCCGTTTGTGAAGTACTCTCCGACCTGGGCCCGAAGTTTCATGCCCCAAAGCCAGGTCCTCCGCGACCTCGTGGCCAGGATGAAACTCATACCGATCCGGGAGCTCATTGAGGGAAAAAGGTTTCTTTTCTGTGAGGACTCGATCGTTCGGGGGACTCAGCTCAAGGACACGATCCAGCGCTTGTATGACGTCGGAGCTTTGGAAGTCCACATGCGACCGGCCTGTCCGCCGCTGGTCTATGCCTGCAAGTTCTTGAACTTCTCGGTATCCCGGTCGGAGTTCGACCTGGCCGCGCGCCGGGCCATCCGTGAGCTCGAAGGCGACAATCCTCGCGATATAAGGTCATATTCGGTCCACGGCTCAGAGCCATATAATGCCATGGAAGAAAGAATCCGGCGACGGCTCAACTTGACAACGCTCAAATACCAGCGCTTAGAGGATCTTGTCGCAGCCATCAGCCTGCCAAAAGAGAAGCTCTGCACTTACTGTTGGGACGGCTCCGACCCCACAGAATAAGACGGACGGTCAGACAAAGCCTTTCAGCTTGCCGTTGAGCTCGGGGGATTGGAGCTTGCGGAGGGCTTTGCTCTCAATCTGACGCACCCGTTCCCTCGTCACCTGCAGGCGCTCCCCGACTTCTTCAAGGGTGTGATCGCCCCATTGACCCAAGCCGAACCTCAAGCGGATGACCTCCGCCTCCCGTTCGCTCAGTTTCTCCAAGGCCTCTTCGATCTGCCGCTTCAAGCTCGAATGGATGACTGTGTCCGGAGGGGAGGGGACATCTCCGTCCGGAATGAATTCACTCAAGGAGTTTTCGCCCCTTTCGCCCACCGGAGTCTCGAGTGAGACGGTGTCTTGCGTCGTTTGGAAGATCTCCGAAATCTTCTGGGAAGAGAGGCCGGTCCTTTGAGCCATTTCCTCGACCGTCGGCTCCCGCCCTTTCTCTTTAGCCAGAGCGCGGACTGTCTGGGCAATCTTCTGCAATGTCTCGGTCATGTGGACGGGGATGCGAACGGTCCGTGACTGGTCGGCGATGGCACGGGTGATGGCCTGACGGATCCACCAAGTCGCATAGGTTGAGAACTTGTGCCCGAGCCGGTAGTTGAACTTGTCCACAGCCCTCATCAGCCCGATATTCCCTTCCTGGATGAGGTCGAGGAATTGAAGCCCTCGATTCTGATAGCGTTTGGCGATGGAGACGACCAGCCTGAGGTTGGCGGCGGCCAGATCCTGTCTGGACCCGTCGCTCAATCGTTTTCCAGCCCGCAAGAGATGATAGGCCCTGCGGTAATCAGCCGCCCGCTGCCGGCAAGACCGGTGGATGGCGGCCCGGCAGCCCGCGGTGATGTCATCGACAAGCTTTTCCCAACTTTCCGGCCTCAGCTTGAGCCGGGGAAGAAGGAGCAGCATGCGGACGACCAGCCGGCCGCGCCGAAACATGAGTTTTTTCCTCTTGGGAAGCCGATCCAGGCGCCTCGCCAGCCGGAGGATTTCCCGGATGCAGGCCCGGATGTTGTGGAGAGATTCTCCCAGGTTTTTATCTCTGACTTCGTCCTCCGTGAGGTCAAAAATTTCCCTGAGCGCCCCGGGAGTCCTGCGGATTTGGCCCTGCCAATGGCGCAGGGACTGAAGGAGCAGGGGAGTGAGGATAAGGCCTTTGGCAATTTGACGCCTTCCCCGTTCGATTTTTTGGGCCAGACGTGTTTCCCCCTCCCGTGTCAAAAGGGTCACCCGGCCCATGTCCCTGAGATATACGCGGACGAGATCCGGATCGGGCTGCCCGTTCTTCCCTTTCGACCGATTCCCGCCCGGGGAAGATGGTTGGCCTCCTTCGTCGGGCGGTGTTCTAGAACCGCTTCCTTCGGAAGGCCGAAAAACCATCCTTTCTTCAAAGAGCAGGCCGGACTCCTCCTTGTCCAGGTCGTCCGTCGCAATTCTATATCCGTGGCTCGGTTCGCCGAGGATCGACATTATTTTTCTCCCTATACCCTACAATTCATATAGGATAACTATGAAATTGTCAAGAGCGTTGCATGTTTTGGGGGCAGAATGCTGGCTGTAAGGGGGGAATTTGCAAAAGGAGGGGATGGGGGATGGCGGCTTTCCGCCCAGCCAGCCCAGCGAAAAGCCAATAATATCCTAGCATAGAATTCCTATAAATTCAATGGAAACTATAAAAACAATCGTTATTTCCTCAGCCGAGCAGCCGGTTAGAAGAGGCGGTCGGCCGGCCAGAAAAGGCTCCCTCGAGAGGGAGTGCCCCTTCGCATTCCCGGCCGGATCGACCCTCTCGGTGCAAGAAAGGCTATTGATATTCCGGCCGCCTCTTGCTATAGTCTCCGACGATGACTAAGTGGCTCAAAAAGGCTCGGAAGAAACCTCCTTCCGAAGGGCAGGCCGACCGACTAAAATCTCGAGAGGGTCAAGTGCCCAATAGCAAGTCGTCCGTCTGGCCCGGCCAGGAAAGGCGGCGCGACAGCCGGGTTCGCGAAGAAGATAAGGTCGTCATCGAGCTCTTAACGGATGGCCAGCCGCCGTCCGAGAGGACGGTCATCCATGCCCTGACGCAGGACATATCCCCCGGAGGAGTTCGTCTGACCACCCACGTATTTTTGCCCGTGAACACCCACCTCAATCTCGAGATCGTCCTCTCCCGGCGACGCCGAGTGATCAATGTCGTGGGAGTCGTCCGCTGGTGCGGCACGAGTGCCTTGGCGGACGAGCTGTTTGAGACCGGCATCGAGTTTACCCAGATCTCTCCCGATGATAAAATGCTGCTCCTGGAGCATACCTACAGGAAAAGAAAGTGATTCGCCTTCGTCGAGGCGTCAAAGGAGTCGGTTCATGAGTCCCCAGATCGAGAGAAGGGAATTCCTTAAGCGAGGCCTGAAGTTCGGACTGCTGGCGGCGGGAGGTTCCGCCTTCCTTTCATTTTCCCGAGGCGCTCTTTTTGACCAGAGCAAGAGTCTCCCGGATATCGCTGCGGTCTCGGGGGACGACTATGAAAAGAACGCTTTCCGGGCGGTGGAACTTCTTGGGGGAATCGAGCGCTTCGTCCCCAAGAACTCGCGCGTCGCCATCCTGGCCAACGTCCAGAGCAGCCATCCCGGAACCTTCACCAGCCCGGCTGTTCTCAGAGCGGCTATTCGGCTCTGCCGGCAGGCGGGAGCAAAAGAAGTCGACCTTCTCAGTTGGCAAGTCCTCAAGAACTGGGAGTCCACGGGGCTGGCCAGAGTCGCGGCCGAGGAAGGGGCGACCCTGAAACTCATCGAGCGGGATGAAGCCAATTTCAGACCCGTGCCGGTTGCGGCCGGGAAGTCCCTCAGCGAGGCCCGGATCCTCAATATCCTGTTCGACCACGATGTTTTCATCAACATGCCGGTCACCAAGGATCACGCCGGAAACAGGTTCACGGGCACGATGAAAAACCTGATGGGCATCAACTCTCCGGCCAACAACCGGAATTTTCACCAGCCGAATTGGCAGACAGATCGCACCGCCATCGCGTTTCTCGACCAGGCGATCGCCGACCTCAACACGGTTGTCAAGCCCTCCCTCAACCTCGTCGACGCCACCGAGTTCATCATCACCAACGGTCCGTTTGGTCCGGGCGAGCTCCTCAAGCCCAAGAAAGTTGTCGCGGGTGTCGATCGAGTGGCCGTCGACGCGTATTGCGCATCTCTCTGGGGGCTCGGAGTCGGGGATATCATCATGCTCCAGCGCGCTGCGGAACACGGCCTTGGCCAACCCGACTTAAAAAAAGTCCAGATTAAGGAGATGAGTCTCTGATCCGGCCTGAGCGGTTCCTTCGGCCGCTTCTCGGCGTATCCCTGATCTTTTTTGTGGCCCATGTTGCGCCTCAGGCTCTCGCCCAAGGGCGGGC
>Ga0172364_10003790_pt1 | contig 12076 bp, 10 predicted proteins | sample LakKivSesite10cm_FD_114545 | JGI IMG/M metagenome (GOLD analysis project Ga0172364, IMG submission 114545) | Sediment microbial communities from Lake Kivu, Rwanda - Sediment site 10cm | ecosystem: Environmental > Aquatic > Freshwater > Lake > Sediment | place: Rwanda: Western Province, Lake... | reverse complement strand
TGTCTTTCCAGGATTCATTCTAAGTAAAGGAGTTACTGATTATGTTAGAAAAGGTAAAAACAGAAAAGAAATTTCTTCATGACTACCAGGAAATTATTGGCGAAGAAGAACTCAAAGCTATTCAAGAATTAGCCTTGCCTCTAAAAGGAAAAAGAGTGGTTCATATTAATTCTACCTCTTTCGGAGGTGGAGTAGCAGAAATTTTATCTGCCCTGGTTCCCTTAATGAATGATGTAGGTCTGGAAACCGATTGGCAAGTCATCAAAGGTTCAGATGAATTTTTTAATGCCACGAAGATTTTACACAATGGTTTACAGGGCATGGAGGTGCGGTTATCCAGAGAAGTTAAAGAGGTATTTCTAAAATATAATCAGTTAAATGAGCAATTGTTAGAAGGGGAATATGACTTTGTGGTAATCCATGACCCTCAGCCAGTAGCGATATTGAATTACCGAAAAGAAAAGAAAGGAAATTGGATATGGAGATTTCATATCGATCCCACTAATGCTCAGGAAAATGTCTGGCGGTTTATCAAGCCTTATATAGAAAAGTATGATGCGGCTATCTTTACCTTAAAAGAATATGTAAAAGAAGATCTCAAGGTAAAGAAAATTGCTATTATTCCTCCGGCTATTGATCCATTGAGCCCTAAAAACGTAGAATTAAGTCAGGAAGAGATTAATAATATAGTAACTCGCTATAATGTAGATCTTAATCGACCGATTATCACCCAGGTTTCTAGATTTGACCCCTGGAAGGATCCCCTGGGGGTTATCGATATGTATAGAGAAGTAAAAAAGGAAATCAAGAATGTTCAGTTAGTACTTATCGCTTCTATGGCTCATGATGATCCAGAGGGGTGGGAGTATTATGAAAAAACTGCTCGCCACGCTGGCGAAGATTACGATATTCATCTTTTATCCAATATCAAAGGGGTGGGGAATTTAGAGGTTAATGCCTTTCAAAGAGCTTCCGATGTGATTATCCAGAAATCTTTAAGGGAAGGTTTTGGTTTAGTAATTACCGAAGCCTTATGGAAGGGGAAACCCGTGGTCGCGGCCAAGGTGGGAGGAATTCCTTTACAGGTGGATAATCGACGAACTGGTTATCTGGTGGGAGATGTAAATGAAGGCGCAGAAAGAGTGATTTATTTTTTAAAGCACCCGGCCATTGCCCGGGAAATGGGTATTGCCGGGAAAGAGTATGTAAGAAAGAAATTTTTAATTACCAGATTATTAAAGGATTATTTAAGTTTATTTAATAGTTTTTTGCCCCAATGATTAATATTAATAACCAAGATTGATTATTATTTTGTCTTTATAATTATCTTGTTTTAAGAATATCTTCCTTTATTTATTATTTACTACTGCTAACCGGATAAAATTTTTTCCCAAAAGAAGGATTTTTTAATTTAGTAAGGTATATTAAATATAGATACTTGCTTCAGTGAAGAAAGTATTTATGATAGAATTATATCGATAGTAAAAATAGGAAGAAGTTAAAGAGTATTTTTGATTATGGATAACATTCGTCAGGGGAATAAACAATTAATTAAAGAATTAAACAGAGCCCTGGTAATTAATACCATTCTCAATTGCGGACCACTATCTCGCACCAGGATAGCCAAAATTACCAATTTAGGTTTATCCACAGTTTCTAATATTGTTGCTGATTTGATTAAAAAAGGCCTTATCTATGAAATGGGAGAAGAAGAATCAAGAGGAGGAAGGAAGCCCATTCTTCTGGAATTTAACAGTAATAAGAGATTTGTACTGGGGATAAAGATAGGTCTAGATGGCATAGTAATCGGGCTACTTAATCTCAAGTCTAAGCTTATAGACAAGAATTTTATTCCTTGCCCGGTAAAGCAAGACGAAGAAGTTGTTTTAGAGGTTTTAAATAAAGCACTTCAGGAAGTAATAGATAAGAATAGAACCAATGCGGCGGGCATAGTAGGTTGTGGGATCGGGGTGTCGGGTTTAGTGAATCAAAAGGAAGGTTATTTGATCTTTTCTCCTATATTAAAATGGGGAAAGATAAGATTCCGAGAAATTTTAGAGGAGAGATTTAAATTTCCGGTATTTTTAGATAAGGATGTAAATGCCTTAGCACTGGCCGAAAAGCGTTTTGGAGCAGGTAAAGATAGCAGTCATTTCATTTGTATTACTATCGGTAAAGGTGTAGGGGCTGGGATAGTGATTAATGGAGAAATATATTATGGAGGTTATGGGGGAGCAGGAGATTTCGGGCACATAATTATTGATAAAGGTGGTCCCCCATGTTATTGTGGCAAGAATGGCTGTTTAGAAATTTTTTCTTCCGACCAATTCTTAATTAATAAGATGAAGGAATATCTAGCAAAAAAAGATAGTAATTGGATAAAGACTTTTTTCCCTGGTAAAAGGGATTTAGATTCACTTTCTGTCCAGGAGATTTTACAACTTGCCCGACAAGGGGAAGGAGTCTCCCGGAGTATTTTTCGAGAACTAGGGGAAAACCTAGCTTGGGGAATAATGAATCTAATCTCTCTTTTTGATCCGGAATTGATCTTGATTGGAGGAGAAGGATCTAAGGCAGGCGAATTAATCTTTAATCCTATCTATGAAAAAATAAAAAAGCATTTTCCTTTTAAGAAAGAGATTAAAATTCTTCCTTTGCAGACGGGTGAGGATGGTTGGATTATCGGAGCTGCTGAACTGGTATTACAGGAAGTTTTTAAAACTCCTATTTTTAAACCCCGGGAAGAAATCACTCTTAAATCCGCCTTTCATTGGTAATTAGCTAACCAGTGATTATTCTAAAATAAATATAGAAGGGGGTGGTATTTTTAGATATAAATATCAAAAGCAAGAGATAAAAATTTAAAAAAAGGAGGAAAAGATGTTTAAAAAAAGATTAATTCTGTTGTGTTCGGTTATAGGTTTAATTGGTATCTTTTCACTGGGAGTTCTGAGTGCTTCCAGTAGCGTGACTGTTCTAGGAACCTGGACCGGTGCAGAGGAAGAAGCCTTCTACAAAATGGTTGCTCCCTTCGAGAGCCAGACGGGAATTAAAGTAGAATTTACCGGAACTCGAGATCTGCCAGCAGTTTTAACTACCCAGGTTGAAGCTGGTAATCCACCAGATATATCTGCCTTGCCCAATCCCGGTCAAATGGTGGAATTCGCTCGCGCCGGGAAATTGGTTGATTTAAGTACTTTTATGGATATGCAGGTATTGAGTAGCGATTACTCTCCTACCTGGTTAGATCTGGGGTCCTCTGCAGGAAAATTATATGGAGTTTTCATTTCTGCAGATTTAAAGAGTCTGGTCTGGTATAATCCAAAAGCTTTTGCTGAAGCTGGCTATACTGTACCGAATACCTGGGATGAGATGATTGCCCTTTCTAATAAGATGGTGGCTGATGGAAAAACTCCCTGGGCAATGGGATTGGAAAGTGGAGCGGCAAGTGGATGGCCAGGTACGGATTGGATTGAAGATATTATGTTGCGTACCGTAGAGCCGGAAGTATATGATTTATGGGTCTCGCACGGAATTTCCTGGCTTGATGAAAGAGTGAGAAGAGCTTTTGAGATATTTGGTGAGATTGCCTTAAACGAAAAATATGTCTATGGCGGAACTAATGCTATATTGACTATTAACTTTGGCGATTCCCCCGATGCATTATTCACTACCCCCCCGAATGCCTATATGCACAGGCAAGCTACCTTTATCAAGAGCTTTATTCTCGATCATAATCCTCATCTAGTACCAGGAGAGGATTTTGATTTCTTCCCCTTACCGCCTATCGAGGCTAAATTGGGAACTCCCGCCTTAGGAGCAGCTGACTTATTTGCAGTATTTAAAGATACCCCGGAAGCCCAAGCCTTGATTAAATATATCGCCTCTCCGGAAGCCCAAGAGATATGGGTAGGCACGTTAGGGAAACTTTCTGCTAATAAGCGGGTAAATCCTGCTGCTTATCCCGATAATTTGACTCGTAAAGCAGCAAAAATCTTGAGTGAAGCCTCTACTTTCCGCTTTGATGGTTCTGATTTAATGCCCTCTGCAGTTGGTTCTGGTTCCTTCTGGACCGGGATTCTGGATTATGTGAGTGGGGTAAAATTGGATAATGTTTTAATGACCATTGAGGCCAGCGCCCTGGATACCTATCGGAAGTAGGAATAGAAAATTTATAGTCTGATCTTGCCCTGGGGTATTCATTATAAAGGGAGTACTCCGGGCAAGATTAAATAATTATTTATTATTGTGGATTTCAATGTATCTTTATAAAATTAACTGGGGGAAGAAGGTTTAATTAGTGAGTGTTTGGTAGCAGAATATATTAACTGAAAGATTAATTAATTTTATTTTTTAGAAAGGAAAGATTCCTTGTTATATACCAAAAAATATACTCCCTGGTTATATATTTTACCAGCTATCTTCCTTTTATTTTTCTTTTTGGTCTATCCCTCTATTAATACTATCTATATATCTTTTTTTAATTATAATTCGGAAATATGGGTAGGAATAAAAAATTATATTTATTGTTTTACCAATGAAATTATGCTCAATTCTTTTAAAAATAATGCCCTCTGGGTAATTTTATTTGTACCCCTTACCGTGTTTCTCGGTTTAATTATTGCTATTCTGGTCGACCGAGTAAGATATGAAGCCTTAGTTAAGTCGATTATCTTTATGCCGATGGCTATTTCTTTTGTGGGAGCAGGAGTAATCTGGAAATTTGTATATGCCTATCGACCAGCTTCATCTGCTCAAACTGGAATTCTTAATGCCCTTCGGGCTGCTCTTCAATTAGAACCACTACCCTGGTTGATCATTAGACCCTGGCTCAATAATTTCTGCCTGATTGTAGTGGGAGTCTGGATCTGGACTGGATTTTGTATGGTCATTTTATCTGCCAGTTATAAGGGAATTCCTCGAGAATTGTTAGAAGCAGCCAGAGTGGATGGTGCCTCCGAGTTTAAAGTCTTTTGGCGAATTATCCTGCCTTTAATGGAACCCACCCTGGCTGTGGTAGCTACTACTATGACCATTAATGTACTTAAAGTATTTGATATTGTATATGTAATGACCAATGGAAATTATAATACAGAAGTAATTGCTAACCGAATGTATAAAGAGATGTTTATTTTTAGAAATTATGGTCGAGCCAGTGCTATTGCGGTTATTTTGTTGGTCTTGATCATACCAATGATAGTTATTAATATCCAGCGCTTTCGTGAACAGGAGGGAATGAGGTAATGAAAAAATTGGAGCCTTTATTTACCAGCCTACCTTTGCATTTAATAATTATCTTGATAGCCTTTATCTGGATACTTCCCAGTGTTGGTTTATTGATTACCTCCTTTCGTAGTTCTGCTGAAGTTGCCTCTTCTGGCTGGTGGTCTATTTTCCAACACCCTTTTAACTTTACCTGTTTTACTCTGGAAAATTATCACCAGGTAATTATCCGAATAGGAATTGGCAGGGCCTTTTTAAATACTTTATTTATTACCATACCCTCTACAGTCATTCCTATAGCGATCGCTTCTCTGGCTGCCTATGCCTTTGCCTGGATGGATTTCCCTGGTAGAAGATTCTTATTTGTAATTTTAGTAGGTCTATTGGTGGTACCCTTGCAAATGACCATGATACCTATCTTGCGGGTTTTTAATAAATTGGGGTTAGCAGGTACTTTTCCGGGAATCTGGTTAGCTCATACCGGCTATGGTCTACCTTTAATCATATATTTATTATATAATTTTATTTCCAGTCTGCCCAGCGAATTGTTTGATGCCTCTTCCATTGATGGAGCGGGACATTTTCAGGTATTTACTAAATTGGTCCTGCCTTTATCTCTTCCTGCCCTTGCTTCGGTTACCATTTTTCAGTTTCTATGGATCTGGAATGATCTCCTGGTAGCTTTAGTATATTTAGGAGGTACTCCGGATGTGGCACCAATGACCGTTCGAATTAGTGCTCTGGTAGGTTCTTATGGGCAGGATTGGGAACTGCTTACTGCTGCCGCTTTCGTCTCTATGGTTCTACCTTTAATTCTTTTTTTAAGCCTTCAACGTTATTTTGTGAAGGGAATTTTAGCTGGGGCAGTAAAAGGGTAAAGGGTAGAAACTCCGGGGAAAGATTCTTCCTCTTATTTTTTCCTTTTTCTGTTTTCATAGAAAATACTTGCAGAAATCAGGATAATTTTATAAAATAAGTAAAATTGAAATTCATTTTCACCCAGGGAGCAGGGGGAGGCCGGGTTACTATTTCCAAGATAGATTAATAGCATTTACTTTCAAGGGGAAGGGTAATGGATGAGTTTAAATTTCAAAAAGAAATCCTTGATTTTGAAGATAATCATCTTTCTCCTTATGCTGCCAAAAATAAAGATGTTCAAAGGCAACATCCCATCGCTCATCCTTTTAGAGGGCCATATGCCCGTGATCGCGACCATATCTTATATAGTGGTTCATTTCGTAGGTATGTAGGAAAGACTCAAGTAATTTATTTTGCAGCCAGTTTTGATGAACAATTATCTAATCGCAGTATTCACACTCTCCAGGTTTCTCAAATAGCCAGATCTATAGGAAAGGCTTTAAAGTTAAATCTTGATCTTATTGAAGCTATTGCCCTGGGACATGATTTAGGGCATACGCCTTTTGGCCATGATGGGGAAGCAATTCTGCAAGAAATTTGCCAGGAAAGAAAGATTCCTCTCTTCTTTCATAATGTACATAGTTTAAGAATAGTAGATAAACTTGCTAATGCCTGCCGGGGGATGAATTTAACTTTTGCGGTTAGAGATGGTATTCTATCTCACGATGGAGAGATTAATGAAAGATGTCTGACCCCAGATCGCCATAAACAAGAAGATGATTTGTTCAACTATTGTCAAAAAAAAGGTAAAGGAGAAAAGGTTAATACCATACCCTCGACTCTGGAGGGATGTGTAGTTAGAATGTCAGATGCCATAGCCTACGTCGGACAGGATTTTGAGGATGCCATTCGGATAGATATTTTAAAAAAAGAGGATTTACCAGAAAAGATTAGAAGAGATTTGGGGGAAAGAAACAGAGATATCATTAATTCTCTGGTAACTGATATCATTGTTCATTCATATAATCAGGATCGGATAAGTTATTCTCCTGAGATTGCCCAAAGTCTTTTTGCCTTAAAAGAATTTAATGCAGAAAGAATTTATAAAAACCCGAGATTAAAGGCAAAAAAGACCAGATTTAAAGTTGCCTTCGAATATCTTTTTCATCTATTTCTGGAAGACATAAAGAGAAAAAATGAAGATTCCTTAATCTTCAAAGAGTGGATTTTTAACCGGGGGGAAAATAAGGGAGCCCATTATCTAAAGGATAACTTACCTGAGCAAGTAGTAATAGATTATATTGCTTCGATGACTGATAGATATTTTTACGCCACCTTTAAAAGGTATAAAAAATAAATTTTATTTGAGGTTTTAAAAATATTGTCAAAGAAACCTTATCAATATTCCTATCTTGCGACATATTTCTATCAAAGAAGGATTCAGAGAAGAAAGAAATTATTCTTGGTCGTCATATTTATTTTATTATTCTTCACCGGAGTGAGTATTTTTAAAATTTTCTCTTCTCTACCTCTTACCCAAAAACAAGAAATGTCTTTAACTTTACCCACTACGGAGGCCCCCAGAGAAGAATTGGTTAAGCTTCCCGCCCTGGTAGGCAGGGAAGAAGAGGAAGAATTTCCACTCCAGGCATTAACTTTATCAGAACAGGAAGAAGTTGAAGAATTAGTAGCTGAACCCGTAATAACAGAAAAGGAAGAAGTCATTATTGAAGGAAGCTTGCAAGCAGGAGAGACCATCTATGAATCTTTAGTTAATCAAGGAGTGGCTCCTACTGAGATACTAAACTTACAAGAAAAAGTAAAATCTATAGTAGATTTTAATCATCTTCCTATAGGGATTGAATATGTTTTAAAGTATCAGCCAGAAAAAGGGGTTACCCAGTTTATTTATAAACCCAATCCAGTGGATGTTTATTATATAGATATTCCTTCTTCGGAAGCGGAAGACCTAAAAGTTACCAAGGAAAAGGTGGATATGGAGATAGTACGTTTTGAGGGGAAGATCAAAAGTTCCCTTTATGAATCGATGATAGAATCCGCAAATTCTCCCCAGCTAGCTCTGCAAATGGCAGAGATATTTGCCTGGCAAATAGATTTTCTTACCGAATGTCAGGAAGGCGATATTTTTAAAATCTTGGTGGAAAGACAATATAGAGGAGATTTTTATCGCTGGGGGAGGATTTTGGCTGCCCAATATGAGGGAGAGCTTCTCAGCAAACATACGGCAATTTTCTTTGAAGACCTTTCTGGCCATAGTGATTATTATACTGAAGAGGGGAAATCTCTCCGCAAAGCTTTTTTAAGAGCACCTCTGAATTATAAATATATCAGCTCTAATTTTACCCAGAGTCGATTTCATCCAATTTTGCGAACCTGGCGTCCTCATCTGGCTATTGATTATGCTGCCCCAGCTGGAACACCTGTTTCTGCCATTGGAGATGGAACGGTAATCTTTAAAGGATGGAATGATGGATATGGAAATTATGTAGAGATTCGTCATCCGAATAATTATGTGACTGGATATGGGCATCTTTCCAGTTTTGCTAAAAATTTAAAGAAAGGACAGAAAGTACAGCAGGGACAAGTAATTGGTTATGTAGGTGCCACTGGTTTAGCTACCGGTCCCCATTTAGATTTTTCTATTAGTAAAGATGGAGTAAAGGTAGATTTTTTAAAGCTTGATTTTCCAGCTGCTTCTTCAGTGAATGCCCAATACCGATCTCAGTTTGAAAAGGTAAAAAATCAACTCCTGGAAATATTAGAAGGCAAAGAAGAGATTAAGCGAGAAGAAGACCTTCGCTTTTTCCGAGACTGAACTAAGGATGTCTTCCTTTAGCCTTTCTTCTTTGTCCCTCTCCTGGCCAGATTCTAATTTCTTTAGCCTCAAAAATATTAGTATCTTTTATTTGTCCGATAATTTTTAATTTTAGTCCCGGATAAGGGGCTAATTTCCCTTTCCAAAGGGCATTAACTGCTTCTATTTTCCATAGATTATTATTTAAATCTATAAGTACAAAATCAGTTTGCCGGGATAAGTCTATTTCCTGGATAGTCCCGGTTATTAAGCCTCTTTCTGGCTGCATCCATTGTCTTTCCCAGGTATAGACCATTTTATTATAATAAGGGATTTTTTCTCGAAAAATATTTTCTAAACTTTCGCTGAATCCACGGGCATAAAAAAGGGAGCCCAGAATTATACTAATAATTAAGCTGCTTAAAAGGATAGAAAAAATCTTAAAACGATAGCCTTTTCTGGTGTGAATAAAGTTATAGTAAGCTACTCCCAGGAAAATAAGAAGGAATATTACCCAGAAATAAGGTAAACTGATGAAGACAGTCTTGAGCCAGCTTTCTCCCACATAGCGATAAATGTCCCAATCCAGTTGTCTGGTGATGAATAAAACCATACTAAAGGCAATACTTCCCAATATCACCGAGAGGCTGAACAATGACCAGATCAGGTAGTTTTTAGTCAGAAAATACCAGCGAGGTTTAGGCTTAATCCTATTATCTTTTATTATATTCAGTACTTGATTGCTTACTTTACTCATCTTACTCATCATCTTAAGTTTTAATCCCCTCCTTGGCTAACTCTTGCTGGAGTACCTTCTTAGCTCGTCTAATTAAAGTGGCGATAGTGCCCATTGGTTTATGTAGAATATCACTTATTTCTTGGTAATCTTTATTTTCCATAAATTTTAAAATTAGTACCTCTTTATATTTCAGGGGTAGACGACTTATAATTTTCAATATGCTTTCATAAGATAGATTCTGGAAGGCATCTTTTTCTATATTACTGGTAGATTCTATAAGATTATTTAATCCTTCATAATCCCAGGAAACTAGCTGGGGGTTTACTTTTTTCTTTCTATAAGCACTGATAGTGATATTATGGGTTATCCGATATATCCAGTTAGAAAATTTCCAACTGGTATCAAAATCGTTTAGATTCTCATAAACCTTAATAAAAACTTCTTGCAGAATATCTTCGGCATCTTCTCTACCAAAGTTAGAAATCTTTAAAATATAATGAAGAAGTTTATCCTCGTAACGGGTCATTAAACACCAGTAATATTCCTGATTTTTTAAAGATAGAGCAACCAATTGTTCATCTGTTTTTTCTAAACACTCTGCCGAGCTAACCATAAATTTTATTTTCCTATTGTTGGGATAAAGAGGCTCCGACCTTAGGTCTTAAGAAGCCAAGATAGATAAATCGTATTTAGTATGCCAGAGGGTATGGATATTCCCTATAGAGTAATAATAATTAAAATTCAATCTACCAGAATAAGAAGTTAAAGTTTATAGTCTTAAACCATTCCCGATCTTTCATCAAGAGCAGTATTATACCACTTCTTGTCGATAACCTAAAACTAATCAGGAGGAGAGTATTCCAGAATTTTCTTTCCTGTCCGGTACCTTCTCGGCATTCAGATAATGTCGGCAATCTCCTGTTCTGGACAATAGTCTCTTCTAAACTGTAGGGTAATTATCCCAGGTGTCAATATTTTTATTATTAAGAATTATTCAACCAAAAAGGAGTGCCGAGAGGATAAAATATCTTTTTACTCTATTGGTTTGTTTAAATTCTTCTTACATTTATTATAACCTCTAGAAAGAAAATTTAAAAATATTTCTCTTTTATTCCCATATATAATATACGCTGGGAAGAAAGAATTTTTTTCAAAGTAAAACTGTCTTATTTTAGCATTTGATAAGTAAAATTCTGTACTTACAAAGAAGATAAGTAAATTATGAATAATTTATAGATTAAATAGAGGTAGTGGTGTATAATAAATACTGTAAATAATATAATAATAATCTGCATAAGGGAGGGTAAGATGAAAAAGGAATATAGAAAGATACTCTTAGTTTTAGTATCAAGTTTTTTATTATATTTAGGATGTTTCAATTTTACCTGGGGGCAAAAGGTCAGTACCTGGGATACTCTATCTCCGGAGGCAGTATATTATCTAGAACTATCCATAAATAGAATGGAAGAAGCAATTAATACTTATCAAGGGGCTAATTATCCCAGTAAAGAATTGTGGGCTCAGGCGATTGAGTACGGAGAGAAAGCAGTGGAAGCAGATCCCCATTTTATTGAGGCGCATTACTATCTAGCCCGAATCTATCAATATACTAATTGGTATTATAGGGAGGCAAAAGAGTGGGAGAAATATATAGAACTTATTCAAGAAAAGAAAGTAATTTCTCCAGAAGCACAAAAAGATTTAGCTTATGCCTATTATCGCCTGGGGTATTCTGCTTACCAAAGAGAGGAATATGATGAATGTATCCAGTATTTACAACAATCTGTTAAGATTAATCCCGCTATGATTGAATCGCATTATTGGTTAGGGCGGGTATTCTATGAAAAAGATAGATTAAATGATGCTCTAATTTCCTGGCGGAAGGTACTGGAGATTGATCCTCATTATCCTCGGGCAGAATATTTTTATGAGAAAGTTAAAAATTCCCTTACCTATGGTAAAGAGGCTTATGCCCATTATGAAGAGGGTTATAACCTTTATGAACAGAGATTATACGAAGAAGCCATTTCTAAGTATAGGCAGGCAATCAGGCTAAATCCCCATTTTGCTCAGGCTTATTACTGGTTAGGGAGGATTTATTTCGAACGGGGGAACTTCCAGGAAGCAGCCAATAACTGGCGGGAGGTTTTACGCTTAGAGCCAGATAATGCCAAGGCACAGTACTGGTTAAAACAGGCGGAAAAACAATTGCTTACCCTAAAGAAAATAGAATAAACATATTGTTCTTTAATTTCTAAAGGAAGGGAAAATGAGAATAGCTTTTTTTACCAATTGTTATAAACCTATAGTTAATGGAGTGGTGATAGCTATAAGTTTACTGAAAGAAGCTTATGAAAAGAAGGGACACCAAACTTATATATTTGCCCCCCAGGTTGATGATTATATTGATGAAGAAAAAAATATCTTTAGATACCGATCCG
>Ga0172364_10003789_pt1 | contig 12078 bp, 6 predicted proteins | sample LakKivSesite10cm_FD_114545 | JGI IMG/M metagenome (GOLD analysis project Ga0172364, IMG submission 114545) | Sediment microbial communities from Lake Kivu, Rwanda - Sediment site 10cm | ecosystem: Environmental > Aquatic > Freshwater > Lake > Sediment | place: Rwanda: Western Province, Lake Kivu... | reverse complement strand
TGCATTAGTATCGATATAAGTTACGTTTCCAACGATTCCGCTGAGATTGTTGACCTGAGTAACTGAGACATTCATATAATCGCCAGTATAGGAACCGCCAAGCGGGTATATCTGTGAATTAGATCCAAAATCACTTGGCGTGATGTGCACTCTGCAATTTGGAAATATATAATTGTGGTTCAAAGTTCCGCTCTCGGTGCTGTTAGTTTTATAGGCGCTGGGTATCGGAAAAAACTCGGTAATTGGTATGTTGTTTCCTAACGAGTAACCACCGTTTATTATCAGCTGGCAACCGTTTACTTCAAGTTTGCTCGTGTAGTACCAATCTTTATATTTATTGTCTTTCACTGGGCCAAGCTGTATTTTGGTAACATTTTTAAGAGTTAAATTGTACTTCATTTGGTTGTAAAGATAACCTGCAGTCCAACGATCGCCTTTTGTAGCAAAAGCACGCCCCATAGGTATGTCAGTATTATTATATACTCTATGTATTACATTTGCGAGCACTTTTGTCACATTAAACATAAAATCGTACGGCAATCTGGTAGTGTTGTTTCCTACTCTTTCTTCCCCAGAAACAGCTTCTACTTTCGAATTATTGGGCACAATTATTACAATAGATGTTGACACCAGCATCACAACTACTAAAATTCCAACAATTTTGTCCCTCATTCTTTTACCTCCGCCATCAATAAAGAGTTTCAGATTAATATAAATTGAGCGGAGGTTGGTGAAAGTATTCTTTGGTTTGGTCGTAAAAATGCTAGTTTTCTTGAAGAATATAAAACATTTATATATTATGTTACTTACTATATATGGGGGAATAAAACATGAATACCAGCATATTAAGAAATAGCTTGGTTATTGGAATAATGCTTTTGCTTGTTACTTCACCAATAACATCCATAGCATTTGGACATTCCATAAATTTAACAAATGGAAGTATAAAGAAGAATTTCAATTCTGATTGTTTTAATAAATATCATATTTCTGAATCACAAAACAGCGAATATAAACAAGAAGATTTAACTAATTTGAAATACACAACCAAAACATTCGTTGACAAGACCTTTATAGAATCGCAACAAAGAACAACATCTGGCGCCTCTACAGATCCCCCTTGGCCCATGTACTGCCACGATGTAAAGCACACAGGATGTAGTCCTTATAGTACTTCTGATAATTCAGGCATTGAGAGGTGGCGTTTTGATACAATTGATGAATGTGAGGGTTCTCCAGTTATCGATGAAGATGGCGTTATTTATATCGGGGCCAGTCAATTATTTGCCATTTATCCAAATGGTACATTAAAATGGAAATATGATGAGTGGATAAAGACCTGCTCGGCTCCTGCTATTGATGAAAATGGTGTTCTTTATATTGGTAGCATCTGGGCAATGCCGAATTATTTATATGCGATTTATGCAAGTAATGGTACTTTAAAATGGAAATATTCTGTAGGTGAGGACATATTTTCTTCACCTGCAATCGGCAGTGACGGTTCCATTTATTTCGGAAGCGAAAACGATTACATCTATGGTCTTTATCCAAATGGCACCTTGAAGTGGAGATACCTCACAAGCGTTGCCGTTTACTCATCGCCCGCAATTGGTGATGATGGAACTGTTTACTGTGGTTCTCATGATTGCAATTTGTATGCATTGTATCCGAATAATGGATCGCTAAAATGGGCGTTTCACACTGGCAATTGGATTAGGACTAGCCCTTGCATTGCAGATGATGGCACCATCTACTGCGTTTCGCTTGACAATTATTTGTATGCGATATATCCAAATGGAACGATGAAGTGGAGAACGAACGTTGGTGCCGGAACATCACCAACTATTGGCCAGGATGGTACAATCTATTGTGGATACAGTAACCTTTATGCCATCTATCCAACGAATGGCTCGGTGAAATGGACGTTCAATCCTGGACCGGGAAGAACCATACAAGGAGGGACTCCGTGCAATTCCATCGACGGAACTATTTATTTCGGGACTAACATCAATCAATTGGATGGAGGAGAGCTTATCGCGGTTAACCCTAATGGAACGGAACGATGGAGGATAATGCTTGCCACTGATTGGATCGATTCCGCCCCTGCCATCGGATCAGATGGGATAGTTTATGTCGGTTCAGTTAATGATGGTTATCATCCTGGTTCATGGGGTTATCTCCATGCAATTGGCAAAGGGCCGTTAGAAGCGGATGCAGATGGACCGTACTACGGTTTGATCAATCAGCCCGTGCAGTTTTCCGGCTCCGCAACAGGCGGTTACAGGCCTTATTCCTGGCTTTGGAATTTCGGAGACGGACAAACATCAAATCTGCAGAATCCGACGCATTCATATGTAAATCCTGGAAACTACACGGTAACGTTGACCGTTACGGACGATTCCGACAACATGTCAAGCGATACGACCTGGGCGAAGATAAAAGAATCAAACAGCCCGCCTACCAAACCGAGCATATCCGGCGAGACACACGGAGAGACCGGAACAATGTACTATTACACGTTTGTATCGACGGATCCCGACAATGACGAGTATTTGAATTACTACATCGAGTGGGGAGATGGTGAAAATCTGCAGGTAGGACCTTATGCTCCCGGGGAAGAAACAGGTTGGGGCCATTCATGGGATTTCCGAGGGACTTATACCATCAGAGCGAAAGCCACAGACAATTACGGCGGTGAAAGCGACTGGGGAACGCTCTCCGTAACAATGCCTTTAGATTTGCAAATAATGATTCAGAGCAACAGCCAGCAAATCAGTCAGCAGCATTCAAACCCAGTATTAATTAAAATATTGCAAAGACTACTACCAAATATAAGATAATTAACAAACCTTCTTTTTTTTCCTGTTGCAACAGGAGAATAGTTTCAATGACCCTCCACAGGAGTATATAAGGAGGGACAACATACTTTTCTCCAAGAAAATAATGGTTTATTGACCCCTGAATGTTTGTGGCATCCAAGGGTCTGGAACCATAACAAGGATTGGTTGTTATGATCCCGAGCAGAACAAATGGAAGTAAAGATAAAAAGATTTTTGTACAAACGAAATTGGGGCAGGTCATAGAACAGAGGGAGTATAAAAACAGGATTGAGAATTTTGGCCATTTTCTGGAACAATATTATAGGTTTTTACGACAGAACAATTACAGTAATAACTCTATTAAAAGTTATTGTAAGACTGTTCGACAAGTTTTCCAAGACAAAAATCTAGATAAATTGTCTCAGCAAGATTTGGACGACATTCGATTTAATCTAGCGGATCACTATCAACATAACGGCAATAGAATGCGATTTGCTGCCATCAATCTCTTCTGCAGAGAGATACTGAAAAAAGATAGAAAAGATTTGTATCTAAAGGTACCACGATCTCATATCAAAAACAAGGATGTATTAACAAACGGTCAAGTGGAAAAACTCCTGAATATTGCTCAGACAAAGAGTAAAGAGGTATACGCAATCATTCAAACATTGTATCACTGTGGTCTTCGAAAAATGGAGGTTTGCAACTTGAATTTAGGAGATATGAATTTTGATACGATGGAACTCTTATTAAGGAATACGAAAACCGGTGATGGGGTCGTATCGATGACAACATCGGTGGCAGGTGCAATAAGAGAGTATATTCATACAGAGCGTTATCCTGTGCAGCCAAATGAACAGGCATTGTTTTTGAACAAATCTGGAAAAAGAATAGGGGAACATTTTGTTCGAAATCATCTCAAAAAATGTGCACGAGAAGTAGGAATCAACACGAGAGTGTATCCTCATATGCTTAGAGCATCCTGCATCACTCATCTGTTGAATAAAGGTGTGAATCCTTTTACGGTCCAACAACATGCCCGACACAAAGATTTTCGAACGACGATGATCTATAACAGACCAACACAGCAGCAAATGAGAGCAGATATCGAACGGGTTTTTACAGGACAACCACAGGAAAATACCCAACCAAAAGAATTAAAACAGAGCACCGAATATTCAGGATACACCTTGGACATATAACAACATCCACGGCCATATAACACGTTTGGCCGCATAGGGAGGTTGGGCGGGTAACAAAGGGGCTATGTGGCGGACTGCAGATCCGCATACGTGGGTTCAAATCCCACTCCGCCCTCTATAAAAGGGAGGAATTTTCGTGAAGAAAAAGGATAGATATCCTAAAGCCTTGCTCTTTATTTTTATTTTATTTTTTATATTTTTATTAACAAATCAAATCGTATCCGCTGCTCTTCCAAGCATCGTCATAAATGAAGTGATGTACGATCCAATTCAGGATGACAATTACAACGAATGGATAGAGCTATACAATCCAACAAATCAATCAATAAATGTTTCAGGTTGGAGAATTGCAGACAATTTTGCTGAAGATTTTTTAGAAGGTGACACAGACCATGGAAATGGTACAACAGTCATACCCCCAAATGGCTATGCCATAATAGCAGATCATGGAACAGAAATCTACGGAAACTTTTCAATTCCGGACAATGCAATACGTCTATATGTCGATGATTTTGGCATTGGCAATGGTCTTGGAAATAGTGGAGACGAATTAACATTGAAAAACTCTACAGGCAGTGAATTAGATTCTCTAGAATGGGGCTATGATTATCCTGAAATATACGGTTCACCTGCAAATTTAATAGATGAGGGCCATACTTTATCTCGTCACCAGGGAACAGATACCAATGACTCAAGCAATGATTTTTATGATGGTATAATTCCCACACCGGGCGCGGAAAATGAGTTTGTGCCTTATTCAAACTTAAATGTGAACTTATATCCTCTTTACATACAAAAAATACAAAATAATTCTGATTACAGCATACCCTTTGCAATCAGGTTAAATGCAGGAAATTACATCCCTAATGAAAATTATCAATTTAAAGCGTATGTAGTTGGAAATGAATCCAGTATATGGCCTGCAACGCAGACGTGGGACGGGACGGCCTGGAAATATTCATATCATTATACATTCAATATAACGACTGATGGGAACGGAAACTGGTCTGAATGGGTTTATCTTAGATTTAACAAAGATTACATTGAATATAAAAACAACATAGAGCAAAAAAGTACAGCGTATTTGAAAGTAAAAATTAAAAAAAGCGAATCTACGGATGAAGTATCCAAGAAGATATTTCTTCTCGATGTAGACGAATCTACGTCAAATGGAACGAAGGGGGGTTATGCTGTAGGGATAGCAAAAATAAACGATACGTTTCTGGAAAACAAAATAATATTTATTGAAAACTGCACAAGTACAATCACGGGCATCTATGTTACAGAAAATAATGGAATAGACGATAAGTTGGTTTCTAAACCAGGGTACTATAAATTAGCATCTCCGGTTGGTAATGAGAATACAATAAAATTTTGTGAAAAAGATGAAAGCATAATTTACATGGCCCAAAATGTGACAATAGAACAGGGAGATTATGGAGTTGACATTTGCTCTCAAAAAACAAAGTATCTGGTGAGAAGAAATGAAACTTTAGATATTCCTTTAACTGTAAAAAATGCTGGTGATTTCTCAGATACAATAGATGCAAGTGTGATTGATATTACTTCAGGTTGGTCTGCAACTCTAGAGCGGGAAAAAATTCTTCTTGAGCCTGGAGAAACACGTTATGTAAATTTACATATAATTCCAAGCCAGCAACATAGTTCTATAAGTGCTTCAGCAACACTTTCTGTAATCTCTGAAAAAGATGTAGGAGAGCATGACGAAATAAAATTGCAAATCGACATTCTTGCACCGGACTTGGCAATAACAAAAATAAAAATTTATGATGAAGAAAAACAAGAAACTAATGATTCGATTCAGGGCGGAATAGTAAATATAAAAGCGTTCTTAAAAAATCTTGGAAACGAAAACGCAACAAATTTTGATGTAATGTTTTATTACGATTACAAAGACGATGAGCATTTCATTGACAGCAAGCACTACGATTCAATTAGCAAGTATCAGAAATATCCGGCCGTTGATTGGGATACCGGATGCACGACGCCGGGAAATCATACTATTTTTGTAGTTGTTGACGAAAAAAATAAAATTGAAGAATTGGACGAAACAAACAACGAATTATCTGCTCGGATAGGATTATACAACACCTACCCGTCCATCGCAAGTAAAAATATTCTGATTACGCAAGTTTATTATTACGCACATTCAAGAATCAATGATGAATTTGTCGCAATATATAACCCGGAAAATTGCACGTTGAACATTTCTGGTTGGTACATAACAAATCAGCCCCAGAAAAGCAAGGAGAAACAAACAAAGATCACATTTCCGGAAAATACGACGATACCTCCAGAAACTAGTTTGTATGTCACGCAGAATGCAAGTGCATATCTTTGGGAAACTGGAAAAAAGCCTGATTTTGAATACAAAACTGATTCAGAAAATGATGTAGCGCAGATGATCGCACCAAAAGAGTTTACGCTTAGCAACAATGGCTGCGTGGTTGCATTAAAAGATAGATACAATCATACAATAGATGTAATTGCTTACGGCAAAATAAATTGCAGTTGCGCAGGATGGAATGGATCTCCGGTTCCTAGTTCAAAAGCGGGCGTTATTTTAAAAAGAAATTTTGAACGGGGAGTACCTGTCGATACAAATACTTCAAGTGACTGGGTTCATCCGCGAAGATACGGCATCGGACAATCTGATTTTGCATTAGTTAATATAACATTTTGTGGCGAAGTAAAAACATTTGTTTCACCGGATTGCAGTTTCAAAACAATAATTGATGAAATTAGAAAAGCAAACCAATCCATTTATTTCAACATCTATGAATTTACAAATCCGTTTCTATGTGATGAACTGATAAAAGCACTAAGAAGAAATGTTTTGGTATATCTCTTTGTAGAAGCTTCACCAGTTGGTGGCATTGACGACAGGGAAAAATTCATTTTAAACAGGATTGCAAGTCATGGAGGAAATATCAGATTAATAGTAAACGATGATGAAAACGACGTCTATGCGCGCTATACTTTTGATCACGGAAAGTATCTTGTAATTGATAATAAAACTGTGATTGTAGAAAGCTGCAACTGGGCAAAAACAGGGATACCACCAGATCCAACATTTGGAAATAGGGAGTGGGGCATCGTAATAAGAAATGAGGATGTCGCAAGGTATTTCTTGGATGTTTTTTTAGACGACTACAACCCTCAAAGGTGCGATAGCTACAGTTTTGACGAAATGAATTTTTTAATCCCGCCTGATCTTTACATGGATGAATCCGTCTTCAGAGGTTCATATATACCACAATTTGAATCTAAAACGTTTGTTGGAAATTTTTCTACAATACCTGTTTTCTCCCCAGATACTGGTGAAAAGGCAATTTGCGATATGATAGAATCTGCTAGCGAGAGCATCTATATCGAGCAATTGTACATATACAAAAACTGGAGTGAAACACCTAGTCCTTTTGTTGAGCAGTTGGTAAATAAATCAAAGCAAGGCATAGAGGTAAAAGTAATATTGAATTATAACCCGGCCTATGGATCTACAAATGAAAAGTGCAATCAGACAAAGAGTTACCTTGAAAAATACGGAGTGGAAGTTAAATTTGTATTTACAAATTGGTCATATTTCACCAATGTACACAACAAAGGAATGATCGTTGATAACACATCTGTTTTAGTTTCTAGTATTAATTGGAATGAAGATTCAGTTACTCGCAATCGTGAAGCAGGAATTATCATACAAAATAAAGATGTGACACGATACTACGCAGATGTTTTTTCCTACGACTGGAATCTCAGTTCGCCTCAATTAATAAAAAAAGAAACAACTTCATCAGCAGAATACAAAAACACTATTAATATAGCGATTGTATTTACCCTGACTTTTGCTCTTATAGCACACGACTGGAGAAAAAGACGATGGACATAATGCCGCAACATTGGATTTCATTGGTGATTATTTTTGTAATCATCGCTTCCATTGTTATTGCCTATGTTAAAAAGCTCATGATGAGCTATACGATTATCATTGCAAATTTGATTATTTTTGTCCTTATTTTATTTTTCCAAGATCAGATAATTGGCAGTTCACAGTACCAGGGTTTAGGATTTAGACCGATATATCTTTCGATACAGTATTTCCCAAACATCTATACTTTATTCACATCAATGTTTGTGCATAGTGGTATTCAGCACATATTTGGAAATATGCTGGTATTTTTCTTTATGGGAGCAGCATTTGAAAAGCGCGTTGGTTGGAAGAAATTTTTAATCATTTATTTTGCAACAGGAATATGCGGCGCTTTGGCTCATTCTGTTGTTGATCTTGAATCATCCGTCCCGCTCGTAGGTGCATCTGGTGCAATATTTGGTATTATGGGTGCATTTGCATACTCTTACCCTAGAGATGTGATTGTTATGCCGGTTCCAATTGGCATAACCATTATTATGCGCATCAAAGTCATTTATGCAACAATTATTTTTGCAGCATTTGAAACAATTATTGTAGCACTAAGTGTTAATGACAACACTGCACATTTCGCGCATATCGGTGGTTTGATAAGTGGAGCGGTTCTGGCAGCACTACTTATAAAAAATAAAAAGGCAAAGAGTAATTCTCAAGCAACAGTACATTATGATTCGTACGTCGAACGGAAACCTACGAAAATTAATTTTTCAAATCTAGAAAGGTTGGCCGATACAAAAGAAAGAAAAGATATGTTAAACCGCATTGAAGGCGAGAATGTATCCCAGGTAAGAGACATCTGGCTTGAGCATTTTTTAGAAAAAGCAAAATGCCCAAAATGCGGAAGAACCGTGAATAGTTTTGACCGCAAGATTTGGTGTGAAAACTGCGGTTTCAGAACCGATTATTAAACAATTTTAGAAGAATGTAAGTCCAACTAATTTTCCGAATAAAATATAACTTGATATTACGTAGCCAGCTATAGCACTGCCACCAAGACAGGGCAATCCCGCCTGCGGTTTTCCTCTAATTACAAATGACATGAGTATTACAAAACCAACTAGTATACCTAACATTACAGATAACGAGACAAGAAGACCGTTTTCTATAAAGTGATAGGCAGCTGCCACAAGGATTCCTGGCATTACTACATCACCAAGCCCCATGAAAAAGGCATCTCGCTCTTCACCGTCTTTGATTTTTTCTTTCAGGCTTTTTGTTTCCTTAATTAGCGAATAATGCCTGATCTTTGGTACGACTAGCAAAACAGGCAATTTTAGATCCATGACTGTATCGGCAAGATCAATCATGTGCTTTGTTTTGTAGACAGATATTGCATCGTAAACTGCCAAACAAATTAGGAAGACAATGATTAAAAAAATTCCTAGTGAAATGCCAAATATGGCAATGGCACTTGCACCAACCATGATGCCGCATATATCAATTACATACCACTCAGGATACTTGATCAATGCCGCTAGCAGAATTGCGGTTGATATTGCTGCAAATGTCAAAGAAAGCCATATATTCAGATCGGGCAAAAAGATGTCAAAGAGTGGCAAAAAAAACGCATAAAATACGGTATAACCAATTGCCCCTAACATAATAATTTGAATTGCTACTTTCTTCCAATACCTGGCAATCAGCAATATTACTACTGTTACAATCAGTATTATAGCAAAAATGTAAGCCAAATTTACCGGATCGTTTACATCCGGAAATGCCTGCATGCCATGGGCATAGAATGGTTTTACTAAAAGCAAGGCTAACCCTTGAATAACAACAAATAGGCCACCCATTACCACAACAGGAAAAATGTCGTTGAATCGTATTTTTTTGGTCTCGCTCATTGGCTCCCAAGAATAGTTTTTGTCTATTTATAGGGTTTGATGAACGAGAACAAAGCTTTTTGTATGATCTTCCATTAGGATATTTCGAGTCCGTATGTCTCAGGGAAGATTAACATTCATCGGTCTAGGCCTATACGATGAAAAAGACATCTCATTAAAAGGCTTGGAAGAAATCAAAAAATGCGATAAGGTTTACGCAGAGTTTTACACGGCAAAACTTACAGGAACGGACTTAAAAAAGATTGAAAAAAAGATTAAAAAAAATATAGAGGTGCTTTCAAGAGAAGAAACTGAAAAAGGCGACAAGATTTTGGAATCGACAATGAAAGAAAATGTCGTGTTTTTGACATGCGGTGACCCGATGACCGCAACAACTCACGTAGATCTTAGACTCAGAGCAATAGAAAAGGGAATTGAAACAAAAATTATTCATGGTGCCAGTATCGCCGCTGCAGTTCCAGGGCTGCTTGGTCTACAAAATTACAAGTTTGGCAGAACTACCACGTTGGCGTTTCCGGAAAAAGAGTATTTTCCGACAAGCCCCTATCAGATAATAAAGGCAAATAAAATGATGGGTTTGCATACCCTTGTTCTTCTGGACATTCAAGCTGATAAAGAGCGATATATGACCGCCAACGAAGGTATCGATTTGCTACTAAAAATGGAGAAAAAATTATGCGAGAGCATCTTTACTGAGGACAGCATAGTTTGTGTTGTAGGTCGTGCCGGTTCCCCCAATCCAACAGTTATGGCAAATACAATTGGTTTTTTAAAGGATAAAAACTTTGGTCCTCCATTGCATACAATAGTTATTCCAGGAAACTTACATTTTATGGAAGTTGAGGCGCTGGTTAAACTTGCGGGCTTGCCCGGGGAGTTAAAATTGAGCAAAAAAATACAAAAACTATAATTACATGTTATAATAATAAGGGACTTGGATGCACGAGAAAGACGAATTTATCGGCGTTATATATGGTGATGTCGGTTCGACAGAATTTAATTTTGCAGTTAATGGCAAGGATGTCAGGAAATTTGACTACATTGCCGCTCCACATAAAGAAGGTTATATTTTAGCCCAAATAATGGACATTAAAGGGCGCTCCGATCTAAAATTCGAGGATGCAACATCGCTTAATACATCTATAAAAACAAGCGATGAAACACCTTACATAAAAAGTGATGTTTCTGCATATGCTGGTGTAATAGGATACAGGGACCGGCAAGGTACGCTTCTAGTCCCCCGTACTCCTTTTGAAGCAGGTAGCAAGATAATACGTGCTGACGAGGGGCTTATCCGGCACATTCTTGGATTAAATGCAAATAAAGATAGTGGCGCTTACATCGGCTTGTTAAAAGGCCATGAATTACCAGTATACCTAAACATTGATTCACTGGTTCAGAAACATGTTTGCGTACTTGCAAAGACGGGCGGTGGTAAAAGTTACGCATGTGGCGTACTTGTCGAGGAACTTTTGAAGAAAAAAATTCCGATGGTCATAATTGATACACATGGCGAATACTCATCGCTTACAACTCAAAACAAAGATAAAAAAGACCTCAAAAACATGGAAAAGTTCAATGTGCATCCGCACGAGTATTCCAGCCAAATTGTTGAATACTCTCCGCTAAAAAGTGCCGATAAGGAAAAAACCAAACATCTGACACTGAATGGAGTGAATCTGGAAGCACGCGAGATAATTGACTTACTTTCTGCAAAGCTCTCAGGTCCACAAGTAGGTGTACTTTACCAGGCAGTAAAAGAAGTAAAAGAGTACAAACAAGTCTACAACTTAAGAGATATCATAGAAGCGGTTGGAAGAAGCAAAAGTAACGCAAGATGGAATGTTACTGCCTCGCTTGAATCACTTGATTCGATAGGGGTGTTTTCAGAAAAGGGCACTTCTACCCAGGAGCTTGTTGTAAAAGGAAAATGCTCTTTGATAAATATGAAAGGCGTTCCTCCAGACATACAGGACGTGGTTGTTGCTCGTTTGACCGAGGAGTTATTCAATGACAGAAAAGCTGGAAAAGTTTCTCCGTTCCTTCTTGTTGTTGAGGAGGCTCACAATTACTGCCCCGAGCGAGGATATGGAAACGCTGTTTCGCTAAGTATACTAAGAACGGTTGCCTCTGAGGGAAGGAAATTTGGCATGGGGCTTTGCGTGATTAGCCAACGTCCAGCAAAGGTTGATAAAAATATCATTTCACAATGTAATACTAACATAATACTGAAGGTAACAAATCCAAACGAACTGAAGGCAATC
>Ga0172364_10003786_pt1 | contig 12083 bp, 31 predicted proteins | sample LakKivSesite10cm_FD_114545 | JGI IMG/M metagenome (GOLD analysis project Ga0172364, IMG submission 114545) | Sediment microbial communities from Lake Kivu, Rwanda - Sediment site 10cm | ecosystem: Environmental > Aquatic > Freshwater > Lake > Sediment | place: Rwanda: Western Province, Lake... | reverse complement strand
CAGGGCCGTAAGGCCCGTACAGTTGGTTAGGTCTAACCATTCACCATCAATAGTAATAGATTTTTTAGGTAATTTATTATTAAGTAAGAGTTTTTTGAACTTATCAGAAGTTAAAGTAATCATAAGACTTTTAAAGTTTTATATGCTTAGTACTTTCATATAATTTTTTAACATATTCAATATGAGCGGGGTCTTGCTCTCGTCCTCCAGTATTTAATTTCAAAAAATATCTATATTTTTGTTCATCAGTCATAGGTTTTTCAGTTCTCGCCAGAGATATAATATACTCAGTAAAATGATGCTGATCTTTTGGATGTAACTGATAAAAAGTTTTACCTTTATAAGCATATCTATTTTCATAATATTCAATAATAGCAGTTATGCGCTGTTTACCATCTAATATTTCGTAAGAAAAATTCTTACCTGATTTAAATGGCAAATACACTATAACCATCTTACCTATATCAATATTATTAAATATACTATCTAAAAGTAATTCTTTATCTTTCATATCCCATACATTACCTCGTTGGTATATAGGATTCATATCTAAACCAAAAGTATAATAATAACTAAATATACTATTTAGAGAACATTGCATATAATTAAGATAGTAATCATCCATATAAGACATTACGGCGGTATTCATATTAGGTAACGGAGTAAGATCATGCCATACAACATAATTATCTTCTTCTGTGTCATACGATCTACCATAATTAGTATTAGTACTAATTACATGAACTTTATATATCTTTCCACCATCAATAGATTCAAGTATAGTAGTTTCCTTATGTCCCCCCCATATAACTTTTTGACCTACACTATACTGTATAGTGGGCTCATTGATAAATTCATCCTTACAGTCATTTAATCTTCTTTCTAATATAATTTGTTCAGCCTCTTCTTTTGATATTGTCTTTTTTCTAGGCATTAGTACTCCATTCCTTTTGATATTTAATTAATTCTATTCTTCAGCGCTGTTGCCCTCTTCATCGGTTTCTTCTGGGACTATATCTCTTATATCAAACACAGTAGTACTTGGTATATGTACTATCATTTTTCCATTACTAAAACTCTGAGTAATACCTTTAGACTTACTAATGAACTTGTTTATATCTTCTTGAGGGATATTATATTTAGGTAGCCCATCTTTAACAAGATACTCTAAAGTATTATAGTATAGTTCTCCAACCTCATAAGATTTACCTTCTTTAGTGGTATTCTTTTGAGCTATTATATATTGGTAGAAATCTTTAGTAACTCTAACTTTATCGTTTATAATGAAATAAAAAGGCTCAGAATCTTTAGACTTACGACCCCTGTGGGGTATATTCTTTATATTAGGATTACCACGACCCATACATCCTCCTTTGTTATTTACCTAACTCTAGGCTCACTAGTATTAATATATAAAGGTAAATTTTCATAAGAGACATCATATATAGTCTTTGATACAAGATAGTACTCATTGACTAAAAAATGTCTAAGCTGTTCAGGAGGGCTACCGCCCAAAAGTCTAACCTCTAAGTCCCCCTTTAAACACCTGGTTATACCATCAACATCCATAGGTAAAGATTGGCATAGCTTATTCATGTCTTCTATAGTATAGTTATTTTCCAATTTTCAATCTCCACTGTGCTATAAGTTCTACCCACCCATAAGTGCTATTAATTTCTAAAGGTATATCTTCTAAAGGTATATCATAAATATACTTTTTAAAAGGTGATGGCATTACCATAGATAGTATTTCATGCTGATCTGGCACACAACCAAGACAGCACTCCTTTATTCTTGTAGGCAAATTATTATAGTCATACATATCTTGTGGTATCTTTGCTAATATATATTTTATTATATACGAAGATATACCGTACTTATTATCAAAGTACCACCTTTTACTAATCATTTCTTTTAATAATATATAATCTTTATAAGTATACTGAGGTAAAGACATATTATATTCCTCTCTTTAACCTCCAACTCACTATAATTTTAGTAATAGGATATCTAGTATTAATTAATAGTGGTAACTCGTCATATTTTCTTTTAAATAAAACTTCGTACATTAAAATAGGTGCTTTATTATCAGTTAACTTTTCAAAAAGAGACGCATCTTCTTTAGCTAAACATATTGCACACAATACTTTTAAACAGTATGCCGCATTTGTTTCTGTGGTAGACTCATCGTACTTATCTAATACTTTAAATAAATCTTTTATATCATCTAATGTATACTGCATGTTATTTATCACTTCCAACTATTATAGTTGGTTTAAATGGTACTTCTATTTTATTAATTTTTATTGTATCAGGCATGGCGGAACACCTATGTACTCACTCTTCTGAGGAGTACTTACTGTACTTACCTATATTCAGTATCATTTTTTAACCTTAATATTCTTTAAAAACTCATTATAAAATGCTTTATTAGTTTCAGATATCCATGGATAATTAATCAATAATGGAAGTTCCTCTTTAGATGTTTCATATATCATAAGCTTTTCTTCAGCGACCTGTAAATCAAATAAAGTTTTTTGAGAAACTTTATTATTTTTTACAACCAACCACCAATGGTCATCTGTCCCTTCCCCTTGAGCTTCTATAGTACCATTACATATATAACCTTTAGGAGCCAACACCTTATCTATAAGATATACCATCCACTCATATGAAGAATAAAACTTTTCTCCGCCATCCCATTCTATACTCATTTTATCTTCAGAAGGCACCCACTGGCACCAAAGGCCGGGCTGAGTCTTTGGTGGACGATTATGATCTATAACAGTTCCATCGTCATCTTGACCGGCAAAACCTTTTCCATCTACATAAAACTCACCCTCAATCCCATACTTTTTATCTACCTTACGAGCCATGCGTCTTGTTTCATTAAACTTTTTAAGAAAATTGTATGTATCATCATCTAATGACTTATTTAAAATTACTTTACCAGTAAATTCAGTTGTGTATCCCATAACTACTCCTTGTTAAAGTTATCTACCTATTAACAATCTAAATGTAGCACATAGTCTCACAATAGGAACTTCGTCACCTATAAATAATGGCATATCTTCAAAAGGTTTATTATGAAGAACATTTATAGACCAATAATCAGCTATGTCATTATAGAATCCGGCTGGATTATTTATTAAGTAAAGTAAGCGTCCCTTTATACTATAATAATCATTTTTAAATATAGTATACTCTTCAGCCATGTTTAATAATATATCTTGTTCTTTATTACTTATAATTAGCATACTATTTACCAATCTTTAATCTCCACTTTATAATCTTTAATTGTGTCTGTTTGAACATTTTAACTCTACTTTTTAATACTTTAATATAATTAATGTCTAAATCGCCATAATTAGTATCATCAGTTAAATTAACATGTAAAGGTAAATCTTTATACTTAATTTTAAATAAGTACTTAGAATACTCCGCTATACATAGGTTACTTAGTTCACGCTCATAGTAACGCTTTCTCACACGATTAGTAATATAGTTATTAATACTAATAAACTCAGGAGCCATACTAATAAGTAGTTTAAGCTGCTTATTAGTATAAAAAATGCCTTTATTTGCCATAAATAAATCCTTCTATTTATTTATAGACATCCTCCACTTAATTAAAAAATCTAAATCTCTTTCATATAAATAAAGAGGTAAGTCTTCACGCTCTATTTTATATATTAACTTCCTAATAACATAATATAGATATGTCCTTAAAAGCCTCAAAATTACTATCATCATATATAAAGTCTTTAATAAGAGTAGGATTATAATTATTTTTAATTATAGTTCCTGTTATAAATCCTAAAAATAAATATAGCATAGCACTACCAAAGCTTGCATTTTTTCATCTTTTCTAAAGTTGTACCTACTTATAGAATATAAAAGCTTTTTTATATCATCTTCAGTATAGTTAATCATATCTTATTTAGATAGTTCACTATTTTTAAAAGTGTTCATTTCGCGCTCTATTTTTTCTATCTCAATATCTATTCTGTTTTTATCAGCAGTAAGTTTATCTAACTGTGCTTTAAGGTCCCGCATCCTATCTCCAGAATTTAGCTGTTTACAATGAGGGCATCTACGCTCTACATCATATTGAAATGTCTTAGATACTCTTGTAACATCTATCTCGGAGTCCTTGCCACAAAGAGAACAGTGGAACTCAGCCCATATCTTATCACGAGGGTCCATACTAGTAGTATCTACTCCACTACCAAAAAGACGAACAAAATACATAAGTACTCCTTTTAAAGAATTAATAAAATTATTAATGTAATTAATACATAACCTATTATAATGTACGGTAATAACTTAATTAAATGTATTAATATAGATATATCTTTCAAGATAATGCCTCTTTAATCTTAGCATCTAACCAAGGATATAAACCCATTAATAAAGGTAACTCATCAATATGATCCATATACTTTTTCTTATCAGTATACTTTAAGGTATATGTTGAAGCTAATATAGCCTTGTGAGCATTTTGGAGCTGCTGCTCTGTGCAAGCTTTTATAACCTGTTCTACTTCTTCTCGGTTCCATTCAACGGGTATTCTAAAAAGACCATAGTTACCATCACCGCCATTCATCCTTGTTCGTAACTCTATCATTTTTATATAGTTAGCGTCAAGTATACTATTAATTTCCATATAACAGTCAAGGTATATGCCACTCTTATTATACCCCCATGAACATATAACTGACTTATATTTATTTGTCATTTTTAATCATTTCAGATAAAAGAGTACCAGTAAAAGCCTCCCCAACATGAAGAGGTAAATCCTCATAGTTTACAGTAAACTCTTTCCAAGAAATCATATCTTTTATATCAATATAATAAAAGTCTGTAACTGTAGTATATCTTATCTCTATTTTGCTGGCATATAATACCCTAAGCTTTATTTTATAATAGCTTTCGTTTAGGCTTGCAAAGCCTATCATCTTAGCCACTATATAAGCATCATCATATGAATCATACTTATAAAAAGACCCCACTAAAGACTTTTCTATAATAGGAATATAATCTACCGCTCTTGCAAGTTCCCCAAAAGTAGCTTCTCTTATAGAATTAGAGGCTATATTATCTGATAAGCTCTTTATCATTTTAGGAGTCTTTTCGAGTATATTCCAAAGATCTTCAAGTACTGTTTCTTTTTCTATTACTTTTTCCATACTTTGCTACCTTCTCCTTAAATACTACATGTCATATATAGTACATGGATCAAAATCAATTATAACAAGTTTATCATTAATTAATCCTAAGTTATCCCACACAATATCTCTATTGTTTTCTCCTACAAGATCATCTAACCTCATTTTCTTCTTTTTAAGTATTCTTCTTATCTTATTTAATTGTATATCATATTTACTTTTTCTAAATTTAGTTTTAGCTATTTGTGTAATATATCCAAACTTTTTTAAGTGATCTAAATGCTCTAAATATTTATCATCATTCCACTCTAAAAACAAGTATGGTATCTCAAATACTGATGAATAAATTTTAGGAGCTAAATTTAATTTTAAAAACTTATTTTGAGTTCTATAGCATTTCTCAGCATAACTCCTATTGCCATAAAGTTTTAAACCTTTATTCTTATCTAAAGGAATAAAAGTGCAGAAACCGCCATTCTCACTAATTTTAGAAGTATGTATCTTATATATAATTTCTTTTATATGAAAACTACTTGGCATTACTAATACCTTTAAATACTAGTTAGAATAACCGTATATAGTACATGGATCAAAATCAATTATAACTAACTTATTTCTAACAACTCCTAAATTACGCCAGATAGGATTGTTATTATTCCACCTTAATATATCGTCCTCCCTCAGACCATATCTTTCAAGTACATTCCTTATCCTCTTTATTTGTGGACGATATATCTTTCTATCAAATTTAGTATGGGCTTTTTCAGTAATATAACAATATGCTTTTAATTTATAAATGTTGTCTATACGAGAACCCTTCCAAGAAACATTCAGAAGAGGTACTTCAAAAACACCAGAATAAACTTTTGGGGCCACTTTAACTCTTAAAAGTTTTCTTTGCGCTCTAATACTGTCTAAAGCAAATTTTTTAGTACCATACATCTTTAAACCAGTTTTTCTATCTAAATCAATATATGCACAAAAACCACCGTGCTTTATCTTTGTCGTTGCCGAATGAATCTTATATATAATATACTTTTTACTGTGTGTGTTCAATAGTTAGTACTCCTTATTTACCTATTTTTAATCTCCATCTTGCAATAATATAAAAAAACTCATTAGTCACAAAAACATATAAAGGAAGGTCCTCATATGGTATTTTTCCTTTTATTAATGAAGCTAATTCTTCTGACTTAACCTCCACACCTTTATACCATTTCTTAAAATCATCTAAATTTCTAAATATAGGATTTATCAGGTTACAAATATCTTTAAACATTCTTAAAAGTAATTGCATTTCCTTATTAGTATACTTTAAAAAGACATAATTAAATATATCTTTTTTTTGCTCTCTCTGACTCTTTTTCATAATATGCCGACCTACCTTTAACAGTTACATATATCTCTAATATTAAATCATTTATATACTTAGGCATTATACCGTACCAGTTATCAGAAAACATATTAGCTCTACCATCAAGATTCAAACAAAGTACGCTCGTACTCATGTTATTTATATTATGAATGTCTATACATAACGTACCACCAACATAATACATACCTACATTCTTATTAATCAAATAACCCTTTATAGTATCCCATTCAGGTTCTTCAGCACAGACATCTTTCACAGGAGGCCTCATAAAACTAAGTAATTTTTTAAACATACTACTTTCCTAATTTTAATCTCCAATTGGCTATAATTTCATATCCCTTATAATTAATATATGTGGGCAAGTCCTCATAAGGAACTACATATATCAAATTAACCATATTATTAAAAGTTACCTTATTCAGACAAGTACTATCAAACTCTTTCTTTAATGCATAACTATATCTATCTGTAATAGTATCTATCTTTTCAAAAGCTACTCTTACAGATGCAGGCTCCTTTTTAGTATTAAAAAATAACTTATTTAGTCTAGTCCAATTATTATTAAGAAAAATCTTATATAAATTATATATTTCACTGGGTCTATATACTATCATAATATAATAACCTATCTATATAATAACTTTACGCGGCGGATTATTATCTTTAATCTCTTGAAGCTTTCTTTTACTTTCTGGCTGATTACTATAAAAAGATAACTGCTTATTAATATCTGACATCTTTTCCCTGGCACCTACATCATCTATAGCCTCAAAAGGTATACGTATGGTATATAGATATTTCATTTGCTAATCCTTTTTATAGGTTTGAATTTAAACGTGGTAGCCTTTGTCTTATTATTCCATACCCTAATCACTAAAGTATTATCAGTATATTCCATATATATCTGACCCGTCTTAGGGTTTGATGGATTACCTATAAATCCCGGTATCTTTATCTCTAAACCACCCATACCATCATCATTATAAAGTAAATCCTTACTAAATATAATAGTCTTTTTAGCCATGTGCAATACTCCTTTAAAATAATTCTACATACAATACATAAAGTATTAACATAGAACATATAAAACTATCTATCTTACTATAAAACTTATAGTACTCCCAGCCCTTTATTGAAGAAGACATTTATGTTTAAAGTAACCACTTATATTTACCATTAAGTACATCCATAATAGTCTTTTTATCAAATGGTAGCAAATTATCATTAATCATTAATGGTATCTGCTCCTTATCATAATACTTTAATATACTATCGTACAAGTCAGGATGTTTAGTAAAAACATTCATAATATGCGCCCTAGACCTACAATGAGTCATTAAAGAATACGGAAAATCTCTTGATGGGCTTCTTATGTGTGAACAGCACTCCTGATCTTCCTCATCCTTTGGATACCACCTACCACCTCTATCAAACCTACCATTAGGATGTAATATCCTATTCTTCCTCAAATAATGTATAGTCTTTACTTTTTGTTCTAATGTAAGCATACATATCCCTTCTATAATATCATTTGCCTATTTTTAATCTAACAGATATACATGCGTCATGCCATTTTTTTTGTGGTATTCCATTAAAATCTTTAAAATAATTATTGATGTATAAAGGCAGATTTTCATATGGTATCTTAAGTATTGTTCTCACAACACTATCGCTAGTTTCCGTATTATATATCCAGCTATATATTTCATCATATGATGCTTTATACCCATCACCAAGACCTTTATACGCAACTACAAACATACGTATATCATCTTCTGTTAATATAGGCATGTCGCTGTTATCTATATATGACATAATTTAAACCTTATCTATTAATGTTGTAATAATGACTGCATACATGTAACAAACATGTATGCAGTCATACCTTTGGATACCAACAACTATGTTATATGATGTATACTTATATAAGGATATTTCATATAACCTCAGTCTTCTTCTCCCTTATACTTTATCTGACTCATTAAGCACTCCATATCATCTATATCATCCCTCTCACCTAGATAAGTAGGCTGGTACAAAGACCCACCCTCTATACAATATAAGTACCTTACCTCTACTACACTCCCTATCTTAGGCATATCCTTGTTAGGGGGTATGGTAACATTACCCATATGTATCCTCTTACCTGACACATCTATAAGCTCCACACCGATAGCCCTCTTGCCTTCCCTACCTTCAACAGATATAGCCGAAAGAGTAGCATAAAATTTATACTTAACCATATCACCTAGCTTAGATGGCCTACCAGATACATAATACGAACTTAACCTCTTAAATACCATGCCCTCTTTATGACCCTTTTGGAGGGTAAGGAACATATCCCTTTTCTCTTTTTCAGTACATGCTAATCTTGATAGCTTAAATACCTTCGGAAAACTCATAGAAGATAACTTACTATACCTATCACTATATGACCTTTTTGTGTAATCTTCGTTATTTATTGCCAAAAGATCATATACATGATAGGTACTTCCTATTGCTTCTCCATCTAATATCACCTTATTAAAAGAGTTCGTTAAGGCCATTTCTTTCATGGCTTCCTCAAACTCAGTAGGATAACCACATTCAAAACCCTTCTTATTACTTGCCCTTGTAGTATCCAACTCGTATATAAGAACTATATGCTTGCCGTCATGCTTCTCTTGGCTACCATACGCACTATCTTTAAAGTACGATTCAGCCTCTTCTTCTGTTATAGGATTCGGAAGTTGAGGTATAATACCCGTACTCTTTTTATCAGAAACAATGCCCGAATAAGCCACTGCTGAAACATCTGGCTTATAACCTTTACCCATCTTTTCATTAACTAACTTATTATATACCTTTTTTGCAGCCTCTAATGATACATTCTCTATCTTCAAACCGCTGCTTCCAGACGTACCCCTACGACCATATATAAAAGGCACAGCGTATGCTCCATTACGTTCCTCTATAGATGCCGTATAAAACTTATCACTCCTACCATCCTTATAAAAAAGACTTATACTCTCTACTACTTTTGGCATACAATACCTCCTATATATGTTTATTTACCTATCGCTAAACGCCACTTAAGAAACATATTCCAGTAATCACCAGCACTTATATTTAAAGGTATATCTTCATATGTACAGTTTAAAGCCCCAATAAGATTGTTACATTTTATACAAATATTTATAAACTCTTGCTTAAAAATATGATAATAATCTTTAAAAAAATGTGTACACATATCCCCTAATAGTTCATATTCCTTATCTGTTATGCTTTCTATCCACATATCTATCTTCCGATCTTTAAACGAACACTTATACAAGTATTATACCATTCTTTTGCCTTACGTGAAAAAACAGTATCTTTATCTAATACATACTTATTTGTTAACCTTAAATAATCAATGTTATCTATATATAACGGTAACTCTTCATACGGTATAAGTAATGTCATATGTAGTATCCCATCATCCGTACACCAATTCCTAATCTTGTCTAAAGTTATTGTGTTGCCATAAACATCACAAGTATTATATGCCCCCACAAATAACTCTAACTCCTCATCCGTATAATGAGGCACTTTATTTATATCTATGTCTTTAGTAGACATAGTAACTACTCCTTAACTTCGGAAATATCTTCTAGCTCATAATCACTACTATGTTCACTATAGCTATGGCCCCCTGACTCATCTCATGTTCCTAGCCTAATAGCTACAATGACCATACCCTATACGAATCATAGTCACTGTATACTTCTTTTTAATAAACATATCTTTTCCTTCCTTCTTGATAGAACGGGTGGTAAAAATCAAAAAGAATTATTAAATAAAATCAAACTTAATATAATATAGTAAGTAATCGGAGAAAAATCAATGGAATTTTTCCAAATATCAACAAATTTTATAGCTTATTTGCCTAAAAGTAGCCTGATATTAACGCATTCCCTGTACCATTGCAAATCATGCGATATATGTAACGGTAATTCTTGGTATGGTATCTCATGTACTGTATAAAATACTCCTTTAATATCATACATAATAATCTTTTTAAAACTATCTAATGAGCACTCACCTTTATGTACTTTCTTAAAAGCATCCACAAATAGCTGTAACTCTTTATCACTATACTTTATTTCCATCCCAACCTCTCCTTATATCTATTACAAGCTTTATCCGTATAAAAACTCACCCCCACTAATAACGGCAAATCCTCATCCTTATACTTATCTATACTCTGTACCTCATAGCCCTCTATACATGTAGTACATACAACATCACCCTCCTTAAGACCCATACCTTGTACTATACTCTCTATACGTTCATCTGATGGCATATATACATCATCTACATAATCATCTGGCGTTATAAAAAAAGTAGCATCCTCATAACAATTTATACATATATCCTTGCCACATCTAGAACATTTTAATATCTCATCTATATCTACCTTATGATTACATACAGAACATCTTAGCATTATATACTCCTGTCTAATCTCCATTTTAAAAATATACGAAGATATGTAGACATTTCTTCTCGTGTTATATATAATGGTATATCTTCATACGGTAGCTCTGTATAAAACCTGTAGGACTCAGGAACGCTTTGGGGGTCTATATTCCTGCGCTCATCTCTAGGCTTATAATAAATTGTTTTTACAAACGAATATAGGTCATCTTTATAATAATGAAACTTATTTGAAACATCCTTCTCCAATAACCTCATTAATTCATATAAATCCTTCTTACGATATCTTATCCTTCCCATCTAATAACTCCTTCGCTATATTCCTTATATGACGATTATTATCATTTATATACAATGGAATGTCCTTCATTGATACTATATACTTAACCTTAAATAAACGATACCTATCATCTTCCTTTATATACTTAACCAAACAATACATACTATCCAATAGTATTGTATAACTTAATAACCTCTTCACTTATTTTCTTATGTAATATCATCTTCCTATCCTTAATCTCGTCATGATACAAAAAGTATACCACTCACTACCACTATACCACTTATCTTCAGAAACATTTATATGTAACGGTAACTCTTTATATGGTATCTTATTTACTAAATAATATATACCATTCTTATCTGGTACTACTTCCTTCTTAAATCTTTCTATAGTAATTTTATTACTTGCATTTCTATTATACATTTCCACAAATAACTCTAATTCCTCATCTTTATACTTAACCATTTTAACTTACCTCCCTATACTTAATCTCCACTTAACTATTATATTAAAAGTGCTATCTCCTACTTCTACTAATTCCTTATAACGTATTTCATATTCATTTATATATAACGGCAAGTCTTCATACGGTATTCGTAATATACTGTTATATGTACCATTATTTATATCCCTCTCTAATGAATCTATCTCTATTTCCCTATATCCATTACATTTCAAACGCTTATATAACTCCTTTATTTCACCTTTTTTATACTTAATATCCATTATTTCCCCTTATTTCATCAAATCTACTTACCTAACCTCATCCGCCAACCTATTACTGCCCTATAACACTTTG
>Ga0172364_10003785_pt1 | contig 12084 bp, 11 predicted proteins | sample LakKivSesite10cm_FD_114545 | JGI IMG/M metagenome (GOLD analysis project Ga0172364, IMG submission 114545) | Sediment microbial communities from Lake Kivu, Rwanda - Sediment site 10cm | ecosystem: Environmental > Aquatic > Freshwater > Lake > Sediment | place: Rwanda: Western Province, Lake... | reverse complement strand
GGCGGACGGGTGTTATGGAACACAGAAAACATGGGATTTGAACCACTACCTAAACAACTTCAAGATCAAGTAGTAAAACAAATAAGAGAGAGAAAAGGGTTGAAGCCGGAGCCGTACCCGCCAGAGTACTACATGGATTAAACTTTTTGATTTTCTATATCGAAAAAAATCATAAATAATTATATAGAAAACCGTGTTACACCCTACAGGGCACTATGAATAGAGGAATCATAGATATAAACAAACAGTATGAACTTGAATACCGATATTATGAAAGAGATGTAAATTACAAGTATTTTAACAGAAAATTTGAGATATATCTAATAGAGAAGAAAAAACTCGGAAAAAGTTACGTTTTACATATGGATAACTGTGATACTTCTCCTGGAAAATGGGCTCCACATATTCACAAAGCATCAGATGTAAGAAAAAAACTTTATTTTGGTGTAACAACGCTTAATTGGCATGATATAAAGGATAGTTTCAGGGATTGTATAATTGGAGAAATAGGAGAAGAACATAAGAAAAACGTAAAAAAAGCCATTGGTAAACTAGCGACCCCAAAACTATAGAATTAATATTCTGTAACCTTATATTTTCCATGCATAGGCTCGTATATCTGCCCGTTGCGTTTAAGTCTCTCCAAGGCCTCTTCTACCTTACTTGATTCGAGCCCCGCTATCTCTGCTTCTCTAACAATATCTCCTCTGAGTGCATTGCCATCTTTCGACTCATTACACAGTTTTTGTATGATATCTATGAGTGTACGCATTCGTTCATGTTGACTATGACTTATACCAGTTGCAATGATATCGATGTCGAATTTACCTGTCTCTCTATCCATTCCTACTCTCCGCAGATATTGATCTATGATAGATATCGCTCTTTTTGAATCCTCGACTGTGGCCTCTTCACTTAGTCTCACACGTGCGCTTGCTTCTGCTAATCGTACAAAGGCCTCTAACTGTCGTGGGGTAAATGGTACAGATTCTTGAGATGAGCTCCTGAAATCCACATAATAGTTTTTCAAAATTTCTAGCGCGTCATCATTCATCACTGGATATATATTTCTCTTCGCGTATGCCACATATTTACGGAGAAACTCGGGATCAAATATCGGCAATACATTTGCCATCAAGATATCTTGTTCTTTTTTAGTGTGTTTAGACTTCTTAGATTTTAATATATTTTCGCTTACTTCACCTGCTTTATGGGTACGAAGAATATGGGTTGCCATATCCATATCAGTTTTTCTGTTTGGTTTGTCAAGAATAGAAAAAATGAGATCAAAACGGGATAGCAACGCAGGAGGCATATTGATTTGTTCATGAATAGGTATAAATTCATCGAAACGCCCAAGTTTCGGATTTGCAGCAGCAAGGATCGAACACCGTGATTTCAACGTCGCATTAATCCCTGCTTTAGCAACAGAAATCTCCTGCTGCTCCATCGCCTGATGCATAGAACTACGGTCGGTCTCTTCCATTTTATCAATTTCATCGATACAGGCGATCCCCATATCAGCTAAAACTAATGCACCTGCCTCCAAGGTCCATTGTCCTTCGCCGAATTCGTCTCTCACGGCAGCAGCAGTAAGGCCAGCGGCAGACGATGCTTTTCCAGAAGCATAGATACTCCTCGGAGCAAGTTTAGACATATATGTTAGTATCTGTGATTTTGCAGTACCAGGGTCACCTACCAGGAGTGTATGGATGTCGCCTCGGATATATGTACCATCTGGCATTTTTTTAGATAACCCCCCGAACAACTGCAAAACCATTGCCTCTTTCTCTACATCCATTCCATAGATGGTAGGAGCTATGCTCTGCTTCATTTTATTATAAATCTCTGGGTCCTTACTAGCCTTCAAAATCTCTTTTTCATCCTCCCCTGTGATTTCTACTTCTTCAAACGCCAATTCTTGCCGTTCTATACTACGTGCATCCATGGTTTTATCAAAAGAAGTAAGACGATACATGCCTCTATGTCTCTGAGCAGAGTGAAGAATGCCGTTTACAATAACTCTATCCCCTGGTGCTATCTCGCCTACGATATCATCTTCGAGATAGACGCTGATGCGCTGAGGTTGTGCACCACCACGAAGTCCTTCTGGGTTTTCCTGGACTTCTATCTTCTGAGAATCGATAAAGGTTGACAGTGTGGTAGAAAGCTTGAAGGATGATACTCGTCCGCATCCGCCTTGATCCTCATAACACTCAGATGGTTCTTTTAATATGTCTTCCTCCTGATCAATTTTAATAACAGCCCCGCACTTCTGACATTGAAAAGCAGCAACCTGAAGTTTAGGACGTACCTCAGTTACTTTTTTTACTAAACCCTCTACCGCTGAAAACTTCCCAAGATGGCTCGCACGGATTTTCCTAATGAGTATCTTCTGAGTATCAGGAATACTATACACTCTAAAATGAAGTTTTAACTTATTTTCAACAGCTACATCAATGTTTTTAAGGGCTTCTTCAGCATTAAATATAGCTTTATATGGTTGATTAATAATCAACTCCGAAAGTTTAGAATCATACTTATCTATATCCCAATAATTTACCAGAAGACTCCGCCTGTCGGGATACGACAATGCAATAGTTTCAATGTCTGGTCTGCTGGTTTCCTCAAAGAAATTTTCCCATGTAGCTGCTAAACTCTCATCCTTTAACAATCGTACCATTTGAATTCCCCCAATGTTTAGAACGAAATATATCGTTGCCCTTAATAATTTTTAGCGGGTGTAGAAACCCCTTAAGTGGTTGCACGTTTCATCTAATTGACTACCCATCTGCATTCTTGACCCCGTTAACCCTCTGAGCACCAGCAGTCTGCAGTAAGGTTGCTCACTTCCGTGCCTCACCCAGTCTCCGCAGCTAAGATGCACATATGACCTTCCGATCATATGCAGTCATCACCTCCAATCCCAAAGGACGAGGTTTCATAGTCAACAGACGGATCAATAGATGTTCGTTACATCGCCTCTTGGTTTCGACCCCAGCGTATCGGCGATTTCTGGTTACAGGGAACGCCTACCTCCCCAGTCTATTCTACACCTATCGCCAATTATGGTTTTTATAATGATCTGCGTGTAATTATCAGTAGATTTCTGAAGAACTGGAAGAAAACCAAAGCCAAAGCAATCGATAAAAAGCCTATATCACGGAGTACACAAAGCCATGCTTGTGACAATTGATCCGAAGATGTAGACTGAGCAGCAAGTTTACCGGCATTATATGAATCAATTACAAGTAGACATATACACAGTGCAATTATGAAGAATAAAACTATATTGATATAAAATGACCATTTGTACCAAACCTTTTTACTAAGCGGATAAGCTATATTTTCTGCCATGATAAACAACTCCTCTTAACAAACAATGCAATTGCTGAATAGATATATGAACATTATGCCTGTAGACAACATCAAAGAAAATCGCTTAATTTTGTCGTTTTAACCTTATCACTTATAAATAAAGAATCTATGGATTTCTCAACTAGTTTTATCCGTTGACGTGCATAAGGTGGAAGATTATATCTTTCCGCTATCTCCTTTGAAATCTCTAGGTATTTTTTAACAGATTTCTCATGAACCGTAAGCGTGAGTTTTCCGCCACATTTTATACACACACCCTGCAACGGAATCCTACGATATATTGTATTGCAAAGAGGACACCTTACAGATTGTCTACTGAAGGCCCTCAAATTACCGAGGATATCTGGCAAAAAGTGTCTTTCTATAACTTTGTAGGCAACATCAGGAGTATCCACCGCTCGTATCTTTGCTGCGAGGTTAAGCTGCGCATTCATCTTATCCATCATGGTCTTCAACGTTTTATAGACGGATGCCCTAGGACCATCAGATATATTATCTGTATCATGAGTGAAACCAAACTGCTCATATTGAAGTTCACTCCCCAATCTCGAAGAAACCAGGCCCATTACAGACTCCAGCATTTTAGGATTCTCATGCTTCAACGTAGCCTCATAGAAATCAAGCGGATACCTAAAAAGCGTATCAATATTATGTGCTTCCTTGTCCACTTCGGAGGGATCGATACGGGTTGTAAGAATAAGAGGCAGATCCATTCGTCCACCACGTTTATCTGGAATATATGCATGGGAGAAGTTTAGCAATGCGTCCATTAGAAGCATGAGTCCATCCTCATCACCATCGCAGTTTCTTCTTTTTGCTGCATGATAAAAAGGATGCGCAAAACAGACCTGCGAATCGCTAAAACCTATTATCCTCGCCAGGGCACCAGCAGAAGTATGCGGTGCTAACCCGACAACCAGATGACCAGTTAAATCTTCCAAATTTTTTATCTTATAAAAACGATCCAACTTGTAGAATTTAGCAAGAAGATCATCTATAAATTTTGACACTTGCACAAAATATTCTGCGCATGAATTCGAAATGATAACATCCTGTACCCTCAATTCACAAATTTGATCTTCGTGCTCCAGAGGATTATAGAGATAATCTTTCATATAGCCCAGTTTTTTTAATTTTTGTATCGAAGTATGTATTTCCTTTGGTTTAAAATGTGTAAGCGGCGCATCGGTCATATCAAAACGGATTGTTCCGTCCTTAAACACAGATACATCATGCTTAGCTCGCAATATACCCTTCTCCAGAGGTTCTGGTGTTTTGTTTTTTGAGATAGTGCCTATAACACCTTTTATTGTTTCAGGTAACTCTTGTTCTCGTACGTTTTTCTGTGCAATCTTAAGCTCTTCTGAAATATTTATCTCCTGAATTTCAACTCTACCATTTTTTATCTCTGTATGCGCACCACATTCACAAAAAATTCTATATGTTTTCTTATTGCATTTAGAGCATACTCGGATCCCCGCCTCGACTTCTATCTTTTCTTTCTCTGCGGCAGTTTTGATTAAACGTTGACTACCACCATAATTACCAAGTGGGAATAAGACATGTGGCGGTGGCCTCATCTTACGAGGAGAGGCTTTCTCTGGTCGTCCCATACGTGTTCCTATACGAAACGGTGCACGAGCTTGGATAGTTACTCCTGAAAGTTTAGAAACTAAAGAAATCATATCTTTCTTATCTTTAAATGCCGCATATCTGTCTGTTTCGATGATAGTTCCATCTTTGATATCCAAACCACAACATCGTATCAACGGATAGGAATATTTATCCAAAATAAAATGTTCTTCTCTTTGTTTATGAAGCGCACCGAGTTCTATAAAAATATTCTTTATCTCTGAGTTTTGGGGGATGGAAAGTTTCAATTCTTCATCTAAAATAATTTTTCCATGTTCTTTGACATATTTTGATAGATTCATCAAATCATCTTTGCTTATATCATGCCAAAAGAGATTGAAATTTGGGTGAAGCGGAACATGATATCGCTCTGACAAGTCAAACGCATCTTTATATGGGGGATTTTGCAGATCAATGTGTCTCCCAAAATCTTCGTCGATCTTTTTTTGAAGATTTGCATCTGCTTCTTTAATTGATTTATATATATATTCAAGGGGCAAACATGAAAGGGATTTTTGGAGATCTTGAATCCACCATTCATAGACATAAGAAGAATCAGGTAGCAAGGCATTATTCTCAATGAATTCTCCAAATGGTATAAGTGCCTCACCAAGATCTATTATTTTTTTCACATCATACTTTTTAACATCTTTTACATCATTAATTTGAATAAGATCGCCGTTTTGTAATAGCACAATTGGACCTTCTATCTGATCGCAGGGTGTACCTATTGTTCCCTTCCCGGGTCTTTCTGTTTTAATTTGTGTACCTACAGCAATAAAACTATCCAACAGATACATGGAGGCGGGGCTTATCGCCGTAGACGCCAACCCACCAGTACGAGCTCTGCCGTATCGTAACCGAAAACCACCCTTTCGCGAAGGGTGAGAAAAGACAGGCCTTCCAGCGATCACTTCTCCGATATACTTTGAAGAGGGGACAATCAGCGGAATATCCTCCTTATTACTCTTGTTATCGTTGTTCTCTTTATTGACAAAAATATCGAGGAACTCCCATCCTTTAAGTTTAAGTTTTTTAACATGTTTTAATATTTTTGGTGCCTTCAGACAAAGGCCTTCAGCTATGACAAGACATGCACCGCCTCTTAGGCGATTTGTTCCAATTCTTGGTAAATCTCGGTATCCTGTAACCTCTGCGTCCTCTGTGCCTTCTCCATTTATACATATCGGGCATCCTCTTGTTATTTTTTCTATCTCATCAGCTGAAGGAACATATTGCAGGTGTTGCACTCTTTTGTATAGGGGAATCTCTTCTTTGTACCGCTCTATTTCACCGTCAGTAGGTTTATATCTATCTATTTCTAGTTCCCGTCTAACAATATCTGCAATGAGAACACTCATCGCCTGACCAGTTCCACCAGCGCTTCTTATAGGACCTGAGAAATAGAGGTCGACATAGTTTGAACCGTCTTTGTTTGATCCTAATTTTACCTCAGCTATTCCCTCAAGAGGAGCTACTAAAACACCTTCAGTTAGTATCGCGAGACCTGTTCTTATAGCCTGATCTATCGCATCTTCTATTTTTTTGAATTTATAGTTTTTCCCAGCAGCGATCTCTCTAGCGATTTCAAGGGAAACAAGTTCTCTATCGACAATTTTTTTTGTAGCGGTTCTGATTTTCGGGGCTATACCTTTTGGCCCCACAAGTTGCTCTACTCGTGCTGCTAAATCCAGTGCTTGTGGTATTTCAACTTTTAATTCGGGATCAAGACCTTTTCTACGTGCTTCATCTGCGATAGCGTAACATGTTTCGATATCCTTCTGTAAGCAGTTAAAATACTCCTGCGTGTTTGAGCTAACTGCAACATTGATGGATTGGTCCCCACCCATAATCTCCAACTCTAAAAAGTTTGACAAATTTCAATAATGTAAATTAGTGGTTTAAAGTTTTGTATTTACACAAAAAAAATTACGATAGCTGTCTGCTAAAGTCCATCATTGTTACATTTCCAGTTTTGAGATCAACAATTGGTAGTTTTGCAGAATCTGGGATGAAATTTAGCATCTTCTGATAAGATGTTTGAGACTGCCAACTTGAAGCATTTATAAGAGTAACCCCTCTGTAATCACCAATTGTTGCCATGTGGACATGACCGGTGACAAATATGTCTGGAACCCTATCTATTATCATGTAATCTAAATGCTCAGGCGCAAGAGGGGTATATCCTCCATATGTAGGAGCAAGATGGTGTTTTTTCAGCATAACCTTCATAGTCTCTACGGGCTCGTTATACTTTAGATATTTTATATTTGTTGCAAAATCAAGAAGACTCTGTCCATGATATGATAATATTTCTACGCCATGTAATGAGAAATAGCAGGGGTTACCAACGAACTTGATATTTTTCCCGGAAAAGAGATTCTGTATCTCCTTTTCGAAGGTAGGTTGCGGTTCCGCAGGTCTGACAGCATCATGGTTTCCAGGTTGAATAACAATGGATATATAATCTGGGATGAGCTTGAATTGTTCAGCCAGAGCTTCATACTGTCTATACACATCTGTTATCGCGAGTTCTTTTTCCTGGTCAGGATAGATACCTATTCCATCTACAACATCTCCAGGAATGACTAAGTATTTTATCCTCCCAGCAACATCCTTCTGTCGAGAATTCCCCATCTCTCCATTTATCCATCGGAGAAACGCCTGCCATTCATTTTCCATGAACATTTTACTCCCGATATGAATATCAGAAAGAAATGCAGCAAAAACAGGTACCTCGGCTTTATGCCTATCTTTCTGGATGCTTATATCAGGAGATACTATACTCTGTACAACTATTAGATCACCGTTTTTACTCAGTTGACCCCTTATTCCTATTATCTCATCATATACGATCTCATTTGCCATCTGCATAATTTCGTGATTATTTTTTAGAGCGATACAGGTTATGATACCGGTTTCATCTTCTACTTCTATTAATCTATGACCATTTACAGTAGTTTTGATATCTTTAACTATTCCTATAAATTGTACATCTTTTACACTGCTCCGCCTGATTCTATTTATAGGGATAACATTTGCCATTTCCCGTCTTTGGCTTTGCAGTATTTTGCGTAAAACATTATATCGATTGACAAACAATTTCGCGAAATCCTTTGTAGTTCCTTCACATGTGCTTTTACCAGTTACATCCTTGATTATTTCAATTTCAGATTCATATTCTTTTGATTTAGGTTTCCATCCCTTTACTTTCTTGATCTCTATTACCTGAGGCAGTACCACTTCTTCTGTTTCTTCAGTTGATAGATCTGTTCCTTCGTCTTTGTCGGTATCATCGTATTCGAATCCGTTTTCTTCGGAAGGAGTTTCACGTTGCAATACACCACCGTACATATCTGAAAGCACTTTCTTTTGTACTTCTTTTTCCATTAACGACTCCGTGGGTTTTGGAATCTCTTCTTCTTTTGCTGATTGCTCTATGTTTTTAATTTGATCAACCGTCAAAACAAGAGGATATTCCTTGAGATTTTTAATTATATAAGATGTGAATTCTTCCGGCTTTTCTTTAGATAAAATATATTTCAATGCATCTGGTTGGACGAATGTGCCATGTTCCGAGAGCGGTTGAAGGATTGATTTCATTCTTATATCCCACAAAAAACAATATAGCTGTGAATATATGTATATTATAATAGGTTTTTAGAATTACGGTCAAAACAATATTTGGTTCAACTAAAGCATTTTGAATATGAGTTATATATAAAGTTTTCTATAAAAACATGTTTTTATTAGTTCAAATAAAAGGTTTTTTACAGGTAGCTTTTATTAATTTTTTATAATAGTATTTTTCTCCGTATTTTTAGAAAACAATATAAAATAGGATAAAATAACATTAAATTAGAGAAAAAGACAAAGGAAAAAGATAGCACATGATAAGCATAAAAATCTACAAGCAAGGATACGATGTTCTCATCGGCGCATGTGATGAAAAACTAATCGGTAAAAAATTTAGAGAAGGAAAATTCCAGATAGATGTCGCTAAGGGATTTTATGATGGGGAACGGGTAAATGTAAAAACATTAAAGAAATACTTGGAAAATGCTACAATCGCAAACCTTGTTGGTGAAGAAACAGTAAAATGTGCCATAGAAATAGGATTAGTAGACCCGGACTGCGTCCTTAAAATAAAAGGTGTACCACACGCCCAGATGGTAAAGATGATATAAATATGTTATTTTTGTAATTCTTTGATCTTATCTTTTATTTTCTCATAGTGGCTACCCATCCAGTATATTTTATCACATTTCGAGCAAAACCAGAATTTTTCGTTATTCTCAAATACTCTTTCAGGCACTCTATTCTTAACATTATTTTTTTTGATTTCGTTAAGGATCGTATTACAAAGTGAACATCTAGACAAAACATCTGCCTCATTTATTTTTATGTCCCTTAAAACAAGATTTAGTTGCTCATCAATATCTGTCGTATCCATTTCAATTATGGATAATTTTTCTTTTTTTCCTCTTGCAATTAATTGCTTATCTCTCGTAATAATAAACCGATTTTCTTTCTTTGCAATCTGTAGAAGATCTTCATCTTCTAATTCTGAGTTCGCATAAAACGTGTCAAAACCAAAAAGACGAAGCCATTTCGCAAGTGTACCGAGCATTTGATCACATAAGAATTTCATTGTATCATTCTATAGTGAATTAATATTCCAGGACCGGATCTATTTACATCAACGATTTTAAGTGATATCAAATCACCAACACCTTTTATTCCTTCACCGCCTGCCAGCGTGGGAGTATTTTTTCCACCAATAATCATAGGAGCGACGTAAACATATAATTCATCCGCAAGTTTTTGTTTCAAAAAACTCCAAATGACTGTACTTCCGCCTTCTACCATCAATTTTTTAATTCCACGCTCATAAAGCAGTTCTAACAGTTTTTTTAAAACAATAAAACCGTTTTCATCTGTATCGCACTGAATAATTTCCACATTACTTCCAAATTGTTTATTGCATTTTTTCCCGGTGACGATCATTGTTTTGGCCGACTGATCTACCACAAGAGAGTCTTCGGGAGTCTTACAATTAACATCTAGAATTATTCGTATAGGCTGACGCGACTGTTTTACATACTTTTCTTTGACCGTAAGTTTTGGATCATCCGACAAAATAGTATTTACGCCCACTAGAACCGCATCACAATCATTACGTAACCTGTACATACGTTCTATGTCTTCTTCACACGATATCCGTAGTTGTTTTCTTGTTGGCAATGCTATTTTCCCATCTGCAGACATGGCACAATTTACAATTACGTGAGGTCTTTTCATACATTCACTTTTTTGGATAAAGAGGGCAATCTTTCTTGTTTTCAGGACAGACTTTCTTGCTTTTGCATAGTGGTCCTGCGTTTTTAAAAATAGTTGGAGCCGCTTTTTTCACTTCTTTAAGCATGAGATTCGCAAGCGTTCTTATTTCCCATTGTGCGTGCAAACAACATCTTAGTTCAAAAAAATTGAGAAGTGAACGGGCGTTCATGGTTACCATAATATTAGTACAAGTTGCATTAGGAAGAACATACCTTGCATCCTCAGCGGGTATATCCAATTCAAGAAGTTTATTGTATTCTTTCCAGATCATCTTCATGGTTTGATCATAGGCTTTTTTCATTTGCTTGTTTTTTGCTATTTTTGGAGGAGTCACATAGTTTGGCTCATTAAGATTCACATATCTTTGGCTTTGCTGCGAATAACTCGCGATGCGATGTCTTACCAACTGATGCGTTAGAGATCTACTTACATCGCTTATTGCAAAGGTAAAACTTGTGTGTTCTACAACACTCGTATGACCTAGATTCACCACTTGCTCGAGAATGGTTTTTAATTCTTTACTAGAAGTCTTATTCATATCTTCAGGTTTTGTTTTACTATGAGTTAGCTTTGCAGCCATGGCAGGTATTTTCTCTGGATCTGGAGTGAAACCTATGAGTTTAACATTCATCTAAATTTCAAGTCTCCCTAAACCTATATAACGATTTACTCTTATTATTTTTGAGGTAAAATAGGATTTTTTGACAACTAACTATCGTACTTATTAAAACCATAAGTTTGATAAAAAGGCATAGGATTACGCTTAGATATCAAATAGAAAAAATTGAGGGGAGAAAATGATCGCGTTTGTTATTACAGCCATCGTCTGTTTCATTATTTATCTCCTGTTTACGATAGGTAGTGGAACTGCGGTTTTAGGATTATGGAGTTATGAAGAGATAGCCCTTGGGTCGATTCTTTCGATAATCGTGGGTTTTATCGCTAGAACGATTTTTGTTAAAAAGAGTCTGAGGATGTTAAATCCGGTGCGATGGTTAATATTTTTAGCGTACGTTATTGGACCTTTTTTTGTAGCTTTAACAAAAGCGAACCTTGATGTTGCCTATCGTGTTGTTACAGGAAAAATAAAACCCGGGATTGTAAAAATCTCTCCTGATCTGAAAACAGATCTTGGAATCACAATGCTTGCAAATTCCATAACGCTTACGCCAGGAACATTAAGTGTGGACATTGATGAAGAGAAGAATGAACTCTATGTACATTGGATAAACGTAGATGAGAAAGCTTTGGAAAAAAAGCCAGTGGATTGCAAATATATCTGTGGTAGTTTTCCGAAGTGGGTGAGGAGGATTGCTGAATGATTGACTTATATGGTACCTATTTAATTGTACTGGTATCACTTGCACTTTGTATTATTTTGGCTCTTGTACGAGTGATACTAGGGCCCACAGCACCAGATAGAGTAGTTGGTGTTGATACAATAAATACGATAGTTATCGTGGGTATGGTGTTATTTGGTGCCGCATTCCAAGAAGTGATCTATATCGATGTTGCTATTGTCTATGCGTTGCTTTCTTTTATCTCGACTTTGTTTATCGCTAAGTATTTAGAAGGAGGTGAGTTCTAAATGATTTTTGATATCATTATTTACATTTTTTTAGGGATTGGTATCTTCTTTAACCTCTTAGCCGGCATTGGATTGCTACGTTTTCCTGATGTATATACTAGACTTCATGCAGGGACAAAATGTACGACATTTGGATCCATCTTTCT
>Ga0172364_10003783_pt1 | contig 12088 bp, 7 predicted proteins | sample LakKivSesite10cm_FD_114545 | JGI IMG/M metagenome (GOLD analysis project Ga0172364, IMG submission 114545) | Sediment microbial communities from Lake Kivu, Rwanda - Sediment site 10cm | ecosystem: Environmental > Aquatic > Freshwater > Lake > Sediment | place: Rwanda: Western Province, Lake Kivu... | reverse complement strand
CGTCGCCGCGCGTTCGAACATGGTTTGGTACCGGCCGCGCACCGCGGGCGCGAACTGAGCCGCGGCGGTCGCGAGGTCCCGGCTGCCGAGCGCGGTGGCGAGGGCGCCGACGGCCGTCTTGATGGCGGGAGTTTCCGCCGTGGCGCTCGGCGCGGGGCTTTCGGGGATGGCAAGCGCGGGAGCCGAATCCAGCGCCGCCGGTGGAACGACTGGCGGCCCTGCCTCCGCGCCGGGCAGCGCCGCGTCCGGGACGGGCAGCGCCGCGTCCGGGCCGGCCTTGTCGTCGTCAGAGGAAAACAGCTTGTTCAGGCTGTTGCATCCCGCGAGCAGATACGCGCAAAGGTGAAGGGCTTGTCGACCGGGTGCCCCTTCTTCACGATGGCACACTCGAGGTTGCCGACCGTCAGGTCACCGTCCGCGAGGGCTTCGGCGACGTGGGCAAAGGGATCGCCGCCATGGGTGACGACGTGGCCTGGGCCCCCGTCGAGCATGATGTCGCCGACGAACACGACGCGCACGGCCCGGTCGTCGGCATCTGCCCACACGGAAATCGGCGCGCCGAGTGCGAGGGCGAGCGTCGCGGCGCGGAGGAAGGAGTGCATCCGACGAGTCTACCTCGACCGCGGCCCGTCACGGCGACCAGGGGCGAGCACGCTCCCGGCACCATCTCCGTCCAGAGGAACTGCAAGAATCCCGAGTTCCGCTCTAGCCTCGAAGCGCAAGGCGTACGGCAAGTGGGCGCCCGTCCAGAGGAATTGCAAAAGAATCCCGAGTTCCGCTATCCCCCTGCCCGCTTTGTTCTACTGCAGTGCGGTTTTCTGTCTGTGCGCGAGGATTCTTTCAGCGGCCGCGTCGTGAGGCGGAAGGATGAAGGATGAGGGATGAGGGATGAAGTGCTGGGGTGCATGCCGGGAGACCCCTCTCGTGACGCTCTTCGCAAGGTGGACAAGCTGAATGCCCCTCCCGACCGAACAAGCTCCCGCCTGCCGCCTGCCGCCCGCCGCCCGCCGCCCGCCCCCCCAAGCCCGAAGCCAGCACCCTGAAGCCCGAAGCCTTACGCCTGAAGCCTGCCGCCTGCCGCCCGCCGCCCTCTTCGGTTGCAAGCGAAGCCGCGCTATGTCTTTCCGGACTTGCGGCCAAGCTTGTGCCACCATAGGTTAACGGCTCCCGCCCTTCCCAGCGGAGCGGAAGGCCCCCTTGCTCAGTACCATCGTCAAGAAGATATTCGGCACCAAGAACGCGCGTGTCCTGCGCAGCATGCGCCCCATCGTCGCGCGCATCGGCGACATGGAGCCCGCCATACAGGCCCTCTCCGACGAAGATCTGCGGGCCAAGACCGCCGTATTCAGGCAGCGCATCGCCAACGGCGAAAGCCTGGAGGGCGTGTTGCCCGAGGCTTTTGCGGTGTGCCGCGAGGCCGGCCGCCGCGCCGTCAACATGCGCCACTTCGACGTGCAGCTCATCGGCGGCATGGTGCTGCACCGCGGGTGCATCGCGGAAATGAAGACCGGCGAAGGCAAGACCCTGGTCGCCACCCTGCCCATCTACTTGAACGCGCTCGCGGGCAAGGGCGTGCACCTGGTCACGGTCAACGACTACCTCGCCCGCCGCGACGCCGAGTGGATGGGCCGCATCTACAAGTTCCTCGGCCTTTCCGTGGGCGTGATCGTGCACGGCCTCAGCGACACCGAACGCCAGCACAACTACCGCTGCGACGTCACCTACGGCACCAACTCGGAATTCGGCTTCGATTACCTGCGCGACAACATGAAGGAGTCCATCGAGCGCTACGTGCAGCGCGACCTCAACTTCGCCATCGTGGACGAAGTGGACTCCATCCTCATCGACGAGGCGCGCACCCCGCTCATCATCTCGGGCTCGGCCGAGCAGTCCGCCGACCTTTACAGCAAGGTCAACGGCATCATCCCCACCCTGCGCAAGGACATCGACTACACCGTCGACGAGAAGGCCCACTCGGCCATCCTCACCGACTCGGGCGTGGATCGGGTCGAGCGCCGCCTCAACGTCGGCAACCTCTACAACCCCGAGAACATCTCGTGGCTGCACCACGTGACCCAGGCCCTGCGTGCCCACGCCCTCTACAAGCGCGACGTCAACTACCTGGTCGAGGACGGCGAGGTCATCATCGTCGACGAGTTCACCGGCCGCAAGATGCCGGGCCGGCGCTGGTCGGATGGCCTGCACCAGGCGGTCGAGGCCAAGGAGGGCGTCGAGATCCAGGAAGAAAACCAGACCCTGGCCACCATCAGCTACCAGAACTACTTCCGCCTCTACAAGAAGCTGGCCGGCATGACCGGCACCGCCGACACCGAAGCCATGGAGTTCCACAAGATCTACAAGCTCGATGTCACGGTCATCCCGACCAACAAGAAGATGATCCGCGAAGACCGCCACGACCTCGTGTACAAGAACGAACGCGGCAAGTTCCGCGCCGTACTCAAGGAGATCGAGGACTGCCACGAACGCGGCCAGCCCGTGCTGGTAGGCACGGTCAGCGTCGAGAAATCCGAGGTGGTTGCATCGCTCCTGCGCAAGAAGGGGATACCCCACAGCGTGCTCAATGCCAAGCAGCACGAGCGCGAGGCGCACGTGGTCGCGCAGGCCGGCCGCAAGGGCGCGGTCACCATCTCGACCAACATGGCCGGCCGCGGCACCGACATCATCCTGGGCGGCAACCCGGAATTCATGGCGCGCGCCGAGGTCGATCCCGAGGCCGCGGGCCAGCCCGGCGCCGAGGTCGATCCCGAGAAGTTCAAGATCGCCTACGCCAAGTTCAAACCCCAGTGCGACGCCGAGCGCGAGGAAGTCCTGGCCGCGGGAGGCCTGCACATCCTCGGCACCGAACGCCACGAATCCCGGCGCATCGACAACCAGCTACGCGGCCGCTCTGGCCGCCAAGGCGATCCCGGCAGCTCGCGCTTTTTCCTCTCCCTCGAAGACGACCTGATGCGCATATTCGGCGCCGAGCGCATCAAGAGCATCATGGAATGGCTCAAGATGGAGGAGGACGTCCCCATCGAGCACCCCATGATCAACCGCTCGATCGAGAAGGCCCAGAAGCAGGTCGAAGGCCACAACTTCGACATCCGCAAGAGCCTGCTCGATTACGACGACGTGATGAACCAGCAGCGCAAGACCATCTATGCCTTGCGCCGCCAGGTCCTCGAGGGCCGCTACGCGCCCGTGCTCTCCGAGGCGGAGAGCAAGGCCGGCAAGAAGCCCGAGGTCGTGCAGACCTCCGGTCGGCACACGATCGCATCCCTGGCCGAGATCGTGCGCCCCACCCTGGCGCGCATTCTCGATGCCCTCACCGCACCCCAGCCCGGGCCGGATCCCGCCCAGCCGCCCCAGCCCACAAAGCTCGACCCGGCCCAATTCCGCTCCGCCATCTATCGCCAGTTCGGCACCTACCCCGAAGTCACCGGCATCGTCGAGAACCGCACCCAAACCCTCGACCACTTGGCGACCGAGATCGCGAAGCTCTTGGTCCAGCAGCGCGAGCGCATTCTGGATCTCGCGGAGGAGGTTCTCTCCGAAATCCTCGACAGCACCTGCCCGGCGGGCGCCCATGCCGAGGACTGGGATCTCGAGGCCCTGGCCGCGGGCATGAAAGAGCGCTTCGCCTTCGAGCCGACCATCAAGACCAAGGGGATGATGGAACGGGACAAGCTGGCCGAGGCGATGTGGGCCGAGGTGGAGAAGATCATCGACGCGCGCGAGCAGGAGTTCGGCCTGCCCTTCTTCCTCTATTTCGCCCGCCACTTCATGCTCGAGGAGATCGACCAGCGCTGGATCGAACACCTGCGCAACATGGAGGCCTTGCGCGAGGGCATCCACCTGCGCGGCTACGGCCAGAAGGATCCCAAGCAGGAGTACAAGAAGGAAGGCTTCGTCATCTTCGGCGACATGATGGGCAACATCAGCCGCAACGTCGTGACCAAGCTCTTCCACATCCAAATCCGTCGCGACGAGAGCGAGGCCGCGGCCCAGACCCTCGCCCAAAGCAAGAAGCGGCCGCGCCGCATGATCGAATCCGGCGGCGCCGCGCAAGCATCCGCTCCCGAGGAGCCGCACCCCGTGCGCCGCGCGCAACCCAAGGTCGGCCGCAACGACCCCTGCCCCTGCGGCAGCGGCAAGAAATACAAGAAGTGCCACGGGGCGAACGTGGCGCGGCCGGATGGCTGAAAGAGGGCTGCAGGCCTCAGGCTGCAGGCCTCAGGCTGCAGGCCTCAGCTTGAGCCTGGGCTTCGCACGAAGTGCGAAACCCGTGCTCAAGGAATCGTCGCGTCCTGCGCGGAAACCGCGAGGTCGCAGCACAGGCGGTGGGATTCGGAGCCGGTGAAGAGCCGGTCCTTCGGCCAAGCCGTCGCCGAGTTCTTGTCGAGTGCTCGCCCTCCTGGTTGCGAAGGATTCAATCGCTCCCTTGGCGGAATGGCACTTCCCCACTAAGATCCATCCATCATGAAGAAGATCGGGACGGCAGCACTTCTCGCGTTTGCGCTTTTCGGATGCAGCTCCGACGCCCCTCCTGGTGCCATCATCAGCCAGGAAACCACCCTGCCACAGAGCTCCTTGCTGGCGAGCCTGGCGGACGTGTCGCTCATCCGCGCCGGAGACAGCTTCACGCTCGCAGGCTACGACAAGGGCCAGGTCCGCTGGGGACGTCTTTCGCCGGCCGGTGATCTCACAAACGAGACCAGCTTCGCGCTGCCCCAGCCTATGCTGGCCAAGCCGGGGCCGGTCTTTGCCGTGACCCAGAAGAACAGCCCCGGCGACCAGCTCATCGCCATCTCGATCACGGACAGCACGACCGACCCGGGCGGCTATGATCTCATCGCCGTCGCCCACACCGTCGGCGACAAGAGCGCAGGGGCGCCGGTGGTGCTGGCTACCCTTTCCGACGTGACGGACCCCGAGACGGTGCAGCTGGCCGCCGGCGCCGCCACCTCCGGCAAAATCGGCTTCGTGGCCTGGGGCATCCATGCCGAAAACCTCCACATCCCGGTCAACTTCTTCCTGCTGCCCGCGGGTGCGGCGGCCTCGGGCAACCCCGTGAGAGCACTCGATGATGTGCCCACCACCCGCATCCCGTTCTGGGACTGCCTGCGCACCACCGAAGGCCCGACCGGACTTGGATTCAGCGTTGTCGTGCCTGACGCGCTCCCCTCGAAGTCGCGCTGGCGCACGATCGAAATCGAAGAATCCGGCAATACCAGGGACATGACCTATCCCCTCGACGCCCAAGTCACGAGCTGCCAGATCGTGGGCTCGCTCACATCCACGGGGGCCTACCTCATCGCCTTCCAAGCCGGTAATGCCATCGACATCGCCAGCTACCGGCCTCTTCTGAGTGACGCGGGGGAGAACGGAAACGTGACGACCTACAAATCGGTGCTTCCCTCGGCGAAATTCGGCGGCCCACTCAACTTGCCGAAGGTGGTATGGACGGGCCCGGCAGGCAACGATTTCACCATCGGCGTGGAGCGCCCGTCGGGGCCTCAGGTCTTCCGCTTCACCTATGATGCGGCGCCCCATGGGGCAACCCTGACTCTGCGCAGCGCCAACGGACGTGCAGGCCCGGTTGCTGCATGGGTGGGGCCGGATGCGGTCTACGCGACCTACACCGACCAGGTTTCCCAGTCCGGCACCACCACGACTTGGCGCTACTTCGTGAAGATCGAAAGCCCCGAAAACCTCCCATGACGCGTGCGGGTCGGGAATAGCCTGCCCGCCCGGCCGGTTTTTGACGTAGCAACCATGTTCTTCCGCCATCGAACCTCCAGGGCCGATTTCGAGCACGAGGTCATGCCGCACCTGCAGTCGCTTTACAGCGTGGCCTTGCGCATGACCCGATCGGAGAGCGACGCCGAGGACCTGGTCCAAGACGCCGTCCTGCGCGCCTATCGATTCTGGGGCGGTTTCGAGGCCGGTTCGAACTGCCGGGCCTGGCTTCTGCGCATCCTGACCAACGTGTTCCGCAATCGCTATCGCGAACGGGCACGCGAGAAGGAGATCCTGGCCGAAGCGGAGACGAGCGCGACCAACGTGGGGCAGTTTCATGCAGCACCCCCGCGCGACGCCGAGAGCGCCCTCTTCGGCCACATGCTGTCTCGGGATGTGGAAGCGGCCCTCGCCACCTTGCCGCCCGAGTTCCGCCTGCCCGTCATCCTGGCCGACCTGGAAGATCTTTCGTACCGGGAAATCGCCGACATCATGGAATGCCCGGCCGGCACCGTGATGAGTCGCCTGTTCCGCGGCCGCCGCATGCTGCAGAAGCAGCTTGCCGACTACGCCGCGCAACCGCAGGCGGCCCCGGCAGACCAAGACCAGGACAAGGTCGTGGACTTCGCGAGCTTCCGACGCAAGAAGCAGGAAGGAGGCGCCCCATGAGTCTCACCTGTGCAGAGGCCGCCGCCTTCCTTCACGTTTACGTAGACGGCGAGTTGACGGGGGCGGATCGGGAAGCCTATGAAGCCCACCTCCGTACCTGCCAAGCCTGCACCGAGCAAAGCCGGTTCCACGCCCGCTTCAAGGCGGCCGTGCGCGGCCATCTGCCCCGCCCGGCCTTGCCGCTCGGCTTGCGCTCGCGCATCGAAGCCGCGCTCGCCGGCGCGCCTTCGCCGCGCTACCGCTGGCCGTGGCAAGCCCACCCGCGCGCCTTCACGGTCGGCATGGCCGCGGCGGCCGCCCTGGTTCTGCTCGTCACCAATACGCACCGAACGGTGAAATCGCCCATCCTGGAGCAGGCGATCTCGACCTTCCATCACGACCTGCCTCTCGACGTCTCATCCGAAAGCTGCGCCGCGGTTTCCGATTGGTTCCGCGGCAAGGTCGCTTTCGCCCTGCAACCAGCCGCAGATCCGGCAGGCGCGCGTTGCCGCGGCGGGCGTCTGGTCAGCCTGCGCGACCGCCTTGGCGCCTACGTCGCATACCAGGTGCCGAGCGGCCACCGTTTGGGGGTCATGGTCTTCCCCTCGGACGACGAGCCGCTGGCCGGCGCACGCCAGCGCGTGCTGCGCGGGCAGCGCGTGTTCATCGGCACCCAACGCGGCGTGGCCACCGTCACTTTCCGCGAGCCCGACGGCCTCGACTACGTCTTCGCGGCTGATCTGGACGAAGACGCGTTGACCAACTGGGTTGAGAAGGCGTACCTCACCCGACGCTGAAGGTAGGCAAAGAGGCGACATCTGCAACTTCAGGTCCGCACAGACGATGGAGATGCGGGCAGGGGACAGGAACTGAAGGGCGAGGGGGGAGAACGTGACGGGAGAGCCTCACCATGGGCCTTTTCTCCTCAGTTTTCGAGGCTCTTCGCCGTCTGCGGGCCGTGCCCTCTTGGGGGGCTCGGGGGATCGATCCCGGCTCGCTTCGCTCGCGCCTCGGGATGACCATGGCGAGAAGCCTGTCCAGGAGCATCGGGGCAAGTGCGACCTGTTGCGCTTCGCGAGAAATCGAACGTCGGCCCTGCTTGGAGCTTGGAGGCCATCCGTAGTAACGTGGGACATACTCATGGCGACGCGAACGCTTCTATGTGTCGAGTCCGACGAAGCCTCCTTGGCCGTCATCGTCGGAACCCTGGAACCCTACGGTTTCGAAATCGAGAACATCACCGACGGCGACCGGGTGGTCGAACGGGCCAGGAAGAGCCGGCCCGCTTTGATGATCGTCTCGGTCGAGCCCAAGAAGGTCGGCTACGCGATCTGCAACAAGATCAAGCGCAGCGCGGAACTCAAGGAGATCCCGCTCATCTTGTGCTCCGCGGACGAGACGCCCGAGAAGTTCGAGCAGCACAAGACGTTCAAGCTGCGCGCCGACGAGTACATGTTCAAGCCGCTCGACCGGCATGAGCTCATGCGCAAGGTGAACGTCCTCGTCGGACTCGACGAGCCCGAGGAGAACGCGGCGCCTTCGGCGTCTGCGGAGATCTTCCTCAGCAGTGACGTGGTGTCATCGGAGATCGCCATCGAGGCCGACGACATCGTGGACGAGGCCAAGCTCATGACGCCCGCGCCCGTCGATGCCCAGGCCGCGGTTTCTGCCGACGAGCTCATGAACGCCAACCCGGTGCTCGACGCGATGTTCGACAAAGAGACGGAAGCCGCCTTCGATGCGCTCAAGATGGCGACTCCTCCGCCCACGTCGGAGGCCGAGGCCGCGGGCGAGGATCGCGCCACCGCCTCCGCTCTGGCCGGCGTTGCCAAGGGCGAAGGCCTGGCAGGAAAGGCCGGACCGGCCCCGGCGCCGCCCGCCGGCGGCGAGGACTGGATGCAAGAAAGCGCGACCAGCGTGGCGCCTTCGTCATTCAGCATCGAAGACCTGCGCGACTCGCTTCCGTCGGGGCAGGCCGCGGGCGATGAAGCTGCGGTGCCCCAGCCCCTGGACTTGCCGGAGCTTCCCACTGCAGAGATCCCGGCGCCGCCCGCCGAGATCGAGGGCGACCCGGAGTTCCTCCGCCGGCTGCCGGTCGAGGACGTGCCCCCGTTGCCGGATGAAGTGCGCAACACCTCGGTGGTCGCCGGCGCGGCCGCCCCGATCCACGACGCGGCTTTCAGCGAGCTTCAAAAGCGGGTGCATGAGCTCGAGGACGAAAGGCGTGAGCTGTCCGCCGTGATCGACGATCTGCGCTCGCGCCTGCACGCGCAGCCGCTCCACAAGGAGAGGGACCTGCTCGAGCTGCGCGAGGCCATCAATCGCAAGGAAAAGGACGTCCTCGACCTGCGCGACGCACTGGACGCCAAGGATCGGCAGATCCTGGACCAGAAGGATCGCATGCGCGAGCACGAGCGTGCGCGCCGGGATCTCGAAGAGAAGATGATCACCTTCGAGAAGAACCTGATGCACGCCAACGAGAAGGTGTTGGCGCTCGGCCAGGACAAGGAGAAGAGCATCGAGCGCGAGCGCGGGCTCAAGACCCGGCTCGAGGATGCGCACACGGAGATCAGCAAGACCCACGACGAGCTCGACCTCTTGAAGAAGCGCTTGGCCACGGTCGAGGAGCGCGCCCGGCAGGAGCTTGAGAAGGTCCGCAACGAGCTCGAGGCGCGCATCGCCGAAGACGAGGAGGCCCACCGCAACGAGCTAGGCCGCCTGCGCGAGGATCGCGAAGCCGAGAAGGCCTCACGCGAGTCTGAGTTCGAGGCTGAGATCGGCCGCCTCAACAGCAGTCACGCGACCGAGGTCGAAATCCTGAACAAGCGCCACGCGGAAGAGAAGGCCTCGCTGGAAGACGCCCACGAGATCGAGCTGGCGCGCGTGCGCCGCGAGCACGACAAGGCCGCCCAGGCGCTGCGCGAGGAGTTCGCCACCGCGAGCGAGAACGAGAAGCAGGCCCATCAGGCCGCGCTCGAAGCCAAGGAGCGCGACAACAAGAACGAGCTCGCCGAGCTGCGGCGAAATCACGAGGCTGAACTGGCCGTGGCGGAAGATCGCCGCCGCCGCGAGCTGGAAGAGGCGGAGGCGCGGCGCGCGGGCGAGCTCGACGCGGCGGATGCGCGCCGGCGTTCGGAATTGCAGACGCGTGATGAGCAACATCACGCGGCCACGGCTGAGCTCGAACGGCGCCATCTCGCCGAGAAGACCGAGCTGTCGGACAAGCAGCGCGCCGAGCTCGAGCAAGCGAACAAGCGGACGGGCGAGCTCGAAGCCGAGCTTGCCACGCGCTGCGAGGAACTGGCCGAGACCCATCGCCGGCTTCTGCGCGTCGAGGGCGATCTCGACACCGCGCGCGCCGACGTGCGCGATCGCGAGGTCAAGCTCAGTCAGGCGCGTGACCGGATCACCGAGCTTGAGGGCAAAGTCGCGGATCTCGAAGAGCAGGCCTTGCGCGCCTACCGCCGCATCAAGGACGACGAGAAGACCATCGACAAGGCCAAGCGTGCCCTGAGCGTCGCGCTCACCCTCCTCGATGAGCGCGGCACCGCCGGCACCCCGGCCACTCCCAAGTCCGGCGAAGAGCCGCAGGGCTAGTACGCCGAACGGGTTGAAAGCCGAGCAGTTCTCAGAATGTGAACCACAGAGAGCGCAGAGCCCAACAAGTCTCCGGATCGAGGGCCAAGACCTCTCGTTCTCGGCGCTCTTGCAAGTCTCTGCGCCCTCTTCTAGACACCTTCGCAGGTTTCAAACCGGGTCTTCTCATTCTCTGCGCCCTCCGGTCTCTTTGTGCCCTCTGTGGTCAACATCCGCCAAAGACTTGATTTCCAACCCGTTCGGTGCTCCAGGCTCGGCCTGCCGCGCCCGCCTGGCGTTTCATGCATGAAGTAACCGGAAATCGCCCAGGCCTCAAGCCGTCCGAGCTCTGCGCCCTCGAGCGCGTGTATCGGCGGCGCGTCGACCCGCACGCCATCGTGTCGGACGAGCTCGGGGCCTTTCTCTGTGAGCTGTCGCGCGCCATCGCCCGCCAGGTCGGGGTGCTCATCTCGCGCCAGGGCGCGGTCGAGCACGTCTTCGTCGGCGATGCCTCGCGCATCATCCTGCCCGAGGTCGGCCGCCTGCGCGGCGGCCACGGCCGTTTTCGCGGCCTGCGCCTGGTACACACCCACCTGCGCAACGAGGCCTTGTCGCGCGACGACCTGGTGGATCTCGCCCTCCTGCGCCTGGATCTGGTCGCCGCCGTCGGCGTGAACCACGAGGGCCGGCCTGCGGATCTGCACATCGCCCACCTGGTTCCCCCGCAGGAGGGGAAATCCCCGTGGGTGCTCCTGCCGCCTTGCCCGTTCCACCGCGCGTCCATCGATTTCCTCGAGACCATCTTCGCCCTGGAGGAGGAATTCGATCGCGTCTTGCCCAAAGGCCGCGCCACCCGAGCGGCCGAGCGTGCCTTGCTGGTGGTGGCCGAGATCGGCAAGACCCGCAGCCGGGCCGAGGGCCGCGTCATCGAGCTACGCGAGCTGTGCCGGAGCGCGGGCATCGAGGTCGTCGACGTGGCGGTGCAACGGCGGCCCGAGCCCGACCCACGCTACCTCATCGGCCGCGGCAAACTTGAAGACGTGCTCGTGCGCGCCATGCAGTTCGACGCCTCGGTGCTGGTTTTCGATCCCGATCTCTCGCCCGGGCAGGCCCACGCCATCGCCTCGTTCACCGACCTCAAGGTCATCGATCGGACGATTCTGATCCTCGACATCTTCGCCCAGCGCGCGCGCAGCCGCGACGCCAAGCTGCAGGTCGAGCTGGCCCAGCTACGCTACCGCCTGCCGCGCCTGCACGAGGAAAACACCATGATGAGCCGCCTGGTAGGCGGCATCGGCGGTCGCGGGCCGGGCGAGACCAAACTGGAAATCGGCCGCCGGCGCGCGCGCGAACGCCTGCGCCGCCTGGAACGAGACGTGGAAGAAACCCGCCGCCAACGCAAGGGCCGCCGAGCCGCGCGGCGAAGCCGCGGCCTGCCCGTGGTCGCCATCGTCGGCTACACCAACGCGGGCAAGTCCACCCTGCTCAACCGCCTCACGGGCAGCGAGGTGCTGGTGGAAGACAGGCTCTTCGCCACCCTCGATCCCACCACACGCCGCCTGCGCTTCCCGCGCGAGCGCGATCTCATCCTGGCCGACACCGTGGGCTTCATCCGCGACCTGCCCAAGGATCTGGCCCAGGCCTTTCACGCCACCCTCGAGGAGCTGCACGATGCCGATCTCCTGCTCCACGTGGTAGACGCGGCGGATCCCGCGCGCGACGAGCACATCGCCGCGGTCGAGCGCATCCTCGGCGACCTTGATCTGGCCGAGACCCCACGCCTGCTCGTGTACAACAAGATCGACCGCTTGAGCCCCGAGGTGAGAACCGCCCTCGCGTCGAACGGCCACCACGTCGCCCTGAGCGCGCTCGATCAGGCGACCCTGGCGCCCCTGCTTGCCGCCATGGAGCTCGCCCTCTGGCGCGAAGGCCACACGCTCGGTGAGCCGGCGATCCGGATTACCTGATCTTTCGCCACCGCGCAGGCATCGCCCGCACCCGACGAGGGCTCCGCATAGGCGTTAAGCGAAAAAGTTGCGCTGGAAGCGCAGTTGGGTGCTTATGTTGATAGCCCTCTCCCTTTGGGAGAGGGTTGGGTGAGGGCGACTGCACCAAGCTCCGG
>Ga0172364_10003782_pt1 | contig 12090 bp, 7 predicted proteins | sample LakKivSesite10cm_FD_114545 | JGI IMG/M metagenome (GOLD analysis project Ga0172364, IMG submission 114545) | Sediment microbial communities from Lake Kivu, Rwanda - Sediment site 10cm | ecosystem: Environmental > Aquatic > Freshwater > Lake > Sediment | place: Rwanda: Western Province, Lake Kivu... | reverse complement strand
TGTCAATACCAAGATTCTTCAACACATCCTTCATTTCCGTTCTCCTCATGCAAGGGATGAGCACTCTCACGTCTTGACATGCTTTTGTTTATTTTTTCGCAACGTCAGATCAAAAACCTCGTCCAGACGTTCAACAAAATGAAACGTCATCCTTTCCCGAACATTTGCCGGCACCTCTTCCAGATCCTTCTGGTTTCGCCTGGGAAGAATGACAACAAGAATCCCCGACCTTTTTGCAGCCAGCACTTTTTCTTTAATCCCGCCCACTGGCAGCACTTTTCCTTGCAATGTGATCTCTCCTGTCATGGCCATAGTGTGCTTCACAGGCCTTCCTGTCAAAAGGGATACCAGGGCTGTAGCCAGTGTCACACCGGCAGAAGGCCCGTCTTTTGGAGTTGCTCCTTCGGGAATGTGAACGTGCAGATCCTTCTTCTTGAAAAAATCCACAGGGACACCCAGTGTTTCCGCATGAGACCGAATAAAAGAAAGCGCCGCCTGTGCCGACTCTTTCATCACGTCGCCGAGCTGCCCCGTTAAAACAAGCCCTCTGCCTCCGGGCATGGCTGTGGCTTCGACAAATAAAATTTCTCCCCCCACGGGCGTCCACGCCAATCCTGTGGCCACTCCGATTTCATCGCCCCGCTGCGCCAATTCAGAGAAAAATTTTTGCGGTCCCAAAAAAGTCGGAACCGTCTCTGGTGTCAGTTCAACTTTCTTTTCTTTCCCCTCGGCAATCATCCGGGCAACTTTTCGACAACACGTCCCGATCTCCCGCTCCAAATTTCGGAGACCGGCTTCCCGCGTGTATTCGGAAATAATTTTCTGGATGACCTTTTTGGAAAAAAGGATCTGCCCTTTTTTCAGTCCGTTCTCCTCAATTTGCCTGGGGATGAGATACTTTCTGGCGATCTCTATTTTTTCTTGATCAATGTATCCGGGCAGCCGAAGGACCTCCATCCGATCCAGCAGGGGACGAGGTATGGTTTCCAGGATGTTGGCTGTGGTAATGAACATCACTTTTGAAAGATCAAAAGAAAGTTCGAGGTAATGGTCGGAAAAGGCATTGTTCTGTTCCGGATCGAGAACTTCCAAAAGTGCCGACGCCGGATCTCCCCGAAAATCCGTCCCCACTTTATCAATCTCGTCCAGCATAAAAACCGGATTGTTCGATTCCGCCTTTCGTATTCCCTGAATAATCCGACCCGGAAGAGATCCAATATAGGTTCTCCTGTGGCCGCGAATCTCGGCTTCGTCCCGTATGCCACCGAGGGAATACCGGACAAATTTTCTTCCCATGGCCCGGGCAATGGAACGCCCCAGCGACGTCTTTCCAACTCCCGGCGGACCCACAAAACAGAGTATCGGCCCTTTGGACGTCTCTTTCAACTTCCGCACGGATAAAAATTCCAATATGCGATCTTTTACATCGCTAAGATCGTAATGATCCTCGTCCAGAATCACTTTGGCCTTGGGAATATCAATGTTGTCCTCTGTGTTTTTATTCCAGGGAAGTCCCACCAGCCAATCCAGATAGGTACGGGAAACCGTGTACTCCGCTGCCTGGGGAGGCATCTTGGCCAACCGGTCCAGCTCTTTTTCCGCTTGGTCTTTTGCTTCCTGCGGCATTCCAGCTTCTTCGATGCGTTTTTTCAGCTCTTCAATTTCCGCAACGCGCTCATCCTTCTCCCCCAACTCTTTCTGGATGGCTTTCATCTGTTCCCGAAGGAAATATTCCTTCTGACTCTCCTCAAGTTTGTTTTTTACTTCCGACTGGATTTTACTTCCCAGTTTGAGCAGTTCCAGCTCTTTATTCAAATAAGTCAGAAGCTTGATCAGTCTCTCCTCCACATCCAGCGTTCCCAGAATGGTCTGCCGTTCCGAAATATCAATCTTCAAATTGGAGGCCACGAGATCCGCCAAACGGCTCGGATTCTCAACATTGGTGACCACAGCGACCAGTTCATCGGGGAGAAAAGGAGAAATTGAGACGATCTGCTGAAATTGCTCGGTGATCTCTCTGACAAGGGCTTCGATCTTAACCGACTTGGCGGTTTGTTCAGGGATGGGTTCCACCACCCCTTTGAGATAGGGTTCCATGTGAAGAATCTTCAATAATCGTATCCGGGATATTCCCTGAACCAAAAGCCCCATGGTTCCGTCAGGAATGCGGAACATTTTCAGGATGAGCACTGCCGTTCCGATATCATAGAGATTCCCTGCACTGACTTCCTCTTCTTTGGATTTCAAAGCAAAAAGGCCAATAATTTTTCGATCGCTCAGTGCATCGTTCACCATTGCCATTCGCCGTTCGTCGCTGATTACAAGCGGTGCAACCACATAAGGGAAAATAAGAATATTGGCAACGGGCAAAATGGGAAGCTCTGAAGGAATGTTGTGGGCATCTCCAAAATCGCCGAGTTGATGAATGATGTTTTCGTTCTTTCCGTTCATCCACTTATTCCACTTCAATTTCCAAGATATTCACCGGAGGCACTTGCCGCTTGGGCAAACGGATCTCCAAAAAGCCTTCCCTGTAATGGGCGGATAGGTTTTCAATGTCCACACCTCCTGGGATGGCAATCTTTCTTTCAAAGGGACCGTAATTGATCTCCATCTTGTGATACCGTCTGCGCTCCGGAGGCGAAACCGTCTTGCGAATTCCTCGGATAATGAGCACTCCTTCTTGAAAGAGAATAGAAACTTCTTCTACTTTTGTTTGAGCCAATTCCAGAATAACAACGAAATTTTTTTCTGTCTCATAGACATCTGTAGGCGGTTTCCAGCAAAGCTCCTTGCGATAAACAGTCGGATAGGCCGTACCAAAAAAATTCGAAAAGAAAAATTCAATTTCCTCTTCAAGCGGTCCAAGCAGTGACTTTGTTTTTGATTCCTTGATATGCATCACAGGACTCCTTTGCCCTGAAAAACAAATTGTCCGGCAGCTAAGAGAATAGATGCCAACTTTTCAATAATCTCCAGAGATGATAGTATAATATGAATAGACTACAAAATCAAGGACAAACGCATGTTGGAAAGAATCTCATTTTTTCATTTGAAGGGGACTTTATTTCTCCTCCCCTTCGGGAGACTGTTGAAAAACGATATTTATAATTCAGCATGAAGATGAGTCCTTTCCAAGGTTTTTCAACAGTCTCTGGAGGAGGAGATTAAAGTGTCATAGGAGAGTACCGGAGAACAGGAGAATCTCAGCCATAAACAATGATGCCAATGCAATCCTTCTGGCATGACAAGTCGAGAACAAACCATTTTTCAGAAGTTTCATAGAACGATGAAATTTTAAAAACCGCTTGGAGTATGGATGCCTCGGCGTTCCAAAAGCGATCCTTCCATGACATACAAATCAATCAGGGAATCAAGATAAAGAACCATGGCCCGAATCTCGTCGAGCTGACTTGTTGTGAAATCCCGCTGGACTTGGAGAACCTGCAGGTTTGTTGATTTGCCCACCCGGAATTTTTCCACTTCTGCCGCCAGATTCTGATCCTGGAGTTCCCGGGTCACCCGGGTCGCTTCAATCTGCTGGCGCAACCGGAGGACTTCGATGTAAGCCGATCGGATATCCCACTGCACCAACTTTTCCATGTTGCTCAAGGACAATTCCATCTGCTCCTTTGATTTTCGTGCCCGTGTCGCCTGCGCCCTGGCTTGACGATTGGGAATAGGAAAAGTAAACGTTGCCCCAACATTCACATTGTAAAATGGACTTTGAATGTCGGGCAGAGCCTCCTTAAATGTCTTTGCGTAGGACGTTTTTCCAAGGGTTATAAACAAATCAAGCCTGGGGAGAAGACCATTTTTTGTCTGCACGATTTCGAGTTCTCCTTTTTGCACGTTCAGTCGTGCCTGCTTAAGATCTGGACGGTATAGCATGCCCAGCTGCTCATGAACCGAAAGCGCATCCAGAGAATCTTCAGGGATAAACGGCTTGTCCAAAGGTACGGGCAGGACAGACCAGATCGTTTGTTCTTCGGGATTGAGGAGAAAAAGAAAATAGAGCCGCGCCTGTTCGTACTGACTTTGCGCATCAATCAGTGCTTCTTTGCGATTCGCCACCTCCGCGCGGATCGAAGCCAACTCCAATTCCGCAAGTTTGCCCACGGCTACGCGCTCCAAAGTTTCCTTGAGCTGCCGATTGGCCAGTTCGAAGGACTGCTGCTGAATGGCAATCTCTTCGGCTTTGAGATACAGATCCCAATAGGCCTTCTCAACATCCGATACAAGACCCTCGGCAAAAGCCTTCAATTCCTCTTGGGAAATTTCTACATCCAGTCTGGCTTTGCGCAGATTGGCCAAATTCACTCCGACACCAAATCCCTGGAGCAGAGACTGCGTAACCGTCAATCCAATGTTGCCCGAATACTGATCTGTATAAATACTGGACAACGAGCCGCTCATGGAGGCATTCACAGATAGGGATGTCCCCGTAGGCAAAGTCTCTGCCAATCCGACGTCGTACTGCGTACGCGTTGACGTCATCTCAAAGGGAGCCGGCCGCGAACCCAGAAAACGCTGAAGTTTGGTCTCATCCCACGTGGCAGAAGCCGAAAAGCTCGGATCAAAGGCGGCTCGCTCTTCGTCGGCATACGATTTGGTAATCGCTGGATCCATCCGCTGGATGGCCATATTCGGATTTCGCTCCAACGCCATAAGAACAGCTTCCTGGAGCTTGAGCCGGAGCGTATCTTTGGGGGTTGGTTCGGAAATCATGCTTTCAAAAACAACTTTGGTCTCTGCTGCATTAGCAAAGCAGATTATAAGCGGTAGAAAAATCCATTTAAATTTCATTTGACGCGCAGACATGCCTCTTTCCAATAATTAAAATCACTTTTGGGAACGAATTCGTTTGATTATTTTTTCTTTTATGGCGACCGGATGAAACATCGAATAACTCAAACGGAGTCTCTGTTCAAAAGTAGAATAGACGACAGGTATGAGTACGAGAGTGATCAATGTGGAGCTCATCAAACCCCCGATCACCACACGGGCCAGCGGTGCCTGGGCTTCACCTCCCTCTCCCAAGCCGAACGAGAGAGGCAGCAGTCCCAATACGGTCGTTAACGTTGTCATCAAAATGGGACGTAATCGGCGCGACCCCGCCAGACGGATGGCCTCCATCAAAGGGAGTTTTTCTCGCCTCCGCAACTGATTGGTATAGTCAACCAAGAGAATGGCATTGTTGACCACGATCCCTGCCAGCATGATGCATCCGATGAATGCCTGCATGCTGAATATGGTGGCGGTGAGAATCATCGTCGTAACAACCCCGATAAGCGCCATAGGTATGGAAAAGAGCACCACAAACGGATCTTTGAACGATTCGAACTGGCCTGCCATGACCATGTAGACCAGAAAGATGGCAAGAATGAAACCAAAGAGCAGCTCCCGAAAGGCCTTCTGCTGTTCCTCGTAATCGCCACCGAAGAGAATGGCAAAATCCTTGGGCACGGGAACCGACCGCAATTCTTTCCTGATATCGGAGATGACAGAGCCCATATCGCGGCCGGTGAAATTGGCGCTGATCGTGATGATCCGCTCCTGATCCTTCCGCTCCAGGCTTACGGGACCTTCCTGGGGAACGGCCTGTACAACATTTCGCAAAACAACGGGCTCTCCACGGTTGTTGACTACGCTCAGATCCAGCAGATCCTCCAAATCTTTCCGATCTTCTTCACTCAACCGGACGAGTATCCGATACTGCTTCCCGCCTTCCCGATAGAAAGAAGCCTGGGTGCCTCCAACGGCCGTCTGAAGCGCATCGCCAATTCGTGAAACCGTGAGCCCCAGATCCGCGGCTTTCTGTCTATCAATCCGGATGACCTGTTCTGGGCTTCCCTCCTGTCGGCTGATCTGGGTATCGGTGATGCCTTTGACGCGCTGCACGGCCTGATCCACATTCAGAGCAAGTCTATGGGCGGTTTCCAAATTGTAGCCGCGCACTTCCACGTTGATATTGTCCGAAGACGTTGTTCCCATTCGCAACAGAAACATGCCCTGACCTGCACGGGTCCGGATGGTAACACCGGGCAGCCCGCTCAACAATTGGCGCAGATGATTGGCAACCTGTTCACTGCTGCGGTGCCGATTCCTTTGAGGAACAAGGGTCACGCGGATCTCTGCCGTATGCGCCCCAGAGGAACGATATCCGCCTCTACCCACCCGTGTGAGCATGGACACCATTTCAGGCACAGACTGCGAGACCATGTTCTCCACTGTACGTGTAGTCTGATCCAGAACATCCAGTTTTGTACCCACAGCCATTTCAAGGTTAACACGAACTTCGCCCTCATCCGCGGCAGGCATGAGTTCCACACCGATGAATCGCACAAGCAGCACCGAAAAAACGAACAGCCCGAACACCACAAGAACCACTGCCCTCCGGTGTCCAAGGGCCCACCCGAGCAACTGCCCGTATCGCTTTTCGGTTCGCCTGAACATTTCTTCACTGAGTGCATAGAGTTTGTGCAGGGTCTTCTCCCCTTTATAATGCTCCATGGATTGGTAATGAAGAAACCGGGAGCACAGCATGGGGATAAGGGTGAGTGCCACCACGAGAGAGCAGAGCAGTGAAAACGTGACAACGTAGGCCATTTGCTGGAACATGATGCCGGACATTCCCCGGATAAATACAACCGGGAAAAACACCACAATGGTCGTGAGTACACTGGCCACAATGGCCGACCCAACTTCGGAAGTTCCGACCAGAGCGCTCTGAATGGGAGTCTGGCCTTCTTCCCTGTGCCTGTAAACATTCTCCAGAACGACGATCGAACTGTCCACCAGCATTCCGATCCCCAATGCCAAGGCTCCGAACGTCATCATGTTGAGAGTAAACCCGCCAAAATACATCAGCCCAAACGTGGCAATCACAGAGATGGGAATGGCCGTGGCGATGATGGCCGTGCTGGAAATATTCCGCAAAAACAGAAAGAGAATCACGACGGCCAAAACACCGCCCAAGAGAAGGGAAGTGCCCACGTTGTTGATGGATTGTTTGATGTACTTCGAGGTGTCAATAATGGGAATAATCTGGATTTGTGGAACGTCCCGATTGATGCGTTCAACTTCCTTCAATACGGCCTCGGCCGCTTTGACCGTGTTGGTTCCCGACTGCTTGTTGATTGAAATCTGAAGTCCCGGTTTGTTGTTGATACGGTTATACTGCCGGATTTCTTCCCAGGAATCAACCACATTGGCGACATCCCTGATCTGAATGGGCGTCCCGTCCCGAATCGTAATCACCGTATTCCGTATCTCATCCAGAGAGATGTACTCTCCCTGGGTTCGAACCAACACTTCGTAATTTCCCCTATCATAAAGTCCTGCAGGAATATTGCGGTTTTCGTTTCCCATGGCAGCAATAACCGCATCCGGAGATAATCCCAAGGCCTTCAGCTTTTCTGCTTCCAGGTCCACGTGAATTTCACGGTACAAGCCTCCCCGGATGTCCACAGCAGCCACACCCAGAACACGCTCAATTCTGTACTTCACCTGATCCTCAACCAAAAGGCGCAAATCCAGAGGATTGAGGTTGCTCGATATCCCCAGAGTCAAAATCGGAAAGGCCGAAAGATCGAACTTACGGATCATTGGCCGGTCCATGTCTTCAGGCAGACGTCCCAGCACGCGGTCAATGCGATCCCGAATATCGTTGGCCGCCACATCCAAATCCGAACCCCAGATGAAGGAAACCCGCACCATGCTCCGTCCTTCAGAGGAGGTCGACGTGATCTCCTCCACGCCCTGCACCGCTGCAAGGACCTCTTCAATCGGACGCGTGACCAGCTGCTCCATTTCCTCCGGACCGACGTTTCCGTAATCGGCGATCACAGAAATGACGGGATAGGTGACCTCCGGCATGAGATCTACGGAGAGTCGTAAAAAAGAGACAATGCCCAACGTGATGACCACTAAAAAAATCATGAACGTTAAAATCGGCCGATGGACTGGACCCTTGGCAATATTCATAATCAAGACTCCCAATCTTTCAAAAGAGTGCCTAAAGTTAAAAGTGATCTAAAGTGATCTAAAGTTAAATAATAAAAACGACCACTTTTGTATTTTAGGCATTTTTCCCGTCCAGACGGGATTAGCCACTTTAGGCACTTAAGCGGCTTCGCCGCGCTAAGGATTTTATTGGGCTTTTGTAGCTCCTCGTCCTGCGTTTATGTCCATTTTGGGCAAAATGATCGGACTGCCGTCCTCCAGAAGATGCTGTCCCAAGGTCACCACAACGCCCTCAAGTTCGGGAGAGAGAATTTCTGTTTTCTCTTCTGCCACGATACCGATCTGAATCGGACGATAGCGAACGCTGGTTCCTGTACTGTCTACGACAAAGATACCGTTCTCGCCGCTCCGGCTGACCACTGCCTTGCTGGGGACCACTTGCGCTGAATCATTTTCACTGAGAACGACACGAACACGTGTGAACATGCCCGGTTTTAGAAGAAGCGAGTCGTTCTGAACTTCGATCTCCATTTTGGCTACACGGGATGCTTCCTGCAGCATGGGGGCAATCCGGGCCACATGTCCGGCAAAACGTTTTGAGGAAAAGGCATCCACTTCAGCAATGGCCGGTTGGCCTATCTGGATGCGGCCGTAATCCCGTTCAACAATGGAAGTCCGTATGATCACACGATCTATTCCGATGACGGTGGCTACCGGTGCGTTTGGAGACAACAGGCTCCCTTCGTCCACAAATCGCTCACCGATGAACCCAGGCTCTGTGGCAGTAAGGACTGTGTAGCTCAATCGGATTTTCGCTGACTTAAGCGATGCTTCGCGCTGTTCCACTTGGGCCTGGGCCAGCTTCAACCGCGACTGCTGTGCGTCGTAATTTGTCAGAGCGGCATCCAACTCCGAGGGTGACGCGATTCCCTTTTCCTGAAGAGACTTCACCCGGTCCATTTCCTGCTTTGCCAATGCCAATTGACTTTGGGTTTCCTTTAAAGACGATTGAGCAATCCTGAGATTCGCTTCTGCCTCCAGAACCGCCTGCTGATACTCGGCATCGTCTATCCGGGCAATTACTTCGCCTCTTTCTACCCAATCTCCGATCCGTTTCCTGATTTGAACAATTCGGCCAGACACCTTCGGAGCGACTACGTACTGGTACATCGGATAGACAGTTCCCGTAAACTCTCGAACCTCTTTTATGGGTTCAACCCGTACACTGTCCACTTCAACAGCAACCGGAGGCCTTCCCGTCCGTTTTCCTCGGTCGCCGGAATCTTTTATGACCAGGGCAACAACTCTCCACACCATGAGAAGAACAAAGAGAATCCCAATGATTTTCAAAATTCGTTTTCTCATAACACCTTTCCCTATGTGCCCTCTTATCCGACTATTGATCACAACGATAAGTGTACAACAATTTCATCAATTTTGCAAGTCCTGTTATGTATTAAACACAAGATTCCTGTAAAACTTGCGTTCTTTCGGCTCTTCAATCGGGAGGAATGGACTATGAAAAATGCGGATTCTGTAGAATAAAACACCTTGTGAACCATAAACGGTTCACTCGCTAAAGAATGATAAATTTTTCTTGAATTTCAGAGTATTTATCCTAAATTCAATTTGAATACAGTGACCCCTATGTTGAAGCATTCAGGAGGAAATGACAATGAACAGAAAAATTCAAACAAGGACACGGGTGGTGGGCTCCATGATCTGGGTATTCATTTTCTCATCCGTCGGCGTATCGGCTCAGTCTTCCCCGCCCGACCCGTTGCATCAAAAAATGGAACAACTGGAAAAACAGTTCGAGAATCTGGACCACCGGTTGGACGTTCTGGAAAAGGCCATTGACGATGTGCTCTGGTACGACCGAGTGGGAGACGTGGCGTATGTTGACAAAGTCCGTCACGTGGGACCGCCACGAGCCCATGAACCCAATCCTACAGCCCAGGGAGCAGGAAATCCCATCAAATTCTACTCCTACATTTTCATTCCTAAAACGATTGACCACGCCAAAAAATACCCGCTTTTGGTCTTGCCCCACGGAGGCGTTCACGCCAACTTTACAACCTATCACACCCACATCATCCGGGAGCTGATGGCCCAGGGGTACATTGTCATTGCGTCGGACTATCGGGGAAGCACAGGGTACGGCAGGGAAATGTACGAGGACATTGACTACGGTGGTCTTGAGGTCGAAGACGTATATGCGGGGCGTAACTACATGATCGAGAATTACGACTTTGTGGACAAAGACCGCGTCGGGATTATTGGCTGGAGCCACGGAGGACTCATCGCGCTTTTCAACATCTTTGACCACCCGAAGGATTACAAGGTCGCCTTTGCCGGCGTTCCGGTGAGCGATCTTATTGCCCGCATGGGATACAAAACCCAGGGCTACAGGGATCTCTATTCGGCAAAGTACCACATTGGCAAAACCGCTTACGAAAACGTCGAGGAATATCGGAAGCGGTCTCCGGCATGGCAAGCGGAAAAACTTCAGGCGCCCCTTCTCATTCACACCAACACCAGCGACGAGGACGTGAATGTTCTGGAAGTGGAACACCTGATCAAGTCGCTGAAGGCAGCGAATAAAAAATTTGAATACGAAATTTTTAAGGATGCACCCGGCGGCCACAGCTTCGACCGGCTGGACACATGGATGGCAAAAGAAATCCGCTTAAAAATTTATACCTTTTTAGCGCGTTATCTCAATCCACCCAATCCTTTTAAAACAGTGAAGGATGTATCGAGGGCCGGATACCAATAAAGCCATGTATATCCAATTTACATGCGTACTCACAATGGTTACAAAAAACACCCTCTCCTCGGAAACTGTTGAAAAAGTCAATTTACGTCTTTTCGAGGACGAAGCGGCAATCTCTTGAACTATGCTCGAAATTGGGGAGATTGATTCGTAAAAAATGCAATGACATACTTTGGACTTTTCCAACAGTCTTTCGAAGGAAATAAATATCACGTCACTTTGCAACAGTGCTTTGCACGGCACTCTGCTAAAAGGAAAAAGGGCAAGCCTTTATCAAAAGAAAAAAATTCCTTAACGTTTATCATAACGCAGGCTTGTTGGTCTAAGTGCGCCGTGTCTATTGTTTTTGGTGGTTTGCAACGCCTTCATGCGTTGCATGCAACAGTGCATGAAGGCACCGCAGACCATTGCCCATGCTATATCGAGGGCCAGATACCAATAAACGCACAAAAAGGAGGCGGCGTACTTCAATGGCACGCCGCCTCCTTTCGCTTGTCGCAAAGTCAACAATCCCTGTGTTACAATTTTTTCTTTAAGATCGCATCCAGTAATTTTTTGGATTTTTCACCCAACTCAAATTTTTGCCGCTGTTTGACATCTTCGGTTATTTCGTTCATCTTTTGCTGAACGCCGAGTTCGAGATCATTCGCTTCCCTTTGGAGCCCATCCAAGGGTGCTGTGAGTGCGCTCTTTTTCCCGTCGAAAAGCGTATCCAGCTCCGCAATGGAATTGCCTGTCAATTGACGAATCCGGTTTTGAATCCGGCTCTGAGCCTCCATGACCACCTGGCCGGTTTTCCGGTTCAATGCGTGAGATATCTGATCGTCCAAATTGGAACTGACTTTCAAGTCGAGGCCTTCTCCTCTGCTTACAATTTCGGCCTTCAGGATGAAATTCCCCGTCTGTCGGATCAGATCGTTTACAACAGAAGTAAACATATCCTCTGTCGTAGAATTCTTAAAATCAAAATTGACCTCTCGGGTCTGCGCTTCGATTTGAAAGATCGCATCGCTCCCATCCAGTCGCGTGGCAACAGAAACATCTGCCCAGCCCTTTTGAATACGTGAAGGAAGGTAGGAAGATTCCTGGAGCAAGACATTGTCTAAGGGGATATTTTCAATCTTCAATTCGAACCGATCTTTTGCAGGATCGGTCGTATGATCCAGATTCGCTGAAAAAACAGTGCTGCGATTAGGAGCTCCGATGGTTCTCAGATCAACCGTGGTCGGTCTGCCGTAAATCCCGGGTTCCGATGTGACGCCCCTTGCGATGCCGTTCATCATCAGTCCGGCTTTTTCTTGTGTTGCGCCTGTCTGACCCGAAAGATGAATTTTTTCGATCAAGAAAAC
>Ga0172364_10003780_pt1 | contig 12091 bp, 12 predicted proteins | sample LakKivSesite10cm_FD_114545 | JGI IMG/M metagenome (GOLD analysis project Ga0172364, IMG submission 114545) | Sediment microbial communities from Lake Kivu, Rwanda - Sediment site 10cm | ecosystem: Environmental > Aquatic > Freshwater > Lake > Sediment | place: Rwanda: Western Province, Lake... | reverse complement strand
TCGTCCGAGGGCCAGTGCGGCGGGTTGCTGACCACCAGGTCCCACTTTTCCGTCTCCGGGATCTGGTCCAAGCAGTCCGACTGATACACCGCCACTTTATCTCCCAGGCGGTTTTCTTCGACGGTCTGACGGCAGCACGCGACCGCGTCGGGGTTCACGTCGGCCAGGGTCAGCCTGTCGCAGAGGCCGTGGGCCAGCAGCGAGAACCCGATAAAACCAGGCCCGGCGCAGTATTCGAAGACGTGCCCGACCTTACCGAACCTTTCCTTGACGACGCGGATGAACTCCTGCCCGAAATTGCGTCCGCCACCCTCGAGATAGGGCAGGAAGCTGACGCGGATGCTACCGTATCTGACGACCTTCACGCGATTCTCCTCCCGCGACATGTTTCGCCTATTATAACTCAAAACAAAAACCCCCTGCAATTTAATAACTCGCAGAGGGCCAGAAGGTCGGCTGCCCCTGGCGCCCTTTCAGGGCCATGCCATGGATCAAGGACTGTCTCCCAATACAGTGTCCGTGGTAAATCCCTTCATGTCGCCTTGATAATAGAGTCGTGTCACGTATTTGGCATTCCCGAGGTCCAGGATATTTTCCAGCTTCTTCCTTAGGTCTTCATCGATGGGGACGGCCGCCTCCGTTTTCAGAATGCCGTTCCGATCGTATACCTCTTTTTCATGGATGGCATAGAGATTCACTTGCGTATAGCCTTCACCCATGCCCGATATCTCCAGCGGGTAGTAGAACCGCCGCGGCCTGAACACGATCTTCAGCGGCGTCCCCAGGCCGTGGCCGAGATCGTCCAAGGTCTTCAGCAAGCCCTTCCATTTGTCTTCGATGACAAGGAACGGTCCTTTTTCGGCCTGCACGATCCGCTCGACCTTGGGCAGGACGAGCTCATATCTCTCGATGATCTCCTCTTCCGTGATGTCCCCCATGACGGATGTGGCCTCCCAGAACCCCTCGTAGGGCCTGTCCTTGTGTATCACGCGTCCGACCACCCAAGGTGCCCAGTCCGTTTTGCCGGCCGGATTGGGCCCAAAGGGAAGCGCGTACTCCTTTCTTAAGGCCTCGTACTCTTTCCGGGTGATGAAGTACAGGATGTTCTTGTGCTTCTCCCGTGCGCGCTCAAAAGTCAGGCCGCCGACGATGCACTCGGTGATATGAGGTTCGTGGCCGCCGAGCTGATACAAAGGATCGTTCTTGTCCCAGTGTAAATAGTGGGGGATCAAACTGAACTCGCTACGATCGATGTCGATATATTCGCCCCCCTGCCTTTTCCGGGCATCTAACAGATCGAACACGGCCCCATACAGGTTCTTCAGGTCTATCCTGTTTGCTATAAAATAATCGCTTCCTCTGTCGATATATTTTGCGAACATCGCCCGGGCCTCGGGAGGCACGCGATAGCCGTTCTGGTTGAGCCACTGCACGAGCTCCTCGGCGTCGTTCGCCTTCAATATCGTGATATCAAAGATGTCGACCTCTTTCGATTCCAACACCTCTAGATATTTCCTATCGAGACTCTCGTCCGACCCATCGGGCGGCCTCTTTTCTGGCCTGGCCTTTTCAAAATAGTCCGTCAAGATGCGGAAAAGTTCCATATCGGAAGCTGTCACCTCGGGCTTGACGGAAGACTGGATGGGGACCACCCAGACAAAATTCGCGATGTCTTCGGATTGAACGCGCGAAAAGATGATCATCGTCTCGGTGCCGTCCTTCCAGCTGACGACTGTCTTTTGGTTGGGAGTGCGCATGTGCGCTTCGGCATCCGACAAGTGGATCCCATCGGCCCATGCGGTGCCGCTTATCCATAAGTGGGTAAAAACAAAAAATACCACCAGGACCTTATGCATCTTTTTTCCTCCGGCGCAGCAGGTTGGGAAATCAGCCTGCCCCTGTTGGACGAGCTTCGCAACTGGCTGTTAACAAAAACTACGCCAATTGAAGTTTGCGTTTAGAACGAACCAATCGCTCAATGCGCCCTTTAATTGTATTGCTCAAGGGAATAGCTTGGATTTTTACAGTATACCCAATATAAAGAAGTATCTTTTCAAGTGTTGCCATGCTCGAAAATTCCCCATTCTCTATCTTGGATATATGTTGCTGCGTAACTCCCGCTCTTTTCGCAAGATCTTCTTGATTTAATCTGTGTTTGATTCGATAGTCAATAATTCGCTTAACAATCTCAAGCTTTTGTTCTTCCAATTCATACAATTCCCTAAAACAAGGATCTTTGAGCTTTTCCTTCAGATGTTCATCAACTCTTTCTACTCTCATAGCACACCTCTCTTCATCTTAGTTGCATCTTCATCTTTGACACTGTAAAAATGCCTTTCTTCGCTCAACAGCCAGCCTCTTTTCTTTCGGAGGCAGCTTTTTTGTCCTTTTGACAAAACCGTTCGTGAATATTGCTTGGTCATGATGAAAAAAGAAATACAGAACCCGTAGCTCCCCTTGTATTCCGGCAAATCTCAGTTCGAACATATCATCTCCCACATATTTTGCATGGGGCTGAGGCAATTTATGCCCGAACTCTTCGAGTAATCCTTTAACGTAGAAAAACTTTCTCTGAGAGGCACCATCCAAAGAATCGATAAAATCTTTGACTGGAGACTCCCCGGATTCCGTGCAGAAATAATATGTCGTAACGGCCATACCTCATTCCTTTTTTCTAAAAAAAGTATACAACTAAATAGTTGTATTGTCAAGCTAAATTAAAAGGCCTTATATCAAAACAAACCCTCTGCAACACATTATATTGCAGAGGGTTATTGTAAGTGGCTGCCCGAACTGGACGCCAGACGAACTTCATATCCTCAAGAAATACACTTACTTGTGAGACTAACTGTTCGTCGTTTTAAGCGTGGTTTTATCTATTTGGGCAACCGAAACTAATCCGAAATCTTATAATAGGCATTTCTGCCTTTTCCTACAAGCACAATCAGCTTTGCATCTATTAACTTGGAAATCTCTTTGAGCATCGCCTGGCGCGTAATTCCAAACATATCTCTTAAGTCTTTATTGCTAACCTTGCCTTTTTCTTGAATCCGCTCTAAAATTTTTATCTGCTTCTGGGTTAATTCTATCCTCTCTCCGTCTTCTATTTTTGGGGCAAATCCTATCTTTTCTATAAAGTCTTTCACCTTATCTATGGAATATAAAACACCGTCCGTAAAATACTCAAGCCATCTGGTAATATCGCCTTTGTCTGCCTGGATTGTTTTTAACGCTGCGTAATATGCCTCTCTATTTTCATCATAATAATCGTCAAGGGCAAAGAATCTACGATGATCAAAGCCGCTTTTATATAAAATCAATGCTGCCATTAAGCGGGCTGTTCTACCATTGCCATCAATAAAGGGATGAATCCTTGCGATTTCGTAGTGGACAATGCCTGCGAGAATTACTGGGTTCGTCGCTTTTATTTTATCTGAATTAAGCCAATCCAAAAACTCAGACACCAGCCGCGGCACATAGTTTGTTTTGGGAGGTATATACTCTGCCACTTCCTTAAAGCGTGTTCCATCAAAAATACGCCTGCCTACAAAAACCGCGCGATCTCTAAGCGCACCGCAATCTTTTTGATATCGCAGGGTGCCGGAAGTCAAGGTCTCGTGAACTTTGAGAAAGAGCTTAAGGTCTATTGTCTTGTTAGCCGCGTATTCAGGAATTGAATCTAACGCCTTGAGGTAATTTAAAACCTCGTCCTTATCCTTTGCCATAGCAGTAACGTCTTTATTCTCTGCTAAGGCGGCAACCTGATCGAGCAATAAGTTATTACCCTCGATACTCGTGGATGAATGGGCGTTATGAATCCGGGCCTCTTTTTTAAGCTTTAGCTCCCATTTAGGGATAAGCTTGGCCTGCTCAATAACCTCCCTGCCCGCTGCAATCTTGGTGAGATTATTAAGGATTTTATTGCTAATCGTATATTTCGGCTCAAATGGCATGGCATTATTATAGCAAATGACAACCTAAATGACAACCTAAATGACAACCGATAGGGTCTATTCTATCGTGATTTTTACATTCAGTCTTTAGGGTAAATATAAGGCTGCCTTTTAATATCATTTTGAATTTCTTGTAGGGCATACTTACTCTGGAGGAGCGCGTCTGTTGCTTTAGTCACCAACGACTTCAATTGTGGGTCTTCTATACCCTTATTACCCAAATATACTGTTAGTCTATCTTGACTATTCCCTACAACGCTAATTGCATGATCATAAAAGTATACGATAATACCTCTTGCTTCTGGAGAAGTCGAAGTTTGGGTTGTTTGCAATGCATACATATGCAGTGCTCCAAAAATTGCTTCTCCTGCCGTCTCAATTATACCCAAAGCGTGCATCGCCGCAAAATATTCTACTTCGGGTATTTTATACACATACTGATTATCTTCTGGACTATAATAAATATAACTTGGTAACACTTTTCCGAACTCTTCTTTGATATCTTCAATTGCGTTCACATTTTTAGCAAGTTTTAATCTTGCATCAAGAGAAGCATCTTCTTTTGCGGCATAGCTTTTTAAAGGACATAGCATAAAACTTGCTAAAAATATCAGCACTAGTATATTCCTCATATCGCACCTCCATTCGCTAATAACTCTTTGTTCGCCTGAGCGTCAAGGTTGGCTGCCCCGCTTGGATTCGAACCAAGATTAACTGGTCCAGAGCCAGTCGTGCTACCATTGCACTACAGGGCAAGATGCCTCTAATCTAAGTATTTATTCCTATCATCTTGCCCTGTCCCTAGCCGCCCGTTACTAGTTTCCCGCGGCTTCGTAGGGACAAGGCAACTACTCACTACGATTGTCCCCCTACCTGTCAAATGTCCCGTCGGCCGGCCGGGCCCTGCCGCGCCGCCTCCAATATGATCTTGGCGGCGACCTCATTGCCCTGCCGGAGGACCGGGAAGCGCCTCCTCATCTTCGCGAGCCTCTTTCTGTCCCTATAGAGGTTCAGCACGGCGTCCCTGAGCGCGTCAGGCTCGGGACGCGGCACCACGACCACCGCCCCTCTCTCTTCGAGCCGCCTGGCCCGGCCGAACTGGTCGTCGTACTGCCTCTTGGCGGGCAGTATAACTGCCGGTGTCCTGATCTTTATGACTTCGTTGATAGTATTATAACCCGCCTCGCAGATGACGAGATTGCTCGCTTTAATGAGAGAGGGGAGATCCGGCTCAAAGGAGACCAACAGTATATTTTTTTCGAGATGGCCCATGTCTTTGCGGAACAGCGGGCCGGTGACGACGACAGCCCTGACATCGGGGAGACGCAATCTCTGAAGAGCCCCGACGACCGCGCAGACGAAGATCTCGCTGAGGACAGGATGGCCGCCTCCGCCGCAGGTCACGGTGATGACAAACTTACCGCGCAGCCGGTACTTCTTCGCCATCTCCCGAGTGCGGCCCAGCGAATAATCCCTGATGATCGGGCCAACAAAACGCGCCCTCCGCCGCAGGTCGGCGGGAAGATCAAACGCAAAGTCCCTCCTTGCGTGCGGTATGATGATACGGTCGAAGAACCACAGCGAGCTGTTGGAGAAAAGCTCCCTCATGGTCCTCTCCCCGCGCTCCCTCAAAATTAAAACGTTCGTGCGCCCTCTGGAACAGGGATCCCTCAGGGCCCTTTCCGGAAAAACGGTGTCATAGACCACCGCGTCGGGGTCCGCCTCGCGGAGCAACCGCTTGATGGTCCGGACACTTCTCTTTTCGCTGACAGACTCGACCCAGGAAAAATCTGTCCGGGAAAAAGGGATCTTGTTTCTTTTGAGAAAGAACGGAAAGCGCGTGTTCGTCACGAAGAGGATCTCGGTCCGCCTGCTTATCTTCCGGATGGCCGTCGCAAGCGAGGTCGTCCTGACGACATGCCCCAGCCCGATCCCGTTGATGGCATAGAAGAGTATCTTCATTCAAGGCGTTGGCGCCGTCAATCGCGGTCCTCTCCGGCGGCCGCGGCCTCCCCCTTCAGAAAATACCGCACGCCGTAACGCGACTCCTTGTCGTTGACGATGTACATGAAGTTGAGGTGCGCCGGCAGGTTCAGCAGGGCGTCGCGCTCGATGTCGGCGCGCACCGCCTCCTTGGAGCGGCCGTCCACCAACTTTTCGCGCCGCGAAAGATACATAAGGTCCATCAGTTCCACGGCACGGCCCACGTCGTACGTCTCTTCGGAGAGGCCGTAAAAGAAAAACATCGTTCGCATGAACGAGAACTTGTCCGGCGCCTCAAGGGCAAGCCAGTCGCGGCCCGAGACCTTCAACCGCGGATCGGCAAAATCGAGCGTCCGGGGGCCGGCGGAGGCGTCCCGGGAAGGCCCCTCGGCATTCAGGGGCTCTGCATTCAGGGGCTCTGCATTCAGGGACTCCGCAGCGGCAGACCGCATCATCAGGGGCAGGGCCGCGAGGAGACAAAAAAATACCGGTATCTTCAGCCGGGTTATCAAAGGCGTTCTCGGGATTGCGGACGGCCGCTTGAGGGGCCGCCCGTCGGTTTAAACCACGAAGGCCGGTCCCTTTACCTCTTCTTCTTTCTGGACGCCTTTCTCTTGCTGGGCTTGTGGCGTGCGCATGTTCGGCACACGGCGGCCTCCTTTAAGAATGAACGCGCGCACCCGACACGTCTTTTTGGTCGCGCTCTGCCAGTTGCGCATACGGACTCTACCAGAGGTTATCCTTGATCCACTCGTCCGCCTTCATAACGTCGCGCTTGATCCCTTTGCACGTCTCGCAGCCCGAAATGAGGACCGCTACCACCAGGACCAGGCACGCACACAAGACGAGCTTCGCCAAGATAGGGGTCTGTCTCATGCCTCTTTCTTGAAAAGTGGGATCGCGCGCTCCATGCGCCGCAGCGTCGGGCTCTTGCCGAGGGCCTCGATAAATTCGAACATCCCCGGCCCCCCGGTCCTGCCGCTCAAGGCCACGCGTAAGGGATGGATGACGTCCTTGACCGTCAGCCCCAGCTCTTCGACCGTGGTGCGAAACGTCTCCTCGAGAACCGCGGCCCTGAAGTCCTTGAGCGCTTGGAACCGCTCCCTCAAAAGAACAAAGGCGCCGGTCAGATCCTTGGAAAAATACTTTTTCCGGAGCGCCTCGTCGATGACCACCTCGTCCTGAAAGAACGGGGCGAGGCCGTCGGCGAGCTCGGCCAGTGTCCGGGCCCGCTCTTGGTACAATTTTAATATAGATGCCAGTTTTTTTCCATCGAAATTATCGCAGGTCTGCGGGTAGCGGTCCTTAAGGAACGGCGCCAGGGGCGCCGCGAGCGTTTCGGCCGGCCGCCCTTTGATGTACTGGGCGTTGATCCATAGCAGTTTTTCCATGTCGAACGCCGCCGCGGTCTTGCCGGCGTCCGCGATGTCGAACCTTTCGACTGCCTCGCGGAGGGTGAGCAGTTCCCGGTCGTCACCGGGCGACCAGCCCAGGAGCATGAGGTAATTCGCAAGCCCTTCGGCGAGGAAGCCCATGGCGCGGTATTCGCTGATGGCGGTCGCGCCCGCGCGCTTGGACATGCGGCCGCCGGCGGCGGCCAGGATCATGGGGATGTGGGCGAAGGCCGGCAGGGCGTGGCCGAGCGCCTCATAAAGGACGATCTGCTTGGGGGTGTTGGAGATGTGGTCGTCGCCGCGGATGACGTGGGTGATGCCCATCTCGGCGTCGTCGACGACGCAGGCGAAGTTGTAGGTGGGCGACCCGTCGGACTTGATGAGGACCTGGTCCTTGATGAGGCCCGTGTCGAAGGCGACGGCGCCGTGGATGAGGTCCTCGAGGACGACCTGCTTGCGCGGCATCCTGAGGAAGACGGCGCCCGAGCCGTCCTCGGCGAGGTAGGCCTTGCCTTCGTCGAGCAGTTTCTGGGCGCGCTCGCGGTAGACGGCGAAGCGCTGGCTCTGGAAGACGAGCTCGTCCCAGTCCATCCCCAGCCACTTGAGGCTGCTGAGGATCTCCTCGAGGTACTCCTTGCGGGAACGCGCCTGGTCCGTGTCCTCGATGCGCAGGGCGAACTGACCGCCGTGGCGCCGCGCGTGCAGCCAGTTGAACAGGCCCGTGCGCGCTCCGCCGATGTGCAGGTAACCCGTTGGGCTCGGTGCAAACCGTACCTTCATAACCTCATCGCGAGACTAAAAGGTCGGACCTATGTGTCTCATTTTCGTGAGCAAAAAGGTCGGACCTATGTGTCTCATTTTCGTGAGCAAAAAGGTCGGACCTTTGTCTCATTTTTGGGGCGTCAGTTTCTGAGCGAAGAAGAAGCCCTCCTCTAGGGCGCGCTTGTTGACGGTGACGAGGTTGGGCTTGTCCTGGAGAACCTCCTCAATGGAGCGCTCCATGGTCGACATCGAGATGAGCTTCTTGAGGCCCAGGTAGACGCCCACGCCGACGGTGTTGGCCACCCGGTCGAGGCCCAGCCTGTTGGCCATCTCCGTCAAGGGCGCCCGCACGACCTGGAGCCGGCGGGAGGTGGCCTTGCAGTCGACCAGGCTCGAATTGACGATCAGAAGCCCCTTGCCACGGACCGCGTTCCTGAATTTTTTCAGCGACGGCGCGTTCATGATGATGAGCGTGTCGGCCCTCTCGATGCAGGGGGAGTCGATGGGCCCGTCGGAGAGAACGACCATGCAGTGGGCCGTGCCGCCGCGCACCTCGGCGCCGTAGGACGGCAGCCACGTGACGTGTCGGCCCTCGCGCAGGGCGGCCATGGCCAGAATCTTGCCCATGGCCATCACGCCCTGTCCGCCGGAACCCGCGCAGATGATCTTCTCGGTCACTTGAGCCTCCCCGGCGGGAACGTCTTGGCCAGGCTTTCGGCCACCCACCGCATGGCGTCCTGAGGGCTCTTGCCCGCGTACGTCGGGCACATCGAGAGGACCTCGACGATGGAAAACCCCTTGCCGGCGATCTGGTTCTCAAAGGCCTCCTTGATGGCGCGCCGTGTGTTCAGGACCTCCTTCGGGTTCAGGAGGGTGGTGCGCTCGGCGAGGGCGACGCCTTCGAGGAGCGCGAGCATCTCCAGTATCTTAATCGGGTAGCCCTCGTTTTTGAGGGAGCGGCCACGCGGCGTCGTCGCGGTCTTCTGATCCAGGATGGTCGTCGGCGCCATCTGGCCGCCCGTCATGCCGTAGACCGCGTTGTTCACGAAGATGACGGTCAGGTTCTCCCCGCGGTTGGCGGCGTGAACCGTCTCGGCGGTGCCGATGGCGGCGAGGTCGCCGTCCCCCTGATAGGTGAAGACGACGTTGTCGGGCCGCACGCGCTTGATGCCGGTGGCCACGGCCAGCGCCCGGCCGTGCGCGGCCTCGGCGCTGTCAAAATCCCAGTAGTCATACGCCAACACCGCGCAGCCGACCGGCGCGATGCCGATCACCTTGTCGCGGATGCCCAGCTCGTCGACGACCTCGGCGACCAGGCGGTGCAGGATGCCGTGGCCGCAGCCGGCGCAGTAGTGCGTGGCGCGGTCGGCGAGCGATCGGGGACGCTTATACGATCTTGCCATGGCCTTGAGTTCCGATGCTACAACTTGAGACACAAAGGTCGGACCTTTCTGTCTCATTTTCGTGAGACAAAAAGGTCCAACCTTTTAGTCTCACCTTTTTGTCTCATTTTTTACGGGCGAGGAGCTTGGCGAACTCCCGCTCGATCTGCCTGGGCGTCGGGATGCCGCCGCCGGCGCGGCCGTAAAAGCGCACCTCGGCTTTCCTGTCGGCGGACAGGCGCACATCCTCGACCATCTGGCCGTAGGACATCTCCACGACGAGGAGCCGCCTCGCCGTGCGCGAGAAGCGCGCGATCTCCTTCTCCGGAAAAGGCCAGAGCGTAATGGGCCGCAGGAGCCCGACCTTGACCCCGCGCCGGCGCATCGTCTCGACCACGGCGCGGGCGATGCGCGCCATCGTGCCGTAGGCGACGATCGCCGAGCGGGCGTCGGCCATGCGGTAGGCCTCGATGTGCGTCTCGTTGTGGGCGATGCGCCGGTACTTGCGCTGCAGGAGAAGGTTGTTCTTCTCCACCCCGTCGCGCTCCATGAAGAGCGAGCAGACGATGTTCTTTTCGCGGCCGGCGGCGCCGGTCAGGGCCCAGGGTTTCTCGACAAGCGCCGGCGGCCCCTCCTCGGCCGGCATGGTGACGCCCTCCATCATCTGGCCGAGCATGCCATCGGAGAGAATCATCACGGCGACGCGATAACGGTCGGCCAGGTCGAACGCCTCTCTCGTCAGGTCCAGGGATTCCTGCACCGTCGAGGGCGCCAGGACGATCGTGCGGTAGTCGCCGTGGCCGCCGCCCTTGGTCGCCTGAAAGTAGTCCGACTGCGCCGGCCAGATGTTGCCCAGGCCCGGGCCCGCGCGCATGACGTTGGCCACGACGACGGGCGTCTGCGCCCCGGCAATGTAGGAGAGCCCCTCCTGCTTGAGGCTGATGCCCGGCGAGGAAGAGCTCGTCATCGCGCGCACGCCGGCGGCCGAGGCGCCGTAAACCATGTTGATCGCCGCGAGCTCGGACTCCGACTGCAGGAAGACGCCGCCGCGCAGGGGCAGGTGCTGGGCCATGTACGCGGTCAGCTCGTTCTGCGGCGTGATGGGGTAGCCGGCGTAAAACTTCAGGCCGGCGCGGATCGCGCCCTCGCCGATCGCGTCGTTGCCGGACATCAAGACGGTAACGGTCTCACTCATGGCGGACGGACTCACTTCCGGCGGACTCACGCGCAGCGGGGTCACTCGCCGGGGACGGATCTGGCCCGCTCTCGATCTCAATGCAGGCGTCGGGGCACATGATATAACACATCCCGCAGCCGGAACAATTGTCCTCGCCGACGGCGACGACGGCGAAGACCCCGCGGACGTTCATCGTCTCGCCCGTCTTTAGATTCTTTTTCGGGCAAACAACGAGACAGTACCCGCAGCCCTTGCAGCGTTCCTTGTTGATACGGACCTTGGCCATGGCGGCGTCCCTTATGTTCTTTCGAGGGCGTGCTTGACGGTATCGGCCACCGAGAGCGCGTTGAGGCCGTAGCGGTCTAAAAGCGCGCGGCGCTTGTCAAAGGCGATGAACTCGTTCGGGAGCCCCAGGCAGCGCACGGGCTTGGGGTTCTTGGCCAGGAGTCCGGCGGTGGAGAGCGTCTCTAAGACCGCGCTGCCGAAGCCGCCGCGCAGCACGCCTTCCTCGACGACGACCAGCGCCCCGCACTGCTGGTAGAGTTCCTTGATCAGCGTCTCGTCCACGGGCTTGGCGAAGCGCGCGTTGACGACGGTGGCGTAGATCTTCTCGGGCAGGAGGACCTGCGCGGCCTCGAAGGCCGCATAGGCCATCGGGCCCAGCGCGATGATCGCCACGTCCACGCCCTTCTGCCAGACCTCGGCCTTGCCGTAGACAATATTGGAAAAAGGGATGGACGATGGCCGCGACGGCGCCGTGTCGCGCGGATAGCGGATCGCCGTCGGCCCGTCCCACGCCGCGGCAAGGCACATCATCGCCTCGAGGTCCTCCTTGTCGGACGGGGCCATGACCGTCATGTTCGGCATGGTACGCAGGTACGCCAGGTCGAAGACGCCGTGGTGCGTGGGGCCGTCCTCCCCCACGACGCCGGCGCGGTCCAGGCACAGGACCGCGCCCACGTTCTGCAGGCAGAGCTCTTCGATGATCTGGTCGTAGGCGCGCTGCAGGAAGGTCGAGTAGATGGCGGCGAAGGGCTTGAGGCCCGCTTGGGCGAGGCCCGCGGCCATGCCGACGGCGTGCTCCTCGGCGATGCCGACGTCGAAAAAGCGGTCGGGGCAGGCCTTCTGGAAACGGTCCAGGCCCGTGCCCTCGGGCATGGCAGCCGTGATGGCGACGATGCGGCTGTCTTTCTCAGCGAGCCCTACGAGGGCGTTGCTAAAGACGTCCGTGAAGGTGGTGTCTTTGGGGCCTGTTGCGACCACCTCGCCGCTGACGGCGTCGAAGCGGGCCGTGCCGTGGAACTTGACGGGCTGGTCCTCGGCGGGGACGAAACCCTTGCCCTTCTTGGTGATGACGTGCAGGAGCCGCGGCCCCTTGAACGAGAGAATGTTCTGGAGCGTGCGCACCAGCAGGGGGAGGTCATGCCCGTCGAGGGGGCC
>Ga0172364_10003775_pt1 | contig 12095 bp, 10 predicted proteins | sample LakKivSesite10cm_FD_114545 | JGI IMG/M metagenome (GOLD analysis project Ga0172364, IMG submission 114545) | Sediment microbial communities from Lake Kivu, Rwanda - Sediment site 10cm | ecosystem: Environmental > Aquatic > Freshwater > Lake > Sediment | place: Rwanda: Western Province, Lake... | reverse complement strand
TGGACAACGCCAGCGGCATGCACACCCACCAGAGCCTGTGGAAGGGCAAACCTTTCAAGGGGAAGAACGTCTTCTACGACGCTGACGGGGAGTTTTGGCTCAGCCAGACTGCAAGATACTACATCGGAGGGTTGATCGAGCACTCGAAGGCCCTCACCGCCCTCTGCTGCCCAACGGTGAACAGCTTCAAGAGGTTGGTTCCGGGCTTCGAGGCCCCCATCAACATCAGTTGGAGCCCGAGGAACAGGAGCGCCCTCATACGGGTCCCCCTCTACTTCAGCAGCCCGGGAGCCATCAGATGCGAGTACAGGGCAGTGGACCCCAGCTGTAACCCGTACATCGCCTTCGCGGCGATGCTCGCGGCAGGGCTGGACGGCATAAAGAGGAAGATCGAGCCGGGGGAGCCGCTGAGGAAGGACATGTATGAGTTGAGCCCGGAGGAGAAGAGGAGATTCGGCGTGGGCGAGCTGCCCACAACGCTGAGGGATGCCCTAGACCATCTGAGCACCGATCAGCTGCTGATCGACCTCCTCGGAGACCATATCTTCGAACAGTTCGTGGGCCTCAAGATCGAGGAATGGAACCAGTACTGCTTGTACGTGACCCCGTGGGAGATAATGAAATATCTTGACTACTGAGGTGATGTGATGGGAGTTCACCGGGTAACGAGCGAGGCAGCAAGGGCATACGTCAGAAGGGAGAAGGCCCTCGGGACCGGGATATCCATGCTCGGCAAGGCCAGCGCGATGATCAGGGATATGGATACCAAAACCCTGGAGAAATGCGGGGATCTTGCATCGGACCTGCTTGCCCACGCACCGGGATACGCCGGCAAGTTGATGCTGGTCGTCGCCAGGCTATTCTGGTTTGCGGCGGGGGTGGAGGAAAAGGAAGGCAGGGCCGCAACTCTCGAGGACATCGAGTCGGAACTCGAATCCCTGGAGAAGGCCCTGGGATAGGTCTTTGTCGATGCACCGGCCAGCGTTGGACTACATAGAGCCCTACGACCCGGGCGTGTTCCCTCAGGACGCCTCTGAGAGATACGGCATTCCAAGGGAGGCCATAGTTGACCTTGCCTCCAATGAGAACCCATACCGTCCGCCCAGGCAGGTAGTCGAAGCTATTGCCGCCGCTGCCGCCGCGGCAAACAGGTACCCCGACCCAAGATATCGCGACCTGAAGGAGGGGCTCTCATGGTATCTCGGAGAACCGGTCGAGAACATCGCGGTCGGGAACGGCTGCACCGAGATAATCGACATGATCTGCAAGGTCTTCCTCGATCCCATGGACAAGATCGCCGTGACCTCGCCTTCCTACTCCATGTATTCGCTCTTCGGCATGCTCCGAGACGCAAGGATAGCCACCATCGAAACCAAGGAACCCGATTTCAGAATCGACTCCAAGGCGATCCTCTCCCAGGCATCCGATGCAACGATCACATTCCTCTGCTCCCCGAATAACCCAACCGGCGGGACCGTGGATGGGGACGAGCTTGACAGGATAGTCGAGGAGACCGAAGGGCTCGTGGTGCTCGACGAATCCTATGCGGAGTTCTCAGGTTGTTCGGCGATTCCAAAGGTTCGTGGGACCGCGAACCTCATCGTCGCTCGTTCGATGTCCAAGTTCTTCTCAATGGCGGGCATGAGGGTTGGATACGCGGTCGCCAGCCAATCGATCATAGATGATCTGGAGAAGGTCCGACTCCCGTTCGGCATAAGCTCGGTGGCCGAGGCCGCCGCCGTGGCCGCGCTGTCCTGCCTGCCGGACTACGAGAGGATGCGAGACGAGGTGCTTCGCGAGAGATCGGAACTGATGAAAGAGCTTTCCGGGATGAATGGGATAAGGCCGTATCCGTCCGAGGCGAACTTCGTAATGGCCAGGGTGCCGGACGGGATCCCTGATCTTCCGCAGAGGCTCTGCAGGGCAGGCATCCTGGTCAGGGATCTGCGAGGCGTCCCAGGGCTGGAACACCATTGCATCCGGATCACGGTAGGGACCAGGGAGGAGAACCGAAGGCTCGTTGAATCCTTGCGGGCGATGATCGAAGGGCCGTGAGCCGACCTATTCCCTCTCCACGTAGCGGTGCACGGCGATCTCCGCCAGGATCGCAACCGAGCTGGTCACGTTCTGAAGCTCCCATACAACGGAGACCATGGCCGACACGATGGCACCCTCATCCCCGGTTTTCGGCAGGGATCTCTCGAAGCGGGCGACCTTTGAGTGAAAGGGCTCCTGTTCCTGGAGGACCTCTGCTGCTTTCTTGATGTCCTCCTTCTGCAGCGCCTCATAGGCCTTCTTGTACAGTTCCTGGAGCTCCGAGATCAGGCCCGCCACCTGCTGCACATGCTCCTTCTTCCCCTTCGCGGCGTCGCCCACGACCCGGGAGATCATTACCATGCTCCTGTTCATATCCCTCAAAGCCTTGGCGACCATCCTGGATCCCAGACATTGGATCACGTCCTGCAGGCCAACCCTGGATGCCACCTGCTGGCTTCGGACTCCCTGGACCAGTTGCCTGACGAGCAGGGAGTATACTTTGTCAACCTCCCTTGCACGGTAGGCCACGGCCGCCGGGTCCTCTAGGCTCCCCTTCAGGAGGGCCTCCCCCATCTCTTTGGTCAGGTAGACGAAGAAGGAGTTCATCCTCGATATGAGCGCCCTGACCGTGAAGGTGCCCACATCGATTGAGCTCTGCAGAACGGTCTCGTTTGGGGTTTCGCTGACTATGATCGTGCCGTACAGCGACTCCGCGGCGTCGTGGATCTGTGCGACCGCCCCTGGTGATGTCCCCCCCTGATGGCTGACGCGTATCGTCTCATAGCCGATCCTGTAGCACGCCTTTATGGCCTCGGCGAGAGCCCCCGGGGTGGACAGCCTCGCGGCGTCAAGGATCTTTTCCGGAGGCTCTTCCTTCTTCTTGTGCAGGCTCTCCGGCAGTATGTGGAGCATGCCCTTGCCGTCTATGGTCACGACAACGACCGAGCCCGAGTGCAGGCCGAGGTCCTTGACCCACGACTTGGGTAGGGTGACGGCGTAGCTTGACCTGCCGAGTACCTGCACCTTGCGGTATTCCGTCAGAACGTCTTCCATTGTTATCTCACCTAGGATGTCCTTCTAGGACCAGCCGCGGACAACTCGCCCCGGATCGGCCCGAGCAGACCCTCATACTTTCATCCCGTATAGCCACCTAATCTCATACGTAAAAATATTTCCGGATTCTAACCCATTCAGCTACCCCCCACTCGGGTAGTCCCCATGCCGAGGCTTGCAGTCCGCGAGGATCTGTGCATCGGTTGCCATCTCTGCGAGATATGGTGCACCCTCCAGCACTCAGGATCGAAGACCCTCGTTCGCTGCTTCAACCAAGAGACCGAGCGGCCCCTCCCTCGAGTCAGGGTGGAGGAGAGGAGACCCGTAACCTTCCCGGTTCAGTGCAGACAATGCCCCGAACCCGCATGCGTCCTCTCGTGCCCATCCGGCGCAATGAGAAGAGAGGCAGACGGCGTGATCAGAGTCGACACGTCTAGGTGCCGGGGCTGCTGGACCTGTGTTCTGGTCTGCCCCTTTGGCGCGGTGGCCAGGGGACCTGGGTTTGCGGTGAAGTGTGACCTTTGTCCGTCCAGGAAAATCCCTGCGTGCGTCGAACACTGCCCGAACCAAGCGATAAGCCTGGAGATCGATGCCCGGTGAGATACGATAGCGTCATCGTGGGCAACTCCGCCGCCAGCGTGGGGGCGATCGAAGCCATTGCAAGGACCAGCGGCAACACATCGACCTGCCTCGTTGCCGAAGAGAACAACCCTCCGTATTCTAGGCCATTCATCGGGCACCTCGTATCCGGGGAGATGACCTTGGATGGGATCTGGTATCGGCCCCGCACATTCTACGAGGAAAACGACGTGGATTTCCAGGGCGGAAGGAAGGCCATCGCAATCCATATCGGGGGCAGGGAGGTGGAGTTGGATGACGGTTCCCGCATCGGGTTCCGCAGACTGTTGCTGGCAACCGGGGGATCCCCAATCCTCCCCCCAATCCCGGGGCTTGCCGAGTTCTCCCACACCTTCGCCACGCTGGCCGATGCTCTGGACATCAAGGCAAGGCTGGACAGGGGCGAGGTGACGTCGGCGGTCGTCCTCGGCGGGGGACTGATAGGCACGGCAGCGACATCGGCATTCGTCCGCCGGAGGGTCCACGTCACGGTGGTGGAACTAGCTCCTAGGATCCTTTCGTCCGTCCTCGACGCAAAGGCCTCGGCGATCGTCCAGAAGGATCTGAACGAGCACAACGTCAGGGTCATGACCGGGCACACGATAGCGAGCGTTGAAGGAAGCCGTGAGAATCCCAGGGTGACCCTCGACAACGGAGAGGTCATCGACAGCCAACTCCTCATCGTGGCGATAGGCGTCAGACCTCGCGTTGAACTGGCCCGCGGCTCGGGCATACAAGTGGATAGGGGGATTGTGGTGAACGACGAGATGATGACAGACGTCCCGGGGATCTTCGCCGCCGGGGACTGCGCTCAGATGCCGGACTTCGTTCACGCGGACAAGAGGGTGCTGGCGATCTGGCCCGCTGCGTACGTTGGCGGCATGATCGCGGGATGCAACATGGCCGGGGGTAGAGCGTCAACGCGCTGGTTCACTTCCATGAATTCGATGAACATCCTCGGCCGATCGGTGCTTTCCGCGGGCATCGTGAACCCGGGCGACGCCAATGGCTGGTCGGAACTAGAATCCGAGGCGGACGGAAGCTACCAGAGGATAGTCACCCAGGATGGCGTCATCAGGGGTTTCGTGCTTGTCGGGGGAAACGGCAGGGCCGGGTTGTACCTGCAGATGATGAGGAGTAAAACCCCGGTCAAGAGGCTTGATTCGGAGTTGCTCTCGGACAGCTTCGGGCTCGCGCACCTCCCAAGAAGGGAGAGGCAACGGATGTGGAAGGAGGCTGGCAAGGTTGTTGGATCTTGAGCTGCGCAACAATCCTTACCGCGACGACAAGGTCATGGGAAGCTGCTCCGTATTCGGCATGATGGAGATGCGGGGGCGTTGCGTCAAGGGCGAGCCGGTCATCGAGGCCATGTCCAGCATGAAAGAGAGATCGAACGGCCTAGGGGGCGGGTTCGCGGTGTATGGACTCTATCCAAGGCACTCCAGCGACTATGCCTTCCACGTAATGTATGAGTCCGTGCAGGGAAAGGAACTCACCGAAGCTGAGCTTGAAAGGAACTTCGACGTTGTACACGACGAGGAGATGCCCACGAATCCACACAATGGCGTCCCAGATCCCCCAATCCTCTGGAGGTACTTCGTGAGTCCTCCTCCGGAGGATGGAACGCGATTCCAGGAGCTGGTGGCCAGGGAGGTCACCCACATCAACACCACGGTGAGGGACGCGTACGTCTTCTCGAGCGCTAGGAACATGGGCGTGTTCAAGGGCGTTGGCTTTCCGGAGGACATCGCGAGATTCTTCATGCTTGACGAGTACCGGGGATACATCTGGCTCGCCCACGGGCGTTTCCCGACCAATACACAGGCCTGGTGGGGCGGCGCCCATCCTTTCAGCCTCCTTGACTGGGCCGTTGTGCACAACGGTGAGATATCGAGCTACGGCACAAACAGGAGGTTCGTCGAGGACTACGGCTACCGGTGCAACTTCTTCACCGACACAGAGGTTGTGGCCTACGCCATCGATCTTCTCGTCAGGCGCCACGGCCTCAGCATCGAGATGGCGTCCAAGGTCCTTGCCCCACCCCTGTGGGACAGGATCGACCGCATGCCCGAGCCCAAGAGGGCGCTCTACTCGTCCCTCAGGAGCAACTACGCGGGACTTCTGCTCAATGGGCCCTTCTCGGTGATCATTGGCCGGGAGGGCGAGATGATCGGGTTGACGGACAGGATGAAGCTCAGGCCCCTTGCCGCCGCGACGGGCAGCAACATGCTCTATCTCTCCTCGGAGGAGGCACCCATCAGGTTGGTGGCCGAGGACCTCGAACGCGTCTGGTCCCCTCTGGGGGGCATCCCGGTCATCGGCCGGCTGGGCGAGGGCATATCCTACGATGACGAGGAGGCCTGATGGGATGTTGGCGACCCAGCTGCTGGCGGAGTTCAAGATTCAACGCGACGAGGACAGATGCATAAGGTGCAAGGTCTGTGCCCGCCAGTGCGGATTCGAGGTCCATGCCTACGACGAAGAAACCGACAGAATGGTCTCCGATCAGAGCAAGTGCGCTGGCTGCCAGAGATGCGCCGTGCTGTGCCCCACGGGCGCTTTGACCGTTGCACTCAATCCGCAATCCTACGCGCCCAACTACAACTGGACGCGCGAAAGGATCTCGGACCTGAAGCGCCAAGCTGAGACCGGGGGCGTTCTGCTGACGGGATGCGGGAACGATAAGCCGATGAGGATCTACTGGGACCACCTGGTCCTGGATGCGTCCCAGGTGACAAACCCCTCCATCGATCCCTTAAGGGAGCCAATGGAACTGAGAACGTTCCTGGGGCGCAGGCCCAAGAAGCTAGAGGTCGTTGACGAGCAACCCGTCGACGGGCATCCGCAGGTCCGCATCGACCTGCCTCTCATCTTCTCCGCGCTGAGCTATGGAGCCATCAGCTCCCAGGCACAGGAATCCCTGGCCCGCGCCGCGACTGCCGTCGGAACCCTCTTCAACTCCGGGGAGGGCGGCCTGCCCAAGGCCCTGAGGGGGTATGGTGACCATGTCATAGTGCAGTGCGCATCCGGGAGGTTTGGGGTCGATCCTGACTACCTGCGCCGTTCGGCCATGATAGAGATAAAAATAGGGCAGGGAGCCAAGCCGGGCATCGGGGGGCATCTACCGGGCGAGAAAGTGTCCAGGAGTATCTCGGCGGCAAGGAGGATCCCGGTTGGGACGGACGCGCTCTCGCCCGCCCCGCACCACGACATCTACTCCATCGAGGACCTGAGGACGCTGATCTACGCGCTGAAGGAAGCGACCAACTACGAGAAGCCGGTATCGGTCAAGATTGCCGCGGTGAACAATGCGGCCGCGATTGCCAGCGGCATAGTCAGGGCAGGGGCGGATGTGATCGCCATAGACGGCCTCCGCGGCGGCACAGGGGCCGCGCCGAAGGTCATCAGGGACAACGTTGGCGTGCCCATCGAGATGGCTCTCGCCTCGGTGGACTCAAGGCTCAGGTCCGAGGGCCTAAGGAACGAGTGCTCCATCATCGCCGCCGGCGGCTTCAGGTGCAGCGCGGACGTCATCAAAGCGGTAGCCCTCGGCGCCGACGCCGTGTACCTTGGGACGGCGGCGCTGGTTGCCATGGGATGCACGCTCTGCCAGAAATGCTACACGGGGATCTGCAACTGGGGGATCTGCACGACCGATCCCTACCTATCGAAGAGGATAAACCCCGACATAGCATCAAAGCGGCTGATCGCCTTCCTGTCTGCATGGGCCTTGGAGATAAAGGAAATGCTCGGCGGAATGGGCATCAATGCCATCGAGAGCCTCCGGGGCAACAGAGAACACCTCCGAGGCGTGGGCCTCTCCGACTGGGAACTTGAGGTCCTGGGGGTGAAGGGGGCCGGACAGTAATGGTCAGCTCGATGGTCCTGCGGGATGTTGCGGTGACGCACGACCACCCCGATGCGGAGATGGATGCCCTAGAGGTTTCCTTCCAGGAGCTCAACCAGAAAATCAGGCTCGCCGCTGAAAGGGGCACAAGACGAATAGTCCTCAGGCGCGTATACGGACAGAGGTACATAGGAACGAGGCTGAACGGACTTCCCCCGGTCAGGGTGGAGATATTCGGGACCCCTGGCAACGATCTCGGAGCCTTCATGGATGGGCATGTTATTCTCGTTCATGGGAATGCCCAGGACGGAGTGGGGAACACCATGCATGGAGGCGAGATAATCGTTGAGGGAAGGGCCGGCGACGTCCTGGGGATGTCGATGATCTCGGGATCCATCCTGGTCAGGGATGACGCCGGGTACAGGGCCGCGCTCCACATGAAGCAGTACGGACGGACCGTCCCGTCGATAGTCATAGGGGGAACCGCCCAGGACTTCCTCGGGGAGTACATGGCGGGCGGCCGGCTGGTGCTCTTGGGCCTGGGCATGCGGAAACATAGGATGTCCTTCATCGGCACGGGCATCCATGGCGGCGTCATCTACATGCGCGGCCCGTTCTCGAACGATCAGCTAGGCGAGGCCGCGGAGATCACCCCCCTGCGATCGGCGGACCTGGCTTACCTGAGCGCCCAGATTGGGAAGTTTGGGGAGGCGTTTGGGCTGCCCGAGGAGATCTCACCAGAACAGTTCAGCAAGATTGTCCCCAGGGGGAAGCGCCCCTACTCCAGCCTCTACGCCTAGGTCGTGGCTTGCGTTGATACCCCCCAGCAGCTTCATCAAGCAGATGAGTCCGTATGCATTCGCCGAGATCGACAAAGCCAAAGACGAGCTCGAGCGAAGCGGCGTAGATGTCATAGACTTCGGGGTGGGCGACCCCGCCTCACCGACCCCGGAGATCGTCAGATCGGCGTGCAGGAAGGCCGTCGACGACAGGGCGTGCTCGGGATACCCGAGCTACCAGGGGTCATGGGAGTTCAGATCTGCAGTGGCCCGGTGGTTCAGGGGAAGGTTCGGCGTTTCCCTGGACCCCGACGAGGAGCTCACCACCACCCTCGGTTCCAAGGAGGCCATATTCACGCTTCCCCTGGCATACGTTGACCCGGGGGACGTCGTGCTCATCCCCGACCCCGGCTACCCTCCCTATACAGCTGGCACACGGGCAAGGCAAGGCAGGTGCTCGTACCTGGAGCTGGAGGAGGGGAGATCGTTCCTCCCCGATCTCTCCGCCGTGCCATCGTCCGAGCTGAGGAAGGCGAAGCTGCTGTGGATCAACTACCCCAACAACCCCACGACGAAGATCGCGACCTGCAAGTTCCTGAAGGAGGCCGTGGACTTCTGCAAGGACCACCACATCCTTCTTGCCTCCGACGAGGCTTACTCCGAGCTCTACTACGACGAGAAGCCAACCTCCGTCCTGGCAGTCCAAGGGGCCAGGGAGGTATCCCTGGTGTTCAACTCCCTGTCCAAGAGAAGCAGCATGACAGGGTACAGGATAGGGTTCGTGGCCGGGAGGAAGGATCTTCTTGCACCCTTCAAGGAGGTGCAGACCCAGATTCACTCGGGCGTGCCCACCTTTGTTCAGGATGCCGGGGCTGCGGCGCTCTCGGAGGAGACGCATGTTGCGGAGCTCAGGGAGGAGTACAGGCGGAAGCGGGACGCGCTGGTTCGAAGCCTAAAGGCAATTGGCCTTGGCTCGGTATATGCCGAGGCGACCTTCTACGTCTGGGCCAAGGCACCGGAGGGGCACGACTCGGTGCAGTTCTCCCGGCTCCTCCTGTCTAGCGTCCACATCAACACGGTTCCCGGCAAGGCACTTTCACAGGCCACAACGGCAGGCGACCAGTTCGTCCGCTTTGCACTGGTGCCGAGCCTACGAAGGACCATGGAGGCCTGCTCGCGCATCGAGGATCTTGAGCTCTAGGTGCACACCATGATCCGCGTCGACTTCCTGAAGTTGCACGGTCTCGGCAATGATTTCATACTGATCGACGAAAGGTCTGGGACGCGAATCCCCGAGGCTATGAAGTCGGATTTCGCGGTCAGGTGCTGCGACAGGCACAGGGGTGTCGGCGCTGACGGCGTCCTGTTCGTAGGAGCCCATGGCGAGGGCGTCTCCTTGCGGATATTCAATGCGGACGGCTCGGAGGCCGAGATGTGCATAAACGGAATACGTTGCGTCTCACTTGCCATGCGGTTGAGGCTGGACCCGAGGCGGCATGAGACTGAGATAGCGACTCCAGCCGGGACCGTCAGAACCAAGGTACTTGAACTGGAAAGCAAACTCGAAGGAACCGTCGAGGCGCTGACCAACATCAGGCCGAGATACGAGGGAAGGAAACGCATCAGGGCTGGCGGAAGGGCGCTGGTCTACCATCTGGTGAACGTCGGCAATCCACACGCCGTGACATTCCTGAACCAGGACATCTCATCGATCGATGTCGAGGGCATAGGACATGCGCTGGAGCACAGTACCGACTTCAGTCCTGACGGGGTTAACGCGGAGTTCGTCAACAGGATCGCAAGCGGCTGCCTGAGGATGAGGGTGCACGAGCGGGGCGCGTGCGAGACCCAGGCATGCGGCTCTGGTGCCATCGCCGCGGCAGTTGCAGCTCAACAGATGGAACCGTCCCAGAATGGGTGGCTGGTCAAGATGCCCGGGGGCCCCCTCGAAGTCGTGCTCGGGAAGCAAACGGTGATCCGAGGGCCCGCGGCCCTGTCGTTCGAAGGTCGAACCTACTCGTAGCAGGAGTCAGCTGCTGAATCACTGCCCAGTACTGCCGGCTCTGCTTGTTGACGCCTGACAAGACGGGTGACACATTCAGAGGCTATGGAGTTGGCGATGCCCGTCTTCTGATGTGAAGACTGGCAAAGAATGCCTGTAAGAGCATGAGGACTGGGAATATCTCCAGTCTGCCCGTGTACATGTTGATGATGAGCATCAGTTTCGCGACGTCAGGCATGCTGGGGCCGACCAAGCCCACGGACAGGCCTGTTGTTCCCTGTGCTGAGCAGACTTCGAAGAAGACATCAACAACCGAAACGCTCCCCAGAACGGACATCAGGACAAGCACACCCACGACAAGGAGAACCAGGTACACGAATGAGAAGGCCGCAGCTTCAAGCACGATACCGGAGAACTCACGGTCCTCCATAGTCAGACGCCCAACCCTCTTCGGTACGTACACCTCCTTGGGCAGAAAGGTCCTTAGAAACTCCCAGTGAACTCCCTTGGTCACCAGGATGAGCCGGATCAGCTTTATCCCTCCTGCGGTTGACCCGGCCGCCCCGCCCGCAATCATGGCCAGGGAAAGGAGAATCTTAGCCGGTGGCGTCCAATTCCGGAGATCGGTGGTCTGAAAACCCGTGGTCGACAAGGCGGAGACAAACTGAAAGGATGCCAGCCTCGCTGACCTGGTGAGGGAGCCGAAGGTTGGACCCCCGGAGACCAGTTCCGCGGTCAGGACCACGGCTCCAAACACAACAAGCAACAACAGCGCCCTGTTCTGGGCATCCTGCCAGAGGCTCCTGAGCCGTCTCCGGAACATGTCAGCATGTACCACGAATGAGATGGCCCCGATCATCATGAACACCATGACCGCGATCTCGACCCAGATGTTCCCGTAGTCCTGGATGCTGTTGTCCCTGACCGAGAACCCGCCGGTGGGCAGAACGGTCATGGCGTGATTGAGGGAGTCCCACACGGGCATGCCGAGGAGGCAGAAGGTGACTGCGGCAAAGCATGTGTACACGAGGTAGATCCTCAGCATGGTCCTGGCGGTGCCGACTACGCGGGGGCGCAGCTTGTCCGTTCGAGCTTCCCCAACATACAGAGAGAATGCACCGGATCCCGGTCTGGCGAGGATGGCCAGGCTCAGTACAACCACCCCTACTCCGCCGACCCACTGGGTAAGGCTCCTCCAGAACTGGAGGGAGGCGGGCAGCAGCGCCTCATTGTCAACCATGGTCAGACCCGTCGTCGTCCAACCCGACATGGACTCGAAGAAACCCTCCATGGGATCCATTCTGCAGACAAGGCTCGAGCCGGGGGGAATCGCGTTCCCCACCAGGACAAAGGGCACCGCACCGAGCAGGGGGATCACGATCCAGGCCAAGGCGGCAGCGAGCATACCGTGTTTGAGGTGGATCTCTCCCTCCTGCCTGAATGGGACGTATAGGCAGGCTCCGAGGGTCACGCTCAGGATGAAGGTGAGCAGGAAGCCTGGGATGGCGAACGACTCGCCGAATGCAAGACAGACAACGATGGGAATGAGAGCTATGAAGCCGGAGACGATCAGGAGCACCCCGACCAGGTTGGACAGCAGGGCCAGATCGGATCTGCCCAGCAGAAAAGCCGCCAAGATGGAAACTTAAGGTAGCTTGGCGAGTTAAGGGCTCCATCCATAGAGTACATGTTCACCGTATTGGGTGAATGTCATCTGGCCGCCTGCCGGGACCTCGACCCGGTTGAGATTCGGTGAGCG
>Ga0172364_10003774_pt1 | contig 12097 bp, 9 predicted proteins | sample LakKivSesite10cm_FD_114545 | JGI IMG/M metagenome (GOLD analysis project Ga0172364, IMG submission 114545) | Sediment microbial communities from Lake Kivu, Rwanda - Sediment site 10cm | ecosystem: Environmental > Aquatic > Freshwater > Lake > Sediment | place: Rwanda: Western Province, Lake Kivu... | reverse complement strand
CCCTGGGAGGGTTTCCAAACCTTCCCGCGCTCTGGCTCCGCCGGGCAAAGCCCGGCTGCGCCAACGCGAATAGCCCGCACGATGCTATGTACTGAAAGCGTTGTCATGAACAATGCGGGCTAGAACACCGAACGGGTTGAAAGCCGAGCAGTTCTCAGAATGTGAACCACAGAGAGCGCAGAGCCTAAGGAGAACACAGAGCGAGCAGGAGTCCCCGGATCGAGGTCCACGCGCCTCCATCCACCACCGCCCCGTGTCCTCTGCGGTGAAAACCCCTTGGACGGTCGGCAGGGTTGGGTTGCGGCCGACCGGCCGCGATGTGTTCTCTGGGGGTAGCTATCCGAGAATCACTCGGCTTCAAGGTGTTCCGTGCTCTCGAAACACCGTGTGCCGCAAGGTTAGGACCCGAGCAGGAATTAACGTGCCGAGATGGCCGTCGAGGCGCCCGGCTGGCGAGGCGCGAGGAGGAGTAATACTCGACGTATTGCGACGACGAGCAACGAAGCCAGCCGGGATGGATCGGCAGCCAGATCGGTACGGTAATTCCTGCTCGGGTCCTTACCGCTTGCGCCGGCGCAAAGCCGCAAGGCCCATGAGCGCGAGCGCCACAAGGCCAGGTCCGCGGCGCGCGTGGCCGCCCAGGTGGCATTGACACCCGTTCTCGGCATCGGCCGCCGCGGTCGAGGTTGCGCTGCTGCCGGAGCTGGTGGTACCGCCACCGCCCCTCGTGCCTCCGGTTCCTTTCGCGCCGGCGGCGCCGGCGGTGCCGGTACCGGCGCTGCCGCCCTTCGCGGACGATGAGCCGCCGCTGCCGGCTGCTCCACCGTTGCCGGTGGGAGCGCTGCTCCCCGTGGTGCCACCCGTGCCAGCCGCACCGCCGCTGCTGGTCGCAGTGCCGCTTGCTTGGGTGCCACCTGCGCCGATCGCGCCTCCTCTGCCGGATGCGCCGCCGTTGCCACTCACCCCGCCGTTGCCACTCGCCCCGCCGTTGCCGCTCGCCCCGCCGCTCGCCCTCGCGCCACCTGCGCCGGTCGTGCCGCTTGCCCCGCCCGTGGACCTGGCGCCGCCGGCCCCCGTGGTCCCGGTGTCGTTGTAGAAGCTCACGCCGCCGGTGTCGCCGCCACCGGCAGCCCATCCCCGTCGGTCCCACGCCACCAGCTCGAGCATGTGCGAGGCCAGCATCGCCTTGCCTTCGTCATTCGTATCCGGCTGGGTGAACTTGGCGTTGGGAATCAGCGTCGAGGTGACCGCCGCATCGTCCTTGTCCGCGATACCCAAGGCGGTCGCGCAGGCGATCTTGGCGAAGTAGTTGGAGGAGGTGAGGCCGGCCTTCACATCGGCGGCATAGGCGGTCTTGTCGGCGGGATTCCCAGCCACGTAGAGCGCCGCCTTGGCGATCAGGCCCAGATTGGCGTCGGCGACCTTCGATTGAATGAAGGTCCGCACCGCCGGGTCGTCTCCCAGGTAGCCGAGCATGAACAGGGCGTAGCCGGCAAAACCGACGACGCCGTCGTTTACCCCGCACTGCAGTGCGGCGCGAAGGATGGGCAAGCGGGTGCCAAGCGCCGACTTGCGCGCAGCCAGCTCGCCCGCAGCATACACGTGGATGTAGTCGTATTTCGTCCCCTCCCGGGTGGGCGGGGTCGTCGGACAGACGGGGGTTCTGCCGGCGGGGCAGTTGGCCGGAATGATGGCAGAGCTGCCGCTGTTCCACGAACCACGGCCGGCGCAATAGAGCTGCATCAACTTGTCGAGCCCGCTGCCGTCGGGGACGAAGTCGGCCATGGCGGTGTAGATGAGTGACGTGGACTGGCCCGCGTTTGAGCCCACGATGCCGATGCCCGGCATCGGCACCGGAGGATAGAGGGTGCCATCCGGGCTCACGATTGCGGCGGCCTTCCCTGCCGTAGGGCTCGGGTAGTAGCGGCTTTGGCGGGTGACTCCGAATGTGACCGTGAAGTTGATGTCTTGAGCGTTGACCGTTCCGCTCTTAGTGATCGTCAGGGTGTACTTGGCCTTCTCGCCCGGCAGGAGGGTGCCGCTGACCGTCAAGCTATCGGCAAGCCTCGCGCTCACCGTGCCGCCGGTGACGGTTCCGGCCAGGACGAAGTTGGTCAGCGGATAGCCCATGTTGTTCTGCACGTAGACATTCAAGGTCCCTGAAGTGACCGTCGAGCTTTCAGGTCGCACCACGAGGTTGTAGCTCGAAACAAAGATGTCGTCGCACCAGTGGGCCTCTGCCTGCGGCGAAGCCAGCAGGAGAGAAAGCGTCGTGCCGACGAAGAAACCGACTCCACGGAGTGCAGCGTGAACGTTCCTCATTTGGAGTTCCTCCCGATTTGAGCCGCGTACGGCCCCGGTTCCGCACGCGGGAATTGCCGACCGTACCAAAAACCAGGTGGGGTTCGAACCCTGCCCGCCGCGCCCACCACGCGGGAAGATCTTCTTAGCCTCTGCGCAACACCACGGCGGGGGCAGCAAGCCCCTGCACTATAGCTGAAAAATGTAGAGAGGCTGCGGAATTCTTCAAACCCTGTGAATTCCCAGATGCTCGCTCACCTCCTACCCCTGGTCTTCACCTCCTACCCCTGGTCCGGGCCCTGCCGTACTACTACAAGGGTCAGTGTCCCGCCGGAAAATACGTGGCCGGGGTGAGCGCGGTGGCCTTTGCGAGCAGGGGCGTGGTCGGGGCGCCGCATGCCATCCTGTGTTGTTCGCCTTGACGGGGACTCCCTCCGAGTGATGACCGCTCGCGGTGGCCCCAGAGCCACGCTACTTGTACCCCTGACTCCGCAAATCCAGGCTAGATTCCTACGGTGAATTGCATGGCCACGAACAGAACGCAGCCAGTATCGAAGAAACTCCGAGCGTGGGTTCGCACATCAAGAGGGTGCGCGGGAGGAGCCGTTCTCCTGGCCACGGCAGGTGTGGTCGCGTTCTCGGGATGCCATCGGGAGGCCCTCAAGAACCCACGACCGGAAGGGGGGCCTGACGAGGCCGCCCCTCCCGGTCCTGGCGTCCTGGCGACCGGACAGAAGGTCCCAAGGGCGCTCTCTGTGGACCGCTCGAACGTATACTGGTTCAACCTCGGCACGAACATGTCGAGAGGAAAGCTGCTTAGGGGCTGGTCGGGGGGCCAGGTGATGAGATGCGCTATCGGGGGTTGCGAGGATGCCCCCACCGCCCTTGTCTCCGGGCGCAGGCAGTACAGCTTCGCCACCCCGCTCGCGTTTGCCACCGATGGCTTCGACGTATACTGGAGCGACTCCGGAACCGAGGAGCCCTCGGACGCCGAGGGCTCCTCTGGGGGCGTGCTCAAGTGCGCTACCACGGGGTGCGGCGATTCGCCGTCGCTCCTCACCGACTCCTTTGCATGGGATATCGCGTTGAGTAAGGGCATGGTGTATTGGACCGACTTCGGGGCTGGTGAGGTATTCGCTTGCCCCTTGATTGGCTGCGAAGCGGGTCCGGAGTCACTCTGGCCTGCGGGAGACAACCCTCCGCTCACGCTCGGCATAGCCGTCGACGAGACCGACGTGTACTGGTCGACAGCCGCCAAGGACACGATCATGAAGTGCGCCCTTGCCGGGTGCGGCGGCACCCCGACCGCGATCATGTCCGATGCCCCCGTGACCGCAATCAGGCAGATCGCCCTCGATGCATCGAACGTGTACTTCGTCGATTCCAACCCGGGCGGGGGAGTGTTCGCCTGCGCCAAGAGCGGCTGCGGCGATCATCCCACCGTGCTGGCCTTTGGCCTGAACATTGCCACCGCGATCGCAACCGATGGTGTCAACGTATACTGGACCGAGGTAGGCAGCCCTAACGCGGCACTAGCCGAAGTTCCCGGCGCTGGAGTGGTGCGAAAGTGCTCCGTGTCCGGATGCGCCAACACACCCACCACCATCGCCTCCGGCCTGAACGTGCCGGTGGCGATTGCCGTCGACGCCTCCAACGTCTACTGGGCCGAGGCCGGCGCAGGCACGGACGACGGGCGCATCCAGCGGGCGCCGAAGTAGGCGCGGCTCCGGGCGAAGACCCGACCCAAGACAACTGGGGTCCGGAGCAGCGGGAGGAATCTAGCCATCCCGGGAGCGCGGGCGTCTCGCTCGCCCCACTTCCGGTGCAGAGGGAGGCAGAATAGGAAGTCAGGTGCGGGCCGGAGGCCCGCGGTCCCAGGGGAGCAATATGGCTCGCCCGGCATCGTCACGCCGATCGCCGCTGCTCCGAATCCCGGCAAGACAAGCCCATAGCGCGGGCTTTGCCCGCAACCGAAGAGGGCTGCAGGCGGGAGGCTACAGGCGCTAGCCCGCATTATTCGCGACGATTGGTTTTCCGACGAAGCACATTGGACAATCCGTGGTCACCTGCGTGAAGGATGGCGGGCTAGCTTGTTCGGTTGAGAGCAGCGTTGAGCTTGTACGCGGCGCCAAGGGTGTCACCGTGGTGTGCCTCGAGGGGGCTCACGGCTTGTGCCCCAGCACTTCAGCCTGGTGCCTGGAGTCCCATGACGCGGCTGCTGAAGGAATCCTCGCGTGCAGCGAGGAAATCGCACGGTAGTACCTCAGGGCACGCACTTCTGGTAGTAGGCGGCGAGAAAGCTGTGGGGGCCGCCTCCACCCCCCATCTTGTTGACGCCGCAGGCGCCGTCGTTGCTGGAAAAGCAGGTCTCGTTGCAGCTATTCACCGGCTTCTTGCAGCAGGCGTTGGCGAGCATGCAGGGGACGTATTTGGAGGTCGCGATGGACCTGTCGTCCGGGTTGAATCCGGCAAGCCCGTCCCAGCAGGCCTGGTTGATGTTGGCCAGGGGGTGGTTGGTGGCGATGCACTTGCCCGCGGCCGTGTCGCAGGTGTCGCTCTGACAATCGGAGTCGGCCTTGCACGGATCGCCGATGCACTTCAAGGGACAGCTACCCCCGCAGTCCACGCCGGTCTCGTCGCCGTCCTGGGTGTTGTCGGCGCACGGGTCGGTGCATTTGTTGGTGGTGGGGTCGCACACGATGGCCGGGGTGGCGGCCACGCAGTCACCGGGGACGGAACACATCTTGCCCAGCGCGCAGCGGGGCGCGCAGGTGTTGCCGCCGCAGTCCGCGTCGGTTTCGTCCTGGTTCTTGATCCCGTCGTGGCAGTTCCCCTTGGGGCCCGAGCTGCCACCCGCGCCGGTCGTCGCACCGCCGGTAGCGATGGTTCCGCCCGCAGCGGGTGCACCCCCCGCGCCCGAGCCGCCAATTCCGCCCGTGTCCACTTGGCCGGTCGTGCCGCCAAGGGCTTCCTGCCCACCCGTGCCAGAGGCAACTTTTCCGCCGGCTCCAGACCATTGCGGAACCGGCGCGGGGCTACAGGCAAAGACCGCGGCGCCGAGCAAGACGAAGCCTCGCATGCTACCCCTTGCACTCCTTTTTTCCCGCCAAGTCCTCTTCCATCTCGCGCAGGGCATTGGCGCGCACCACGCGCGTGAGCTGGCGATCAAGGTCTTCCAGCTTCCCGAAGGACCGAAAGAGCAGGTAGAAGATGACGAGAAGCGACAGGTACATCGCCGTGTCGACCCCGCGCCCTACTCCCAACCAGCGGGCAAGCAGGTTCGTGGTGTCGGGGTGGAACGCCACCACCCCCACGGCGATCCAGAAGACAAGCCAGAGGAACACGTGCAAAACGCGCATGCCTCCACGCCGGTAGCGGATGAGGACCCGCGACATGGCGAAGAGGGCGAAGCAGAGCAACACGATCTGGATGGCGTGCATGGCTACCCGATGAAGCGGCGGAAGATGAGCTTGAGCGCCACCTTCACGCCGACGAAGAAGTTCTGCCCCTTGGACAGGGAGTAGTCGGTGTAGATGGCCTTGATGGGGACTTCGGCCATCTTCCAGCGCTTGTCCTTCATCTCCTTCACGAATTCGGAGAGCGACTCCATGCCGTTGGTGCGCAGCTCGATGGTGCGAGCGGCCTTGTGCGACAGCCCGCGCAGGCCGCTCTGGCTGTCGGTCACCCAGACGCCGAAGAGCATGTAGGTCAGGATGTTACCGACGGTATTGAGAAGCACGCGATGGAGGGGCATGTTGCCTCGATCCTCGCTCTTCTTGAGGCGGGAGCCGATGACGAAGTCGACATCGCCCTCGGCCAGACGGTCGAAGACGCGCCCCGCGTCCTCGGCGCGGTGCTGCCCGTCAGCGTCCATGGTGACCACCGCATCGGCCCCCAGACGCACCGCGGCCTCGATACCCGTGCCCAGTGCCGCACCCACCCCGCGGTTCACCGCGTGGCGCACCACCACCGCGCCGGCATCCTTGGCCAGGGTCGCGGTCAGGTCGCGAGAGCCGTCGTCCACCACCACCACCCGCTCGGCAAACTTGAGCGCCGAACGCACGACATCGGTTATCGTACGTTCTTCGTTGTAGGCGGGTATGACGATAATCCGCTGGCCCATGGAATCCTGCCGCTCGAACTCTGCCAATATACCAGCCCAACTCGAAAGGCAACACCTGCGCCCCTCATGGCAAAACCAAGGAAGCAAACCACCGCAATCGCCGAGCGCTGGCTCGTGGTCGCGGCCTTCGCGCCCGAGCTGGCCTACCTCAGGGCCGCCCTGCCCCACCTTTCGGTCCGCGTTCGCCGACGCGTGACTCTGGCCCCGGTGGGGATTGGCCCGATCGAGGCCGCCATCGGCGCCAGCCGCCTTATCGTCCAGACCAAGCCGCACGCTGTCGTGCTGGTTGGAACCGCAGGTCTTCTCCCCGCTTGTTCGCGCCGATTCGCCGTCGGACAGGCCGTGGTGGCGAGGAGCGCAGTTTTGCTGGCGGACATCCTGCCGGGCAAGAACGCCTACCTGCCCGCCTCGGTTCCCCGTCGAGCGAAGGCCGACCCGGCGCTGGCGAGATCGGTGCGCGAACGAACTGGCTTGCCCTTCGCCGACGTGGCCTGCCCTCTGGCCATCACCCGAAGCAGCCGGGCCGCCAAGACGGTTGCGGCTATCTCCGGATGCGCGCTCGAAAACCTGGAGGTCTTCGCCGTCGCGCGCGCCGCATCGCGCGCGAAGATCCCGTTCGCCGCGGTGCTCGGAATCGCGAATCGCGTCGGCCCAAGCGGGCATCGCGAGTGGCTGCGCCACGCCCCCGAAGCCGCCGCCCGTGCTTGCGACGCCGTCCTTGAGCTGCTGGGCGTGTCCCACATCATCCGCAAGATCAGGCTCCCCTCCCCCGGCGATTTCGCCGATCCGCGTTCAAGCAGCCGCGTTGTGAGGCTTCAGACACCAGGCTTCAGGCTGAAGTGCTGGGGCACAAGCCCTGAGCCACCTCGATGTGCGCCACGATGACGCCTTTCCGGCCGTGGACGATCTCAACGCGGCTCCCGACCGAACGCTGCCGCTCGAAGCCCGGGGCCTTCTTCGGTTGCGGGCGAAGCCCGCGCTTTGAAGTCCCAAGTTCCAAGGCGTTCGCTGCTCCAACACCGCCTTGGCGGCACCAGGTCGCAGAGCCTCCCTCCCGCGACTGCGCACAGCCCAGGCACGATTGGGGTGTCGCGCATCTTGGCGCGTGATACCCTCATGGCTGGAGGGATGGCCATGGCTCTTCGGCTCCTGTCCGCTGTCGTGCCGGCAGCGACCATTCTGTTCGGGCTCGGAGTTTCGGCTTGCGCGACCCGAGGCGCTCCGGCCGACAAGGGCATCGCCGCCGCGCTTGCGCCGGCTCCGGCTTCCGCGCTTCTACCCCCCGCCGCGGCAGGGCCGCACCCGCAGCAGGCTCAGGCGGCTGACACCCCGCCGCCCGACTACATCCGCATGCATGCTTCCGAGGTCGTTGCCACGCGCGAAGGCGAGGCGGTCCTGCTCCTCGACGAGAAGGAAACCGCGTTCATCCCCATCTTCATCGGCGGCTCGGAGGCCACCTCGATCCGCCTGCGGCTCGAGAAGCGTCGCTACGAGCGCCCCTTGACCCACGATCTCCTGGATTCCCTGATGCGCGAGCTGGGAGCGCGACTCCTCAAGGTCCAGGTCGACGACCTCAAGTCCGGGACTTTCCTCGGTTCGGTTTTTGTGCGGACCGGTGAACGCGTCTTCGAGCTTGACGCCCGGCCCTCGGATGCGGTCGCGCTTGCCATCGGCAGCCGCGCCCCCATTTTCGTCGCATGCCGGGTGGTCAACGTGTCCGCCATACCGCGCACATCGCTCCTCGACACGCCCGATGGCCCGGAATCCGACCTGCAGGTGGAGGGCTGTCCACCCAGGACCGCGCCCGACGGGGCGGTAAAGACAGGGCGCGCAGCGCGGGCTTCGCCCGCAACCGAAGAAGGCCCCGGGCTTCAGGCGGCAGGCTTCAGCATGTTCGGTCGAGAGCTGCGTTGATCTCGTCCACGGCCCGAAGGGCGTCACCACGGCGCACATCGCGGCGGAGCACGGCCTGTGCTCCGGCACTTCAGCTGCAAGCCTGGCGTCTTTGGCCTGAAGCCTCACAACGTGGCTGCTGAAGGAATCCTCGCACCGAGGGAAGAACCGCGAAGGTAGTAGAACAGGAGGCAAGAGACGACAGAGGCCTCTGCGCTCTCGGTGGCAAGCAGTGCGAGAATCGCCCGGCTTTCGCGACCTTCGGGGTTCCAGGCCGGCGTCATGCGCTCGCCTGTCGACTGCCGCGTTCGACTGGCGTATGAATGGGACATGCGTCTCGGTGCATGGTGGATTGTCCTTTTCGGCGGCTGTGCTTCGGTGCAGGCGACGGGCGCGAGACCGCCCGCGCCCGCGGCTCCGCTTCCCGTCGGCTTCGCCGAGGGCGCGGATCCGGGCGGTGATGCCGACTTCCGCGCCATCGCCTATCGCGCTCAAACCGATCCGCGCTCGGCACGGGCACCCCTGCAGGCCTTTCTTGCGCATCATCCGCACCATGCCCAGCGCCCCGTGGCCGTGGCCATGCTGACCGCCATCCTGCTCGACCAGGGAGACGCGGCCGCCGCAAAGACCGTGCTCGGGGAGAATGCGGGCATGCTGGCCGCGCCTGATCGCGACATCCTCGACGGAGTCGCCGAAAGCCAGCTCGGCCGGCACGCCCGTGCCCTGGCGCTGCTTGGCAAGTACGTCAACCTCGACCCGCCGCGTATGGCAGGCTTGCCCGACCCGCAGGTCAAGCTGCTGCTTCGCGCAGCCCTCTCGGAAACCCTGCTCGCCACGGGCGATCCCGCCGGGGCTATCGACCAGCTCGAGCTCTACTCCCGTGTCGACGGCCTCGGCGCTCTCGAACGCACCTTCGCGCGCCGGCGGGCGGAGGAAATCGCAAGTGGCACGAGCGACCAGGTCGCCCTGGACGCGCTCGCGGGACGTCACGGGGTGCTGGCGCAGGCCGTGCTCGGCGAAGGCGCCGTGCGCGCGCTGCGCGGCCGCGGAGATGAGACGCGCGCGGCGGCACTTGCGGGCAGCACCGCCGGCGCGCGCATGCAACTCGGGCTGGGGGTCGACCTGCCCTCGGCAATCACGGGAGATCCCACGCGCCTTGGTCTTCTGGTTCCGCTCTCGGGCCCGCAGGCCCGCCTGGGAGAGGTGATCCTGCGCGGGGCCATGCTCGTCGTCACCGGCGCAGAGCACGCGGCAGAGCCTGCGCCCTACCGCATACTGCCGCGCGACTCCGCCGCGCCCCCCGAGCGCTCGGCCAAGGGCGGCGGCCCGCTTGCCGGGCTCTCTGCCCTGGCTCGCGAAGAGAGAATCATCGGCGCGGTGGCCGTGAGTGATGCCCGCAGCGTGGAACTGGCCACGCGCGACGGCCTGCCCTTGCTCCTGCTCGACGAGCGAGCCCCCGGCGCGCACAGCACGGCCTTCCAGATCATCCACCCTTCCGAAGCGCGAGCCGCCGCCCTGGCGCAGCAGGCGCTGGACCTGGGCAGCCGCAAGTTCGCGGTGCTGGGTCCCGACAGCCCCTCGGGGAAACGCCTCACGGCTGCCTTCAGGCAGGCGGTGGAGAGCGGCGGCGGCGGCGTCATGGGTGAGATCACCTACGCGCCCGGCACCACCACCTTCTCGACCGAGGTTCAAAGACTGCGCCGGCTGGCCTTCGACGCACTTTTCGTCCCGGACGACGCCGGCCGACTGGAGCTGATCGCTCCCGCGTTGGCCGTGGCCGACATCTGGTCGCGCCCGCCGCGCTCGTTCTCACCGTCGGCTCGCGAGACCCACACCTCCGGCTCCGGCCGCCGCGATGTCCTGCTGTTGTCGACTGCGCTCGGCCTGGGCACGAAGTTCGTGCACAACGCCGAACGCTACGTGCAAGGTGCCCTGCTCTGCCCGGGTTTCTACCCGGCCGACGACGCGCGCGGCGGTAACTTCGTGTCCCGCTTCGAGGAGGCCTACGGAACCCTGCCCAGCGCGACCGATGCCTATGGCTACGATGCCGTCCTGCTTCTGCGCACCGCCGTGGAGCGCGGGGCGCGGACTCGCGCCGATGTCCTGCGGGTGCTCGGAAGCCAGACCTTCGAGGGCGTGACGGGGGATATTCGCTTTGGCCCTGGGCACAACCGCATCGATACGCCGCACGTCTACGTCGTCGCGGGCGAGAGCATCCGCTTGCTCAAGTAGGACGCAAGGAAACCACCACGTGGCAAAGCAAGAGGCAACCGACGTCTTCGCCCAGATTGCGAGTGGCGAACTGGCGCCCATCTATTGCCTGCACGGCAGCGAGCCCTTCCTCGTCGGCCGCTGCGTGGCGGCCATACGCAAGGCGGTGCTGGGCAGCGAAGCGGCCACCGGATTCGACCTGGACCTGTTCGACCTCAAGGAAGCGCCGATGGCAGAGGTGCTGGCTGCCGCGCGCACGCTCCCCATGTGGAGCCAGCGGCGCCTGGTGATCGCCCAGGGCATCGACGAGGTCAAGGCCGAGGGGCTCGAACTTCTGGTGAAGTACGTCGCCGACCCCAATCCCAGGGGCTGCCTGGTGCTCGTCGGGGACAAGGTCGACGGCCGCCTGCGCGCCTTTCTCGCCTTGCGCAAGGCGGGCTATCTGCACGAGTTTCTGCGCTTGCGGGATCGCGAGCTTTCCTCTTGGCTTTCCGCCGAGGCCAAGCGCCGCAATCTCGCCATCGATTCCGCGGCCGTGCACGCCCTGGCCGAGGCCGCAGGTCCGGACCTCGGCCGCGTGGTGCAGGCCTTGGAGCAGGTGGCCCTCTTTGCCGGTGGGCGCATCACGCGCGACCACGTCGAAGCGCTCGTCCCCGAGTCGCGCGAGCGCGGGGTTTTCGAGCTCACCCGCGCCATCGCCGGGGGCGACGTTTCCCTGGCCCTGCGCCTGCTCGCCAACATGCTCAGGAATCGCGAGCCGCCGCTTCGGATTCAGTTCATGTTGATGCGCCAGTTGCGCCAAATCTGGCGCGCCAAGGAGCTCGGCCAGGCCTCGGTGCCGCGGCCGGAGATCGCGGCCAAGGTGGGCGTGGCCCCCTACTTCCTCGACGACATCCTCGCGCCGGCCGCGCGCATGAGCGTGGCCGCCCTGCGGCACAGCTTCCTGGCCCTGTACCGCGCTGACCGCAGCCTCAAGTCGTCGCGCATCGACCCCGAGGTGCAGATGATGCGTCTCGTGCGCCAGTTGGCCGAGGACGCCGGCGCCCGGCGGTAACGCAACGCGCGGACGCGACGCAACGGATTGACTTCACGACGAAAGCCAACCCGTCCGGTGCGCTAGCCCTTCGCCGCGAGGGTGAGGCGGGAAATCTCACGCGCGGCCGTGCGGGGCTTGATGATGCCGCGCCCGCCAAGACGGGCGAGGAGCCTGGTCGCGTCCTTGAGCAGAGTCCCGGTCTGCTGGGCGTCCTTGGCGGCAATCGCGGCACGCAGCTTCTTCACCGTCGTGCGCATGGCCGACTTCTGGCTCGAATTGCGCGCCTCACGCTTGATGCGCTGCCGGTTTTTCTTCTCGGAGGATTGAATGTTCGCCATTGGGGAGGGTGCGAATCTTGCTGGTGCCCCCCGCCCCTGTCAAGGGAAAGGGGCGAGGATTTCCCGGCGTTGTAGCGGCGCAGGGTTGTAGGGGCGCAGCATGCTGCGCCCCTACCGCAGGGGTTGTTGGGCCGCATCACGCCGCGCCCCCGGCGTTGTTGGGCCGCATCACGCCGCGCCCCCGGGGTTGTAGGG
>Ga0172364_10003773_pt1 | contig 12098 bp, 6 predicted proteins | sample LakKivSesite10cm_FD_114545 | JGI IMG/M metagenome (GOLD analysis project Ga0172364, IMG submission 114545) | Sediment microbial communities from Lake Kivu, Rwanda - Sediment site 10cm | ecosystem: Environmental > Aquatic > Freshwater > Lake > Sediment | place: Rwanda: Western Province, Lake Kivu... | reverse complement strand
TCTGTCTTTACCTGAGGTGGAGTTGAACTCGGAAGATAGAATTCTTATCTTGGCGCCTCACCCTGATGATGAGGTTTTAGGGTGTTGTGGCGTCATCCAGAAAGCAGTGGCTATGAAACTGCCGTTACGTATTGTCTTTTTCACCTATGGTGACAATAACCAATGGTCATTCTTAGTTTATCGGAAGCATCCAGTGTTGAAGCCAAAAGCAGCAAGGGGTATGGGTCTGGTACGCCACGATGAGGCAATTGCAGCTTGCCAAACTTTAGGAGTTTCTCCCGAACAGTTAATTTTCCTGGGGTATCCTGATTTTCGTACTTTGAACATTTGGTATACCCATTGGCGTGACCGACCTCCATCAAAGAGCATACTAACCAAAGTGAAATCAGTTCCTTATACCAATGCATTTCGTCCCGGAGCGCCTTATAAAGGAGAGGAAATATTGCAAGATTTAGAAACAATACTACGTGAATTTAAACCCACAAAAATTTTTGTTTCTCATCCGGGTGACCACCATCCGGACCATCGGTCATTGTATCTTTTCACCCGTGTTGCACTTTGGGACCTTGAAAAGGAGATGAAGCCAACTCTTTATCCCTATTTAGTTCATTATAAGCACTGGCCCAAACCCAGGGGATATTATCCTGGTAAGTCACTGGAGCCCCCTCAACCGTTTAAGGAAAAGATTCAATGGCAGACCTGTAATCTAAAACCTGAGGAGATTGAGCTTAAACATACCGCTATCAAAAAACATCGGTCGCAATATGAGTACAGCTCCAGCTATCTTCTTTCGTTTATACGGTCTAATGAACTGTTTGGTGATTTTCCTGATATCACGCTAAAACCAAACGTTTCTTCTGAATTGTTATTATCGGAACGGAAAGAGGACGTTATGGAGATTCCAGAGGAACTAACTGATGAGGAGCGAGCATCTTTTGTTGGTATCGAGAAACGCTCTATCCTTCTTGAGGACGATCGTCTTGTACTTTCCATTAGGTTATCTCGTCCTCTTGGGAAGACAGTGAGAGTTTCAGTATATGCTTTTGGATATCGGAAAGACCGACCTTTTGCAGAAATGTCCAAGTTGCATGTTAAGTTTGGCGCAATTATGCACGAAGTGCTTAACCAGCGTCGAAAACTTCCTATGAATGCCATAAAGGTTAACAGAGGCCGAAAAGAAATAACAATTAGGATACCGCTTAAGGTGCTGAACAATCCTCAGTACATCTTGACCAGTGCGCATACATATATGGGCGCAGTACCTTTAGACTGGGTTTCTTGGCGGGTGCTGGAGGTATCATCTGGCGATTGAGAGAGAAGAGGCATATGCGTGGTCGTTGGTGGGGAGAATTTGCACAAATTGCACGAATCGAATTCGTGCCTACAATGACTGGAATTGTGAAAATTTTTGATGGGAGGTGGGTATGAGTCAATTGAAGTTGGTGGTGGTTCTGATTTTTGCTTTCCTTTTGGTTCTCCTGGCTGTAACAAATCAGCCGCAAGTATCAATGAACCTTTTACTCTGGAAGACTCCTGAGGTATCCTTGATTGTATTTGTGTTTGCGGCAATTCTTCTGGGTGGGATATTTGCTACTATTCTGGGAATGGTGACCCAGATGAAATCCAAGAAGGACCTTACGGCGAAAAAGAAAGAGATTAAGGAACTGGAAGAAAGGATTGTTAAGTTACAACTTGCTACTGGGAAGTTTGAAGAGACGAAAAAAGAAGAGAAGAAGCCGTCGCCGGAGATGGAGCCGCAGGAATAGAACGGCACCGTAAACGGTGCCCGACCAGAATGACACCATAAACGGTGCCCGACCAGAATGGCACCGTAAACGGTGCCCGACCAGCATAAGGGGTTAGAAATTTGGGTAAATTTACTCCGTTGATGGAACAGTATCATAAGATTAAGAAGGAGTATCCTGACACTCTCCTCTTTTTCAGGCTGGGTGATTTCTACGAGATGTTTGGAGAAGATGCCAGACTGGGTTCAAAGGTTTTGGAAATCGCCTTGACTTCCCGCCATAAAGTCCCCATGTGTGGGGTTCCTTACCACTCTGTCAATAGGTATATTGCTACTCTGATTAAGGGAGGACATAAAGTGGCAATCTGTGAACAACTGGAAGATGCTAAAGTGGCAAAAGATTTGGTTAAGCGTGATGTTATCAGGGTTATTACTCCGGGGACGATTCTGGAAGAGAATCTTCTTCCTGAGAAGAGCAATAATTTCCTGGCGTCTATATATATTGAAAGACCGAATATGGAAAGAGCCGGCCTTGCCCTGGTGGATATCTCCACCGGCGAATTTCTGGCTACGGAACTTGAGGGAGGGAATCTCTGGGAAGAGGTCTCATTGGAGTTGAGTCGGCTTCCTGTGGCAGAGGTTATTTTGCCGAGAGAAGAAGAAAGTAATGGCAAACTTCATAATCTCCTTAAAACTTACTCTCTTCCTGTAAATTATGTTGATGATTGGAATTTTATGAAGGAGAATGCTTACCAGAAATTGGTGAGTCAGTTCCAGCTCCATTCTCTGAAAGGTCTTGGTTTTGAGAATCGGGATCTGGCGATAAGCGCTTCGGGAGCGATTATAAGTTACCTGGAAGGTACACAAAAGATGGCTCTCTCGCATCTTTTGCGATTAAAGTTCTATTCCAAAAAAGAGTTTATGGTTCTGGACGAGGCGACGAGGAAAAACCTGGAGTTGGTGGCTAATGTTCAGGATAATACGAAGCAGGGAAGCCTTCTTGGCGTTCTGGACTTGACCGAGACAGCGATGGGAGGGAGGAGACTTAGACAATATATTCTTGAGCCTCTTACTGACGTGGAGAGAATAAGAGCGCGTCAGGAAGGAGTGGGGGACTTCTTTTCTAATTCTATTACTAGAGCAAAGGTTCGGGAGGTTCTTAAAAATATTTTTGACTTAGAAAGATTGATAAGTCGCCTGTGTTGCGGGACGGCTAATGCGAGAGACATGGTAAGTCTTAAGAATTCACTTAAACTGATTCCTGAGATAAAAGAAGTGGTGGAGGGACTTAAGAGCAGGATGGTTCTGGAACTTTCTGAGGGACTGCACGATTTAAAAGAGACTGTAGATTTGATTGAGCGGGCGATAGTTCCTGAGCCACCTGCCACAGTCAAGGAAGGCGGGATTATCAGGCCGGAATATAATGAAGAGTTGAATAAGCTCCACCAGGCGGCCCGGGGAGGAAAAGAGTGGGTTGCTGAGCTTGAGACAAAGGAGAGGAAGAGGACAGGGATAAATTCATTAAAAGTGGGATATACGAGTGTCTTTGGTTACTATATTGAAGTTACTAAAGCAAATCTAAAACAGGTTCCCGAGGACTATACCAGAAAACAGACGCTGGTTAATGCGGAAAGGTTCGTTATCCCGGAATTGAAAGAAAAGGAATCACTTATCCTGAGGGCAGAAGAGAGAAAGGTGGAACTGGAATACGAGATATTCCAGGATATAAGGAGTAAAGTAATTGGTGAGGCGAGAAAAATTCAGGAAGTGGCGAGGACGATTGGCGAGATAGACGTTCTGAATTGTCTGGCGGAAGTGGCAGCAAATAATAACTATACAAAGCCGACTTTGAATGATGGGGAGGTTATCTCTATTAAAGCAGGTCGCCATCCTGTTGTGGAAAAGATGCTGATTGGCGAGAAGTTCATCCCCAATGATACATATCTGGATGAGTTAGAGAATCAAGTTCTTATAATTACCGGTCCGAATATGGCGGGAAAATCTACCTATATTCGCCAGGTAGCGCTGATTGTTCTTCTATCTCAGATGGGGAGTTTTGTTCCTGCGGAAGAGGCGACAATCGGCATAGTGGATCGCATCTTCACCCGCATCAGTACCAGAGATACTATCTCCCGGGGCGAATCTACATTTATGGTGGAGATGATTGAGACTGCCAACATCCTGAACAATGCGACTTCCAGGAGCCTTCTTATCCTGGATGAGATTGGTCGGGGAACGTCAACATTTGATGGTATCAGCATTGCCTGGGCAGCAGTAGAATATTTGAATGGGATGGCAAGAAGAGCGCAGGTCTCTGGCGAAGGCGAAAAATCTTTAGGTCCGAGAACTTTATTTGCTACACATTATTTTGAACTGACGGAGCTGGCGCAGACTCTATCAGGAGTGAAGAACTACAATTTTGCCGTCCGGGAATGGGGAGATAAGGTCATTTTCTTGCGCAAATTGATGGAAGGGAGCGCGGACAAGAGCTATGGAATCCATGTGGCTCAACTGGCAGGACTGCCAAAGGAGGTGTTAGAGAGAGCAAAAGAGATACTCTATGATTTAGAGAAGAATTCTTATCGGGAAGACGGAATGCCTAAATTGGCGAGAGTGGAGAAAGAACCAAAGCAGCTTTCTCTGTTTGCTGAAGCAGAGCGGAGTCTCCTTAAGGAATTGAAGGAGATAAAAGTGGAAGAGATGACGCCGATAGAGGCGTTGAATAAACTACAGGAACTGAAGAAGAAGATAAAGAAGAAGTAAGGAGAGGGGTGAAGAAAGGGGGAATTAAACATGGAAAAGGAGAGGAGAAAGCATAGACGGATCCCCGCAGTAACGGTTGCCAAGGAAGCTCTGGTTGAATCGCAGGAAATGAAATTAAGGAGAGAAATTCCGGCAATCATCTACAATTTAAGTGCTGGGGGCATGGCGCTCATAACTTTTCTGTCACTTCCCTTAAATGCTTTTATTAATTTGAATTTCGACCTGGATGGTCTGAAATTGAAGGATGTGGAAGGGAAGATAGTGCGGGTTGAAGGAAAAGAGAAGACATATCTAATTGTTATTTCCTTTACCAAAATAAGGCCAGAAGTTAAGAAGCACATCAACATGATGGCAGATGCCTTCGACCTTTGCGAAACAAGAAGAATGATGGGCGAAGAGAATATATGCTCTACAGAATGTAGTTACTATAAACTGTGCGCTAAGCCCATAAAAGTGTCAGTTAGCAGCTATAAGAATTGAAGGGTCCCAAGTCAGCACGATTTGGGATCGTGCCGAGAAAATTTCTGCACGGTTGAAACCGTGCCTACAAATTTCATTAATTCTCTCCTCTTGTAGGCACAAATTTCCCGATTGAAAATCGGGATGCATAAAGTTACGATAAGGAAGGTTAAAATGGCGGGAAAAATCAAAATTTTATCTGAAGAAGTAATAAACAAGATAGCTGCGGGAGAGGTTGTGGAGAGACCAGCGTCAATTGTCAAGGAACTAATAGAAAACTCTCTGGACGCCGGGGCAAAACATATTACCATAGAGATAGGAAAAGGGGGAAAGAAATTAATCCGGGTAATTGACGACGGCTCGGGTATGTCCAGAGAAGATGCCCAATTGGCTCTTGAGCGCCACGCTACCAGCAAGATAAAGGAGTTGGAGGACCTGCAGTCTATTACCACTCTGGGATTTCGCGGAGAGGCGCTACCCTCAATTGCTGCTGTAGCCAATCTGACTTTAATTACCCGGGATGAAAAGAGTCCTGTAGGTCACCAGGTAAAAATTAAAGGTAATTCTTTTGAACTCCGGGAAGCAGGAAGTCCACCGGGAACCACAGTAACAGTGGAAGACCTCTTCTCCAATGTCCCCGCGCGGCTCAAGTTTTTGAAGTCAGATGCCACAGAGAGTAACCAGATAACCAAGACAGTTCAGAATTTTGCCCTGTCCCATCCTGAAGTAAGTTTTGAATTAAAAGAGGACGGTCGCCATATCATAAAGAATCTCCCTCACGAGCAGACCTTCCTGGAAAGAATCGCCTCTCTATATGGGACTAAGATAGTGGAGGACCTCGTTCCCCTGCAGTTTGAAAATAAATTTTTGAAAATTTCTGGTTTCATTACCAAACCTAATCTTTCTTATACTAATCGCCAGCACCAATTTTTATTCGTAAATAGACGCGCAATTAGTAGCCGCTTATTCAGCCACGCTACTTGGGAAGGTTATAAGGATTTTCTGCCACCTTCACGCCACGCGGGCGTTTTCCTTTCTATGGAGATTGGACCGGCTCTGGTTGACGTAAACGTTCATCCCACAAAAAAAGAAGTGCGCTTTGTCAACGAGCCGACGGTACATACGATTGTTATGCAGACTATCAAGCAGAGTTTACATAAAGAAGTCACAATGGTTGAGGTAGAGAAGAAGACTACCTATCCTGAAGGTTCGTCTTTTCGGCAAAGAAGAATTGAAGAAGCAATGAAAGATTATCTATTGAAAAGCCAGAAGTGGCAGGAAGCGATTCCCCCTGAGGAGCTGTTCAAGCCGAAGAAGTTCCACATTCCAGAGCTGGAAAAGAGAATAGAAGTAGAGAAAGAAAGGATGGTCGCTCTGGGACAATTGGATAACCTGTACATAGTTGCTCGCAGTGCCGACGGAATAGTAATCCTGGACCAGCATGCAGCCTGGGAACGAATTCTCTATGAACAATTGGAGAATGACTATAAAGACCAGAAAATAGAGTCGCAACGACTTCTCTTTCCCGTCCAGCTTGAGTTGTCACCTCATAATGTTCAGGTATTGATAAATAATACAGGCGTTTTCTCCAAATTGGGCTTTGAAGTGGAGCAGTTTGGAAGGAATTCTTTTCTCATCAAGGCGACGCCGCATATTCTGGGAAAGGAAATTCAAAAGCAATTTATCATTGACCTTATTGACGAGATTTCTGACGAAGTGAAAAGAAAAGAGAGCAAGAAGATGGCCATAGAAATCTCTTCTGATATATTTAAGATTATGGCTTGCCGGGCAGCAATTATGGCCGGGCAGAGCTTAAGCCATGAAGAGATGGACGAAGTCCTGAGGAGACTCAACAGGTGCCAATCTCCTCACATCTGCCCCCATGGCAGGCCAACAATGATTAAATTAACCAGAGAAGACCTAGACAAAAGATTCAAAAGAGATTAACCAGGAAAGGATAAAAGAAGCAGATTCTTGATGGATTACTTTAAAATTACTACTCTTATAAATGCTATTACGAGCATAACTTTAGGACTTTTTGTCTATCTTAAAAACGTAAGGAAGCTCGTAAATAAAGTTTTTGGCTTAATGAGCTTAAGTATAGCATTCTGGAGTTATAGTTGGTGGATGAACCAACTATCCGAAGATAGAATTACCGGTCTATTTTGGACTCGTTCTCTTAATATTGCAGCAATCTTTATACCAATATTTTACCTACATTTTATCCTGGCATGGTTAGGAAAACATAAAGAAAAAAGAAAAATACTGCTTTTCGGGTATATAGCGAGTTTTATCTTTCTGATATTTGGCTTTACTCCCTTGTACATAAAAGATGTAGTTCCTAAACTTTCCTTTAAATATTTTGCTGAACCCGGCGTAGTTCATCCTTTCTTTCTTGCTCTATTTCTTGGTCTTGTAATTTATGCTTGCTATTTAATGGCTAAGGCATATTCAAAGTCTATAGGATTTAGGCGCAATCAAATTAAATATGTATTAATCGCATCAATAGTTGGATTTGGAGGTGGGTTCACCAATTATTTGCTATTCTATGATATTCTTATACCCCCGGTCGGCAATCCCTTTGTGTTCTTTTATACAATCATTCTTGCTTATTCCATTGTTCGTCACCGACTGATGGACATTGACATTGTCATTAGCAAAACTGTCTTATTTGTTTTTTTGATTGGATTGATTTTTGGGTTTCATAGTGGGTTTGTTGGTTTGCTGCAAGGGAAAATAGGTTATACTATTTCTACAGCAATGTCAGTAGTATTAATAGTCCTTATTCTGCTCTTTACACCTTTCAGGAGAAAGTTAGGTGGGTTTGTTGATGCTTTGATTTATCGAGGAAAGTACGATTATCAGAAGGTGCTTGGAGAGTCAACAAAGGCGTTGATTAGTATGCTGGATTTGAGACAACTTTTGAACTATATTGTCAATACAATTTCGGATACTGTAGGAGTAGATAAGATTTCATTGCTTTTAAGAGAAGGAATTAGGTCAAGATATCAGATAAAAGCCTCATGTGGTCTGGATGGAGAATTGGTTGATAGTTATGTGTTGAAACCAAACGAGGGGATTATCCCCTGGCTTAGACAATCTAAGGGAGTATTTATAAAAGAAGAAATGGAAAGGGCTCTACCAGAAAAGGTATTCGAAAGTGTCTATGGAGATCTTGGAAAGATAGGAGCGGAGTTCATCTTGCCTTTATTCTATAAGAATAATTTAGTGGGAGTGTTGAATCTTTCTGGCAAGCAGTCAGGAGGCATATATAACCAGACAGACATAGATATATTAGAATCGCTGGGAGCAGAGGCAGCAGTAGCCATAGAGAATGCCAGATTGCATACCGAAGTGATAACTGATGATGTAACTGAACTCTATCAACCAAGATACTTTGAGTTGAGACTGAGAGAAGAAATAGAAAAGGCAAAAAGATATAAGCACTGTCTCTCACTGATGATGGTAGAGGTAGATAATTTGGAAGAATTCATAAAGGGACATGAACAAGAAAAAGAAGACAAACTATTGAAGAGCATAGCAGGAATAATCAGCAAGAATCTAAGGATGGCAGATATAGCCTGTCGGTGTGGGGAGAAGTTATTTGGCATAATCCTGCCAGAAATAACAGAGGAGCTTGGGGCAAATATCAGGGAGAGGTTGAAGAAGCAGATAAGGGAGACAGTGGAAATAGGGGAAAGGCTAAGAAGGAGAGTAAAGGAGGAAGAGTTAGGTGTAACGGTAAGTATAGGGATAGCGAACTTTGATGGGCAAGATAGAGAAATCCAGAGGGAGATAATGATTAAGCAAGGGAAAGAAGCTCTGAATCAGGCAAAAAGAGAAGGGGACACAATAAAAGTATTCTATGATGAGAAGCTAAGAAAAGAAATATCCACAGAAGTTCTTGAATGGATAAAGGAGACAGAGGAGACTTTAGTCTCCGGGGAAATATATATAGACTTAGCCAAACGCACTGTTCAGGTGACAGGCAAGCCGGTAAAGTTAACTCCCAAGGCGTTAGATTTGTTATGTCTTTTAATGAAAAAGAAAGGGAGAGTATTGAACAGGAGTTTCTTAACAGAGAGTATATGGGGATATGAATATTTTGGCACCACAAGAACAGTGGATTCCCATATTAAGTGCCTTCGGCAAAAGTTAGGACCAGAAGGCAAAAAGATAGAAACTGTAAAGGGTGTAGGATATAGATTTGTTGATGAAAGTATAATCGGATGACTTTTGTGGTTTCCCATTGGGTATCTTAAAAACATAGAAAATGAAGCAGAGCCGATGGCACAGAAATAGCAAAACAGGTGAAACAAGAAATTTATGAAGAAAAAAAACCTATTGGAAAAAAGAAAGTTTCCAAGAATAATGGCCAAACTCCCAATTCGTGTAACTCCTCAATTTTTCGGTGAGAGTGTTGATTTAAGCGAAGCAGGGTTGGGATTTGTTTTAGATAAACCATTGCCTTTATCCAAGTTTCAGGCAAAAATAGAAATTTCTCCCAAAGAGACAATAGAAACAAACTTCAAAGTTATCTGGAACAAACAACTAGTTGAACAAAAAAAATTCATGTATGGTGTGTGCTTTATTAGATTTAAAGAGAAAGATTTAAAAATTTTGCGAAAATCTTTAATTACAACTTATACACATAATTTAATAAATAGTATAAAAGAAATGTATAAAAAACAAAAAGTTAGGCAATTCTGGTATGTCCGTTTTAATAGTTATTTGAATGACTTATCCGCTTTATCGAGTAAAATGGATAATGAGTTAATTACACACGAAGATGCCTTTTCACATGTTCTTCACATTAACAATAAGATATTGAAATATGGAGATGAGCTTGAAATGTTTCTTGAAGACAAAGTTTTGGTTAGGAAAATCAAAAGAATATTTAGACAATTATGCAGTCCATGGGTCTATAGAAGTGATATTGTTAAGTATGCTTACGAAAAGCAGAGAGGTTATCCTGGAGATTATAAGTTGCTTGAAATAATATATGATAAAACAATTTTATCGAGTAATATCGGTTATTGTTATGATAATTATTTTTTGGAGAATTTATATGCGGTAGCGGTGAGAAATAGAAAAGATAAAATGAAAGAGATTCTTGGTAGGTTTTTTAAGAGTTCTACGAAAGACAATTTGTCTATATTGAATGTAGCATGTGGCTCGGCACGGGAGTTAAAGGATATATTTGTTAATGATAAATTTGAACCAGAATGTAATATTGTTGTAAATTTAGTAGACCAAGACAAAGAAGCTCTTGAATTCTCACGAAAAAGTTTAGAAAGTTCGTCTAAGAGAATAGGTTTTAAATATTTTAATCATAATATTCTGGATTATTGCAAAGAAAAAGAAAAATATTCTAGTCTTTTGGGTAAACATGACATGGTCTACTCAATTGGTCTCGCTGATTACTTGCCAGAAAGATTTTTAAAGCGGTTAATATTGTTCTGTTTCGATCTACTTAAGCCGAACGGGATTCTAGTCATTGCTCATAAAGATTCAAAACAATATAAGCCCCTTGCTCCTGATTGGTGGTGTGACTGGACTTTCTATCATCGCAGTGAGGAAGACGTAGTAAATATATTTAGAAATAGTAATATTTTCAATATTAAGGTGGAAAGAGACCCCAGTAGTGTTATGTTTTTTGTTATTTCGGAGAAAAAATGAACTTTACCTTTTTAGGATTTTCAGGGCTGATTAATTTTTTAACCTGTGTATTTTTGGGTTTATTTGTCCTTCTGAATAATCCCAAAAGCAATAAGAATAGAAGCTATTTTTATCTAAATTCGAGCGTTGCTCTTTACAGTTCTGGATATTTTCTTTGGCAATTATCTATGAATGAACTTTCTGCTTTATTCTGGTTTAAAATATTAGCTGTAGGAATAATCCTTATAAACGTAACCTATTTACATTTTGTTTTTACTTTTGTTGGAGTGTTTAGAGAAAAAAGAAAAGAGTTAATTGTTTACTACCTAATAAATATGATTTTTATTTTTTTGAACCTTAAAGGTTATTTTTATTCTTCTCTTGAACCTCGTTACAATTTAGGCTTTTGGCCTGTTCCTACTTTTGTTTTTCATATCTATTTAGTATTTTGGTTTTGGCAATGTTTCTATGGTTTTGGATGGCTTCTCAAAGGATTAAGTCATACCACGGGTTTACACAAAGAACAAATAAAGTATTTTACCCTTTCAGCGATTATAGGATTTGCAGGAGGAGCCACCAACTGGCCAATGTGGTATAAAATCCATTTACCCCCGTACCCGAATATTTTAATTAGTGTATACATTGGGGTTGTGGCTTACGCTATTGTTAAGCATCGCCTTATGGACATTAATGTGGCTATTACCAAGGGGACTGTGTTTGCTGTGGTATATGCCTTTGTTCTTGGTATTCCTGTAGCAGTGTGGTTCTGGGGTAGAACTTATCTTACTAATAAAATAGGAGTAAATTGGGGGCTTGTTCCCATTGGGATAGCACTTATTTTAGCCAGTTTAGGTCCAACCATTTATGGTTTTATCCGACGGAAAGCTGAAGCTGCTCTTTTCAAGAAACGCCTGAGATATCAGGAGAATTTAATTGCACTAGCCAAGCAGATGACTTTGACCAAGGATTTGAGGGGTCTTTTGGTTTTGATAATTCGCAATGTGACCAAGGAGATTGGAATCAGTCATGCCCGTATCTATTTATTGGATAGGAAAACTAACGAATACGTGCGGGAAGTCCACTATGGCAAGGAGAGAAGGAGGCAGTATGGGGATTCTCTATATAAGGACTCTCCTTTGGTCAGGATATTATCCAGAAATAGAGATACAAGACCTTACCTGAGAGAGGAAGTTATCAGCCATTTTGAGACAAATGAGCCTGAACATTTGGGAGAAATAAAAGCGCAATTGAGAAGTATGGGAACAGCAGTATTATTACCCGCTTATATTGGTGGAGAGCTGGTTGCTTTTTTGGTGTTGGGTACAAAATGTTCCAAAGAGATTTACACGCCTGACGATTTAGGCATGTTTAAGATTTTAGCCGGGCAGGCAGGCTTAGCGATTGAGAATGCTCAGTTCTATCAGGAACTTAAGGAGGCGCAAGCGACGGTGCTTCAAGCAGCAAAGCTTTCCTC
>Ga0172364_10003772_pt1 | contig 12099 bp, 7 predicted proteins | sample LakKivSesite10cm_FD_114545 | JGI IMG/M metagenome (GOLD analysis project Ga0172364, IMG submission 114545) | Sediment microbial communities from Lake Kivu, Rwanda - Sediment site 10cm | ecosystem: Environmental > Aquatic > Freshwater > Lake > Sediment | place: Rwanda: Western Province, Lake Kivu... | reverse complement strand
CGAGAAAACAGCCAATGGAATTGATGACTGCTGGTATGTAACACAGAATACTGATGTGACTTTAACCTGCAGTGATGTAGCTCCACACCCAGTTGATCAGGTTGCGATAAAGTATAAGATTGACTGGAAGCAGGACAGCGGTGACAGCTGGACAGAAGGAAGCTGGGTAGAGGATGGAAGCGAAGTTATATTCAAATATGATAAGGATTCATATCACAAATTAACATGGTATTGTGTTGATGCTCTAGGAAATACTGAAACACAGCATGTTGAATTGGATATCGTTGACACACAGCCACCTGTTTCACAGAAGGCATTTGATGGAATAAACATTCCTTGTAGTCAGCTTAATTGCGCAGATGCACCAGATTGTGATAATTATATAACTCAGACAACACAAATAATTTTAACATGCCAAGACGAACAGCCACATCCAGTTGATCATCAAAAGATATACTATAGATATTTTGTTGATGGTGTTCTTCATGATGATTGGACACTCTATACATCACCAATACAATATGATGAAGATTCAAAGCATGAGCTTGAATGGTATTGTGTAGATGAATTAGGAAATACTGAAGCCACTCATTATCAAACTGAAAGAGTAGATTCAACTCCACCTAAAACAACAAAAGTTGTTGGGCAACCACAGTGGGATGGTGGCTATTGGGTAACTTCAAGCACACCAATAACATTAACAACTGTTGACGAGGAAATTCCTTGCGCATCAGGACCTGCAACTTTATATTATGAAGTTTGGTGGGATTCAAACTGCGATGGAACTGTAGATACCACAGTTCAGAGCGGCTCAGTTAATACAGATGTAAGCTGCCAGTTAAGCAAAACATTATACTTGAATGAAGAGTGCTTGCACGAGATAAGATGGTATGCAGTTGATGCACTTGGAAATGTTGAACAGACGCATGTGCAGCAACATAAGGTTGATAACACGCCACCTCACGTCTTGATACTAAAGCCAGTTGACGGCTGGTATTCAGAGGGAGAGGACATACCAATAGTTGCAATAGCTCAAGATTTGGATAACCCAAGAGGCCCATGTGAAGGAGATTGCGGCGGTCTTGGAGAAAAATGTGCAGTCGGAATAGAGAATGGCTCACAATGCCATGCATATTTACTGGACGTGCTGCCATATCCACAAATAGTTGAGCTTGAGACAGAAGGAACATTCTTATACAATGCAGAAGCACATGAATGCCAGGGTTATGCAACAATACCTGTTGACAGCGAAATACCTGACGGAGTTGTTATACTTGTTGTAAGAGCCTCTGACAATCTTGGAAACGAGGCAGGAAGCCTTGCTGAGATTTTAAGGTCTGTATTGGCAACCTGCGGTTGTGATACATATGACTTATGCATGCCCAAATGTGTGGATGATGCGATGTCAGACATTGTCACAATATGGAACCTGCCAAAGATAGGAATAGACAATACTGCACCAGTTGTAACAATAACAGAACCAGCTGAAAATACTTTATTCGGCGGAGAAACAGTTGAATTCAGTGCTGATATAATTGATGCAAATGACGGCGAGGTTACCTCAACAATAACATCTGGAACTCCATGCTATGTAACCTTAGGTGGAATTTCACTTGGAACAGTCCCTTACAATAATGCCAATAGAAAGTGCTCAGGAACAATAATGATTCCAGATGATGTTGATTTCCCACAGGGAACACAATCATTAACAGTGGAGATTGCTGACAATGCAGGAAACCTTGGAAGCGATTCAGTCAGCGTGAATGTTGACACAACAAAGCCTGTGCTGGAAATAATCATTCCATCACAAAACCAGTTTGTTAAAGACACTATAAAGGTTACTGCACAAGTGAGCGATGCTAATTTGGATGTGAGCCAGATAAAGATTTCAACAGACAATGGCCAGACATGGCAGAATACCTGGTATTGCAACCCATCTACATACTGCTATGACTGGGACACGACTACGGCGACGGATGGCCTTGCTTATGGCATAATCGCTAAAGCAACGGACCTTGCTGACAACACAGGATACTCGGAAGCCGTGCTTGTGATAGTTGACAATGGAGCACCAGAAGGTGTTTACGTTGTGAACCCAGTATCAAATGCAATAACACAGGATATAATAACACTTAAGGTATTAGCAACTGATTACATAAGCGGTGTGCAAAGCGTAAAGATATTTGTACAGAGCCCTGCGCCAGGATTCAATTGCGATGCTGCACTAATTGGCGGAACATGGCAGTGCACATTTAACACAGCAACAACACCAGATGGAAGCCATATAGCATACGCTGAGGCAACAGACAGCATGGGTCACATAACAACCTCTGCTATGGTGCCATTTGTAATAGACAACAACGCACCTTCAATACCTTCAATATATGTGAATGATCCTGACGGAGATGGCTATGACACTGATGGTGATGTGACATGGCAATGGTCAGCTTCAGACGACTCAGGCTCTGGCGTAGATTACTACATCCTACAGATAAACAATGTACCTCCTCACGAGACGAAAGTCCTTGGAACAATGTTCACAATAGCAGACTTGATAGACGGTACACACACAGCAATGGTAAAGGCTGTTGACAAAGCAGGTCACGAGAGCGCATGGTCTTTACCAGCAACAATAACAGTTGACACAGTAATGCCTCAGATAATTGCTGTTTCAATTCTTGATAATGTAATCAAGTCATATGAGCCATTAAATGTCAAAGTTATTACTGACAGCAGTGCTGTTTCTGTATCAGCAGATGGTTTTGGATTGGTTGGAGGTCCAACTGTATGGACAATTGGAGCTTCCTATCCTCAGGCACCAGATACAGAGGGAACATATTCTGTAAGCATAAAAGTATGCGATATTGCTGGAAACTGCGTGAATGATGAAAGCGCTGCATACACTGTTGACAACACACCGCCAAGTATTCCGGCATTAATTGCCCCAATAAATGGAGCATTAACAAATGACCAGACCCCTCAGTTTGTATGGGGCTCTGCAACAGATACCAACGGCATACAGGATTATGAGATTGTGATAAATTCTGTGCCGACAATTGACCAGATTGTAACAACAACAAGTTACACACCTTCGATAGACCTTACGGAAGAAACTCACACGTGGCAAGTGAGGGCAAGAGACACTGCAGGAAACTATGGATCTTGGAGCCAGTTATACACCTTTACTGTTGACATAACACCACCAGAACTAACTAATGTAGGTCCGAGTGGATTGCAAAATTCAAAGACCGTGCAGTTAACAGTCACAACAAGTGAAGATGCAACATGCAAATTCAGCAAGAACGACATTGGATATGATGATATGACCAATGAAATGGATTACCTTGGAGCAGGAAATCATCAAGCCAATTTAGTGGTAGGTGAAGATGGGCTGTATGCTCATTACTTCAAGTGCAGGGATGTTGCAGGAAATGTAAATCCAGGCGTAGTGTCATCATCATTTGAGGTTGATACAACAGCACCTTCAGCAGTAACAATTGATGGAACAGAAATAGAGCATAAGCCGTATGACAGTAATGGAAAGTATACCATAATCTGGAGCGGCGGAAGCGATATTCACTTCGACAGATTTGAATTATACGAAGATGATGTTTTAATAGAAACAGAATATACTCCTGGTCCGGGCAGTCAAGAGAGGAGCTCAATGCCAGAAGGAAATCATAGATACCAGGTAATTGCTTATGACACTGCAGGACATTCAACAGCATCAAGCTTCTTTGATGTGTTTGTTGACACACAGAAGCCAGACATTGAAATAACAGGAACATCTGAGTTCTTGGGAATGTGGACTCTCACTTACACAGTAACTGACCCAGAGCCAAGCTCAAGCATTGACAAGGTGCAGGTCACAAATTCAGACACGCCATTTGTTGCTTGCTTTGATGACGGTTGGTGCATGGTTATCGGCGGCTCAAGCGTTGAGCTTACTGCGTTTGATAAAGCAGGAAACTTTGGCAAGGATAGTACCGAAGGAGCATCTGCAGACACAACACCGCCAATGCTAACTATGACAAGCCCAAGTGGAATAATATATTATAATGAAGTTACGCTTGCAGCTAGCACCAATGAGCTGGCAAGATGCTATTATGGAACAGCAGATGACTTATCAACAATGGTGTTAATGGACAACAATGCAGAAGTAGCTCACTACGGAACCCAACATTCAGCACTCTTAGGAACACTTGTTGATGGTGAGCACGTCTATCACATACAATGTGAGGATGTGGCAGGAAATTGGTTGGACAGCTCAAAGACAATTGTGTTCTTTATACATACAGAAGGGCAATACTGTGTACATGAGGACTTGAATGCAGGATGGAATACATTCTTCCTGCCAAAGCTGATACTTGAAGACATAAACTTCCAGTGCGGAGATGAGCCGTATGAGCCAGAGGAAGTGTTAGCATCATTGTACAGCGAGCCAAATTATGACATAGTCTGGTATTACAATGGAACAAATTGGTTGCATTACGAACCAGATGTGCCTTCATGGGTAAATACTCTGACTGAGTTCAATGACAAAATCAGCAACCCGTATTACATCAAGATGAATCAGCCAGACAGGCTTGAGCTTGCATGCAGGACAGACTGTCCGGAATGGCCACATGAAAGCTGTTATGGAACGCCAGCACCAGGTGCATGCGGTGCTTACAGTGAAGAGCAATGCAATGCAATACCTGAATGCAGCTGGAATGCCTGCCACGAAAATGAGTTCTGCTACGGAACACCAGTTTCATGTGAAGCAGTAGCTGCTAATTGGCCAACTGATCCTCAAGGGAAATGTGAAGAAACAAGCGGATGTTACTGGGGAATGCCACCAGTATAATTTTTTTATTTTTTTAATTAATTTTTTATATGTCAATCAAAAAACAAATCAAAAATATTATGATCATTTTGTCAAAAAACACAAGATTTAAATAGTACAAACAATTTAGTCATTAATTAGTAGTAAATTTATGATTGGAGGTTGAATTATGAAAAAGAGTACAATTATATTTGCTATGGTTCTATTACTTGTCATAAGCATAGTTTATGCAGAGGAGGCTCCTCCTGAAAAAATGCCATGCTCATTCTATGGGGCTGTGAGCGTTAACGGAGAAGCTGCTGAAAGCACTGATGTAACTGCTTATGTTGAAGGAACTACAGACTTGACCGGAACAGGACGAAGTGGTCCTCCGTCTGGAAAGTATGCTATTGATGCTGATGCAGATGGAAAAAACATTTTCTTTAAGGTTAAAAGATTAATTGTTAATGAAGCAGCTGTCGCCTGTAATGGCGGCTCAAGCATAGAACTTAATTTAACAGCAACTGATGCGGATAATGATGGTTATAATGTTGATGATTGCGATGAAACTAATGCAAGCATTAATCCTGGAGCAACTGAAATCTGCAATGGGATAGATGATAATTGTAATAACGAAACTGATGAGAATTTGGGTTCTACAACATGCGGTATTGGAGCTTGCCAGGTGATAGTGCAGAACTGTGTTAATGGTATTCTTCAATCATGTGTGCCAGGCACTCCCGGTGTTGAAGCATGTAATGGCATAGATGACAATTGTGACGGCACTGTTGATGAAGGATGTGGCGGCGGAGGCGGTGGTGGCGGCGGTGGTGGCGGAGGAAGCTACATTCCACCTGCAAAAACCACAAACTCAACAAACACTGCAGGAAGCAATGCGACAGCGCAGTCTAATTCCACAGGTCAGACAGAAGAAAACCTTACATCAGAAAACCTGGCGGGCATTGAGGAAAATGCGACAGTCCCCTCAAATTCAACAGGCGGGAGAAACCCGATAACAGGCTTAGCTATTGCAAATCTGAACTTGCCTGCCTCAGGCAGCTCTTTGATTGTGCTGATTGCATTGCTTATACTGACTTCAGGATATTTTGTTTACAGGAGATTTTACTACAGGAGAAAACTTAACTTCAGCAAGTGAGCCAGAAGAAACTGATTTATTTATTATTTTTATTTTTGTGATTTAACTGAATTGATTTAATTTTTTTTTTCATTTACTTTCATTTATTTTCTGTTCTTTCATTTTTTTCTTTTCCTCCCTCTTTTATTTTTTTATTTAAGTATTTTTTATTTTCTATTTCATGAGCACTCGTAACTAACATCTCTAATTCTCTAAATTATAATGTTAAACTGAATTAATATTTTAATCCATTATTTCCGAAAGATTTCCGAAAAATCTTTGGTATTTTTCGGAAATCATGCCTGTCAAGAGAATTATATGCCTTTTTTCTAATCTAACATACCTTTTTCTATACCGACATATTTAAATATTACATAGTATTTAGTGCAAGGGGAGAGAAAAATTCCCTCTTAGACCTAAAACGGAGGTAAGAAAAATGCCAAAGCCAAAGAAAGCCAGTAAATACAAGTGCCCGAAGTGCGGCGCAGTGCTCAAGTTTGAGGAACTGGAAGAAGTGGAGGATACGAGGAGTAGCATAAAAACTGTTTAATTTATTACTATTTAATAATAACTAATAAAAAAGTTTAAATAGTTGTTTTATTTTCTTATTTTTATGACTTCAAATTTAGATGACATAATAAGCGCGAATTCTTCAGGTATACTTAAAAGATTAAAAGAGAAGTTTGGAAAACCCACTATAATAAGTTCTGAATCTTTTGATAAAAAAGCGTATCTTACATCGGTATTATCTATAATTGCAGAAGGAATTGGAGCAAAAATTGCAGATGTAAATGAAATAAGACTTGTTCCCCGTTTTGGAGAAGAATTAAAAACTATTGATGACGGTATTTTTTTCAGTTACGATAAACTTATGAAGATGATGCGTGAAATTGATCCTACATTAAAAGACGAAAAAAGACTTAATGAACATCCTGTTTTTTATGAACAGGGCTATTGTTGTTATACAAGTCCTCTTTCCGTTTCTTATGGAATTGATGAAGAAGATTTTTTTGAAGCTAAAACATTCAAATATGCCAGAGGGCCTCCATTTAAACTTTATCGTGAGAAAAAGCCGATTACTTTTTGTAAAAATTCTGAATACATGAATAAGTTAATAGAAGAAGATATCAAAGAAGGAAAATTAAAAAGTTTGGAAGGTTTCATTGACTTAAAAGCAGAATCATATAAAACAGGAAAAGCACTGACAATAAGCATTGAAGAGATTAAAAATAGTAAAGAATTTTGGGTAGATTATTGCAATATTGTGGTTCCTTTAATAGGAATAGATTCTACTGATAATGAGGAGATTATACTTGGTTCTTTGGTATTTGCAGAATTTGATAATTGGGATATGGAACTGCCATCTGATAAAACTTTCAGTATGATTCAAGAATTTGCTGATGCTGTAGGAAATGTTCTTTCTACTGCATACCTCGCTCATCAGTGGAAAATACAAAACAATACGCTTAAGACCACCAACAACAAGCTGGAAACCGCACTGGCTGAACTGAAGGATGCGCAGGCCACGATTGTTGAGCAGGAGAAGATGATCACTGAGCAGAGCATGGCCGGTGGGTTTGCGCATGAAATAAGGAATGCCCTTTCCCCGATAAGCACCTACATCGCAATACTCATCGGAACTTCCTCAAAACCCGGACGTGTGGATTCGCTGGAAATCTCTGAAGAAGACAAAAAACAACTCAGGGAAAGAATTCTCAAAATGAAAAACCAGAGTGAATACGCCCTTGACATAACTAGAATGATAATGGATTATGGCAAGATTGAAAGTCAAAAGATATACGAAGAAACCAGGATAAGGTCCCTACTGGAAGAGATAGTGGCAAGCCATGAGGAAGAATTCAGGGAAAAATCCATAAAATTCTCAAAATCCCTGGACTATGACGGACTGCTTTACTCAAATCCCATTCAAATCAGACAAGTTATAGACAACCTCATAATCAATGCTGAGCAAGCAGTTGAAAAAACCGAAAAAAAGGAAATCTCGCTGATGCTGGACTACCTAAATGAGCCAGACAGCCATTACAGCAGAGGAAACGCAGTGAAGATTAGCATCTACGACACCGGCTGCGGAATAGATAATTCAATAAAGGACAAGATATTCAGGCCGTTCTTCACAACGCGTCCTGACAAAAAAGGGGCAGGGCTCGGGCTCGCAACCTCAAGAAGAATTGCCCGCCTGTATGATGGCGAAATAATTTTTGAAAGCCAGCCAGGAGACACTACATTTGTCTTTTACCTACCAATAGGCAGCAAGCAAGAAACAGAGGCGAAAAAAGATGAAAGATAAAGTTCTTATAATAGACGACAGCCCTGCAAATCTTGAAAGTCTGGCAGACCTTTTCAGTTCAGAATACTCACTTGATACTGCAAACACTCCAAAAGAGGCGTTTAAAAAAGTGCAGGGCAACAGCTACAAGGTAATAATCATGGATGTCAAAATGCCTGAAATTGACGGCATAGCGCTTTACAAACAGCTCAGAGAATATGACGACAAGTTCAAAGTAGTGTTTTACAGCGCTTATCCAGGAGAATATGAAAAAGCAAAAGAGTGCCAGCAGTTGGGACTCTATGTGAGAAAGGGAAAGGTGGAGGACCTGGAAGCCCTTATCTCAGCAGTGGAAAATCTTGCGAGGAGTGAAAAATGATGTCATTGGACACAATACTGATAGTAGATGACGAAGCGGCGCAGAGGGACGCGCTCTCTGACTTCTTCACAAATGTAACAAATTATGAGGTCCTGACTGCTGCATCTGCAGACGACGCAATCTCGCTTTTGAAAAAGAGGAAGGAAGCTGAGGAGAAGACAAAAGCGATAGTCATGGACATAAAGATGCCGGGCAAGAACGGACTTGAAGCGAGCCTTGAGATAAAAAACACCGTTGACAGGAATATCCCAATAATATTCAACACAGCATTTCCTGACGAGTTCAACGAGTCAATCTTGAAGGACAACTTCCTATTCTTTGCATATCAGACAAAGGGGGACGATTTTGACGAGCTCTCAATGAAGGTTGAGAGGGCTGTTAGGCATTACAATATCATGAACGAGAGCATTGAGTTCAGTTCTGATGACCTAAAGTCGTTCACAGTGAAAACTTGCGTGATGAATTCCTCAAACAAGCAGTATGATGAGTTGGTAAGGGAGATGCTGGAAAGCCATAGGGGGCGCCCTGATATCTATCTCTCAAATATTGCAGACAACATTCCCTACACAGAAAAAGTAAAGATTATAGATGGCTCTCTGAGTTTGCCTTCGGAGTTTGAGGCGGCAGACGAGGCAAGCCCCTCAAAGATTGTGTGCTACGGCTCACTGAACAAATATAAGCAGGTGATTTTTGATTCTCTCATTCCAGGAGGGCAAGCAATTTTTGTGTTAGGACTGCCTAACATGAGTCCTGCTGACAAGATGGCTCTCAAACAGCGCCTGAACGAACAGGGATTCATAGTTGAGGAGATGACTGAAACTTCTGACAAAAAGCTTGTGGTTGATGCGAGAAAGCCAATAATAATTGAGGATGTCCGCGCAGGGCTGATAGTGAAGGAAGCGCAGAATGACAAGGAGATGCGCGACTATTATGCTATAACAAGGGCTTATTTTGACATGCTGACAAGGGAAATTGACATGACCTTTGACCAGTCCTCAGCTCATTTCGTGGTTTACAGGAAAGACGGAATGGTTCCTATTTCAACAATCAGGGTTGTTCCAAAGGAAAAGATAAGGCTTCCTGTTGAGTTCGGAACTCTCTCTGACGGCTCATTCTATTCGCTGAAAGAAAAAAACAGCGCAGAGATAAGCCACCTCGCCAACCTCACGAATGAAAAGGCGAAAAGCATGGGAATCTCATTCACAACATTTGCCGATTCGCTGAAGATGGTTTTCTCAGCTGCACTCAGATACTCTGTTTCAAACAGGATTGACTCAATGGCTTTGACTTATAATGAGAATGATGCCCGCCTTGATAAGCTCTACAGCCGCCTAGGTTTTGAGAAGGTGGGCGAGAGCATAAGCTATCCGGGATATCCAGAAAAATACGCTGTCATGGCCCTAAACATCCGCGATTCCCTGAACAATTCACTCAGGACAAACAACAAGCTTGCGCTGGCTGTGATTAACGGCGTAATCCAGGACCCCGTCAAGGCATTCATATTCGTGCATGATGCGGTTTTCGCCTCAGTGCCCGCTTACAGGAAGATGTATGACGATATTGTTTCTGAGATAGAGCAGAGGGATGACGGCTTGGAGAGAAAGCTGGTTGTGGATTTGCCCGTAACCACAGGGAATCTTTCCAGGATGCTTGCAGACAGGTACGACATAATTGGCATAGACATCTCAATGGATGGGCTTGAGCTCGCAGAAAAGAAGGCGAAATTGGCAAACCCAAATGTGAAATATCAAAAAGTTCAGGCGAATGCAGAGCAGGGGCTTCCGACAGCAAGCAATTCTGCGGATTATGTAACATGCACGAACCTTTTGTACACAGTTAATGAGCCAGAGAAGGTTCTGTCTGAGATTTACAGGGTGCTGAAGCATGGCGGCTATGCAGTGGTAACCAATTTCAACAAGAATGTTCTGCTCCCCGAAGGCGATTTCATAAAAAAGATAAATGAGAGATTCAGCCTTGAAGAAGCCAATGATGTAAAGTTCTGGAAGGACTCAAACGACCTTGTGAATCTCTCATCAGGGGTTCTGGAAAAAAATTATTTCTCAAAAGAAGAATTGGAACAAAAAATGAGGAGCGCGGGATTTGAGGTTGAGAAGGTAGAGGAAACCTTCCTGGGAAACAGTTATATTGCTGTTGGAAGGAAGAGATAATTATTTTTGAGGTGTTGTTTCAAAGTAGCATGAGCTTGACCTGCCCTGCATTAAGCACTGCTTTTCTATTGTGAGGAGCTTTCTGTTGTGAAAGAATTCCAGAACTCCGTTCACAATTCCAGGCATAAAAGGGTCAATCGGCTCCTTTTGCATCCCAAATATCTTGACATAGTGTTTTGCGAATATGTGCTCAGAAAGCTTTGTATGACAGGTTTCATCCTGCTCGTTGCACCTAACTACTTGAAGCATTCCGAAGCCGAATGTCTGCCACTCAGAAAGAATGCTGTTAAGCTGGCTGACCGTGGTTATTTTCTCCTTTGCAGTTGCCTCAATTATTGTCTTTGAGTAAAGATTTCCCGCTTCATAGAGTATTTTATCGGCATTCCTGCCGAAAAGTTGCTTAAAGCTGTTAATGAACATTATGCAGGTGTCCATCGGCATGCTCATCCCACCCACATTCAGAAGGCAAAATTTCCCGTCATCCCCGAATCTGACCTTTTTTGTCTTGAAAAAGTTTGAAGCGATGTCTCCATAACTGATTTTTGACTTGACAAGCGTATTTAACTGAAGCTTTTTCAGCATCGCCTTGTAATCAACCGCTTCAGATGGCATCTGCTCCTTAACAAGCGGGTCCTTGATATCCCACTTAGTTTTTTCCTTAATCTCAAAAACGCATTTGCCGTCGCCCTTGGATATGCATTTTGTCTCTATCGCTAAGAGGTCTCCGCCAAAAGCCGCCTCTGAGGCGCCTGCAACAAGCCCTCTCAGGTAGTTGTCTGAGAAGCCGCTCTCTTTCCTGTATTTTTTCAGGTATTCGTTTGCGTAAGGATTGTTGTCAAGTTCAATGATGAAATGCATGTTCTTAACATCCACTAAATTAAGTTTCATTACTCCAACTCCCACCATCGCCGCCTGTTCGCTGAAAAGGTCATACATGTTTTCGGGATTTTTTATTCCGAACTGCCTTATTATCAGCATAGTGCCGTTGTATGCTTGGAGCTTTCCAACATAGTAGAGTATTTCACTCGCCTTTTTTCCGAATTTCTTCTCAAAGGAATGCTGGATGAATGCAGTCACTGAATATGGGAAGAACATCATGCCTACATTCCAAATCTTATATTCTCCCTCAGAAAATGTGATGGCATTTAGTCCAATCAATCGGTTTATCAGCTTCAGGTTGAGTGTCATTTTCCCTTTTTTTCAAACTTTTTTATTTTTCTTCCAGGCTGTGCACTATGATGCCCTTCTTTGAAATCTCCAATGGGTGGATGTCCTCATCATGCTTGGTCTCCCTCATCTTCCTCACAAGCAGGCTTCTTGAGTATG
>Ga0172364_10003771_pt1 | contig 12102 bp, 9 predicted proteins | sample LakKivSesite10cm_FD_114545 | JGI IMG/M metagenome (GOLD analysis project Ga0172364, IMG submission 114545) | Sediment microbial communities from Lake Kivu, Rwanda - Sediment site 10cm | ecosystem: Environmental > Aquatic > Freshwater > Lake > Sediment | place: Rwanda: Western Province, Lake Kivu... | reverse complement strand
GGGCCCTCCAGTGCTTTAGCAGTCCTTTTCTGCCTTCTAAAAAAGAAGCGGTTTATCTATTCCGTATCGTCAGATACGGAATTAGAAAGAGCAGATATGGAGAGTAAGGCTTTCATTGCGAGATTCCTGTGTAAATTTGTTATCAAGATGGCTGATTGTATCATCGCCCAGAATGAATATCAGCAGCGATTACTTAAAATCAACTTTAATAGGGAGAGTATTGTAGTAAAGAGTATTGGTATTTTGCCAATAGATAAACCTGACAAGACTGTGCCACCAATTGTATTATGGGTAGCTACAGTAAGAGAGGCAAAACAGCCGGAGTTATTTCTAAAACTGGCGAGGGAAATTCCTGAGGCAAATTTCCAGATGGTTGGGGGGGGTGCTCCCGAAGAAGAGCCCCGCTACTTTGCACAGATTAAAGAACGGGCAAGGCATGTGCCCAATCTTGAATTTGTTGGCTTCGTTCCCTATCACCAGATTGACCAATATTTTGCCGGAGCCTCAATATTTGTGAATACATCAAGCGTTGAGGGTTTTCCCAATACCTTCTTGCAAGCTTGGGCAAGATATACGCCGGTGGTGAGCCTTAACTGCAACCCTGATGGGGTCATTTGTGAAAAGAGACTTGGCTTTCACTCAAGGAGCTTTGAACAGATGGCTAAAGATGTAAAATTGCTGCTTAAAGATGATAAGTTAAGAGGAGAATTGGGAGCAAATGGAAGGAAATATATTGAAAAAGAACATAATACCAAGGAAGTGGTAAAACAATATATAGACTTGTTTGAGCAGTTGTAAAAAATCTAGATGTTCCACTGATAATTTAATTTTAATATCCAAGCAACTTAGTATAAACCTCTTCAAGATTTATGGCTACATTTTCCCAGGAATACCGTTTAGTTTTTTCTCTATTATTTCCCGATATTTTCAGTCTCAGCTCATCATCCTCTAAGAGTAATAGAGCCTTCTCAGCAATTTGCTTTGGATTTTGAGGTTCAACCAAGAACCCATTTTCGCCTTCCTTGACAATCTCGGGCATCCCCCTGACTCCTGTAGTCACTATAGGCAGTCCTGCCGCCATCGCTTCTAAAATGGTAACTGGAAAGCCCTCAGAAAGGCTGGGCAGGATAAATAAGTCTGAAGCTGCCATATACTCTGCAACTGTCTCATTTGGAACCTGCCCGATAAAGCTTATATACTGTGACAGGTTTAGTTTTCTAGTTAGCTCCTCAAGATTTTGTCTCTCCTCCCCATCACCAACAATTAGTAGCCTCGCATTTTCACATTTTTGTTTGATTATATCCGCTGCTTCAATTAAATATCTTACCCCTTTGGCCAGATTTAACCTGCCGACAAATAAAAGGATTTTCTCATTGCCTTTCATATTTAATTCTGTCTGAGCTTTTTCCTTAGATATGCGGCTAAACCTATCTATATCTACCCCGTTAGGGATGATAAAAATGTCTCTGGGGCAGAGCCTCTGTATGGCGCCTTTCATATCGTTGGTTTGGGCAGTCACAGCATCGACTCTAGCTAGAGTCAATTTGTAAATGAATTTATCAAACCTTGATGCCAGGTATATATCGCTTCCACGCCCAGAAACCACAACCGGCTTTCTCAAAAGTGTTCTTATCAGAAGGGCATGTAACGCCATTAAGATGCTCTGGACATGAATTAAGTCAGGTTCGATTCTTTTGAGAACAAGAAAGGCATTTATAAAGAATGAGGTAGACTCTAGGATTCTCTTATTTATAACGCCGACCCGGTGAATATAGAAGCCCTCTTCAAAGCTTTCTTTTGGCAGTCCTTTATTAAGGCTAGTTATAACATGGATATTATGGCCCAACTTTGCTAAGTGTCTAGCAAGGTTGTAGGTGGCGATTTCAGTCCCTGCCAGTACTTGTGGTGGAAATCCTGATATCAGGATGGCTATTTTCACACACTATTCCTTAAGTCAGCTCAAATGTGGTAACCGGCACTCTGTAGGTGCTTTTTATTCATTACTAATCGGAAATGGCTAAGCAGGAAATATGAGGTAAAAAGATTGCCCAATGGTTTGCCAAGCCCTCGGAGTATGAGCGGCGTTGTCCAGTTAATCATCGGATTGGTAAAGCCACACCTTTCTAAGAGATTAGCCCAAAATCTTGGAGATTGATGTTTATGCCACTCAATATCAGGGCCGAATGGATTCTTTCTACCCAAGAGGGCAAAGAAGTTATGCCTTGAGCAATCGGTTATTATTATCTTCCCATCATAAGCTAACAGTCTGTTCATTTTACTAAAGAGCCACTTGTATTTATCTCTGGCGAGTTGGCTATGTTGAAGGTGAATACAGGCTTCTTCATCCAGATGGTTAATAGAGTCGCAGAGCACTATTATATCATAGCTGTTATCAGGGCAACTATACTCCTGAAATGTGCAGGGGAGAGCAGTGATTCCATTCAAGCCAAGTATATTTATCATTTTCGTAAATTTATGCAACGTCCCTATAGTACTTCCTTGCGCTTCCGGTTCTAATCCCACAACTTGTCTTGCCCCTTGGCAAAAAGCATAGAGACTCAATAAGCCTGTTCCACAACCAATATCTAGAACTGATTTTTGGTTCAGAGGTATGCCCCTGTAAAAGCTCTTGAGATGGTAGTGTAACCTGCTAGCTGAGCTAGTTAAGCCTTCCTGGATTGCCAATTCAAAAAAATCCTTAAGTAGCTTATGGGCTTCCATGAATTAGTCTTCCTTCTCGTTTTGATGTGTACTTTAGCGTTTTTATTTCTCTTATCCATAGTTAATTCTAGAACTCCAGAGGCGCTTCTGATATGGTAAATCTATATTTCCCCGATTTCGTTGAATCAATAAAATCAACAAACAAGATGTCAAGCTTTATTTCACTTCCAACCTCTTGCTGGATAATAGCCCTTATCGCTTCTATTTCACTTTCTTCTGCTTGTTCTCCTACTATCTTGATAGTGATATTCCTGTTTCTATCTTGTATTGCTTGAAACTGTTTGACCCATGGCTTATCCCAGAAAAGATGTGTAAAGAACTCCCCGTGTATCTTCTTACCACCTGCCCCAATTATTATATCGCTAGTTCTGCCGGTTACTTCTTTCATTAAGGGTAAGCCCCGGCCGCAGGAGCACTTTCCAACTAAGGGTATGCCTAAATCACCATTTTCATGCCTTATGAAAGGCATAGCATAATTGTGGAGGTCAGTTACTAAAATTTTACCGGTTTCTCCCGAGGGAACGGGTTTATTATCTCTAACGAATTCGAGAATGACATTTTCGGCTGAGATATGATAACCCTGGTGCTGTGGACACTCAGCGGCCATCGCTGATACCTCTCGGGAGCCATAGAAATCAAAAACTTCACAGTTAAAGACTCCCTCAATAAGTTGCCTCTGCTGCGGGAATAGCTTCTCTGCCTGGGTTATCACCACCCTCGGTCTAATGTTCTTAATTTCCCTATGCTGTAAAAACTTGGCGAAAAGGTAACCTGCTGAAGCATAGGCGATAATTGCTTCTGGCTTAAATTTTGCCAGTTTTTGAGCGAACTCCTCCATTTGCTTTTCTGACATATTGAAGGCATCTAAATAAATCGTTCTAAAAACCAGAAGAGAAATCTTATTTGATAAACTTTGCTGAATTGATAGGTCCCGCGGAGAACCCCACAGATAAGCAACCTTATCTCCTAGCTCATATCCATACCAGGAGTAGGCGCGATTTGAAGCGGCTACTCCTCTCCCCTTGCTCTCTTCGGTAACATAAAATTGTAGAGGTTCTCCAGTGGAACCACCTGTTGCGTAAGGTATTATTTTAGAGTGCGGGAAATTCTTAGCCACTAAATTAGGAAGGTTTTCTCTAATTTCTTGTCTGGTCAGTATAGGTAACTTAGGCAAATCGTCCAAGGTTTTGATATCGTCTGGCTCTAAGTCTACTTCCCTGAATTTTTGGGCATAGTATGGAACATTTTGGTAAGCATGCTTTAGAAGAGTATTTAATCTTTTGAGTTGCAGAGTGGCTATTTCATCTGGTGACCACCACTGACTTTCATTTAGCTCTCGATAGTATTCCCAAGGGTGTTCATTCCCATATCTAGCCTTTAGATATAGTGAAAGAACTTTTCTTACAAACTCACTGTACATTATCTTATCCTGCTAATAGCTGTGGCGGGAGCCCGTTAACAATTATGGCTATCTTCATTTTTAGCCAGATATTTTGAAGTGTTTATTAATTCCTTTGGCTACAAACTGTGCCAGTTTATAAGCCCTAGAGTAGCCCTTTTGATATATGTAATGCCTCGTTAATTCTCCCCCGAAGCTTTCTTTAAAGAGATTTATGGAATACCTCTGGTCATTTTTATCCCTGCCAGTATAGTAACCTCCAAAATCAAACTCCTTTATTCCATTCTCCTTAGCATACTTTATCGCTTCCCATATCATTAGCCTATTCCCACAGCCGATGAGAATGGCTTTATCTCTATCTACCTCCAGTCGTTTAGACGCTCCCACTAACCACCTCATATTATCCTCATCCTTCAGATAAAACTGACCAGCAATAATCTCTCCAGCAACCTCAGCAGTGAATAAGGTTCCGTATCTCCTCATAAATTCTGGATGGCACAATGAGCCAGCTCCCAGTCCCTTCTTTCCTCTGAATGACTTATCCATCTGGTAGAATTCATCAAAGTTGTGGTTTATCTTGACCACTATTCCTTCTCTTTGGGCACGATTTATCTCATATCTACAGGATTTCTTGCCCATATTCTTCCAGATTGTGTCTAAATCCTGGGTTAAATCTATAACTAAGGTTGTATGTTCTTGCCGGGTAAATCCAGCGATATCAACCTTATTCTTGCACTCCCTAAATGTCACGCTGGTGCAGCCTTTGACATCGTGAGGATAATCAGCAAACCATATCTCCTTATATTTAAATATATGTCCCTTTATCTCTATTTCCAGCATTTGGTCGCTACTCTCCTGGGAATGGTCAGCCTCCACTCCAGGTATGACGTTACAATAGCTCTATTAATGCCAAATATATAGGGCAAAATATCTGTTTTGGGGTTCACCTCTTTGTATTCCACTACCTCAGAGGCGAACTTGAAGTTGACCTTCTTATGTCGTGAGATGAAGCCCAGTAGCTTATCCATTGCTGATAAAAAGTAATCGTCTGTGCCACATGGGGAGTGCAAGCAGATGTGAAACAGGGGCAAATCCTGGCGATAATACTCCAAGAAGCACGCTTTGAGCCAGGGCAAGCCAACATAGGGTGCCTCCTCTGGATTTGCGGCTCCTCCTAAGAGCATATGAGAGATAGGAACGATTAGCAAGGGCAAACTCCCCCTTTTTTGGTAATCTTCTTGGCTGGGATGATAGGGCATGCATATTCGGGGAAGCCTTGACCAATCGTAATGGTCAGTTTTAGAGCGGGTAGCTGAGCAGCTATGGGTGAAGCCGGCCTCTACTAGGGCTTTAATGGTGTTATTATCTTCACACCACCTGCCGGCGACAAATACCTTTGGCTCGATGCTGAGCTCACGCTCCAGATATTCCTTGCCCGTCTTAATCATATTTAGCTGCTCAGCATAGGGGTAATCTCTTAATGCTGTAGAGTTAACCGATTGCTGGCAGTGCTCCTTGAGGTAACTGTCCCCTATAATCCATAATTTAGGCCTTTCCTGCCCGGACTGAACCCATCCCGGGTGAATATGCAAACCAATTTCATGTTTTATCCCTCTAGGGAAGTATTCTACTACCTCAGGACAGACGGCAAAGGTAACTTTAGCCCCATATTTATCAGCAATGTCAATCAGATTGGGTACACCCTGCTCAACACCGACAGGATGGTCCTTCTCAAAAGCTAATGCTCTATCTCTTATATAGCCAAACTCGGTATGACAGACGATTATTACATCCACTGAAATGGACTTCCATATTGCCTTCTAGCTAGTAGCTCATTATACTATCGGCAAGGGAGATAGGCAAGGAGTGAAACTGACAAAGATTTTAGCCATAATGGCCTTTGTTTTTACAGGTCTGGCATTATACACTATTGCTATCACCCCACCAGCCACCGGATATGAGCTCGATATTTATAAAGCCTACCCAACATACTTCTGGTCTTTCTTGATAGCCAGTCTTGCCTGTGGAATCTGCATATTGGTGCGTCACGCCTTTTTTGGTGGAAAATCAAGCTGGTGGTTGATTGGGCTGTTGGTGGTCATTTTTTCCAACCTAATTATCCTCACTTTACCCGCTTTCAGGGGCTACGCCATGTTCGGTAGGGAGGATGCCCTATCTCATCTGGGCTTTATGAAGGATATTCTTATTACCGGGCACATAGGAGAGAATTATTACCCGATGATACATATATTAGGGGTAAGTATATTAGATATTGCCGGGTTATCAAGCAGGGCAGTATCGGTTCTTACCTGCGCTCTCTTCAGCATTATCTATATAATTAATATATACCTGCTGGCGTCTATTATATCCAGGAATCGTGGGCAGGCTATCCTGGTAACTGCCTTTGCCTCCCCTATGATATATTCCTACTTCCATTTAGACCTTCACCCTTCTTTCTCAAGTGTATTTATGATACCTCTTCTGCTCTATCTCTACCATAGGCGAGAGAAGTTTTCATTCGACAAGGTTCAGTGGGCAATACTGGCGTTAATACTGGCATTTCATATTGTTTTCCATCATCCAATAACGGGGCTTTTTGTAGTAGCTATGTTCCTCAGCTTTGGGTTATCCTCAATATTGCATCGCTTGGCAGCGAGTTATAAAAAATCTGGATTAGCAGAGACGACCTGGCTGGGTAGGAACTATGGTGGGCTCAGCCTTATAATGTTTATCTCCTTTTTTATGTGGTACTTTTCGTCAGTTAGTATAGGGCAAACTTTCAAAAAAGTCTGGGAGTGGCTATTTCACCAGGTTGGCTACTCCACCTATCAGGAATATGTACAGGTTTTAGGGCACACCACTGCTTCTCCCTCTGAAATCGCTAAATATTTGCTTAATAACTATGGCGCCATTTTTATATACTTCTTGGTATCACTTGTGGCGCTCATATTTATCTTGAAGTGGAGCCTATCCAAGAGAAAAAAGGTAGATGCGGTGATTTTTACCTATGGCATTCTAACAATCGTGGCTGGACTGAGTGCTCTATTTTTCTACCTTGGCTTCTTTCAGCCATTGAATATTTTCAGGGGGGCAGTGTTTCTAATACTGATGAGCGTCATACTTAATGGTCTTGTAGTATATGAACTAGCCGGTGAGGAAAGTTTTTCTCCTACTGGTAAAGTCATCATAGCTTTTACTGCTTTAGTTATAATCGGGGCAGCCATAGTGGGTGTACTTAATGTCTATCGCTCACCCAGGATAGAACTATGGAACGAGCAGGTCACCAGATATGAAATAGAGGGGACAAGTTGGTTAATAGGCCACAATGACGGACAAACACCGATACAGAGTTTTTTAGTCAAAGTTTACAGGTTTAAAGATTTAGAGTTGGGGTGTCAGCAGCCTAGTAATGCAATAGTAAACCAGGGACCCATTCCGCCACACTTTGGTTATGACATAAATGATTCGGCTGCCGAGACATTCGGCTTTCAAGATAGGTATCTTGTTACCAGCGAAATAGATATAAAATATCCTATGTCCTTTCCTGAGTATAGAAGACACTATCAGTATACGGAAGGCGATTTTGCCGAATTGAACTCTGACTCAACTGTAAGCAAAATTTACGCCAACGGAGAATTAGAAGTATGGGAAGTATACGAGGAATGACTGACTTTATTATTTTATCCCCTGAGAGAACTCACAGTTGATATAGTGGAGAACTGCGACAGGAGCCAGTTACAAGGAAGGAGAATCCCGAAGATGATAAGGAAAAGGTGTGCGGAATTGAGAACTACGGCTAATAAAAGCCAGAGGGGCACGATTGAACTGCTGGAGACTAAATAAATTGCACCTACTATCTTACTCAATAGGCTGGGCATTTTAATCTCGTTTAGTTGCGGTTGCTTAACAACACTTTTAGTCTTTTGGGCACTTCTCCTTCTGTGGGCTTGAAGGATACGAGATACATTTAAGGACATATAATTTGGTGCCAGAGAAAAGAATAAGAATGTTGAACAACCGAATATAAATATTATAGGATTATGGAAGTTATTATAGACCCCGTAAGATATGCCCATAAATAGAGTGGGATATACTATTATGTGACCCAAGCGGTCCAAGTACTGTCCAAAGGGAGAGGATGTTCCCTTGTAGCGTGCGACCTCCCCGTCAACATAGTCTAATTCCTCGGATAAATTGCTGAGCAGTGCTGCAATAATTGCGTACCAGTAATTACCAAAGGAAAAGAGTATTCCAGCTGCCACTCCCAATAGTATCCAAAGAAGGGTAACTTGATTTGCGGTAATAGGCGTATAAAGTAGCAGCTTGGTAATATAGATAGATATCCTTCTATTTACATGCTTTATATAGCCGCTAGACTCATGCCCACTCTGGCAAATTTCCCTTAGCACACCTATAGGAGGTGTATTAGGCACCACTTTAGATTACTCCCTATGCTACTAAAAATTTTATTGACAAGTAAAAGCTCGTCGTAGTCTATTTCCATCCAATGGCTTTTCATCGCTGTCAAAGAGTTCCGTTGTTAGTCATCCACACTGTAACAAGCATTGTAACGCTACTAACCTAGTCTTTCACAGTGTTCTCTATTTTGATTATTTGGGAGATTTCGTTAAGCAAAAATCTAGAGGACAGGATTACTGTATCTAGCTAGATGACCGTCCACATAATCAAGGAGAGTCCAGACGGTTATGAGCAAAAGCTTTACTACTTGCATCTTAGTAATTAGGAAGACTTACAATCTGTAAACACTGCAGCTTATTATGAAAGAACTTCGGGCTGTGGCCGTATTCATTTTTCCCCGGTCAGTATGACCATTTTTATATCTATCAAACAATCTCCGTTGGCTTCTACTAAGTTGTAAGCTTTTTTAAAATACCCCTCGGCATTCGCATGGAGCTCGAAAATTTTATCTTGAATCGACTGGGGCAAGCCGCTATTAGCAAGCCAATTTCTTACACTCATTTTTCTCAGCCAGAAGATAGAGGACTGGATGTTTTCAAATCCTGCCTTTTCCATCAGAGCGATAAGGTCCTCCTCCATAAAGGTTAGCCGCTTCTCCTTGAGCTTAAATAGTTCGATATAATCTTGCTTAACCTCTGGTGATGGAGGAACACCCTCGGATAAAACCAGTAGTCCTCCTTTCTTCAGAACGCGGTAGCATTCGTTTACTGTTTTTTGTGTGCCTTTTAATATGTGATGGAGAACATGCCTTACAACTACTTTATCAAACACCCCGTTCTCAAATAGAGGACTTAGAATGTTCCACTTGATGAAATACATATTCCCATTCCAATTGCCATGTTCCAACATTTTCTGTGACTTATCAAGAGCAATAACTCTCTTCACAAATGGCGCAACCGCATGAGCGACGACTCCGGTCCCCGTTCCAACATCCAATATAGTGTCGGTCTTTCTAAATTTTCCAGCCTTTATAAGTGCATCTAAATATAGGCGATCACTAACCCATTCCAGTTTGTTATAACGCTTTGCTCTTATTGTCCAGAATTTGGAATTATAATCTATTTCTCTTGCACTCATTTACTCTACCTCGCCTGAGTAGCTAGTTTTCCTAAGTTGAAGACGAACAAGATATTTGTTAGCTAGGTTCATTTGATTTTATCATTTCATCTTCCTAGCCATTTTGTCCATTCCTTCCGCCTTTCTGTCGTTAGATTCGGCATCATGAGCTTTAGTCGCACTCTTTGCTACATATGGGTTAGTTTTTGAATCGTTAAGGAATCAGGCCTTGGGCCTATTCCAACTGTTAAAATTACAACATGTCTCCCATTGAATTGCCTGTTGGCTACATAATAAACTATTAATTTGCCCATTGTCAACTGCGGGTGGTCCTATTTCTTCTGCCAAGTTGAGGTTGACTATAGAAACCTCTTTAGCCGCCTTTTTATTGTTGAGGCATTTATCCCTGTTCTTTTCTCTATTTTTAGGAGCATCGCTATATCCTCCTGGTCAAAGCTCTTAGTAAATAACATTGATATGGCGTATAAGCCATAAAAAAGGATGAAGATTATCGGCAGCATCCAGAAGGTTACTTGGAGAAAATTGGTGACTATAAAGTAGATGATAATAATCAGTCCGGTAGAAGTCAACGCAGGCTTCACAAGATTCTTGCTCAGTGGCTGAATTCCAGTTAAGGAATAAAGTTTTATACCCCTGATTATCTTCATCAACTCGGCAGATACAGTAGTAGCAATAGCTGCCCCAGCTATTCCCAGCCGGGGAATCAGGAGAATATTTAAGACCACATTCACACCGGCACAAATTATTGTAACCCACATCACAAACCTTGGTCTGCCAATAGATATTAGGGTGGCCCCATTTGGCCCTAAGAGAACATCAATTATTTGCCCCAGAGCTAAAATCCTTAAGGCAATACTTGCTGGGATATAACTTGAGCCATAGAAGAAACCTAATATAGTCTCCGGGAACAGGAATAGCACCAGAAATAGAGGCAGGACTAAGGAGGATATCCATTTGGTTATAATAATATAGTTTCTTTTTATCTCGTTCATTAAATTCCTGGCATATAGCCCCGATATGACAGGGGTGTAGATAATGAGCAGCGCTGTTACCGGCAGAGCAAGGAGGCGTGCCAGAGGAACTGCTGTATTATAAAGCCCGACATCGCCAGGCATCATCATGTTGCCCAGCATCAGCGTATCTGTATAATTCATGACGGTGCCTACCACACCTGTAGCTAACAGAGGAAGGGAAAAAACCAGTAGCTCCTTTCCCATTGAACTATTCCCCGTCTTTCTTATCAGTGGAAAAGGCAACTTTTTTCGTGTATATATAGAGATGGCTATAAAAGTGAATAGAATTGAGGCCAGATAGGCATAAATTACCCCAGTGAAACCAAAATCCCACCATAAGATAACTACAAGTATCAACACCAGGAAAATAGAGGGTAGTAAAAAGTTGGCGAAATATACCCCTACCTCTACTTTTTCAAGTCCGCGGAAGAGGGAGATAAAGACTGTGGTTAGGGCAGAGAATGGTAGCCCTGTAGCCAGTATTCTCAAAGGCAGAGAAAGCTCAGGACTGTGGAAAATTTTTACTGAGATTAGGTCTGAAGCAAAGAAGAGGAAGAGAAACAAGGGAATAGCTGCCATCAAGGCAAATTTTACTGATGAAGAACCCACTGCTGAAATTCTTTCAACATCATCCTTCCCCTTGAAGTAGCCAATATATCTAGCTATTCCGCTCTCCAGCCCGAGGAGAGATAGTAAAACTACGATGCTGATTACAGTTAGCGCCAGGGAGTAGATTCCGTATTCACTCTGGGTTATATGTCTGACCACAACGACTGTGGTAGCAAACGACAGACCTAGTCCAACGACTGTCCCGACAAAGCTTATTGCTGTGCCTCTGGCTACTTTCTGGAGCGATTCATCAATAATTTTGGACATAAGCGTTAAGATTACTAAAAATATTAAGTCTTTCTTAGTAATCTTCCTTCCCCCACCCAAGTAAGACTTAGGACTTCCCTGAGGGCGCTCGTCGTAAATTTCTGGTGATACAGCTTAGATACCAACCTGCCCCTCGTTTTAAGAATTCTAAGGTGATAAGTGCTTGTCCTAGGAAGTTGTGCTCGGAAGAGGCTAATTCCATCAAATTGATTCTTTATAGACTCTTGTATTGAAACCCTATTCTACTAGCTTCCACCCCGTCCCAAAAACCTCTGACATCAATTAATATAGGGTTATTGGTCATAATATTTTTTAATTTCTTCAAACTTATCTCTTCAAAGTTATCATGGGCCACGGCCAGTATTACGCAATCAATGTCTGAAATATCTTCTAGGGTTGATAGGGCTTCAATTCCAAATTCAACTTCAATATTGTTGAGCAAAGGGTCATAGCCTAAAATTTCCACCCCATACTCTTTAAGCTCTTTTATTATATCTTTGGCTGGTGTCTCTCTGGTATCAGCCACATTCTCTTTAT